>Ga0209536_100000354_pt1 | contig 73390 bp, 69 predicted proteins | sample DeeMarSeWOR28_12_FD_187461 | JGI IMG/M metagenome (GOLD analysis project Ga0209536, IMG submission 187461) | Marine sediment microbial communities from White Oak River estuary, North Carolina - WOR-2-8_12 (SPAdes) (version 2) | ecosystem: Environmental > Aquatic > Marine > Intertidal zone >...
TGGTAGGCGGTACTGGATTTGAACCAGTGACTTCTACCGTGTGAAGGTAGCACTCTCCCACTGAGTTAACCGCCCGTTTCTTTTCCGCACTAAGATAATTACGGGATATTCATTATGTAAGTCAAGAGTTTTTATGTATCCTGATCCGGTTTGGGCGCATCCGTTTCGGTTGACGCCTGCAGGTTTTCGTCGGATACCTCTGATTCCGCCGTTTCGACAGGCGTCTCCGGTTCTTCTTCCAGGACGCCTTCAGGTTCGTCCTGGATATCATCGGCGGTGGCGTCCATGTTTTCAGATAAGGCGCTGCCGAATTCTTCGATTTCTTTGGGGGTCGGCAGATCCTTGAGATTTTTAAGGTCAAATACCTCTAAAAAGTGTTTGGTGGTGGCGTAGATCAGCGGCCGTCCCGGGATTTCCTTGCGGCCCAGCACCCGAATGAATTTCCGCTCCAGGAGCACCCGCAGCACACCACCGCAATCAACGCCGCGAATGTGCTCAATATCGCTGCGGATGACCGGCTGTTTGTAGGCGATGATCGCCAGCGTTTCCAGGGCAGCCTTGCTGAGGCGCAACGGTCTCGGCCGCAGCAGGCGTTTGATCCATTCGGTGTATTCGGGCCGGGTCCGGATTTGATATCCGCCGGCAACCTGGTTTAGATAGAAACCGCCCCGGCGCGCTTCGTAATCCGCTTCCAGTTCTTCCAGTGCCGCTCGGATTTCTTTGGTTTCCGCCTGACCGATGATATTTTTAAACCGATCAATGCTCAGCGGTTCATCGGCTACAAACAACAAACTTTCAACAATATTTTTGAGATCATCCATTATACATAAAAGAGTCGCATCACGCCGGTTTGAGTGTGTTGAACAATTCGAACTAAAGTTAGCCTAACCATTTCCAATAATGCCAGGAAGGTGATAATAACTTCGCTTTTGTCCGGATGTTCCGAAAAAAGCTCTTCAAAGGTTGTTGACCCTTTGGCCTCCAGTATATCGGTAATCTGGGTAATTCTTTCTTTAACAGATATTTTATCCGCCGTAAATTCCATCTGGAGATCGCCGGGTATTTTATCGAGAATTTTTTGAAACGCATCGATGAGCTCAAAGAGGCCGACTTTTACATACGCTTCTTCCTGATAGGTCAAAATTTCCTTGCGATCACGGCCCCGGATAAACGTGTCTTCACCGAGAAGTTCTCTTTCCGACAATTGTTCGGCGGCCGACTTCATCTGGAGGTATTCCATAAGGGGTTTTATGATTTCGTGACGCGGGTCATCATCTTCCTCACCTTCCGCAGCCGGCAGCAGCATCCGCGACTTGATCTGGGCCAGGGTGGAGGCCATCACAATAAAATCGCCGGCATAGTCGATATTCATGGTCTTAATCCAGTCAAGGTATTGTAAATACTGCTCGGTGACCATGGCGATGGGAATGTCATAGATGTCCAGTTCATTCTTTTTGATCAAATGGAACAGAAGATCCATGGGACCTTCAAAAATGTTTTCCAGCTGAACTTTGTAAATCTCTTCCGGCATAATTTAGCTCAAGGCTCAAAGCTGAAGGCTCAAAGCCCTTGATCGACTATGAGCTATGCGCTATCAGCTTTGAGCTCGGCAAGGTCTAAAGCCCTGCCGATTAGTTTATTTTGATTGCGGCCCGGACGGATTCCATGGTCTCCCGGGCGGTCTTTCGGGCTCTGTCACACCCGTCTAAGATGATTTCCTCAACCCGTTGCGGGCGTGCTTCATAATAGGCGCGCTTTTCTCTGATGGGTTCCAGGGCCTTGCCCAGGTTCCGGGCCATCTTCTTTTTACATTCCACACAGCCGATTTTCGCCTGGCGGCAATCCCGGTCAATTTCTTTGACTTCCCCGGCGGCGGTATACAGTTTATGAAAATCGAAGACATTGCATACATCCGGATCGCCGGGATCACTGCGGCGGGCACGCTGGGGATCGGTAATCATCCGGGAGACCTTTGCGCTGATTTGCTCGGGTGTTTCCGATAAAAAAATGGCATTGTCATAACTTTTGCTCATTTTTCGCCGATCGATACCGAGGATCTTGGGTGTTTCGGTCAAAATCAGTTCGGGCTCGGGAAAGACGTTGCCGTAAAAATGGTTAAACCGCCGGGCGATTTCGCGGGTTATTTCGACATGGGGGGCCTGATCCACGCCGACGGGCACGCCGTAGGGTTTATACATGATAATATCTGCGGCCTGCAGAATCGGATATCCCAGAAAGCCGAAAGTGGACAGATCTTTGTTGCTGATTTGATCGATCTGTTCTTTGTAGGTTGGATTGCGCTCCAGCCAGGGCACCGGTGTGATCATTCCCAGAATAAGAAACAATTCCGCATGCTCTTTAATTTGAGATTGCACAAAAAGGGTGCTCTTTTCCGGCGTCAACCCGGCGCTGAGCCAGTCGATGATGATTTCTCTCGTATAGCCGTGAACCTGGCTGGTATCTTCATAATCGCTGGTTAAGGCATGCCAGTCGGCGATAAAATAAAAGCACTCGTATTCATCCTGCAATTTAACCCAGTTTGCCAGGGCGCCGAGTAAATTGCCCAAATGTAGCGGCCCGGTCGGGCGCATGCCGCTCAAGATTCGTTTTTTCTGGCTCATGTGTTCCTTTCTTTCAAAAAACAAAATTCCAGGTTGTAAATACCGAATATCACACTTAGGGTTCAGGGTATTGGGATTTGTTAAATTAGTTTTATTTGTCTCATTGGTTGAATTGGTTGGCTTAAAACCGAACCAGTTGAACGAATTAAACCAAACAAACCAATAAGACCTGTGCCCGACACACGCCTCAGATAAATCCGTGCCCGACAAACTACCTTTGGGACGCAGCGCTAGGAGCCCAGCAAAAAATCGAGCATCGGCTTCAGGCAAAAAGCCATCAACCGGCCGAGGGGGCCGGTTAGCAGCAGCACAAAAATGATAATCATGCCGAAGCGCTCCAGGCGCGCATAATGCACCCTTAGCGACGCCGGCAGCAGCATTGCCAGAATTCGGCTGCCGTCCAACGGCGGTATCGGAATCAGGTTAAACAGCGCCAGAACACAGTTTATGATCACACTATATGCCAGCAGCTGAAAAATATAGACAAACAGCAGCCCGAACTGCGAATGGGTCCAGGAGCCCTTTGTGGCTGCCAGCATCTGAAAAATGGCTGCGGATACGACCGCTAAGATCAAATTGGCCAGCACGCCCGCCGATGCCACCCACAGCGTGCCCTTGCGGTAGTCACGGAAATTAAGATAATTCACCGGTACCGGTTTGGCATAGCCGAAGATAATCGGCGACCCCGAAAGTTTAAGCACCAGCGGCAGCAGGAACGATCCAAATAAATCAAGATGTTTAATTGGATTTAACGTCAGGCGACCTGCCAGCCGGGCGGTATGGTCACCCATTTTCAGGGCAGCATATCCGTGGGCCACCTCGTGCAAGGTAACGGCCAGTATCAATGGCAGGATCAGCAAAATGAATTGCGTTAAGGAAAAATTAGCGAGCATAGTCTCGAGCAAACTCAAGTTCGTCTTTGTGCGTTTTAAGCTTTCCGTTTAATTTGGCATCGAGTGCTGCTTGCAGGATTTCCCGATAAATGGGCCCGGGTTCAACCCCCATGCGCTGCAGGTCTTTGCCTTTTAAAGTAACCGCCATCCGACGCAGACTCGTAAAATAAAGGGAGATGGCCTTTTTCACCGTTTCCTGCCTGCTGATGGCCATCATATACAGGATCAGCTCGGTCCGGTACCCGGAAAGTTCCCGATAAAGCTGGCTGTTGGTAAGCGGTAGATCACGAATCATCCGCAATACACATTTTTCGGCCGCAAAGCGTTCGTTGCAGAAAATTTTCCGGAATCGCGGTGCCAGCTCAAAACGGGTGCAGATTTCTTCTGATCTTTGCTGGTCGCAGGTGTGAATCAGGACCAAAAAATAAACGACCCACTTCATATAGGATTCGTCCAAAAAAAGCAAATCATGCCAGGCCATCACTTTCCTCACCGAGTTCAAAACGGATATCAGCTGGTTGTCGAATTGAATCGACGGATGAATAAACTTCAATAAGTCATAATCGTTGAGCCGAATGATGGCCGGTACCGGATTGTCCTCTTCAAGGATTTGCTTCAACTCGGTAAGGACACGCCGTCCGCTCAGGCCCTGAAAAAAGTTCATGCTGACTGCATTGGCGATCAGCCCGTTGGTTAATTTGCCGATGGTAAATCCAAAACGCTGTTCAAACCGGATGGCCCGGAACACGCGGGTTGGATCTTCGACAAAACTCAGGTTGTGCAGCACCCGTATGATCTTTTCTTTGATATCTTTGCGGGCTGAAAAAAAATCGATTAAGGTACCGAATTTATCTGGGTTAAGCTGGATCGCCAGCGTGTTGATGGTGAAATCCCGCCGGAAAAGATCAAGTTTAATGGAGCCCATTTCAACAATTGGAAGCGCGGCCGGAAACTTATAATATTCCAATCTGGCTGAGGCGACATCGATTTTAAATCCGTCCGGAAAGATGATGACAGCCGTTCCAAATTTTTCATAGGTATGGATGCGGGCTCCCGCCATTTTGGCGTATTTTTTGGCGAAGGCGATGCCCTCGCCTTCGACGACAATATCAACGTCTTCATTGGTACGGTAAAGGAAAAGGTCACGCACGAATCCGCCCACCACATAGGCGCCGTAGCCGAATTCATCCGCTATCTCGCCGGTGGATTTAAGAATATTTAATATGCGTTTGGAAAGCCGCTCTTTGAGAAATTTAACAACATTGCGCGTGCGTGCATGGACGGGTTCTTTGAGCGGATCGGGGAACCCTTCAGGGGCTTTTTTAGACTGGCTGCCCAGGATATTCAGCAGATCCGTTCGGGTGATAACACCGACGATATCAGCCTTGTCAATGACCGGCAAGACCCGTTGTTTGTTCTCAATAATTTTTTCCTGGACTTCGGACAGGTCGGCATCGGGTGCTACCGTGGCCAGCTCGGTTGTCATATATTCTTTTACGGCGACATGTTCCAGTTTGTGATACAGGGCCTTTTCGATGACCTGGCGCGTAATATAGCCGCAAAGATGATCTCCATCCTTTTGTTTTTCGGTAACCAGAAGGGCGTTGATATTGTAGCGGGTGAGCAAATCATTGGCGTTTTTGCAGGATACATCGGATCCGACCGTGATGGCCGGTGACGACATCATGTTTTTTGCCTGCCGCTGGGCTTTGATTTTGCTATATAAAAGCTCAACCAGAGTGTGGTCGACCTGGGCCAGGGTTTTACCCTTGATCGAGGCAGAGGCGGCATATGCATGTCCGCCGCCCCCCAGAGGCGTTAGAATTGAGCCTACATCGACATCGTTAATTCGGCTGCGGGCCACCACATAAATTTTATTTTCCATCCGGGCGATGGCAAATAGTGCGTCCAGATTTTCCATTTTCACCATTTTCTGGACGAGAAACGCAAAATCAGGCAGGTATTTTTCGGTGGTTACCGAAGTGACGACCACCTCTATTCCATTTATGTTATAGCGGTTGGCACCCTGGATCAGGTCATTTAACATGCTGACCTGCTCGGGGCTCAGCTCCCTGGCAATCAGATCCGAAACCACATTCAGGTTGGCTCCTTTGGACAGAAGAAATGCCGCCGCTTTAAAGTCTTTTGCGGTGGTGGACGGAAACGTAAAAGAGCCGGTATCCTCGTAAATTCCCAAGCACATGATCGTGGCTTCATCCGCCGAGATATCGATCCCCCTTTGAGATATTATTTCGATTAGCAGCGTGACATTGGCGCCGCTCATCCGATGAACCTCCAGGTCGCCTTTGATATCGTTGTCGGTGGCGGGGTGATGATCGTAAATATGGATTTCAACGTCTTTGCGATCTAACAGCTTGGACAGTTTGCCGATGCGAGTCGGCTGCCGGGTATCCACCAATACCAGCCGTTTAACTTTTTTAAAGTCGATATCGCCGATGTCGGCCATATTAAACAGGTACGCCATCGAATTAATAAAGAAATTCTTTAGATTTTTTTCCTGGGAACCCGGGAATACGACCAGCCCATCCGGATAAAGCTTTTGCGCAGCCAGCATGGAGGCCAAGGCATCAAAATCGGCGTTCACATGGGTGGTAATGATGGTTAGATTTTGGTCTTTCGGTTGTTGACTTCTCGGCATTGCCTTTTAATCAATTCACTTTCATATGGTTGCTCTCGTAATTTTGTCAGAAAATCCATTTTTTACAAGAGCGTTTCGTATGGGGTGTTTGCTTTTGGGTATCTCGGCAACCTGATGCAATTCGACTTTTTGCGACTGCACCATATTTGATACACAAAAAGACAAACCAAATTTATTATGTCAAAACGGTATCACCCTAAAATGGGTAGGAATTTCTATAATATATTGAAATGATGTAGTTTTTAACGACACCTGCCTCTATGCCACTTAAATGGCGTAATGGAATGTTGGAATTTTGGAATAAGGATAAAAACACCTGAATTCAGTCGTTGTTTTTTCGATCCACGATTGATTTATCGCATGAATCATGATGTTTTTCAATGCGATGCGAAAAATACCCTGTATTGCGGTGTCCCTTCATTCCATTATTCACCGCCTACGGCGGATGAGCCAAGCGGACAACGCACACCCATATCTCCAATGGGATCTCCGGGGCCACGCTGAGGTTTATTGACAACTATTTGAAATCGTTGTAATATTAACTATAATCAATGAGAAATGTGAAAGGCCTCGAGATGCGCTGACGCCAAGTTGCGCATCTAAGGTCTCGGGACGGTAATCACCCGGCGGCCTGGCATTGCCGGATAAAATAAAATTCTTAAGTTTCCGGAACCATACGCCGATATATAGTCTGAATCCTGACACGCCGGGGCATCCCCGATATTTAGCCTGGTGGAACAGGTGGGCGGGTTGCCGCAGGCGGTCTAACATACGAATTTTCTACAACCAGATGCCAAATTTGTAGTTCTCGGCAGCCAAATGTGATAATAAAAGCAAGGAAGACGAATTTGATCGGGGCCCGGTAAACTGTCTATCGGCCCGGTTTGTTCCAAATTAATGTGGAGGATTGATCATGCCAGTTTATCAATGGGTAGGCACCAACCGGAAGAACGAAACCCGCAAGGGGGAGATGGAAGCCGCGAATGAAGCCATCGTTCGATCCAATTTGATGCGGATAAAAATAACCCCCAGTAAAATAAAAAAGAAACCCAAAGATTTATTTGAAAATGTTTCCTGGCTCCAACCCAAAGTCAAGGAAAAGGACGTTATTCTTTTTGCCCGGCAATTTTCAACCATGATTGATGCCGGCCTTCCGATCATTCAATGCCTGGAAATACTTCACAGCCAGCAGGCCAATAAGACTTTTAAACGGATGATCAAAGAAATAAAAGAGCAGGTTGAAGGCGGTGCTACCCTGGCCGAGGCCTTAAAGAAGTTTCCGAAGCAATTCGATGATCTTTTCGTCAACATGATCGCAGCCGGTGAGGCCGGGGGTATCCTGGACGCCATTTTAAGGCGGCTGGCGGCGTATATGGAAAAAGCCGCCAAACTAAAAGCCCAGGTAAAGGGCGCGATGACCTATCCCATCGTAACCTTGATTATCGCCATCGTCGTACTGGGCATAATTCTGGTTTTTGTTATCCCCGTCTTTGAGGAAATGTTTGCCGATTTCGGAGGGGAATTGCCCGGTCCAACCCAGCTTGTCGTAACGGCCAGTGATATTGTTAAGAGCAAAATTTTGTACATCATCGGCGGCATTGTTATTTTCGGCATTGCAATGCGAAAATTCTATGCTACCGAAAAGGGACAGGATATAACCGATGATGTCGTCTTGAAGATTCCGGTCTTTGGTGAACTGCTGCGCAAGGTCGCCGTGGCTAAATTTACCCGGACCATGGGCACCATGCTTGCCAGCGGGGTGGCTATTTTAGAGGCCCTTGATATTGTTGCCAAGACGGCCGGAAACCGCACGGTCGAAAGAGCCATTTACGATGTTCGTTCCGGCATCGCGGAGGGTCGTACCATGGCCGATCCGCTGGCTGAAAGCGGCGTTTTCCCGGCGATGGTATGCCAGATGATTTCAGTCGGTGAATCCACCGGGGCGCTGGACGCCATGCTGGAAAAAATTGCTGATTTCTATGACGAGGAAGTTGACCAGGCGGTTGAAAACCTCACCTCTTTAATTGAACCCTTTATGCTTGTGTTTTTAGGGGTAACCATTGGCGGTCTGGTGGTCGCCATGTATCTGCCGATATTCAAGATGGCCGGTGCCTTTTAAAAATTTTGCTGGATTTCAGACCAAACACACCTGCGCGTGACCGATGATGGAACGCCACCGCCGCTTTGACGGAAACCGATGGTCGGCTGACGAGCCGAATCCTGGAATCCCGTACACATCTTAGATGGGAATAATCTTGATTTTTCACCCGTTAAATTTAATCATGCGCCACCGGTCTAATTTGGATGCCTAAGTCACACCACCACTAAAAGAATTTTCATTTATGAGCTTCATTTCACCCATACCCGAAAAAGGTTACAAGATCGAGCTGAAATGGCTGATGTTTTTTCGGATCCTGTTCTCCCTGGTGTTGCTCGGGTCTACGACGGTTCTAAAGCTCGGGGAAACGGCCTCTCCTGTGGGGCCACCGCTTGTGGTTCTGTATGGCTTTATCATCGCGATTTTTTTTATATCCCTGATATACAGCCTGTTGCTGAAACGCTTTAAGAATGAGGTTTCGTTTGCGTTTATTCAAATTGGTATCGACACATTATTTGTCACGCTGATTGTCTTTGGTACCGGCGGGTTTTTAAGTGTCTTTTCGTTTCTCTATCTGGTTGTCATCGTTTATTCGAGCATGTTGTTGCCGATGAAGGGAACAATGATTATCGCCGGCCTCTGCAGTATCCAATTTGGCGGCCTGGTCGAACTTGAATATTTCGGCATCATAAGCCCATTCGGTACCGACACGAATTTGCTGGCTGCCGCTTATGGCTGGAATCAGATCGCTTTCAAATTACTGGTCACAATGATCGCCTGTTTTGCGGTGGCTTTCTTGAGCAGTCTACTGGCGGAACAGACCCGCAAGACGAAAATAAAATTACGGACAATGGAAGGCCATATAAAGCGGGTCGAAAAGATGGCGGCCATCGGGGAAATGGCAGCCGGTTTGGCACACGAAATAAAAAATCCGCTGGCCTCTCTGTCGGGATCTATTCAGCTTTTAAAAGAAGACATGCGCTATGATCCTGATCATGACCGCTTAATGCATATCATTTTGCGTGAAGCCGATCGCTTAAGCTCTCTGGCAAGCAATTTTCTTTTATATGCACGGCCGCCCGCCGGTAAGGTTGAGCCGATTCGGCTAGACCGGGCCGTATTGGAGGCGGCGGAGCTTTTTGAGAAAGATGCTTCGAACAACGGCCGTATCACAACGTTCAAACAGGTATCTGAAGACCTCTGGATTTCCATTGATCCGGGCCATCTCCAACAAATCTTATGGAATCTGTTGTTGAATGCCGCAGAGGCAATTAAAGATGAAGGACAAATCAGGATCGAGATGTTTCCGTTAAAGAATAAGCTTGCCTGCGTCAAAATTACGGATAATGGATGTGGCATATCCAAAGAGACGCTATCGACCATTTTCGACCCTTTTTTTACCACCAAGCCAAACGGAGCCGGTTTGGGGTTGTCGATTGTTCACCGAATTCTCGAAGCTTACGACGCCTGGTTAAACGTTGAAAGCGAGATAAATAAGGGAACGACGGTGACATTGAATTTTAAGCAGATTGCCCCACCCGTTTAACCTACCGCGTGCAGCCCCAACTTAGTCTTGACAGTTACCGGTAAAATGAGTTACCAAAATCAGCTTAAATCAATTATTTGCGCTACTTTATGGCAAGATATATAATGCCCTGACTAAACTGTAAGTGGTTTCACCCCGCCTCCGGCGGACAAAGGCTTCCGCCTGCGGCGGGATTGCGTTGTCCCGCGAATTGAAATGCTCATCCGCCTAAGGCGGACGCCGCTTTCAATTCACGGGACGCCTTAACGCATACTTTAATCTGGTTAGATCAGATATGTAGTCCCGCTTCAGCGGGGCCCTTGATGCACACCTTAATTTGTTAAAATAACGATGTGTAATCCCGCGTTCAAGCGGGGAACCTGATCTGAGGTTTTGAAACCACTTCTAAACCTGTTATAAACGTTCTGCCTGAGAGATTTAGGCTCAACGGACGAACACGTGACTGGAATAAACATGGAAAAGGCCAGTGAGCTGATCCAAAAACGTAGAGATAAATTTGATGAGTTAAGGAAAAATAACGTCCCGCTTTTCCCGAACGATTTCAACCTTTCGCATACCATCGCGCAAATTCACGGGCTTATTGAACGCCGGCCCGAAGCCCTAAAAGACGACGCCACGGTTTTTGCCGTTGCCGGCCGTGTAATGGCAATCAACCGTTTCGGGAAGGCCGCATTTATCCGATTCAGGGACCGGACCGGTCAACTTCAGGCCTATATCCGTAAGGACAAAATCGGTGATGAAGCATACGGTCTCTTCAGGCAACTGGACGTCGGGGATTTTGTGGGCCTTACCGGGGGGGTCTTTCAAACCAAAACCGGCGAGTGGACCCTTCTGGCGAGCACCTTAAAGCTCATCTGTAAAGCCATCCGACCTCTGCCCGAAAAATTTCACGGTCTTAAAGATCCCGAAAAGCGGTATCGCCAGAGATATCTGGACCTGATCATGAATGCGGATGTGAGGGAGCTGTTTGTTAAACGCAGCCGGATCATTCAGGAAATCCGGACGTTTTTTTTGGAGCGGGATTTTCTTGAAGTCGAGACACCCATGATGCAGCCGATTCCCGGAGGGGCGGAAGCAGAGCCCTTCAAAACCCACCACAACGCCCTGGGGATGGACCTTTTTTTACGTATTGCGCCTGAACTCTATTTAAAACGCCTGGTTGTCGGCGGATTCGAAAGAGTTTTCGAAATCAACAGAAATTTCAGAAACGAGGGTATTTCGACGCAGCACAATCCGGAATTTACAATGCTTGAATTCTATCAGGCTTATGCTACTTTTACCGATCTGATGCAGTTTACCGAGCAGTTGATATCAACGGTGTCAAAGCTGGTAAACGGATCGACCACGATTTCCTATCAGGGCCACACCATTGAACTCTCCGGTCCCTGGCGCCGAATAACACTTCAATCTGCCTTGGTGGATATCGGCGGTATTGATTCCGCTCTGTTAAATGATAAGGCAGGCTTGCTTGAATTTGCGGCTCGAAATGGAATCAAAATCACCAAAGCGGGTAAGCTGGGAAAGGTGATCACCAAGCTGTTTGATGCGATTGTTGAGCCCAAGCTGATTCAGCCGACTTTCATTACGGCTTATCCGGCGGAAGTTTCACCGTTGTCGCGCCGCAGTGATCAGGAACCCGATCTAACCGAACGGTTCGAACTATTTATCGCCGGACGCGAGATCGCCAATGGGTTTTCGGAGTTAAACGACCCCGTCGATCAAAAAGAGCGTTTTGCCCAGCAGGTCAAGAGTCGCGAAGCCGGTGATGAAATGGCCCATCAAATGGATGAAGACTATATCGAAGCCCTGGAGTATGGCATGCCACCGACTGCCGGGGAAGGCATTGGGATAGACAGGCTGGTGATGCTGCTAACGGATGCGGTCTCGATTCGCGAGGTCATCCTTTTCCCTCACATGAAACCAAGAGAATAACCCATAACTGTAAGGGATTTATGTCATTTGAATTTTTCATAGGTGGCCGCTACCTGCGGGCCAAGCAAAAGCAAGCCTTCGTTTCGCTCATTACCATTCTTTCCATTGCCGGGGTGATGGTCGGGGTGATGGCGCTGATTGTGGTTATCGCGGTGATGAACGGTTTTGATGCCGACCTCAAAGCGCGGATTTTAGGCGGTCAATCTCACATTGTCCTGATGCGCCACGGCAGTGCGTTTAAACACTATGGCCGCATTATGGAGGAAGTCTTAAAAACACCGGGTGTCGAAGCCGCGACCCCCTATATTATTACCCAGGGGATGTTGCGCTCAAAATCGGGCGCTATCGGAGCCGTTGTCAGAGGAATCGATCCCCAAACGGCCGGTCGGGTTATGAAAACCCTTGAGGAGGTGGATTTAACGGATACATCTGCGCAGCCTGATTCTGACGAATCCGCACGTAAAGTACCGGGTATCATTTTGGGTAAAGAGCTGGCCCGCAACCTGGGCGTTATTGAAGGTGAAATGATTCATCTGTTGTCGCCCCGCGGCATGCTGTCTCCGGTCGGTCACATCCCGGCCATGAAGCAATTCCAGGTCACGGGCTTTTTTCAGTCCGGCATGTATGAATATGATCAAACCTTTGCGTTTATTCATATTAAGGACGCTCAGAAGATGCTGCGGATGGGCGATTCTGTGACCGGGATCGATGTTCGCGTTATCGATATTTACAAAGCCCGGGATATTGCCGAAAAGCTAATTTCAAAGCTCGGATTTCCATATTCGGCCAGGGACTGGATGCAGATGAATAGAAACCTGTTCCGGGCGCTGAAAATGGAAAGGTTTGTAATGGCAGTTATTTTGATTCTCATCGTTCTGGTTGCAGCCTTTAACATTGCCAGCAGCCTGATTATGCTGGTCATGGGCAAAACGCGGGATATCGCTATTCTGAAGGCGATGGGGGCCACCACCAATAGCATTCGCAAAATTTTTGTTTTCAGCGGAATGGTTATCGGCTCGATCGGAACCGTTTTAGGGTTGTGTCTGGGTCTGGTGCTTTGCGTGCTCTTAAAGCATTACGATATTTACGAGCTGACCGGCGATATTTATTATTTTACGACGACGCTGCCGGTTAAAATCGAAATTCTCTGGGTCATTGGAATTGTGTCGGCTGCGATGATCATTTGCTTTCTGGCAACACTTTATCCGGCGCACCAGGCATCCAAACTCGATCCGGTGGAGGCGATCCGTTATGGCTAATTCCGGCCCACCCGAAAAAATGTTGACGGGCGACGCAATGGACCGTCAAGGCGCTTCATCTAGCAGGCTGATCGTCGGCAGGGATCTGACGAAAAGTTTTCGAAACGGAGGCGTCCGCATTGATGTTTTGCAAGGGGTCAACGCGGATCTGAATGTTGGAGAAACCGTGGCGATTGTCGGTGCGTCCGGAATCGGCAAGTCTACACTTCTGCACATTCTGGGAACCCTTGATCGTCCCGACGGTGGCACCCTAATGTTTAAGGGAGAAAATGTCTTCCGTTACGAGGATGCCAAACTGGCTGCTTTTCGCAATAAGACCATTGGTTTTGTCTTTCAGTTTCATCACCTGCTTCCCGAGTTCAGCGCTGTGGAAAACGCCATGATGCCGGCGCTGATTAATGGTTTTAGCAGGCCGCAGGCAAACCAGGCCGCTGAAGAGATATTGGTCCGGGTGGGGCTGCAGGACCGGCTGCACCATCGTGTCGGCAAGCTCTCCGGCGGTGAGCAGCAACGCGTGGCTCTGGCACGCGCGCTGGTTTTAAAACCCGCAATCCTTCTGGCGGACGAACCTACCGGGAATCTTGATAAAAATAACAGTGATCAGGTGCATCAATTGTTGCTGGAATTAAATCAGGAATTCCTGATGACCCTGGTTGTGGTGACCCATAATCTGGAGCTTGCTTCCTATCTGTCGCGGTCCGTTACGATTATTGATGGTCGACTGCAGGATGTATAATAGGGGGCTTCGCCCCATTATTCCGTTATTGATACAACACTCGGGCCTATAAATTTCGGATATCTCTACTGATTTATGGAAATGACCAGGCCTGGAGGATAATCCCCCGGCTGATCGCATAATCTCATGGTGAGACATTCATCATACACCTGTACCCTGAAAACACCCTGTTTGATTCTTGCAGCAGTATTGGGATTGTTCCTGATACCTGCGAACGGTCAGCAACAGGTTAACGTCGTTATACTGCCCTTTGAAATCTTTGCCCAAGAAGACTTGTCATATTTGCAATCCGAGCTGCCCGGCGCCTTAAAAACATCCCTTGAGCAGGCCGGTGCCAGAGTGTTGCTTTTGGATGCGGAATCAGAACCGCAATGGCGGCAACGGGTTTCAAGTCTTGAAGAAATAAAAAAACTCGGTCAGCAGACCGGGGCGGCTTATATCATATGGGGCAGTCTAACATGGATCGGCCAGCAATTCAGTTTAGATTTAAAATTGTTTGAATCCGCCACCGGCGAGGCGCCCAGTCTTTTTACAACCGAAGGCAGCGGTGTCGAAAATCTACCTTCGACGGTGGAAAAGGTTGCCCAAAGTCTGAGCTCAAGAATATTCAAACGCAAACAAATCCTTACGGTTGACGTAACCGGCAACCAGCGCATCGAGGTTGATGCCATAAAAAGGGTTGTCAAAACAAAACCCGGCGACATATATAATTTGAAGAGCCTTTCGGAAGATCTCAAGGCAATTTATGCCATGGGGTATTTTGATGATATACAGGTTGAAACAGAAGCTTTGCCCGATGGAAATAAAGTCACGTTTAGGGTGAAGGAAAAGCCGACCTTGCGCAATGTCCGTATCAGCGGCAATCGGTGGGTGTTTGACAGTGACGAGATTCGGGAGGTCATTACCGCAAAACGGGGCTCGATCTTGAATATCAATGTGATCCAAAACGATATAAGCAGAATAGAGGACCTCTACAAGGAAAAGAACTACCACAATATCAACGTTGATTATAAAACTTATGAACGCAAAGACAACCAGGCTGATCTGGAATATATTATTGAGGAAGGTGACAAGTTTCAAATAGAAAAGATTGTATTTGAAGGCAACCAAGCCTATTCAGATAAACAACTGAAAAAACAAATGGGCACTTCGGAAGCCAGCATACTTTCGTGGATTACCGAAGCCGGGGATTTAGATGAAGATGATCTTGAACAGGATATCGCCAGACTCAAGGCGTTTTATCACAATTCGGGTTATATTCAAGCCCAGGTGGGCGAGCCGCAGATCGAATTCAAGGAAGACAATATTTTCATTACCATAAAGATAGATGAGGGACCGCCATTCAAGGTTGGCAAGGTGACCTTTGACGGAGACTTGATTTTAGAAGAAAAGGATTTACTTAAAAAAGTTAAAATTACCCAGGAGGCGCTTTATAATCGTGAGGTTTTAAGAAAAGACGTCCTGGCCCTTACGGATCTATATTCAGATGAGGGGTATGCTTTTGTGGATGTAGCGCCACTGATAAAACGGATTCCTGAAGAATTGCGGGTCGATATTACGTTTAATATCGAAAAGGGCCAGCCAGTCTATTATGAGGAAATCATCATTTCCGGCAATACCAAAACACGCGATAAAGTCATCCGCAGACAGTTGCGGGTATATGAACAGGAACTTACCAGTTCATCCCGCCTGAGGCGCAGCATTACCAACCTTCAGCGGTTGGATTATTTTGAAGATGTTAAAGTGGACACCTCCAAGGGGAGTGCCGCTGACAAGCTGGTTTTAAATATTGATGTCGCCGAGAAATCAACCGGCGCTTTCAGTTTCGGTGCGGGCTATGGAAATGTTGAGAGCATGTTCGGAACGGCTCAAATTTCCGAACGCAACCTGTTCGGAAGGGGACAAACGCTTTCGCTGCAGGGCATCTTAGGCGGAAAAACCCAGAAGATTATCTTAAGTTTTACCGAACCCTATATATATGATATTCCGTTGACCGGAACCATTCAGTTTTATAACTGGGTTTACAGTTACGAAGATTATGACAAGGATAGCTTCGGGGGCAGTATCGGCTTTGGTTATCCTGTTTTTGATTATACCCGACTTTTTGTATCATACCTGTATGATCTAACGGACATCAGAAATGTCGATAACGCCGCTTCGGATTCAATCAAAGACTTGAAAGGAAAAAATGTTAAAAGCGCCGTAAATAACAATCTGAAATATGACTCGAGGAACAGACAATTTCTTGCCACCAGGGGCGCGCTTAACAGCCTCTCTTTTGAATTTGCCGGTCTGGGAGGCGATATCGGGTTTACGAAATACATCGCTGAAACCGGATGGTATTTTCCGCTGTTCTGGGATGTTGTGGGTGTTGCCCATGCGAAAGCAGGGTATATTTCTGACATCAAGGAAAAAAAGTTGCCCGATTATGAAAAATTTTATATGGGTGGCATCGGATCTTTGAGGGGATTTGAACGCCAGGATCTAGCCCCCAAAGATGCTGATGGTGCCAGTATCGGTGGTGATGGGATGGTTCAGTTTAATTTTGAATTGGTTTTCCCGCTTCTTAAAGACGTGGGGATACATGGCGTTTTATTTTTTGATACCGGCAGGATATATAAAGAGAGAGACGATATCGAATTTAACCCGGCGGATCTGCGTCAAAGTGCGGGGGGTGGCATTCGCTGGCTTTCCCCGATGGGACCCCTCGATATTGAATACGGATATATTCTTGATCAAAAGGACAGTGATCACGGGGCCGGCCAGTTTGAGTTTTCAATGGCCTCATCTTTTTAACGTAACGCGTTTCATTCAGGTATTAGCAATTTATGCTTACAATTTAATGATATCCACAGGGAGAAAAGAATGCGAATATCCAAATACAGGTCAATATTTTTGGTTTCCATTTTCAGCTTTTTCGTGCTCGCATCCGCCCAGGCGGCCGATGTTGCTAAAATCGGTGTCTTGAATATGCAGCGGGTTCTGACCACATCAGATCCCGGAAAAGCCGCCCAGGCGGAAATTAAAAAACAGCGGGATAAAATGTTGCAGGATCTCAAGGAAAAAGGCGCTGAAATAGATGAGCTCGGCAAGAAGTTTGAGCGCGAGTCCATGGTGATGAGTAAAGAAATGCGTGAAGAAAAGGAAAGAGAATACAGAATCAGAATAAACGATTTTAAAACACTCGAAAAGAAATATAATACACAATCACAGGATCTGCAGAAGAAACTGCTTAACGAAATAATCAAAGACGTGTATGCGATTGCTGAAAAGATTGGGAAAAATGAAGGCTATCTGATGATCATCAGGAGTGAAGGCGTGATGTACTCGCCGGACTCAATTGACATTACCGATAAGCTCATAAAGCAGATGAATGAAAGTTACGCAAAGAAGTCCGGCAACTAACTTCTGCGGCGCAATCCGGTACCCGATCGTTACCATATTTCAGGAGGAAAAATGGAAAAAACATACGACATCCAGGCCATTATGGATTTTTTGCCGCATCGTTACCCGTTCATCCTGGTTGACAGAATCCTGGATCTGATTCCCGGCGAAAAGATCACCGCCCTTAAAAATGTCACGATTAATGAGCCTTTTTTCCAGGGGCATTTTCCAACCTTTCCAATCATGCCGGGCGTCTTAATTGTCGAGGCCATGGCACAAGCTGCAGGGGTGCTGGCGCTTGAATCAATGCCCGCCGAAAAGCGGGGCGCTCCGGTCTTCTTTATGGGGATGGATAAAGTTAAATTCAGAAAACCCGTCGTACCCGGTGATCAGCTTATATTTGAAGTACAGATTTTAAAATTCCGGTCAAAGGTTGTAAAAGCATCCGGCCAAGCCCTTGTTGAAAAAAATGTCGTTGCCGAGGCTGAACTCATGGCCACGCTTGGATGATCAATTCAATCCCGATCCAATTCAAATTAAAATGTCACATCTTCGCCGGCTTCTCTTTTTTTGTGATGCGTCCAAGATCTGCATCCCCACCAACAGGCATCGGTTAAGCGGATAAAGATGAAGATCGTTACCACCATAAACCGCTATATTCTCAAAGAATTTCTCTCCCCCTTTGCGGTTAATGTGCTGTTCTTTACCTTTATTTTTTTAATGGCACAATTAATCGAGATTACCAACTGGATTGTTAATTACAACATCAATTTGGCGACCATTTTGCGGATGATTTTCTATCAAATGCCATTTCTTTTAATCTTTGTCATACCGATATCGGTCATGATTACGGTTTTATTAACCTTTCTGCGCTTATCCAATGAAAATGAAATTCTGGCGATAAAAAGCGGTGGTATCAGCATCTACGCTTTGCTTGCACCGGTATTTGCTTTTTGCTTGATCGGTTTTGTGTTGACGATGGTGATGTCCGTTTATGGCCAGCCCAGGGGCCGTTCCGCTCTGAGAGAATTGACCCTGCAGATTGTTTCATCGAATCTCACCATCGGGCTGAAAGAGAGGGTCTTTAATGATAGTTTTAGCGATGTTGTGATCTATGTGAATAAAATCGATCCAAAAACCCAAGCCCTGGAAGATGTCTTTATTGAGGATAAGCGGCAGCCCGACCGGGTCAATACGGTGATCGCCCCCCGGGGCCAGATATTCAATGAAGCTGAACGCGCCATCTCGCATTTACGGCTTTTCAATGGCAGTATCCACCAGACCAATCTGAAAGATAAAGCCGCGCATTCGATCCAATTTGATCGGTATGATATCAGCCTGCCAATGGAAAGAGCCCCTGACAAAAAAGATCGGAAGCCCAAACGGCCGAAAGAAATGAACACGGGCGTTTTGACCCGGTTTGTAAAGAGTTCTGATGCTGAAGATCCTCGCTATTATAGAGCCCGGATCGAACTGCATCGCAGATTTGCGATTCCATTCGGCTGTTTTGTGTTGGGATTGCTGGCGGTACCGCTGGGCGTGCAATCCAGATCGGCAAAGCGATCGTTCGGCCTCTTTTTGGGGCTTGTCTTCTATTTGTTTTATTACCTGCTGATGTCCATCGGCAAGATATATGGAGAAACGGGCGATTATCCGGCCGAGATCGGTATGTGGCTTCCCAATGTTGTCATAGGCGGGCTGGGTCTTTATTTTCTGGTACGCACGGCAAATGAACGCACCCTGAAAGTCGATGTGATTTACAAGCGGTTTCAGCAGTTATTGCATAAATGGACAAAGTAATGTCTAGAAGTGGTTTGCAACGTTAGGAGAATGTAGAGTTTATTCATAACTTTAATTCCATTTCGGACGCTGCTCCCAACGGGTCAATCTGGTTTATGACGATTGTTGATAAATATTTGGCGCGGGAAATACTCAAGAGCCTGGTGGTTGTCTTAGCTGTTGTGGTGGGGCTTTATATCATTGTCGAGTTTTTCAATAAGGCCGACAATTTTATGGAAGCCGGCCTGCCTATTTCACGGCTACTTCGATATCTTCAATTAAGGCTTCCCCAGATCATCACGCAAATCACCCCGGTCGGAATCCTGCTGGCCATTTTGATCGCCTTTGGATTGATGAACAAAAACAATGAGATCATCGCATTGAAAAGCGGCGGTGTCAGTGTCTACTATCTGCTGCGACCCGTTCTTACCATCGCTGTTTTTCTGAGTATCTTGCTCTTTTGCCTATCTGAAATCGTCGTTCCCATTACGATTAGCATGGCCAACCGGATTTGGCTGATGGAAGTCAAAAATAAACCCACCATAACTTCCAAGCAGAAGAATATATGGATCAGGGGGCATCGCGCCATATATTTTATTCAGTACTTTAACCCCCAGAACCGTTCGGTTTCAGGTGTCATCATGAATTTTTTCGATAATGAGTTTAAACTCGCAAGAAGAATCGATGCCAACAGGGGTTTGTATGTCAAAGACAAATGGATTTTTTATGACAGTATGGAGCAGGTGCTTGATGCGGAAACCGAAAATTACAACGTGCAGTTTCATGCGCAGAAAGCTGAAGATGTTGATTTTTTACCGGAAGATTTGATGCGCGTGTTTAAAAAATCCGAGGAGATGAATATCGCGGAGCTTTTTAGATATACCCGGGAAGTCGAATCGGAAGGATATGATGCAACCGCCTTTCGAGTGGACTTCCATGCGCGCTTTGCCTATCCAGTTTTATCTATAATTGTGTGTATAATGGGTATCGGAATTGCCGTCAAACGCAAAAGCCGGGAAGGTCCCTCCGTCAGTATCGCCTTTGGCGCTCTTTTGGTATTTCTTTATTGGGTCTTCCATAGTTTCTGCCTGTCATTGGGATATGGCGGTATGCTTCCTCCGGTTATATCCGCGTGGATTTCAAATCTAATTTTTTCGTGCTATGCTGTTTTAAACCTGATCAATGCCGAATAACCGGTAAACCATCGAAGGAGAACATTATGGCAATCAGTCAAGAGTTACTGGAAATTCTGGCCTGTCCGAAATGTAAGGGCAACATCTACCTGAATGACGCGCAAAATGGGCTTATCTGTGACAGTTGCCGCTTGCTGTATGAGATCAAGGACGACATTCCCATCATGCTCATCGACGAAGCCAAGCCGCTTAAAGATTAGCCGTCTTCGGAGTCCATAACCATTGTTTTAAGTTCAACGAGGGTACTTGGTCATTTGACGCCCTGGATTGTCAATTGTTATACGTTATTTGTTATTAGTGACCCGATTAATGGTCAGGCCGTGACAATTGCGACAAATTACGAATAACCAATAACCAATAACCGATAACAAATATGAGTGAGCCGCAAATTGCCAGGCCGGCAAAACTGATCATCGGGGTTTTTACTCCGAAACCAAAAATAATCGGTAAGTTGGCATTGGCGCTTTCATCCCAATTCGGTCCGATTGACCTGGTAAGTTCCTGGATGGATTTTAATTACACCTCTTATTATGAAGCGGAAATGGGATCTCCGCTGGTCAGGCGCGTGTTTTCATTTAACCGGCTCATCGAACAGGATGAGCTCGCAGCGGTTAAGATTGCTACCAACCGGATCGAGCAAGCCTATGCTCCCGGGGGGAGGCGCGGGGCGAATATCGATCCCGGATATTTGCTGCCCGAGCGATTTGTCCTGGCATCTGGAAAAAATTTCAGTCATCGGATATATATCGGTCTTGGGATTTATGCGGATTTGACTTTGATTTATCAAAAAGGTAGCTTTCAAAAATTGCCCTGGACCTACCCTGATTATGGCGGCGAGGCCATACTTAATTTTCTTGATCAGGTGCGGCGAAAATACATTTTGGATATCAGGCAAACAGCCTGATTTCTTTGGGTGTTGTTAGTTGTCAATGGTCCGTTGTGATTTCCGGGCAAAGATATTGAATAAAAGGCAACTGACAATCAACCACGGACAACTGGCTTTTTCATGAAGGCGCTTGGATGAATCAAATTCCATAGTATTAATTAATTTTACCCTTTTGGAGATGAATTCGGTTATGATCAAAAGCATGACGGCTTTTGCAGCTGCAGAAAATACCGTTGATGAACTGGCGGTGAAAATCGAGATTCGATCCTATAACAGTCGACATCTGGATATTTTTTTGCGGGTCCCCCCCGCATACCAGCCCCTGGAGGAGAAAATAAAGGGACTTATCTCCGATCGGGTGGCCAGAGGGCGGCTTGAAATTCGGATGCAGATTGATGATAGCTCTGAAGAAGCCCAGGAACTGGAGGTCGACCTCCCCAGGGCAGAGGCACTCGTGGCGGCTTTCAGAGAATTGAAAAGCCGGTTCGACATTAAAAATGAAATCACTCTGGAAGCGCTGCTCGGCGCCGGCGGCATCATCAAAACCGTTGAGAGGTCGCAAAAAGAGGATGTTGTTTGGCCGGCCGTAAAAGACTGTATCGAGTTCGCATTGGATGATCTTGAAGCCATGCGGCAAAAAGAGGGAGATTTTATTGCCAAGGATTTCAAACAACGACTCAAGTTCCTCAAAGCCTGCCTGAAGAAGATACGCAAAAATTCAAGCGATCTTTTGCCTCATTACCAGGAACGGCTAAAAGAACGGATCGCTATACTTACACAGGGCAGCGTTGAACTCGATCCTGCCCGGATTGCCCAGGAAGCCGCCTTTCTGGCCGATCGCAGCGATATTTCCGAAGAAATTGTTCGAGCCGAAAGCCACCTGGATCAATTTGATCAGATTATGAATGCAGTTGAACCCGCCGGCAGAAAGCTTAATTTTTTGATGCAAGAGCTCAACCGGGAATTCAACACCATGGGTTCCAAAATCGGCAATGCGGAGGTGGCTTATTTGATTATCGATGTAAAGTCAGAGCTCGAGAAAATTCGGGAACAAATTCAGAATGTGGAATAACCCTGAGCCGGGGGCCCGGCGCCTGGCGCTATGGATAAACCGGGCCCCGCAAAGCGGTCCATTCAGAAAACACAATGCGCTTGGCGCATGTCTTAAAGTTGGAGGCCTGATGGAACAAACCTTGTTAAATATTGGATTTGGAAGTTCGGTGGTTGCGGATCGTGTCGTTGCTATCGTTTCTCCCAATTCCGCTCCGATGAAACGCCTCAAGGATGAGGCCAAAGAAGAGAGGCGTCTTATTGACGCAACCCATGGCCGCAGGACCCGCTCAATGATCGTCATGGACAGCAATCATATTGTTTTGTCGGCCATACAGGCAGAAACCGTCTCACAGCGTTACGCGATGCTCAAGGAGCTAACCTGATTTTTTTTAGCGTCTGAGCACGGAATCGATTTGGCTTCACCAGATATCAATATGCAGCCCAAAACGGCATATTTGTTTATCATAGCTGCACCTTCCGGAGGTGGCAAAACGACTCTCTGCCGGGAAGTGCGTAAACGCTTTGCCGATATGCTCTATTCGGTATCCTATACAACACGCCGACTCCGCGATGGTGAGCAAGAAGGAGTGGACTATCATTTCATCGATAAGAAGGAATTTGAAGATGGAATTGCCGCCGGGAAATGGGCTGAGTGGGCGCTGGTTCATGGGAACTATTATGGCACATCGGCCGATTTTCTGGATAAGGGTTTGTCGGCCGGCCGGGATATTCTCCTGGATCTAGACGTCCAGGGAACCCGCCAGATTCTTGAGCGTTATGCGAACTGTGTTGCCATCTTTATCCTGCCCCCGTCGTTGGATGTGCTCGAACAGCGTTTAAAAGCGAGAGGCACGGACAGCGCCGAGAGCATTGCGCTTCGACTCAGAAATGCAGAAGAGGAAATGAAACAGCAGGATCTGTATCATCACGTAATTGTTAACGATCAACTTTCGAAATCCGTGCCGGCGTTGATATCCATTATCGACCACTATCGCACAACGGACGATCTCCGACGTGAAGGCTGAAATACTTTATGGTTTTCATCCGGTTTATGAGGCCTTGAAGGCTGGCCGCAGAACCTTCCACGAAGTCTATATTTCAAATCAGACGCCTACCGGACGAATTAAGCGGATTGCCTCGGTGGCAGCCGCTAAAGCATTGCCGATAAAGGAAATTGGTCCGGCAAAGCTTCAATCCATTGCCGGCACTGTTTCTCATCAAGGTGTTGCTGCCAGGACGAGTGCCTATCCGCTGGTTGATGTTGCCGATATAATTGAGGCGGCTATATCCGGTGATCGACCACCGCTGCTACTTTTACTGGATCATATTGTGGACCCGCACAACCTGGGTGCCATTATTCGAACAGCCTTGTGTGCCGGCGTTGACGCCGTGATTATACCCAAAGATCGCTCGGCGTACCCCTCACCGGCCGTATCCAAGGTATCCGCAGGCGCTCTGGAATATATGCGGGTGGCCCAGGTGAATAACATTGTCCGTGTTGTCAGAATGCTCAAAGATCGGGATCTGTGGATCGTGGGTCTGGATCAAAACGCCGGGCAATCCGTTTATAATTCAGATTTGGCAGGCGCAATTGCCCTCGTTATCGGCGGCGAGGAAAAAGGAATCCGAAGCCTGGTTAAGCGAAACTGCGACTTTTTAATTTCGATACCTCAGGCCGGCAAGATCGGTTCACTTAACGCATCGGTGGCCGGGGCCATCGTCATGTACGAAGCGTATCGGCAACGCAATGTCAGGAATAACTAGGTTGCGGGTGTCAGCTTCCTGTTTCAAAGGTTCAGTACAATGATTTGTTGGATTTGTTTCATTGGTTGAATTGGTTGGTTTAAACCAGACCAATTGAACAAATTAAACCAATCAAACCAATTGAACCAAGAAAACCGGTATTTAAGGCTGTATCCTGAACCTTTGAACTTTTGAACCCGACATTAAAAGGACAACTCAGCGTGCAGGTAAATCCCATCCTGAAATATGCCGCCCGTGAATGGGCCAGGCCATTTTTTAACATCCTAATCGACACGGTGTTCCCAGCCAAATGCCTGGTATGCGGCCGACTTTTCGAGCCTGCCGTTACAACGCCCGGCATGGGCCAAGCCGCAGATGCTGCCACCGGCATCCCGTATACAGCCGTGGAATCGCATCGGTTGCTGACCTCCTGTTGCTGCCCGGATTGCGTCAGTTTTTTTACGGTTATTTCATCTCCGATTTGCAGCTGTTGCGGGATTATGTTTAAAAGCCGTCAAGGTCGGGATCATCTTTGCGGGGATTGCATCACACAGCCAAAAGAATTCAGGATCGCGCGCGCCGCAGTGGCTTATGATCGCCAATTTATGGCCGTTATGCACCGGTTCAAGTACGCAGGGAAAATCCAGCTGGCCGGCCCTCTGGGCGGGTTGCTGCGCAACACCTATGGGCGGTATTGGGACGGAGAAAGAGTCGATCTGATTTTGCCGGTGCCATTGCATAGCGTAAAATTTCGAAAGCGCGGTTTCAATCAGTCTTATTTACTGATTCGTCGCTGGAAGTCGAAATCTTCGTCCATGGGCGGTAATAAATTTGAAAGTCCGGTAAACACGGATGTCCTTATCAGGCGCAAAACCACTGTTTCGCAAACGGGGCTTGGCCGTCAGCAGCGTTTGAAAAACATTAAAAATGCCTTCAGTGTCACGGCCCCCGAAAAAGTTATCGAAAAAAAGGTATTGCTGGTTGATGATGTTTATACCACCGGCGCGACGGTAAATGAATGCGCGCGGGTGCTTTTAAAAGCCGGAGCAGAGCGGGTCGACGTTCTGACGGTGGCGCGGGCGATGTAGCTGTTGTTATATCCTCAGACGTTGTTACGAAAGTTGTGTAGTATATTTTAGTTCAATTGGGTTCTTCAAACAACACAATGGGGTTCAAAGGTTCAGGGATTCAAAGGTTCCGTGTTGCGAGATGCGGGTTCCGGGTTCAGAGGTCCGGGATACAGCCTTAAAGGATCGTTTAATTCGTTCAATTGGTTCGATATAAACCAACCAATTCAACCAATGAGACAAATAAAACCAATTTAACAAATCCTTGTACTTTGAACTTGGCTTTCACCTGGAACTTTAGGCGAGGTTATCGTTTTGATTTTTGTTAACAAAAACGGTGTGCCGGTTTTCCAATTTGAAAACCTGCAACAATATCCGACAATTCGTCATGCAATTTTTACGCGTCATGGCGGACACAGCACGGGTGATTTCCAAAGCTTAAATGTCAGTCATGGACTGGGCGATTCGGCTGATCACGTCCGGAAAAATCGAAACCGGATCTCCGAGGTCATTGAGGCGCAGGATCTGGTCTTTGTAAAACAGGTTCACGGCAATCAGGTTGTCATAGTGAATCACCGGAACACCGAATCTTATGGCGGCATCCATCAGGCATTCGGAACCGGCGATGCCATCGTGACCGATGTTTCCGGAAAATTTTTAACGACCCAGCTTGCAGATTGTCAATCCATTCTGCTATACGATCCGATTCGGCATGTGGTTGCCAATGTCCATTCGGGCTGGCGGGGCAGCGTTATAAATATTGTTGGACGAACAGTGGGGGCCATGAAAGAATACTTTAAATGTCACAGCGCTGACCTTATTGCCGGTATCGGGCCATCTTTAGGGCCATGCTGTGCAGAATTCGTTAACTATCAAAAGGAGATACCTCAATTATTCTGGCGCTACAAATCGGATGATGATCATTTTGACTTTTGGGCCCTCAGTCTCCATCAGCTCACCCAGGCCGGGGTTCGCAGCGAAAATGTCGAAAACAGTCGTATGTGTACCAAGTGCAGCCCACAGACTTTTTTCTCCTATCGTGGAGAAGGGCGGACAGGCAGGTTTGCAGCGGTAATTGGACTAAAGCGGACAGCTTCCGCGCCTGACTGAAACCATTTCGATGATCCGGTTTTATTTTTAAAGGTTTGAACATGGTCGGCATAATACAGGAAAGCGTTCAGGTGGTCTCAAATACACCGGTAAGTAGCGGATACTTCCGAATCCGATTAAGCTGTCAGCCGCAATATACGCAGGCCGCTCCCGGCCAATTTGTCATGGTTCGCTTAATAGACGAGATCGATCCGCTCCTGCCGCGTCCGTTTTCGATTCATCGCTTAATCAAAAAAGACGGTGTCGCTGCGGGCCTGGAGCTGCTTTACAAAGTGGTCGGCAAAGGAACTCACGGGCTGTCTCTCAAACAGCCGGGAGATCATGTGGGCCTGACGGGACCGCTTGGCAAGGGCTTTCGCATTCCCGGAAACGTCGCGCAAATTAAGATTGCTGCCGGCGGAATCGGAGTCGCCCCGATGATTTTTCTGGTAGAATATCTGAAGGAAAAAATCCGGCCTGCTGCAGATATCCAGGTTTATCTGGGGGGAAGGTCAAAAGCGGATCTTTTATGTCTGGAGGAATTTTCAGCCCTGGGGGTGCCGGTGCACACGACCACCGATGATGGAAGCGCGGGTGACCATTGTCTGGTGACGGATCCGCTCGATAATGCCGTGGCTGAAAATAAGCCGGATATCATCTATGCCTGTGGCCCGCAGGAAATGCTGGCCTGTGTCGCCGGTATTGCCGATAAGCACGGGGTTTCCTGCCAGGTTTCCATTGAAACCATGATGGCCTGCGGTATGGGCGCCTGTCTGGGATGTGCGGTTGCCAGGCGAGATCAGACCGAGACCTATTTGCATGCCTGCCTGAATGGACCGGTGTTTGATATCAAGACGATTGAAATTTAAATGGAATCTGAAAGTCGATTAATTCGGGTCAGGTTAGGGGCTGCGGCTGTTCCATTATTCCACGATATAGGCGAAAACGATTGTCTTAGGAAGTACACAGTAATTTCATTCGGCCATAAAAAATGCCGGGGTTTAAGATTTACGTTGACTTGGGTGTGATCCTGTGTTAGGTCCACTCTCTTCAGACGGGCGTGGCGCAGGCCTTCCTGAGCTGATGGAAGGTTCTGTATTTTATGAAAAAAGATACAAAACACGCTTTAAGGGAACTGGCGTATTACAGCAGTCTGGGCCTGTCTGTGTCTCTGGCGATATTTATCGGTCTGGCTGTGGGGGTTTATCTCGATCGGCGGTTTGATACCGTGCCCTGGTGTACCCTTATCTTTCTGGTACTGGGGATTGTTGCGGGTTTCAGAAATATCGCTATGGCGATTCGAAAAGCCAGGAAATTCTAAACGATGCACACATAGCGAGAAGTGGTTTTGAAACCATTTCTAAGCAGGGAAAGCGATTTGGAAATCCAACAGCGTATCATTCATTTTGTAACCCGAGCCAACTGGATTCTTTGCGGGGTCGCCAGTATTTTGGGGTTTATTCTCCTGCGGCTGGATGTTGCTTGTGGAATTCTTTTCGGCGGTCTGCTGGTCACTATCAATTTTCATTTGCTAGCCAAAACCCTCAAAAAAGCCCTGACACCACCTCACCTGGCATCCCATAATATGATTCTGGCTAAATATTATCTTCGCTTTTTAGTCAGCGGTTTTATCATCTTCGCGCTTATTGCCGGCCACATTGTTCATCCCGTCGGTTTGGTTATCGGCCTCTCCCTGGTGGTTTTCAGCATCATTCTTGCAACGATTTGTGAAGTTAAGAAACTTATTTTTAAGGAGGCAGTCTAAGGATGGAACATCCCTATCTATTCATTGTTAAATTTTTTGAACTGATCGGATTCGGCCACTTTGCCCATGCTTACCCCTGGGTGATTTACTCCTGGTTTGCGATGATCCTACTTATTGTTTTTGCGTTCCTGGCGGTTCGCAAAATCGAGATGATTCCTTCGAAAGCGCAAAATGTCTTTGAAATCATTATTTCTGGAATGGAAGAATTTATGGTCGATATTACCGGGGAAGAGGGCCGCAAGTTTTTCCCGCTCATTGCCACCGTATTTCTCTACATTGCGACCTGTAATCTGCTGGGCTTGATTCCCGGTTTTTTTCCGCCGACTGCCAGTATTAATACGACCGCTTCCTGCGCCCTTACGGTTGTTATCTTTACCCATGTGATCGGGATTAAATTCCACGGCGCCAAGTATATCAAACATTTTTTGGGACCGGTCTGGTGGCTGAGTCCCTTGATATTAATCATTGAGCTTATCGGTCATTTGGCGCGGATCCTGTCGCTCTCCATTCGTCTGTTTGGGAATATCACCGGCCATGAACTGGTGCTGGGCATCCTTTTTTTGCTGGCCGGGGCCGCTTTTGCACCGCTGCCCATAATGGCCTTGGGAATTTTTGTCGCCCTTTTGCAGGCCTTCGTATTCTTTCTGTTGTCGATTATTTATTTTGCCGGCGCCATGGAAGAAGCGCATTAAAGAAGTGCCTAAAATGACTAAAGTGAGCTAAAGTGCCTAACTTTAGTTCACTTTAGCTCACCTATAATTTGCTGTTAATGGGACTTTGGAAGAAGCCCAACAATATATCCAGAAAAGGAGGTAGGCTATAGCATGGAAACAAAAGCATTAGAGTTCTTCATCGCCTGTGCAACGGCTGCTGGTTTCGGGATCGCAATTGCAGCATTTGGTTGCGGTATTGCCCAGGGTATTGGATTACGGTCCGCTGTTGAGGGTATCGCCCGGAATCCGGAGTCTTCGGGTAAAGTTACGGTTACCATGATCATCGGATTGGCGCTGATCGAATCACTGTGTATTTACGCGCTGGTCGTCGCACTGATCCTTATCTTTGCCCATCCGCAGGCCGCATCTATTGCCGCGCTGTTTGCTCGATAAAGATAGCCGGAAGCATTTTTAACGCTGCATCCCTTTAAAAAGCGGGGCTAGCCGAATTTCAGGCCAGCCCCGTTTTTTCATCCGTGCCCCGGCGCACAGTATCGGATGTCGGTGCGTCCGGAGGTTGATACCGGCTAAAATGGCTGAATCGCTGCCTAAATTTCACCTGTACCTTTCTATTTTTTTAAAATTATTATATACTTAAATCTAAAGCGCCGGCGATGACGGATCGCGGCCTGGAACCGCTACAGGAAAAACGCCATGGATGAACAGCAAATATTGAAAAAGCTCGATCGTATCGAAGAAATTCCAACCCTTCCCACGATCGTCGTTGAATTAAATACCTATCTGCAGGATCCGGACACCTCACTTAAGAAGGTTTGCGATACCATCGAGAAGGATCAAGCCATTACGTTAAAAATTTTAAAGCTGGTGAATTCGGCTTTTTATGGATTTAAAACCAAAATTAGTGATCTGCGCAATGCCATTGTCCTGCTGGGCTATAATTCGGTTCGAAACGCCATTGTTTCACTTTCGGTCATCAATACCTTCCCCAAGCGTGTGGCCTTGATGGATTTTGATATTACCCAGTTCTGGAAACACTCCCTGGCAGTTGCGGTTGCCAGCAAAAACATTGCCCAGCTTTCTAAAAAAGAATCCCCCGATAATTGTTTTGTCGGAGGTCTGCTGCACGATACCGGCAAAGTCATCCTGGCGCAATATTTTCCTGACTTGTTTGAGAAAGTCTGGGCGACGCTTCAGAGTGAACATTTATCGTTTTTTGAGGCCGAGCAGAAAAAGCTGCCTGTAGACCATGCCAAAGTTGGTGCCCATCTGGCTGCCAAGTGGCAGCTTCCCGCCGGGCTGGTTGAGGCGATTCGATGGCACCATGAGTTTCAGCCCCAACACCAGAATGCAAATTTTGTGCTGACCGTTAATCTGGCCAATTTCATCGTCAACAGTTACGACGTTGATAAGGATATGCGGCTCGATATGGCAAAAATGCATCCGGACGTGGTCAAATTTGTAATGGATATGATGGAAGATGTGGGAGATTGGTATTCGGGTCTGAGCGATGAAATCGAATCCGCTTACGCGTTTTTCTTGGAATCTGAAGCTTAGTTATTTTCTAATTTACAGAACTTCTTTTAAAAACCGTCCGGTATAAGATTTTTCATTTGCGGCTATTTCCTCAGGCGTGCCGCATCCAACAATATAGCCGCCCTCGTCACCGCCCTCCGGTCCCAGATCGATGATATAATCGGCTGTTTTAATGACGTCCAAATTATGTTCGATGACAACCACCGTATTGCCGTGTTCGACAAGCTGGTTGAGCACATTGAGCAGTTTCTGAATATCATCGGCATGTAATCCGGTGGTGGGCTCGTCCAGAATGTAAATCGTCTTGCCGGTGCCTTTTTTGCTGAGTTCCTTTGAGAGCTTTACCCGTTGCGCTTCACCACCGGAAAGTGTCGGCGCCGGCTGACCGATTTGGATATATCCCAGGCCAACATCGACCAATGTCTGCAGGATGGATCGTATTTTACGGATCCTTCCAAAAAAATCCAGGGCCTGATTAACGGTCATATCGAGCACTTCCGCAATCGTCTTGCCTTTATACCGGGCTTCTAACGTCTCGCGATTGTATCTTTTGCCGTGACAGACGTCGCAGGTTACGTAGACATCGGGCAAGAAGTGCATCTCGATTTTTATGATGCCGTCGCCCTGGCAGGCTTCACATCTCCCCCCCTTGACATTGAAGCTGAAACGGCCCGGTTTGTATCCGCGCATTCTGGCTTCGGGGGTCTGTGCGAAACGTTCGCGGATATGGGTAAAGGCGCCTGTGTAAGTGCCCGGATTAGAACGGGGCGTTCTTCCGATCGGCCCCTGATCGATGTGGATAACCTTATCGGTGTGTTCGGGGCCCCGGATCTGTTTGTGTGCCCCTGCCTGTATTCTGGCATAGTGAAGTTTTTGCATGAGGCCTTTGTAGAGGGTCTCCAAAACAAGCGTGGATTTACCCGAACCGGAAACACCGGTAACACAAATAAAGCGGCCCAGTGGAAATTTCGCATCGATATTCTTTAGATTATTGGCCGCTGCCCCTTCAATAAAAATATGCGGCCCCGGATTTGAACGTCTCTTTGGGGGAACGTCGATTCGTTTGCGGCCGCTTAAATACTGACCGGTCAGAGACGCAGCGTGAGTGATCAGATCTGAAGGTGGGCCGGCGAAGATAATCTCACCACCATTGATGCCTGCGCCGGGGCCCATATCGATTACATAATCCGCGGCCCGAATCGTCTCCTCATCATGTTCGACCACCAGCACCGTATTGCCGAGATCACGCATCTGTAAAAGGGTTTCCAGCAGGCGCTTGTTGTCACGCCGGTGAAGGCCGATACTCGGCTCATCCAAAACGTAAAGCACACCGGTTAATTTTGAGCCGATCTGGGTAGCCAGGCGAATGCGCTGGCTTTCACCGCCTGAAAGGGAATGGGCGGAACGATCAAGGGTAAGGTAGGAAAGCCCTACATTACCAAGGAATCCCAGACGTTCAACAATTTCCTTTAGAATGCGTCGCGCAATGATTTCTTTTTTGCCTTCCAGCCTTAAATCCAGAAAAAAGTCCCGGATTTTCGATACTGAAAAGGCGGTTATCTGCGAAATAGTAAGGCCGCCCACTTTAACGGATCGGCTGGCCTGATTCAATTTTTCGCCATTGCAGTCGGGACAGGGCTGAAAATTCATATAGCGCGCAATCTCCTCGCGCGACCATTTTGAATCGGTTTCCCGATAGCGGCGTTTCAAATTTGGAATCACCCCTTCAAATGGTTTCTGATAGCGGATACGCCGATTCCCGCGTTCAAAGTAAAAGTTGATCGGCTTATCGCCTGACCCGAAAAGCAGGACCTGTTTGAATTCCGGGTCAAGGTCCTTGTAGGCAGTGAAAATATCAACGCCATATTGTGCGGTGAGGGCATCTAAAAAATCGATGAAATGCACACTGTTTCGATTGGCCCAGGGGGCTATGGCGCCTTCCCGCAATGAGAGTTCCGGATTCGGAACGATAAGTTCAGGATCAAGCTCGGTCGTAGATCCCAACCCATCGCAGTGCGGGCAGGCTCCCTGGGGCGAATTAAATGAAAAGCTTGCCGGCGTGAATGCAGGATAGCTGATTCCGCATTTCGTACAGGCCGCCTTTTCGTTGAACAGGATGGGGCGCTGGCCTGCGACATCTATCGTAACCAATCCGTTGGATTGCGCCATGGCCAGCTCCAGCGAATCGGCCAGTCGATTTTTCACCTTTTCTTTAATGATGAGTCGATCGACCACGACCTCAATTGAATGTTTTTTGTTTTTGGCCAGAATGCCGACCGCTTCGATGTCGGTCATTTTTCCATCTACCCGCACCCGGGCGAAACCGTCTTTTTTCAGCCGTTTGATAAGCTTTTCGTGGGTTCCTTTCTGATCTGAAATTAGGGGAGATAAAATAATAACGCGGGTGTCCTCTTCCAGAGACATGACATGATCAACAATCTGATCGAGGGTCTGGGAAGTGATCTTCTGGCCGCAGCGGTGACAATGCGGGGTGCCGACCCGTGCAAACAGCAAGCGCAGATAATCATATATTTCGGTAACCGTTCCGACAGTTGAGCGCGGGTTGTGCCCGGCGGTGTTTTGTTCAATGGCGATCGCCGGTGATAAGCCGGCGATCAGATCCACATCGGGTTTCTCCAGACGTTCCAAAAATTGACGTGCATAGGTGGAAAGGGATTCAACATAGCGGCGTTGCCCCTCGGCATAAAGGGTGTCAAAGGCAAGTGTTGATTTTCCTGAGCCGGACAGACCCGTGATAACAACCAGTTTATCGCGCGGCAGTTCGACATCGATGTTTTTTAAATTATGCTGTCGGGCACCACGAATTGTTATTTTATCAGATATCATTGGCGTTTATATTTGTTCTGAGTGTACAAGTCACAAAAAAAAAATTCAAACAATTTTTTATGAGTGGCTGTCAAGCCTTGATAATTCGACGTTTAGGCTTTTTAAAAAAAATTCGATTGTATTTTTTTTTAAAATCAAAGATAATTAAAGAAAATGCGAGCTTTTCGGAGAATACTTGCTTGTTTATAACTTGGCGGCCAAGATGGATATACTTAAAATACTTAAACATATGCTTCTTTCAGAAAAGGTCGTATTTAAAGACACTTGTCGATAGTAGTAAATTTACTTAAGTAAAAACAACTAGATATAGATTGTTCAAAACCACTTTGTAACGCGACCTAAAACGGTCTTTATCCGGTTTGACTGAATCTGTCTCATGCTTTAAACATGCTCCTGTTTTTCAATTTTCAATAATCAATATCAAACCTTCCAAACCGTTTAGCTTCGTAATTTTTTTCACATAAATTCTTCTAAAACATTACTATTACTGGTTTTGTATTAAAACCGTTCATGCAAAAGCCGATGGAAGCTGTCTGGAAAAAGATTAAGTCTGCAATCAGGGATCGGATTCCCAAACACAGGTTTCAAATGTGGATCGAACCTTTGGTATTGGAAAAAGGCGCCGATAATAATTGGATCCTGCTGTGCCCGAATTTCTTTTCTAAAAAACGGGTGCAGGATCGTTATGGCAAAATGATCGCAGAAGAACTTACCAAAGAAATTGGCTCGACATGCAGCCTATCTTTTGCTGTGGGCGGTAAAACCAAACAATCCCCGCAGGCTAAAAAACGCTATAACAATCAAATACCGCTTCTAAACGATTCAATTCGGCCCCACACCGGACGATTTTTCAGGAAGGATTTCACCTTTGATCATTTCGTAGTGGGTGCCGGCAATGATTTTGCTTATTCGGCCTCCCTTTCGCTGGCTTCCGGCAAAGAACGTCAGCAAAATGCGTTACTCCTGCTGTCCAAAACCGGCATGGGCAAAAGCCACCTTTCTCAGGCGATCGGGCATTATGTTTTGTCGCAATATCCCGATGAACGTGTCTATTATATTACAGCCGAAGACTTCAGCAATGAGATGGTCCAGGCCTTTCGTCAGGATTCGATTGCCAAATTTAAGGGAAAGTACAGAAAATACTGCGACGTCCTGCTGCTCGAAGATATTCATTATCTTAGCGGCAAAGAAAGAACCCAGGTAGAGCTGGCATTGACCCTGGACTCTCTGTTTGAGGCCGGCAAGCGAATTATTTTCTCGAGTTGTTATCTGCCCGGTGATATTCCAAAATTAAATGATAAATTAAGATCGCGTCTGTCTTGCAGTCTGATTTCCAACATTGAGCCGCCGAATTTCAGGACCCGGGTGCGAATTTTGAAAAAAAAGGCACTCATCAACCGGTATGATATGCCCGACGATATCATTTACTATCTGGCCGGTGAGTTGACCGAGGATGTCAGACAGCTTGAAAGCGGCCTCAATGGTGTTGCTGCCAAATCCTCTCTGCTGGGAGCCAAGATTGATCTGAATCTGGCAGAGAGCGTTGTCAAAAACATCGTTCGGCAACGCAAAAAGATAACCATTGATGTCATCAAGAAATTGGTTTGTAAATATTATAATTGTTCAATTAAAGATATTGTTTCGCGTTCTCGCAAACAGAGTTTTGTCAGACCCAGACAAATGGCGATTTATCTATCGCGTCGTTACACCGATGCCCCCTTACAGAGTATCGGCAAGGCCTTTAACCGATACCATGCCACGGCCCTTCATTCTATTCACTCCATTGAACGGGGATTAAAAGAAAATAGTTCCATTCAGAAACAGGTTGATTTTTTTCATCAGAAGTTAGAGTCTGGAAGATTCTAGAATTCATCTTAAAAATGCGTCTAAGTCTCCAGGGCTGCGTTGTCCCACGAATTGAAATACTCACGTACTCCGTGTACGCTCCGTTTTCAATTCGCGGGACGCCTTGCCCTGAACCCTGATCCACAATTTTAAGATGAATTCTTTTCTTCTAACGTTAATAATTCCAGCATCTCCCGGTGGATTTTGCCATTGGTGGCCAAAATCTCTTTTTGATTTACCGTAAATGACGTGTTTGAAAAATTGGTAACTACGGCTGACGCCTCGGTCGCAATCACGGCGCCGGCGGCCGTATCCCACGGGTTGAGATTCTGTTCCCAGAACCCATCGAACCGCCCACAGGCCACGTAGCAAAGGTCCAGGGCCGCAGAACCGAGCCGGCGAACTCCCTGAGAAGCATTCTGGCATATCGTGAAACGCATCATTAACGCTTCCTCAATCTCGCTGAAGTTATATGGGAATCCGGTTACGAGCAGGCTTTCGCTGACCGATTCCGTGGATGAAACCTTGATAGGGTTGCCATTCAACTCCGCGCCTTGGCCGGATATGGCCGAGAAAAGCTCGCCATCCATCGGGTTGAGTACCAGCCCCAGAATAATTTCAGCGTCTTTGGCCAGGGCGATCGAGATCCCAAAGATCGGCAGTTGATGCGCAAAATTGGTTGTTCCATCAAGCGGATCAATCAGCCAGCGGTACTCTGCGGTTCCTTTACTTGCGCCGCTTTCCTCGGCTAAAATGGCATGATCCGGAAATGCTTTCCGAATTGTGGTTATAATTTTCTTTTCGGATTCGGTATCCGCTTCGGTCAGCAGATTGAAAGTGTCTTTTTTATCAATCCGAGATAAATTGCCAAAGCGCTCGCGTACCACCCGGGCACCCGCATAAGCCGCAGCAATTCCCACTCTTTTGGCGTGTTCAAGGTCCATAAGGGTCACCTTCTAAATTGAGCGTTTCAAATTTTAAAAATGGATCATTTTGTCTTATTTGCAATGAATTCTATCGATTTATATTTTTAAAATTTGAAACCCTACGGGATTGCCGATCTTATCCCGCCTGCGGCGGGACGTTAGATGCCGTCCCGCATAGTGCACTATAGCGGAACGACATCTGCCTTGTAGCTGCAGCAACCTCGACAATCGCTCAATTTAGATTTTAAAGTTGATGTTTAAGATAAAAAAGCAACTGACAACTGTCTACGAGCGACGGACGTTTTCTATGACCGTTTCCATCTGCTCGATCAGAGGCATCAGGGTCGATTTGTCTTTGGCCGAGACCGCAGTCCCTCCGAGCGAGCGACTCATTTTTTGGATGACGCCCGGATTTACAAGATCCATTTTGTTGAGCACGCGAATGGAAGCGGTGTGCTGCAGACTGAGGTCGGAAAGGATTGCTTCAACCGATTCGATTTGCGCCGAATACTGCGGATTGCTGATATCTATAACATGGAGCAAAAGATCGGCATTTTCAAGCTCTTCAAGGGTTGCGCGAAAAGCGACCAGGAGATCCCTGGGCAGATCTTTGATAAATCCGACCGTATCGGTGATGATGACTTCGGTATCTCTTGGAAATTTTAAGCGGCGGCTGGAAGGATCCAGGGTTGCAAACAGCCGGCTTTCTGCCAGTACGGCGCTTTTGGTCAATGTGTTCAGCAAGGTGGACTTGCCGGCGTTGGTATAGCCGATGATAGAAATAACAGACAGCCCTTTTTTCTGTCGCAGCGCTCTTTGTTGTTTACGTTGTTTGCGGACTGCCAATAGCTCTTTTTCGAGCCGCGCGATGCGGTCTCGAGCCCGCCTTCGATTGATTTCCAGTTTGGTCTCGCCCGGACCGCGGCCCCCGATTCCGCCGGTTAACCGGGACATGGCAGTGTTTTTAAGGATTAAACGGGGCAGCAAATACTTCAACTGGGCCAGCTCGACCTGTAATTTGCCTTCCCGCGTCTGGGCGCGTTGTGCGAAAATGTCCAGAATTAATTGCGTCCGGTCAATGACCTTGAGCTCGATTTGGTCGGTTATGGACCGTATCTGGGAAGGGCTAAGCTCCTGGTTAAATATGATAACGGTTGCCGCTTCCTGCAACGCCAGGATGGCCAGATCTTGCAGTTTTCCAGGACCGATATGAAATCTGATATTATTGCGGCCGGGCTGCTGCGAAATGGTACCAACGACTTCGATGCCACTGGATTTTGCCAGTGATTTCAACTCCGATAGGGATTCAACCGCATCTTGCTTTGAACCCGCAGATACGTCCACCAGCAAGGCCCTCTCCATACCCGAGTCTGCTGCGACCCCTTTGCTGACACGTGCGAGTTCGTCTTCAAGGGCCTGGATCATTGCCAGGCAGTCGATATCGAGCTGCGATGGGAGAAGGGGCGGCAGGATCTGATAAGGTTTACCATCGGATGTTCTTGGCAATATGTGACTCACATAAACCTTTTTGGGTAGTCCATTTTTCCCATTTACCACGGCTGCCATCATATCAAGCCTCAGCAAAGCCAGGTCGGTTAGATCGTCATTGGTCAGGGGTTCTTCCGTCAAATGGGTGTGAATGCAGCGTAACCCTTTCAGGCGTCCGGGTGCGGCCCGGTATTCACTGATTGAAGGGATGACGATTTTCCTGCTGTCACCTACGATCACAAACGCCACCTTGCCCTGGCGGTTGACAAGCAGGCCGATCTGGCGACGGATTTCATGAGAGAGCCCGCTCAGATCACGCGTCAGTTCGTGGTTGATTAAAAATTTGGGTTGAATGCGCCGGCGGTAAAAATTCTCAAGTCGTCGGATTTGATTGGCCTTAAGACCGGCGGTATTTCCAAAAAGCTTTTTCATGGTGTTATCCAGGCCAGATAATAAGTCAGTTCCATATTGGTTTCAAGTCTAGTGGATTGGAAGATACAGAAGTCAGATGACAGAAAACAGATGACAAACAAAGAGATTCGTCTGCCAGTTTTTAAATATGTCTTCTGTCTTCTGTTTTCAGTTCTCTGTTCTCTGTTGGACTGACCTCTGTCATCTGTTATCTGACCTAGAGGTTATCGACCATTTCTTCGGGCGCTAAATTTTCAAAGCGGGTGTACGCATCAAGGAATGTGAGGGTTACTTTTCCGGTGGGGCCATTGCGCTGCTTGGCCAGTATGATTTCTGCCATGCCTTTTTGAGGATTATTTTCTTCCGGATTATATACTTCATCTCTGTATATAAAAGCGACCACATCGGCATCCTGCTCAAGGGCGCCGGATTCTCTCAGATCAGAGAGCCTCGGACGCTTATCATTACGCTGTTCGAGCATTCGGTTGAGCTGAGAAATGGCCAAAACCGGCAGATTCAGCTCTTTTGCCAATGCCTTCAATGAACGCGACATTTCCGATATTTCAAGATCGCGGCGTTCAGCGCCGCCCCGTGACTTCATTAATTGCAGGTAGTCGATGATGATCAGGCCGATATTTTTGTCCATTTTAAGCCGGCGGGCTTTCGCCCGAATGTCCATTGCGGAAATGCTGGGCGAATCATCAATATAAATCGGTGATTCGGATAAAGTGCCGGCGGCATCCGTGAGCCGATGCCAGTCATCCATGCTGAAAAATCCGCCTCTCAGACGGGAAGAATCCAGACGCGCTTCGGCACAGAGCATCCGCAGTGACAATTGTTCTTTTGACATTTCCAGAGAGAAGATGGCCACCGGGATATTGGCATCAACGGCTGCGTTTTTGGCAATATTCAACGCCAATGCTGTTTTACCCATGCTCGGACGGGCTGCCAAAATAATCAGGTCCGATTTCTGCAATCCGGAAGTCAGGTTGTCTAACAGACCAAAACCCATGGGGACACCGGTTACCAGACTTTTGTTACCCTGGTTTTCTTCGAGCGTTTCAATATTGCTAAGGATGAGTCGACTGATCGGATAAAATGACTGCCTTGATTTTCTTTCTGAAATCTCAAATATCGATGTTTCTGCAAAGTCAATAACATCGTCGACATTGCCGCGGTCATCATAGCAGCGCTTGGCGATGGCATTGGACTTTTCGATTAAGCGTCTCAGAGATGCCTTGTCGGCGATAATTTTAGCATAATGCTGGGCATTGACGGCCAGGGGCACTGCATCGACAAGTTGCGCCAGATAGCTTGCTCCGCCAACGGCTTCGATCTGGCCCTTTGCCTTTAAATTGTTGGCCAACGTCACCAAGTCAACCGGTTCACCATTATCGAATAAATCGATGATGGCCGCAAAGATTTTCTGATGCGCCGTTCGGTAAAAATCATCGGCTGAAACAATTTCAACAACGTCAAGCAAGGTATTGTTGTCGACCAGTATCGCGCTCAGAAGCGATTCCTCGGCCTCGATGCTCTGAGGCGGCAGATGATAAAGAGAAGGATCTTTTTGGTTTTGCACTTGTTGATCTGCCATTGGTTTTGCGCGGCGAATAAGGTTGGTAAGGGGTGTTGCACGTTCATTGCTCACCCCTCTCATACACGGTCTCGAGCCAATTGTAAATTAGAAATTATTCAGGCACAATTTCAATCGTTATTTCGGGTTCGACCTCCTTGTAAACCCGAATTGGGACCTTAAACGATCCAACTGTTTTGATGGGTTCTTTAAGCAGCACCATGCGCTTCTCAACGACAATATCCTGGGCGGCGAGCGCATCAACGATGTCGCGTACCGAAACAGAGCCGTAGAGACGATCTTCTTCACTCACTTTGGCGGAGATGCTACAGGCCACTCCTTCAAGCTTTTGAGCCATTTCTTCAGCTATTTTTCGCTCTTTGGCGATCTGGAGTTCGAATTTAGCGCTGTCCTGCAACAGCATTTTTCGATTCTGAGAGGTTGCCTCAACCGCCTTATTTTGGGGTAAGAGATAATTACGGGCGTAACCATTCGATACGGTTACCTCGCTGCCGATGATACCGAGGGAATCAATCGTCTCTTTTAGTATAACTTTCATATTCAATCCTCCGAATTAAGCTTTTATCTTCTTGAGTTTTCGGAAATCGAACCACATATCAAAAAGCCCGATTCCAATTACAGCGATTAACACCAATTGTTGCAAGGCAATTAAACTGTACAATGGAATTTTAATGAAACGCGGAACCCTTTTTTTCTCAAAGAAAAACGATACGATTCCCATGCCCTGAAAAAAGTAGATCGTCATCGCGATCAACAGTACGTTTAAGCCCAACAATTTAGCGGCACCGGCGGGAAACAGCATCAATAATCCACAACCAATTACAGCCCAAATCAGGAAGTCAGGGGCCTGCCACTGATTCAATTTTTCATAATCCGGATGAAGGCGAAACCGGCCTTTTAGCAGTGCCTTGGATACCAGGATATTGATCCAGATAACCATCAGCGTCGAAGCAATTGTCAAAGCCGGAATTATTCTCACCAGAACATACTGGATTTTGTCCAATGAGCCTTGAATCAGGCGGAGATTTTCATCGGACATCCCCATGCTTTTATACAGTACCAGGCTTAGTTCTAAATTATGGGCGACATATTGAGATAAAATGGCGAATAGATTCTTGCCGGATACACCGCTGTAAATAAACAGACTAACAATCGTGCCGATTAAAACCACCCCGCAGGTATACAGCACGGTTTTATCAATCGGAAGGCGAAATTCCAACAGCTCCCCTAATATAAAGCCGACCAGCAGCAGCCCCGCAAAGAACACCGTATCAATCGTGAAGGTGTTCAGCAAGACAACCATGACAATGAATCCAAGGATCGGGATAATGGCGCCGGTTGTCCTGCCAAGCTTGATGCGATAGTAAAGCGTCGGCAAAGGGATAAACAGGCTGCAGAAAAATCCAAATACAGGGATTAAAATGGAAGCAGCAAATATCAGGATGGTGATTAAAACACCATTTAAAATATCTTTTAGCATTTCCCCAACATATCCCGAGTGGTTGAGGATTATCCTTCCTTTAGCGATGATGATGTCAATTTATATCAACGGATCCTACGTATGGCAGCAGAGCAATTGTACGCGCGCGTTTGATTGCATGGGTTAATTCACGTTGATGTTTCGCGCAACTGCCTGATATTCGTCTGGGAATAATTTTTCCGCGCTCAGTAAGAAAATATTTTAATGCTTTGGGATCCTTGTAATTAATGACCATTGTTGTATCAGCGCAAAACCGGCAGACTTTACGTCGATGGTAAATCCGTTTCCTTCGTTTTGGTTTTCTATGTGCTTGATGGGCATTATTCGCCATTTTATTTTATTTCCTCCTCGGTTTCAGTAGGGGTTGTATCGGCCTCATTTGCTTCTGTTTCGGGAGGCTGTTTTTCGGAAAGTTGCGCCTGTTCTTCAGGTGTCTCTGGTTCGGCGGGTTGCGCCTGTTCTTCAGGTGTCTCTGGTTCGGCGGGTTGCGCTGGTTCTTCAGGCGTCTCTGTTTCAGCGGGTTGGGCCTGATCCTCAGGCGCTTCTGTTTCAGCGGGTGGCGTTTGATCTTCAGGCGTTTTTGTTTCGGCAGGCTCGGGCGGCACTTCAGTCAGGGCTGCTTTGCTTTCGGCTGCGGCAATTTCTTCTTTGATCTTTTCGATATCCGCACTTTTTTCGAGCAACACCGTCATATATTTTAGAACACGATCATCAATCCGGAAAAACCGCTCGATTTCGTCAACCACCGCCACCGTCCCACAAAAGTCGAATCGAATGTAATGGCCGCGTTCTTTCTTTTTAATTTCATAGGCGAGTTTTCTGGTGCCCCAATCATCTATAAGCGCCAGATAACCGTCCTGCTGTGCAATCACATCTTTAACTCTTTCCAGAACCGGTTCTCGTTTTTCAGCAGACAGGTCCGGATCGATTATGATAATTGTTTCGTAGCGTCGCATAATGCCTCCTTTTGGCTGATAAAGCCCTGTTTTAATACAGAGCAAGGAAATGTAAGCCCATAATTGACTTTCAAACTAAAATCGCTGTTTTTAGCATTAATAAAAACAGACTGTCAAGATGAAATACCGCCAAATTCGATTTCAGGTGAATTTTAGCCGGGTGTTCCGCTATCGGAAGGATCATGAGGGTACTTGGAAGATTGGATGGAAGCGGTTGGATCGTCATCTGGGCCATCTTTATCGAAGTCGTATTCCTGTTTATCCTGTTCGGCATTTTGAGGAGGTCTTATGATCAAATAGATGTATGGTGCCGAAAAAATTAAAACGACGATAAAAAACGTCTTTAAAGCGATGATTCCCGATTTAACAAGCCAGATAGCCAAAAGCCAAAATGGAATTGATATAATTATGCCCCAGAAAATACCCCGGTGTATCACAGACAAATAACCTCCTAAATAAGAATGGAGTGGATGATTAACACAACATAAACCATATGTCTATATATATTCTTATCAATATATATAGTATGAATCGGATTTAATTACTTGAGGGGTCGGGGCGTTTTTAGGTGTCACTTGTCTGTGGGTGTAACGATACGATCAACGCTAATAATAAAGGGCGTTTCCAGTTTGGGAGCGCCCCCAGCACCGACTTGGCGGGATGAGAGTTCTTCTCTTCCACGGCTAATTAGATTTTATGGCACTGTGGCGTATATCTCCAGACCACTCTTGCCGCAGGCGGTCGGTGACTCAGAACGGCCCGTTTGATGCATAATAGGCCATAAAGAATATGAGGAAAGTCAAAGCTGTGATTACCAATTTTATCATTTTAAATCTTGTAAACCTTTTTCGGGCCGGTCGGGTTTTGCGTAATTGAATTATTGCCTTGTTTTATTTTTATACGGGGCAGCACAAAACCCAGTACAAAAATTATCCCGAAACCGAATAGACTCAAGCCTATGAATGTCAAGTCGCTCAAAGCAGCACCTCTTGAAGGTTTATGATTTAGGCCTTTAATCTAAATAAAATCATAGCATAAAAAATTTAGGAACTAAAGGCCATTGGAGAATCGGCCCGGCGGCATCCAAGAGTGCCCTGATGCGATCGACGCATTCGGCCGAGATGGGCGCATTTTTCCTTGCCACGGCGCACGATGGCAATTCAATGCGGCTTTAAAAAGTCAGGTGAAAACGGGAGTGGTTGAATCACTTGAGTGGAGTGTAGATGTAAAACACCTCCCTGAATGGATGTTGGTTCCCGGGCATTTTTATGATGGGTGCCGGATGGATTGCGGTAGATGCTGGTGGGCCGTGAAGGAATCGAACCTTCAACCTACTGATTAAGAGTCAGGTGCTCTGCCTAGTTGAGCTAACGGCCCCCATCTGTTTTTTTCAATGATCGGAAAAGCTTGGTAACAAGTTTGCCAGCGGTTGTCAAATTCTTTTTGGATAACGAAAATAAAGAGGCTTTGCAGGAGCCTCTTTATTTTCGCCATGGCGGGCGTTCGCGTTTACGCTTGTGCTTTTTTAATCCCTTTTTTCCGTTCTTCCAACCAACCTGCCGTTTTTGCGTTTTTCGGCCCAACGGCCGGCTGCCGGGGGCATCACCCAGATTGACCGCATAACTGCCTGCCATTTTAGGCGGGGGGGCTTCATCAGCGATATCCGGTTTTTTTGTTTCAATCTTTTCCTTTGGTAACGGAGGGCCGCTAAAACAGCCGGCCGGTATGGATTCGGCTATAAAAAGCGATTCGCCGGTTTGATAAAATCTGACTCCGCTTTCAACCGACTTTTGTACATGTACACTGAGCATGACCGGGTCCTGATCGATCCGTTTTCCCATTCTTTCAGCCAGATCCCGGCTGGAAGACAAAACAACCTGATAATACCCCGTGGGGAAAATGCCCTTATCTATCACCGACCGATACGCCCGGTTCCGAACGCTCGTAAATAAGATTTTGGGAAGTCTGGCAACCGGATTGGGCCGGGCCAATTGATCGCGATGCTTTGCACGAATTTGCTTTCCTGATATTTCAAAGGGAGGGTCCGTTAAACTGTACTGGATTTCGTCCAAATGGGATCGGCGTACATATTTCCAGCCTTCTTCTTCGGTAACCGCCTTTAACAATTCCTTGATTTTCACAAACCCCTCGGTATCAGTGACCAGCCCGAATTCATCCGGCCGTCTACCCAGGATATAGGTGATGAGCTTGGCAAGCGATTGCGGTTTTTTTGCCTTTGCCATGAAAGAGATACCCCTCGGGAAAGTTGGTTGCACCTGCATTTTAAATGCTTTCTTGACGCTCCGTATACCATCTGATATTTTTCAAATCTTCAGAAATGTCAACCGTTTTTCCAACGAAAGGATACTGTGCGTATGAATCTGACAACTTCTCAAAAACTCTTCGAACGGGCTGTGAGCGTCATCCCCGGGGGGGTAAACAGTCCCGTGCGGGCGTGCAAATCGGTTAGCGCCGAACCTGTTTTCGTTAACCGCGGCGAAGGCTGCCTGATTTTTGATGCGGATGGCAATCGCTACATCGATTATATCGGCTCCTGGGGACCGCTGATTCTGGGGCACCGGCATCCGGCAGTGATTGAGGCGATTATCGCTGTACTGGAACGCGGAACCAGCTTTGGGGCGCCGATTGATCTTGAAGTTCAGCTTGCCGAGATGGTTATTGACGCCGTTCCCTCGGTTGAAATGCTGCGAATGGTCAACTCCGGAACCGAAGCCACGATGAGTGCCATCCGTCTTGCCAGAGGGGCGACCCAGCGGGATATCGTCATAAAATTTGACGGCTGTTATCATGGTCATGCAGATACATTGCTGGTGGCCGCCGGTTCAGGAGTGGCGACCCTTGGTATTCCCGGAAGCCCGGGAGTCCCAGAATCCGTTGCCCGGCACACCTTATCGCTTCCTTACAATGATCTGGATTGCATTAAAAAGGTTATGGAAGCGCAGGGGGATAAAGTTGCCTGTATCATCGTGGAACCCGTTGCCGGTAATATGGGGCTGGTGCAGCCGGCCAAAGGTTTTCTGGAGACTTTAAGGCAGCTCAGTGACCGCCACGGAGCCATTCTAATTTTTGATGAAGTTATGACGGGCTTTCGCGTGGCTTATAGTGGCGCTCAAGCGCTGTATGGTATTTATCCGGACCTGACCTGTTTCGGCAAGGTCATCGGCGGCGGAATGCCGGTCGGCGCTTACGGCGGTAAACGCGAGCTGATGGCCCAGGTAGCACCCCAAGGCTCGATATATCAGGCGGGCACCCTATCGGGAAATCCGGTGGCCATGGCCGCCGGTATTGCAACGCTTGAGCAGATCCGCAAGGAAGGATTTTATGACGCCCTGGATCAGAAAGCAGAGCGCCTTTTAGACGGACTCGCGCAGGCAGCTCAAAAAGCGGCGATCCCGGCACAGGCCAAGCGTGTCGGCTCCATGCTCGGATTCTTTTTTAACGATCGGGAAGTAAATAATTTTGATGATGCCAAAACCAGCGATTTAGATAAATTCGCCCAATTTTATAACGGATTGCGTCAGAAAGGCATTTATATCGCTCCGTCTCAGTTTGAAGTTCTATTTGTTTCAGCAGCTCATGATAGCGAACATATTGAAACCACTATTCAGGTAGCTGAGAAGGTTCTTGATGAATTCAAAAGATAAGCATGCGCTATATCGCAGGTCAGTTAAGTTCCTTACAGGCTTCTGGCTACTGGTCACTGGCTGCTTGTCTCAGCATCGACCAGCAGCAAGAAACCAGCAGCCAGTAGCACTAAGCCTAAAACCGAAGCGTGTTTTGTAAATTACGTGTGGTATGTAACACCAGTGAGGAGGTTGCATGGCTGATCGCGCTGACCAAGAAAATCTGCTAGAGACTTATATAAAAGAGAACAAAAAAGATTTGGCGGTTGAGCTGCTTTTTGATCTGATCGCGCAACACGCAAAAGCGAGAGATTTTTCTAAAGCCGAAGCATTGCGAGAAAGGCTATTCGAGGTGGATTCAATGGCTTTAAGCGCCATTGTTAAATCCGCTGAAATCATTGAAGCTGAAAAAATGGCCGCTATTGATGCGATTCATATCGATACCTGGAAGGATCTCTATGAAGAATTGACCAGAGAAGAAACGATTGCGCTTTATTACGAAATGCAAACCGCCATCTTTGAAGCCGAGGAAACTATATTTCACCAGGGAGAGATAAATTCAAATTTGTATTTCATTGATTCCGGCCGATTAAATTTGGTCTATCGCAAGGGCGACCATGGAATTTTTTTGAAATCTCTGGGCCCCGGAGATATAGCCGGCGAAGACACTTTTTTTACGCGATCTATATGTACCGCATCGCTGATCGCTCATTCACGGGTGGAATTAAAAGTTTTGAAAAAATCCGTGTTGCAAAAATGGCAAGAAAATGCGCCCAACCTGAACAACAAACTCCACGACTATTGTCTAAAACTGAAACCGCTTAAGGATTTGCTGGAAAAAAAGAAGCTCGAACGCAGGGCGCATAACCGCTATGCCATCTCGGGCGCTGCTGCTGTTCGGATTAAAGATACGCCTGAAGGCAAGGCTTTTAAAGGAGAACTTTCCGATATTTCTGCCAGCGGCGTATCGTTTGTCATGAACACCTCGCCGCAGTCAGCCGAGTTTCTTCTTGGCTGCCAGCTGAGTTTAAAATTTATGTTGCCACAGGTTTCCAGTGCATTAAGGATTGATCAAAACGGCACTATCGTTGGGGTCCACGTTCAGTTGTTTAATGAATATTTAATCAATGTAAAATGGGACCAGCCGCTGTCTGACAGCACCATGGCAACAATTAAATCCGCTGCTATGCGTGTTTAAGCCCGCCTGCCATTTGAATCGCTATTTTTGCCGGAAATATGGGTGGAATGGTGTCAAATATATTGATTTCTATTGAAATATTTGCCATAATTAAAATAATCTAATCATGCGATCGGGGGGATCTATTCAGGGGTGCGGACCGCACCCCGGGTCGTGGTGTCTGTGTGCACTGTTTTTAAGTTTGGGGTGAAGGAATTGCCGATGAAGGCCTGGCCTTTCTTGATTTGGGCCGCCGCATGCCATCGGCAGGATCAAACCATGTAGAAACGGAGCCGAATGAAACTATGGCAAATATAACCCCCGATCAAAATCCCGATCCCGGAAGCCCGCGCTATCCGCGTGTCAACCAAATCCCATTGATTTCCCGCATGCTCGATCTTTTTGAAGGTTTCGCTATTGCCGCCGATGGCCAGGGCCGGATTTCATATGCCAACCCGGCCACCTTGCGGCTAAGCGGCCATAGCCGCTCGGCTGTAATCGGAAGTTCGCTGGAGATCCTCTTCGATCTGACCGATGCCCACAGGGATACGATAGATCAATGCCTGGACGGAAAGAGCGCCATCAGTTTTGAAACGACCGCTAAAACAAAAGCGGGCTCGACATTTCCAGTCCAGTTCAATGCGGCACCTCTGAACCCTGAAACCGATGATCCGGGTTTGGTTGTTTTTGCGGTTGATATTTCGGATCTCAAGCGGGCCGCCGAAGAGCAGGCGCGTCTGGTAACGGCAGTTGAGCATGCAGCGGAGTCGATTATTGTCACCAATCCCGAAGGGATTATCGAATACGTCAATCCGGCTTTCGAAAAAATCACCGGATACCCGCGTGATGAAGTTATGGGCCGCAATATTGAATTTATGGACAGCGGCCAGCAGTCCACCACGCTTTTAAGCTCTATTATCGACACCCTGCAGCGCGGCGAAATTTGGCAGGGACGGCTTGTCAATAAACGCAAGGACAATTCATTATACGAAACCGAAGCCACCGTTTCTCCCATAAAAAACAAAATCGGGGAAATTACGAATTATGTCAGTCTGCAGCGCGATGTCAGCCATGAAATCAGACTGGAGCGGCAATTGCGGCAGGCTCAAAAAATGGAGGCCATCGGCACCCTGGCCGGCGGAATCGCGCATGATTTTAATAACCTGCTCATGGGGATTCAGGGCAACATCTCACTGTCGCTTCTGGACGTCGAAGCCGGATCCCCCCTTTTAAAGAATCTAAAGAAAATAGAGCAATACATTCAAAACGGTGTGGATCTGACCAAACAACTTTTGGGTTTTGCCAGGGGCGGGAAATATGAAATCTCACTTCTCAATATCAACGAGTTGCTCAAAGAGCAGAACCTGATGTTCAGCCGCACCAACAAGGAGATCGTTTTTCAGGATAAATATGCATCGGATCTTTGGAGCGTTGAGGTTGATCGGGGGCAGATCGAACAGGTGCTGATGAACCTTTATCTGAATGCCTTACAGGCAATGTCCGGTGGGGGCACGCTGACAACCGGTACTGAGAACGTGACCATTGATAAGGATCAGTATAACCCCTATTATGTCAAAGCGGGCAAATATGTGAAAATCGCCATTGAAGATACCGGCATTGGAATGAGTGAAGAAGTTCAACAGCGAATCTTCGACCCTTTTTTTACGACCAAAGAAATGGGCCGCGGCACCGGACTCGGGTTGGCCTCGGTGTATGGCATCGTCAAAAATCACGGAGGCTTCATTAACGTTTACAGCAAGGAGGGCAAGGGGACACGCTTTGAAGTTTATTTGCCGGCCTCGGACAAAGGGGTACCCTACAGGGAAAAAGTCAGAGAAAAATTTATCGAGGGCAAAGAGACCGTGCTGCTGGTCGATGACGAGGTCATGATCCTTGATGTCGGTGAACGCATGTTGGGCAAGCTGGGTTATAAAGTGTTTACCGCCAGGGACGGTAAAGAAGCCATTGCGGTTTTTAAGAAACATCATGATAAAATCGATGCCATCATTCTGGATATGATCATGCCAAAAATGGGCGGCGGTGAGACTTTTGATCGAATTAAGAAAATGAAACCGGCTATAAAGGTCCTGCTTTCAAGTGGATACAGCATTAACGGTCAGGCGACCGAGATTTTAAACCGCGGCTGCAACGGATTTATTCAAAAACCGTTTAATCTGCAAAACCTGTCGAAGAATCTGAGGTCTATTCTTGAGGAGCACTAGTGTGGTGCCGCTGTTGTAATTTTCAAAACACGGTGCTAATTCAGGGGTCAGTACCCGGGTTCAAGGTTTAAGGTTCAGGCTTCAAGGTTGTCCAAGCCCTGAACCTCTGAACCCTGACTGTGTTATATGGCGCTTGAAATTTCCTGAACCCAAAGACTCGGGGGGATTCCTGCATTAATCTGCTGAGTCAACGACCACCCGCAAAGCGGGTGGCTTGGATTTTACCGCCATAGGCGGTAAAAGACAGGGGCGCGAAGTGCCCCAATCGTTGCGGGTGAAACCGGGTGCGAAGCATCCGGTTTGGAAAACCCAATCAATGAAGCTCAGACCGGTCGGCCTCACACAATTCATGCCTAAAAGCCAAAATCACATACCCCAACAGGTGCGTAAAATTCATTTGGTTGCCGTCTGTGGAACCGGGATGGGTGCGCTTGCCTGCATGCTCAAGGAACAGGGCTTTGATATTTCCGGTTCAGACCAGAAAATCTATCCACCCATGAGCGATTTTTTGGCGGATCGCGGGATTCGTATTTTGGACGGCTTCGAGGCGGAGCATATTTCCGCTGAGCTTGATCTGGTGATTGTCGGCAATGCCGTTACGCGCGAGAATCCTGAAATTAAAGCGATGCATCGGCTGGGGATTCCTTTTTGTTCAATGCCCCAGGCATTGAACCACTTTGTTGTGGCCGATAAAAAAACGCTCATCATTACCGGGACCCACGGCAAGACAACAACATCGTCGATTTTAGCCTGGGTACTGTATAAAGCCGGGTTGGATCCGTCATTTGTGATCGGTGGAATCCTGCAGAACTTTGACAGCAACTACCGGCTTGGCGCAGGCGACTTTATCGTCGTTGAAGGCGATGAGTACGATACCGCCTTTTTTGACAAAGGTCCCAAGTTTCTGCACTATCAGCCAGTTATGAGTGTCTTGACCAGCGTGGAATTTGATCATGCCGATATTTTTGAGGATCTGAATCATGTCCGGCGGACGTTTGGCAGCTTTCTGTCCCGGCTGGATAAGAAGAATCTCCTGTTAGCCTTCGATGATGACATAAACATAAAAAATCTTATTTCAAAAACAAATTGCCGAATTGAGCTGTATGGGGAAAACCATTCTTCCCACTGGTGTCTGGGTGATGTTCTCATCGAGCCACCCTGGACCGTCTTTGAAGTGCTGAAGTCGGGCAGTCAATTGGGAAGATTTAAAACCAGGCTGATCGGCAGGCATAATTTATTCAACGCGCTGCCGGTAATTGCCATCGCCCATCATTTAGGCGTATCCGCGGAAGTGATTTGCGAGGCCCTGGAGACCTTTGAAGGCATCAAGCGGCGTCAGCAAATCCGGGGCCAAAAAAATCAAATCACCGTCATGGATGATTTTGCCCACCATCCAACGGCTGTGCGTGAGACCACGGAGGCGGTAAAATCATTTTATTCCCGGAATCGCCTGATTGCCGTATTCGAACCCCGAACCAACTCGAGTATGCGCAAGGTTTTTCAAAATGTATATCCGGCCTGTTTTGATTTTGCCGATCTGATTTGTATCCGCAAACCGCCGTTACTGGAAAAAATACCCCTGGATGAACGTTTTTCCTCCGAACAGCTGGTGGCTGATTTGAAGAAACGCGGCAAGGATGCACGGTATTATGCTGACACCGAATCCATTATTGAGTTTCTTGCCGAACAGGCCAGACCCGGGGATATTATCCTGATTATGTCCAACGGCGGGTTTGACAACATCCATGCAAGGTTGCTGGATCGGTTATAACGGCTCCATGAAATATCTTGACAAGTCGGGCTGTTTAAATTACGTAAAAACCGCCTGCCGATGTTAACGCTAAGCAGAACACTTTACTCTACTCCAAGGCATCCAGCACATTCCATCTATTGAACATTAAGGGGATATATCCGATTATACGGCCGAGCTGATTGGGTTTCGGTGGTATCAAGGCGACAGGTTTGTTTTCAAAATATGGACACAAATCAATTCCGACAAATAATTAAAGCCGAACATGGGTATCAAAGCCCGGAGCGGCGGCCTTTTCTGTTACATCACCTCCCGGGGTGGCGACCGTTCATTTATTATGCCCGAATTCTGATGGCATTTGTGATCGCCCGTCTGGACGACCTGCGGGGGAATTTAACCAACGAGAGATGGCTAAAAGCATCCATAAAATGTCTCAAAGCCATCGAATCAGCCGGTGGCCGTGTGAGCATATCGGGCCTGGCAGCCGTCGGTCAGCATAAAGGCCCGCTGGTCTATATCGCCAACCATATGAGTATTCTTGAGACCATTATCCTTCCGTCAATCACTCTGACTTTCAACGATGTTACCTTTATTATCAAAAATGAGTTACTAGAGTATCCCCTGATCGGTGCGGTTATGAAAGCGCTGAAGCTTATTGCCGTTTACCGACAAAATCCCCGTGAAGATTTGAAAATCGTGCTGAATGAGGGCGAAAAGCGCATCCGCGAAGGATGCTCGGTGGTTATCTTCCCCCAGGCCACCCGCAGCCAGGTTTTCGATGAACGGATCTTTAATACACTGGGCGTAAAATTGGCGCGCAAGGCCGGCGTGCCGGTGGTGCCGATTGCTTTAAAAACGGATTTTCACGGCAACGGTCGCTGGGTAAAAGACATCGGTCCGATCAATCCCGATCTTGGGCTCTATTTTAAGTTCGGCGAACCCATCGCAGTTACCGGCAGCGGCCGCGACACCCATAAATGCGTGGTTGAATTCATTACCCGGAATTTGCAACAATGGGGTGCGGAGGTGAGAATGAATTCGGAAGGCGGAATGCGGAATCCGGAAAGCGGGGTTCAGAACACCTCCCAATCGGGCTCTAATAACAAATAACTGCAAACCGGCCGCCGGTTTCTGATTTCTGAAAGATCTCAAGTTTCCATAATCCGCAATCCGAAATCTGCAATCCGCAATCACCTGAATCTGACCTCTGCCCTCCGACCTCCGACCTCCGACCTCTGATCTCTGTTTTCTGACTTTTACTTGACAGGCAGATTTTAGTTCGTTAACCTTTCCGATTTGATAAGTTAACGTAAATGAGCTTTCGAGAAATGAAAGGCCAAATACTTCAAATATTAAAAAACGAAAAGGGTATTGTTTCGGGCCAGGCCTTAAGCGACGCACTCGGGATATCGCGGGTGGCGATCTGGAAGCATATCCAAAAACTTCAAACGCTCGGATATGATATTAATGCAACCGCCAAAGGTTACCGGCTCGATAATTCCCCGGATGTGCCCTACCCATGGGAGCTTGCGGGTCGCGAATCCAAAGTCGTCTATTATCCGGAATTGCCTTCCACCATGGAGGCGGCCAAAGAGCTGGCCCGCAACGATTGCCCCCATTTTACGACCGTCATAGCCGGACGCCAGACCAGCGGGCGCGGGCGCCTGCAACGCGAGTGGGTTTCAGAAAAAGGCGGTTTGTATTTCACGATGGTGCTGCGCCCGGATCTGCCGCCTGTTTTAAGCTTTAGAGCGAGTTTTCTGGCTTCCGTAACCCTTGCCGGAATATTGCATGAGCGCTTTGGTATTGAGGCCAGGGTTAAATGGCCAAACGACATCCTGGTCGATGAACGCAAGATTTCAGGCATGCTCTCTGAATTGGAGGCCGAGGCCGATCGGGTTGCTTTTATCAACATCGGCATCGGCATCAATGTCAACAATGATCCTCCAAAAATCGCACCGGAAGCGACTTCATTAAAAACGTTATTGGGTAAGGCGGTTTCGAAAAAAGATCTTCTTTCCCGATATCTGGATGCATTCGAACACCGGTTGCAAACCACAGCGTTTGAAGGGGTTATTGCAGAGTGGAAACAACATACGGTGACCCTGAATCGATATGTCCGCGTGGTAACGACCCAGGAGGTTTTAGAGGGAAAGGCAGTCGATGTGGACGATACCGGCGCTTTGGTTTTGAAATGTGCCGACGGGTCCATAAGAAACATTTCATATGGAGACTGTTTTCATCAAAGTCGTTAGAATCTATTTTAAAATGCATTAAGGAAAGTGCGCTAAAGTGCCAGGTGATCTAAAGTAATCCCGCTATAGCGGGATTAAGGAATTCTGTCATTTATATAAGAGAGGGAGCAAAGCGACTCCATAACTATAGGCACTTTAGTTCACTTTAGGCACTTCTAACTTTAGAGCATCTTCGGATTTATTTTCAATGGAATAGTAGATTATGTCTTCTTCAGAACAATTGCAGATGATGGTGTATGCGTCTTTGTTTGCAGCCTTAACCGCTGTCGGTGCATTTTTAGCCATCCCGATCGGTCCGGTGCCCATCGTATTGCAAAATATGTTTGTTTATCTCGCCGGATTGCTGTTGGGCAGTCGCTGGGGTCTTGCCAGCATCGGGGTGTATCTTCTGGCCGGTGCCTGCGGGTTGCCGGTGTTTGCCGGAGGGCTCGGCGGCATTGGCCGAATCATCGGGCCCACGGGCGGTTATCTGGTCGGTTACCTCCCCACGGTTTACTTAATCGGCAAATTATCCGCCAGATCCAATCCACGGGTCATTTACGATGTGCTTGCCATGATATGTGGATCCGTCGCCCTTTATGCCTGTGGAATCACATGGCTGAAAATCGTAACCGGCATGACGCTTGCAAAAACATTGGCGGTCGGGATGCTTCCGTTTCTGATCGGAGATGCCCTAAAAATTGTCGCCGCTGCGGCCATTGCCAGGGCGCTGCGGCCGGTCGTCCGAATTCCGGTTTAGGTGTCGCGGTATCCGGGAAACCATCTTATATATGTACTAGGGCAAGTGCGCTAAAGTTGGAAGTGATCTAAAGTGAGCTAAAGTGCCTAAAGTCGAGGAGTTCTGCCATTTTTATAAAAGACGGAGCGAAGCGACGCCGTAACTTTAGGCACTTTAGTTCACTTTAGTCAATTTAGGCACTTTTTTTATCATATCCCATGTTTTGGGCGCTTCAAACGGAACTTTAAAATGTCTATCATCGAAATCGAAAATCTCAGTCACCGTTTTCAGGACGGCACCCTGGGCCTTGACGGAATCAACTTGCAGATTCAAGAAGGTGCGTTCGTTGTTATCGCCGGGCCCAACGGTTCTGGAAAAACCACCCTTATACGGCACTTAAATGGACTGCTTTTGCCAACGGTTGGATCTGTAAAACTGGCCGGTGTTCCCGTAAAAAACGATCTGCTGCGGGCCAGGTGTTTGGTAGGAATGATGTTTCAGGATGCTGACAGCCAGATTGTGGGTGAGACCGTTTATGACGATGTTGCCTTTGGGCCTGAGAATTTGCGGCTCAATCGCGACCAGATCGGTGAACGGGTCGCCCGGGCCCTTGAATCAGTTGGTCTGAGGGATCTGGCAGGCCATAGCCCCCATTTGCTGTCGGGCGGTGAAAAGAGAAGACTGGCCATTGCCGGAATTTTAGCAATGGAGCCCAAAATTCTTGCCTTTGATGAACCCTTTGCCAGCCTGGATTACCCGGGCGTGAAGCAGGTCCTCAAACAAATCCTGGCCTTGCATCAGTGCGGACACACGATTTTGGTTATAACCCACGATCTGGAAAAGATTCTCGCGCATGCCGACCGTTTAATTATCATGCAACAGGGACAGATTGTATTGGATGGCGCGCCGGCAGAAATTGTCGGTGCGGTCGAAACTTATGGGGTCAAAGCACCCTGTGCTTCTCTTCTGGGGATGGAGGTTCAATCGTGGCTGAATTAACATCCTTAGGCTTTCGGTCGGGAACATCACTGTTGCATAGACTGGATGTGCGATTTAAACTCTTGTTTCTTGTTTTAATCAGCCTCAGCAGTCTGGCGGGTGATTTTCTGACGCTCGGCATCTTCAGCTGCCTGTTAACAGCGCTGGTTGTTCATTCCCGCCTTCCGCTGAAGTCCGGGTTAACTGGGCTTCGATTTTTTCTTTTTTTGTTATTACTGGTTCTGGTGGCCCGGATGGTGACCACCCCCGGAGATCCGGTCCTTGAAATCGGATCCTATGCGGTCACGCGGCAGGGAATTTTATCCGGCACTTTGATCTGCTGGCGACTCACCATCATCGTACTGCTTGGATTTGCTTTTGTCTTTACGACGCGATCTTCAGAAATTAAAGCGGCGGTGGAATGGGTATTTAAACCCCTGGCTTTTATTCCGGGAAAACGGATTGCCACCATGATGAGCTTGACCACCCGGTTTGTTCCGGTGATCCTCAACCAGGCCGGTGAAACTGCTGAGGCCCAGCGAGCCCGCTGCATTGAAAACCGGAAAAATCCGGTTTTTCGACTCATACGGCTTGGAATTCCCTTGATCCGCAGAACTTTCGAACGGGCCGATAAACTGGCCGTTGCCATGGAAGCCAGATGCTATACTGAAAATCGAACCGATCCTGAATTATCGGCAACGCGAACAGATTGGATAACCCTTGTGATAATGATTCTGATCTGTAGTTTGGCGCTGAGCATTTAAAGAGACGCATCTAAATGGCACGCCTTGGTCGCTATCATAAGCCTTGCCGGGCAAACCTGGATAATACCGTTTCGACTTTTTTGTTGACAAGTTGAGGCTAGATGGTTAGATAAAATGGTTTTACCGGGCCGTTAACTCAGTCGGTAGAGTATCTGCCTTTTAAGCAGAGAGTCGCTGGTTCGAGCCCAGCACGGCCCACCAAAATAAAATCGTGAAACGATTTTATATACGTCCCCATTGTCCAGTCTGGTCCAGGACATCCCGCGTTTTTTGCGGGGCAACACCGGTTCAATATACCTTTGGGGACGGCGACATATAAAAATTAATTGACAAAATAATAGCGTGCGTCCCCATCGTCTAGTCTGGTCCAGGACACCGGCCTTTCACGCCGGCAACACCGGTTCAAATCCGGTTGGGGACGCCATTTTTTTATAAATATTGGATGCCGGTAATAAGATAAGCAGCGGGAAATTAATTGATCCATGAATGGAAATAAACCTCCTGCATCAACCAAAATCCTGATTATGGGCCTGGGGGGTGTCGGGTTTTACCTGGCAAAACGCCTGGCGCATGAAGGTTATGCAATCACCGCCATTGAGTCGGAAAGCGGAATGGTTCGCCATGCCGATGGGAGCTTAGATGTCCGGCTGATTCAAGGCAATGCCATGAGCATCGACTGCTGGCGGGAGGCCGATGCCGCTAAAATGGATTATCTCATCGCGGTCACCGACAACGATGCCGTCAATATGATGTCCTGCTTAATTGCAGACCGCTTCGGCATTGCGCGCAAAATAGCCCGGGTGCGCTCACTGGAGTTCGGGGGGGAAGATTCCATCCTGAACGGCAGAGACCTTAAAATTGATTTGATCATTCACCCGGAAGAGCTGGCCGCCCAGGAAATTTTCAGGCTGATTAAGCTCAGGGCCGGAAACGACATCATCGATGTTGCCGGTGGGCAAATACAGGTCATGGCCACCCGCATCCATGAGAAATCGCCGCTGGCTTACCGGAAATTAAAAGATCTCTCCAGGGAATACCGTGAATTTCCGTTCAGGACGGTTGCAATTGCACGCGGGATCTCCACCCTGATCCCCGGCGGTGAGGACGAACTGATACCGCAGGATCAGGCTTTTTTTATGGCCAGCACTGAAAATTTGTCCCATCTGATGGGCATGACGGGTGTCGAGCAGGAGAAACGCCACCGCGTTATGGTTCTCGGCGGCGGCCTGGTGGGGCGCCGTCTGGCCGAGCTGCTGGGAAAAACCGTTGTGGTCAGACTGATCGAAAAAGATGAACGCTGTGCCCAGGAGCTTTCCTCGGGGCTGGCGCACACCGAAGTGTTGCTCGGCGACGGATCGGATTCAGATGTGCTGATTTCGGCGGGACTGCTGGAGATGGATACGTTCATTACCACCACCGGCGATAACGAAACCAATATTATGAGCTGCGTGCTGGCCAAGTACCTGATGAATACGCACAATGGCAATGCACCCGGCAAACAAAGCAAATGCATTGCCATGGTTAACAAAGAAGATTATCTTGTGCTGGCGTCGACGATGGGATCGGATGTCGCCCTGAATAAAAAAATACTGGCCGGCAACGAAATTCTAAAATTCATTCGCAGGGGAGAGCTGCTTTCCGTGGCGCATCTGCATGGTATTGACGCAGAAGTGGTTGAAATTGTTGCCGCCCCGAACTCGCCGATTACCCGCAAACCCCTTTCCAAACTGGATCCCAGCTACTATGGTAAGATTATGATCGGGGCTATCTACCGAAACGGCGCCTGGCAGGTTGCCGTCGGGGACACCCACATCCGCAGTGATGAGCGCGTGATCGTGGTCTGCGTTTCACCGCACCTGCGGGATGTCCAGAAGCTGTTCCTCGCCTGATGCCTATCAAGATAATATCCTATCATTTTGGGTATCGCTTTTAGCGTTTCCAGAAGGAGGGGTAAAAAATCACCAGCGCAGAAAACATTTCCAGCCGACCGACCAGCATGTTCCAGGATAGAAACCATTTGCCCAAATCCGAAATATGGGCGTAATTTTCGGACGGGCCCACCGCCCCAAATCCCGGACCGATGTTCATCAGCGTTGCAATTACCGAACTCATGGCGGTTAGATAGTCCATCTCATCAACCAGCACCATGAAACATCCCCCCCCAAGCACGAGGAAAATGTTAACGATAAAATAGCAAACGGCCAGATCGACGATTTGAGGCTCGATCTGGCGCTGATTTAAACTGATCGTCACCACCGACATCGGTCGGAAAAAAATGCGTTTTATGCTTGCGACTCCGAATTTCCATATCAGAACATAATGAACGACTTTAATACCGCTGGTGGTTGATCCGGCGCAAGCGCCGATAAAACACACCGCATAGAGAAACATCTGCGCTGCCTGAGGCCATTTCTCATAATCGGCGTTGGTGAATCCGGTGGTCGTCAGGATAGAGGTGACCTGGAAGGTTGCGTACCGGATGGAATCGATCAGGCTGCCGTAAGTATTTTCTTTCCACAAGATCCATGACACCATGCCGCAAAAAAAGAGCATGAATCCCACATACCAGCGAAATTCGGTATTGATTCTAATGACACTCCAGTTTCCCTGCAGCATGTGGTAAAACAGCATAAACGTCATGCCGCCTAAAAACATGAAGAGTATAATCACCCAGTCGAAGTAGGCATTGTTGTAATGCCCGATGCTGGCGTTCCACGGGGAATAGCCGGATGTTGACACCGTTCCGAATGAATGACACAGAGAATCGAAAAGCGACATGCCGCCCAGACTCAACAAAAGGGTTTCCAGCAGGTTCAGGCCCAAATAGATTCCCCAGAGCCAGACCATCGTATCCCGGTTGCGGGGGATGAATTTTTCTTTGGTAATCACCTGGCCTGGGCTCGACTCGGCCCGGAATATGCGCAATCCCCCCATTCCGTGGGGCAGGAATATGACCGTCAGAGTTAAAAAACCCATACCGCCGAGCAGATGGGTTTGGCTGCGCCAGAACAGCAGGCCGTGTGGTACCACTTCGATATCCGTCAGAATAGTCGCACCGCTGGTGGTGTAGCCGGACATCATTTCAAAAAAGGCGTCGGTGAAAGCGGGAATCGATCCATGGATCATAAATGGCAGGCCGGAAAGCGCAGAAATAAGAATCCATCCAAAAACAGCGATGAAAAAGCCGTCTTTTATGTTTAAATCATGATGTTTTCGAAAGAGCCACCACAACTGCAAGCCAGAACCAATCATGATGATTGCGGCGATGGCGTTTGCATACAGGTCATCTTCTCCGTAATACAGCGAGCAGATCACGGGAAAGACCATCGAAATGCCGGTAACGATCAATAGTTTTCCCAGTACATTGGCGATCGCAGCGTAATTCATCGCTTCCAAATCCGATGTGAGCGTAAGTAATCCTGGCTTTTAGATAACACCTTACAAATTTAAATCTTGCTTACCTTCAAACCCACTCCCAGATCAAGTTAATTCATGCGGGTTGCGCTCAAATCCTTATTCACTATTCAGGATTTGACACCTTTTAATTATGGCGCTGATTTAAGAATAGGATGGTATCGCTGTTTTTTCCCCGGTCCGGGCGGAATCGATGGCGGCCCGGATTAACTTTAAAGCTTCCAGGGCACTTTCGCCGTCAGTTTCAGGTGTTGCACCGGTTCGAATGCTATCAGCAAACTCGTCGATTTCTTCCATAATCGGATTGCCTTTTTTGAAGGGTAAATCTTTTGCTCCTGTCCTGCCTTTTTCAAATATCTGTACACGGGTGTCCTGATCGATCATCTGCCATCTGAGAAGATACGCTTCAAAAGGCAACTCCTGTAACGTGACCGTACATAAAAGATTGGCTTCGGTTCCGTAGATATACATCCAGAGAGCCTTTGGCGAAGCGTAGTTGGAACCTAAATAGCCCAGGGCGCCCGATTTAAATCGAAAAATGGTTGTGGTTACATCTTCAACAGGCGCCGGAATATAAAGGTGGTTAAAGAAAGCAAAAACTTCGGTGATCGGGCCAAAAAGATAGTTGAACAGGTCGGTATGATGAATGCCCAGGGTCATCAGGGCGCCTGACGGGCATCCGGTATCGTCGCCGCGCCATCTGAAATCCTGTGGTTTTAGGGCAAACCCCAGGTTTTGGGAAAAATTGGCATCCACCTGGATGAAATCGCCTATGGCACCTTCGTCGATCAACGTTTTTATCTTTCTGAAACCTGAAAGGCGGCGCAGATGCTGTCCCACCATCAGTGTCACGTTCGCTTTTTTACAGGCCGCGATCATTTTTTGAGCATCGCTGATGGTATTGGCAATGGGTTTGTCGACGAAGACATGTTTGCCATATTGGGCTGCTAGTATGGTCTGTTCGCAATGCACCGCGTTAGGCGTGGTTAAATGGATGCCGTCAACATCATCTCTTTTAAGGACGTCTTCGAAACTATTTTCGTGGTCGCAATCAAATTTTTTTCCAAAGGCTTCTTTTTTTTCAGCGATGGGATCATAACAGGTCACCAGTTCTATTCGTCCGCTTTTTACCATCGCATCACCAATGGCACCCGACCAGGCGCCGGTACCAATCAGAGCCAGCTTCACTCGATCATTTTTCATTAACGCAAAGCCTCCATCACTTTAAAAAAGTCAGCCGTTATGGGAGGTCAGGTGAGGAATCCTGGATAGCACAGAACATTGATCGGTCTGTTTATCGGCGTGAGTTTTTCCGCCTTCGCTTTTGTTCTTTTTTTTTGATATGCCGTGCGCGTTTCTCCGATTCGGGATACAGGTCCGGATAAAATTCCTTCCAGCGTTTCAGGAGCCAATTCCATTGTTCCGGATGTTTGCGAACCGCGTGCTCCACGCGGTCGGTGATCAGCTGGGTATTGGTTTGTAAATCGAATCGCAGGTCGCCGGTCCGCTTGATCTCCAGCGGGTGTTCGGCCTTGATGACAATCTCACCTCCGGAATTTCGGTGACAGAAAATCGGAATCACCGGGCTCTTGCAGCGAAGTGCCAGCATGGCTGCGGCCGGCGTGGCGGTGGCCCGACGGCCGAAAAATTTCACTTCGACCCCATCGAAGCGTCTGCTGATATCCATCAATAAACCCAGGATTTGGCCCTGGCGGAGCGTCTGGGTCATCTCGGGCAGCGCGCCTTTTTTATAGATAATCCTGTTACCAAAGCGCGTTCTCAGTTTATGAACCAGGCGGTCGAGCACTGAGTTCCGCAGCCTCTTGGCCACACCGGTTAAGGACCTTTGAAGATAACAGGGGCAATATTGCAGTGCCATTTCCCAGTTGCCCAGATGGGCTGAAATTACGATTACGCCTTTCTTTTCGGCCAGCGCTTTGGTTACAATCTCATCGCCCTCAACATGGACGTTTTTAAGCATTTCTTCACAGGTGGAGCAGCTCATTTGAAGAATCTCAAGGATGGCTATTCCAAAATGCTGAAAAATGCGTTTCGACATACCCTGGATTTGATTTCGAGACATTTCCGGGAATGCAAATTGCAGATTGCGCCGGACGATGCGCCGGTGGGGTGCATCAAAATTGTAGACAACGCTTCCGAAAAGCTTCCCCAGAATGAGGATATGGCGTTGGGGTATTCGAACAATATGATGTTTTAGAATGTTTCGTCCGTGATGCAATCGCTTATTCCTTTCAAAGCGTGAAAGCGTGCTATAAACCCTTAGCGGATATTAGCGGTAGGCCCCTCGGAAATAAAGTCTCCAGAGGATGACACAGAGGGCCAGAAACGGAAACTGCTTTAGCCGCGGTGATGCTTCGACCCGTACACCCGAATGGCGTTCAATTTTCCACAGGATGTAGTCAACTCCCCCGCGAAACGTTAAGATTCCTTTGAGAAGACGCAATACCGAAAGCATTTTGCCCTGCCAGGTCCTTACCGTCCAATCGAGGCGACCGATCCGGCGGGCACGCTCCGGAATATGAACTGTATAGCGATACCCTTGGCCGCTTTCCTGGATATCCACCGGAAACGGCGCGGTTGATAGGGCCTGATGGGTTATTTGCTCATAATAATCCGGTGCAGCTTCAAACAAACGAATCGATTTGTGCGGCCGTTCAGCCCTGAGCTCCGCCCGGTAGCTCAGCCCTAACCCGATCGCCCACAAATCCCGGGCTGTAAATGGCGACGGTACCCGGGGCAGGGTTCGCGCGATGAAGGTCAGAACGGCCTTTGCCAATGACGATCGGACCTGTCCGGCAACCTGATGGTTGCGCACATATAATAAGCCAACCGGCTGGGCAAACCGCCCCCAGATATAGGAGTGAAACCAGCGCCTTGATGTGGCAGTTGTAAAATCGCCCATAGAAAGCACCGCATATTTTGCACGTACGGTGCGGTCATTGTGAGGCACTTCCAGGTAAAATACATTGGGGGGCAGCAATCTGTTCAGGACCGCCAGGGCCGATTTGGAATAGGCTGTGCGGTAACGGTCCACCAGAACGTATAAATCAACCAATCCACCGCGATCATCTCCTGTGCGTAAACATGACCCGTAAAAAAGGATCGCCTGAACCGCCTCACCATACGTATCTAAAAGGGTACCGGCCAGCGCGTTTATGGCCGGTGAAGCAGGTTGTGAGATCTGTCGGGAAATCTGATCTGTAAGTTTCGTCTCAATGGGCATCGTTATAACTGCAGAAAAGCCGCTTGGCCGCCATAGGAGACCTCCACAGGCGCGTGCCGGCAATCAGGCGTATATAATTCGCCGTCCAGATTAAATCCGCTTCTCAGCGCCAGCTGGACCGTATCAATATTATGACTGCTGTAGCCATTTTCCGGTCTTACGTAACGGCCCCTTCGGCCGCGCATCAGGTGCGGTAACGCCCGCAGAAAATACCGGGGCCGGGAACCGACGGCGGTATAATGCAACGGTTTTGGCCCGGAGCCCCAATACGGGCGCAGTCCGAGGAATAACCGCTGCAGGGTGGTTATAAGGACCAGAAGATATTTTTGTTCCTGTGCGGATTTTCGATCCAAACGAGTGGTGATGGGAACCGCGGAAACGACTTTGCGATCTTTTAAAACCACCGCCAACAAAAATCGCGCCAGGGCAACGCCCGCTCCCAGTTCGCCGCGCACCCCCTTTGCGTAAATCTTTTGATGGCAGAAATGCGTTGCCTGATATACGGCGGCGGCGCCGAAAAACATTCCGTAAACCGGTTTTCTTTTTTCCGGGATCTGAACTTTTAGCACCGCTCTCTGCATTATCGAAGCACGCCCGTCGCCGGTGGGCGCCCAGCTGAAAAGTCGTTGCAGTGCACTTTCGCGGGCCCCTTTTAATCCTATATCTCCGGCGATCATGCTGGTTGTGCCGGCCGAGCGCAGAACGGCGAGTACAGGCATTGTTTCAAAAAAATCCTCATGAAATATCGCGGTCAACGCCGCCTGGACGGTTCCATCGCCTCCGTTAACCACCAGGGTATTGACCTCCTGTCGGGCAAAGTCGGCCAGTGTTTCCCTAACATCTGTCGGGGTTTGGACCTCACGCTGGAATACCTCAGGATGGGCGGCTGCGGCTTTACGGATCTTTTGCAGCCCCCTGCGATTACCGCCGCTCAGGGGGTTGTTGAGCATACCGATGCGTACGGCCCCATTGATATGCAAGAAATGTTGCAGTGACCCGTAAGTTGTTCTGGTCTCTGGATCCGGTGTATTAATATCACCCGCAAGGTGAGCGCTATTCATGATTTTTTCAATAAAAAAGGCACCCCGAAGCATCCGCCGGAGCCGGGTGCGAATTGTGTTCCGTTGCAAAAAATGATTCGCTATTATATACGAGAAATAGCATTTTTTGTAAAGTCACCTGATGCTCTGTCTGAGGACCCTGTGATTTTAAAATTGGACCGATGAATACAAACGAAACGTTTATCCTGGCGCACCTTTCCGATCCTCATCTGGCTTACCACCACGATATTCGCCTGGCCGATTTTCTGAATAAGCGCTTATTCGGGTATCTGAAATGGCGGCTACAACGCAGGTTCGGACACCATGGTGATGTACTCGCCGCCCTGATTCATGACGTCCGGGCCAGTCAACCGGACCACATCGCTGTCACCGGGGATCTCACCCATCTGGGTCTGCCTGCCGAGTTTCTAAAAGCCAAAGAATTGCTGAACATGTTGGGAAAGCCGGCGCAGGTGACAGTCATACCGGGGAATCACGATGCCTATGTCGGCGATGCTTGGGACCGTAACCTGAAACACTGGGCGGATTATATCATTTCGGATGGAGAAGCCATCACAAATGATGGCTTTATTTCAACTCAAACCTTATTTCCGAGTTTACGGGTGCGCGGCTCCATAGCACTGATTGGTGTCTCGACCGCGCGACCCTGTTCAACATTTTTGGCGGTTGGCAGTATTGGAGAACGCCAGTTAGGCAGACTTCAAAAGATACTCGTTGATACGGATCAGAGGGACCTGTTTCGTGTCGTGCTGATACATCACCCGCCGGTATCCGGAGTTGTAAGCTGGCGGAAACGGCTAACAGATGCCAGCGCATTCCGCGCAATCATGCAGCAGCACGGGGTCGATCTGATATTACACGGCCATGCCCATCGCCAATCTCAGAGATGGGTAAAAACACGTGGCGGACAGGCCCCGGTCGTCGGAATTTCATCAGCTTCAGCTGCCGACGACGATTCGAAGCGGCAAGCCCGCTACCATCTGTACCGCTTTTCGCAAACCGCCAGCGGTTGGGAAGTGCATGTTTGTGTCCGCAGCTATTTAAACCAAGACCAACGCTTCGATGTCGAATCTGAATATCGGTTGGTTTAAAGACGAGAAACCATCTTAAAGAAAAGTGCCTAAAATGAATGAAACGCCCCGCGGCTTGCCGCGGGGTGTTTCACTTTAGTCACTTATTTTATAAGGAAGCTTAACTAGAGAAACAACTGACGGGCTGTCACCGCGTGACTCTGGCTACCAGCGCCTCAACAAATTTCCAATCATCGATGGTGTCGACGTCCACGGCAGCCTCCGGGAAGGGAAGAATTACGGCGCCCGCGCGGATTCCCACTTTTGATGAAATATGCTCCAGCGCATCCGTCAATGACATCTTGCCCAGCAAATGTCGTAATACCGTCCACCAGCCCAGTATCCGCATCATTCGCAGCGGTTTTTTACGTTCCTGTTCGATCTGACGCCAGAACTGAGCAGCCATATGGGCCCGGGAGTTTAAGAAAGCAAATAGATTACACCCGCAGTAGGCACCATCTTTGAACTTAATCGCAGTGCGTTTGTTTTCAGGAAATGCGGCGGTAACCTGCTCATAGGGTGCCAGGCCAACGGCCAGATCATATCCTGTCCGGCGGGCTTCGGTGCAAAAAGCGTCCACGATCTGTGCTGTTAACAGGGCATGATCGGCGGTGGTGACCAGAACGGGGGTTTCAGGAGGCAGCGTTTGCAGCGCGTGGAAGGTGCTTAAGCTCGGGGTTGTCTGATTTGCAATCCACTTTACCCGGCCGGCTTCAATGCTGGTTTTAAGCTCTGGCTCCTGTTCGATTAATGCCTGTGGGGGGCCGCATAGAATGCGTGCGCCAACCTGGCTGGCGGCCTCCAAGGTGTCCAGCACGCGCAAGACCATGGATCTGCCGCCGACGGGAACAAATGGTTTGCAGGCTACCCGGGCTGCTTCGGTGAGCGGATCACCGGGGGCCCGATCTCCGGCCAGAACGATTGCCGTAAAAGGTGTTGTTGCGCTTTCCATGATTTTGTCAGGTTAAATCTTTATTATAAATCCGATACCGTTTGTAAACAACGGCGCCGATGGATTCAACAATATCACGGGTGCCTTTATTGTCTTCCAGGATCCATGACAGCTCCACTTTTTTTAATCCACGTTTGAGTCCGTGCGGTTGCCCGTCTACAATCACCATGAATGCCAGTGCCGCACCCAATAAACTGCCGTGGTATTGTTTGCGGACGCCCATAAACGGTATGCGTGCTGTTTGCGGATATCTGACCTTAAGGCGCCAGAGCAGCTTTAACCAGCCGAATGGCAGCAGCCGGCCGTTTAAATCGCGGATGGCCTCATTGATATTGGGCACGGTGACCATAAAGGCGGCCGGCTCACCGTCCACCTCTGCGATCTTGATCAATTCGAGATCCAGTATCAGCTTAAAATCCTTGGCGAGCTGTTTAAATTCCGCCTCGGTAAAAGGGAGGAATCCCCAGTTTTCAGACCAGGCGTCATTGAAAATGTCTTCAATGATTTTCATGTCTTCGTCATAATGTGCCTTTCGTAATGACCGTACCTTCACTCGCTTTTTTGCCCGCTTAATGATTGTCTGCATGGCGGCGGACTGCTCAAAATCGGCATCAATGATGTAGGCCAGTAAATCTTTGGCCTTTTGATAGCCGTTTTCCTCGATACGGGTACGATAATAGGGAGGGGCATGACCCATCATCAGGCACGGGGGGGTGTCAAAGCCATCAACCAGCAATCCCGATTCCTGGTTGACGGATAGATTGTATGGCCCCAGAATTCGGCGCATGCCGTGGTCGCGCAGCCAGGTCTCGGCGGTATTCAGAAGGGCGTTAAACGTTTCAGCATCGTCTTCGCCTTCGATCATCCCGAAAAAGCCCTCATTTTCCTGATAGCGATCGAGGTGCAGCTGATCAATCTGGGCGCTGATGCGGCCGACCGCATTTCCGTGGCGATAAGCGATCCAGGACTGGTACTGGGCATGCTCAAAATAAGGATTACGGGGAGATAGAAGTTCTTTGCGTTCCAGAAGCAGCGGCGGTACCCACACAGGATCATGTGAATAAATCGACCAGGGCAGGCGAATAAACTGACGCAGCTGCCGGCGGTCGTTTACGGGATGGACATCCAGCATCAGGTGACCTCCTCTTTCCATAAGGAAATATTAGAACTCATCTCAAAAATGTCTTTTGGCCCAATATCTTTGTTGGTGCCGCGTTTGAAATCCTCAACATACAACAGTATGCCTCCGGTTTAAAACTCGGCCCCGCCGCGATCTTGAACCAAAATCTTATTTTTGAGATAGGTTCCAGTGAATGCGTACTTCAGCAGGCAGCGGGTGTTTTATCGGTAATTTAAATCTTCTGCGACATTGCCAAATGAGCGCCTATTTTTCAAGCATTATTTAAGCGCTAAACATAAACAGATTTTTCTAGACTGCGACCACTGGCGCGCCTGTCTTTTCTGATGGCGACTCCGAAGACGAAAATATATTCCTGGTCGGCAATTACTACATTGACTAGATTATTTTGTCTAAACATCTAGAATCTTTTGTCTAGTAGAATCTATGGTCTATCATTACGTATCGCAGTCAAGAAAACGCCGAATTTAATGTTTTTCGCGAAACCGGTTAGATGTAATTGGGATCAAAAAAAATGTGTAAAAATGGGCTTTTTTTTAAAATTGGACCCAAAACCCAATAAAAAATAAAAAAAAATTTTTTAGGAAAATTTTTTAAATTGTCTCCAAATGAACACAGATGCGTTGAATGGTGTGCTGATTTGGAGACACTGCCGGTATCCAATTTGGGCCGATTTTTGGAATAGCTGTCCATTTTTTCATATTATTGGTGTTATTTTAGATGGTTAAGAAATATTTTTTTTGATTGTCGATTTTATCAAATTTTAAGCAGAATGTGGCCAAAAAGTGACTATTTTTTCGGAAGGAAAAACGCTGTAAGTTAGTAAAATAATAAATAAATATTTGACATTCGGTGATTAACGATATACATATCAGTATCAAATTAACACCATTTTATTGTTCCTTATTATTAGGCTGCAGAAAATTGAGAGCGACTATCAGAAATTGAGTTCTTGAGGACGCGTATATTTGCGCATTTTGTGTTTTATTGTGCCCCTGATGGGTGGCACAACCTAAGAGGAGATGGATGGAGTGACTATGGAAGCAACGCCGACGATTAACAACTTACCGCTGCGATCTGGAAATTTTTCTACCCTGCCTGAAGCCCTGGATTATGCCGCCCAGGGTCAAACCGGTTACAATTTTTATGACGGGCGCGGGAAGCTAAGCGCGGTTCTTTCTTATGCAAAGTTGCGGGCTGACGCACAAGCGTTGGCGCGCCGCCTTTGCAGCCTGGGTTTGGAACGGGGTGCGCGCGTGGCTTTGGTGGCCGACACCCATCCCGACTTTATTCGCTTTTTCTTCGCCTGCCAGTATGCCGGACTGATACCTGTCCCGTTGCCGGCTTCGGTCCACATGGGTGGTCGAGAATCCTATGTCAATCAGCTGCGACGACTGCTTCTCAGCTGCCGAGCGACGGTTGCTATGGCGACTGAGGATTTTTTCCCCTTTCTGAGTGAAGCCGCCGAAGGCCTTCGTTTGCGTTTTTGCGGCACGCCCGAGGCGTTTGTGGCGCTGCCGGAAGCATCGATCCCGCTGAGTCCGCTGGGGCCTAAAGAGCTGGCATACATCCAGTATACCTCGGGCAGTACCCAGTTCCCGCGCGGCGTGATGATCACCCAGACAGCGGTGCTAAACAATCTATCCGCCATTATCCAATATGGCGGTAAAATTCGTCCGGGCGACCGGTGTGCATCCTGGTTGCCTTTTTATCATGATATGGGCCTTGTGGGGCTCGTATTGGTTCCGGTGGCATCCCAAATATCGGTTGATTACCTGAGTACCCGTGATTTTGCAATGCGACCGCGGCTGTGGTTGGCGCTGATGACGGAGAATCGGGCCACCATTTGTATCGCACCGCCCTTTGGCTATGAGCTATGCCTGCAGCGACTGCGTCCCAGTGATATTGAAAAATTCGATTTAAGTGCCTGGCGCATGGCAGGTGTTGGAGCAGAGACCATTCGCGCCGAGCCACTGGATAAGTTCGCAGAATTCTTAGCGCCAAGCGGATTCAATAAAGCGGCATTCTGTGCGTGTTACGGCATGGCGGAATGCTCCCTTGCGGTCAGTTTTGCGCCGCTTAACCAGGGTATGGATATCGACTCTGTTGACGGCGATCATCTTTCTGAACATCGACAGGCTTTGCCGGTGGAAAGTGACACCCATAACGGCGCTTCCCGATCCAATCATTTTGTAAATTGCGGAATGCCATTGCCGGATTATGAAGTGGAAGTGCGGGATTCAAACGGTGATAAGCTACCGGAGCGGTGTGTCGGAACCATTTACGTTCGATCACCCAGCATCATGTCCGGATACTTTGGCGATCTTAAATTAACACGGGAGATTCTGTCTCCCGATGGATGGTTTAATACCGGGGATCTGGGTTATTTTGTCAAAAACGGCCTTTTTATCACCGGCCGGGAAAAGGATATGATCATCATCAATGGCCGTAACATCTGGCCGCAGGATCTCGAGTTTGTTGCCGAACAGCAGCCTGAGGTCCGAACGGGGGACGCGTCGGCCTTTTCGGTGCCGGGCCCGGATGGAAAAGAAAAGACGGTGATGATGGTACAATGCCGGGTGCCCAAGGATTCCCTGCGTGCGGAGCTGCGCGAACGGCTGCAACGTCTTATCCATCAAGAACTTGGAATCGAATGCTATATTGATCTGGTACCCCGCAACACCTTACCGCGCACCACTTCCGGGAAATTATCCCGTTCGAAGGCGCGGAAAGAATTTTTGAGACGGATTGAAACTGAGCAATTGGAGCCTTTTAAGTCAGCTCAGATTGCAGCGTTACAAAAAAATAAGGCTGTCTAAAACGTCGCATCATGTTGAACGCCATTTGGGTTTCTTCTGAATTGGGGACCAGTGACAGCGAAAACTGAATCAGCCTGCCGCAAAGGCTATCTCCGTGGATGAGCATTAAGCGTGGGCCATTCGTTTATTTACAATTTAAAGCGCTCATTTTAGGAAATATTAAACGGAGGCTATCCATACGGGTTCCGCGGATTATATAGTAGCTTTGACGGGGGCAACGGGTTTTATCGGCAACAGGGTAGCCCGGCGGCTTGTGGCGAATGAATGCAAACTCCAGGCCCTGACCCGGACGAGATCGGATCGAAGCCGTCTCTCAGGGCTTAATATTCATTGGGTCGAAGGTTCGCTTGAAGACGTTGACAGCTTAAGGCGTCTGGTACGCGGCGCTGACGCCGTCGTACATTGCGCCGGCGCTGTTCGCGGAGCGACTCAGGCCCATTTTGACCGTTTGAATGTCGATGGCGTGGCGCGGTTGGTGCGTGCGGCAGTTGAGCAGCATCCGTTGCCGCGTTTTTTATTGATATCGTCGCTGGCAGCCCGGGAACCCGGGTTGTCACATTACGCCGGCAGCAAGCGGCGGGGTGAAACCGTGCTCGCCGAACAGGCCGGTAACATGCCATGGGTGGTACTGAGACCGCCGGCGGTTTACGGCCCCGGAGATAAGGAAACGCTCCCGGTGTGGCGCTGGATGGCGCGCGGATTTGCATTTGTGCTGGGATCCGGCAGGGATCGATTTTCAATGCTTTATGTTGACGATCTGGCCGCAGCGATTCAGGGTTGTATTTTAAATGACTGTTTTCCAAATGCGGTCTTCGAGCTCGACGACGGGCATCCCCAGGGTTATTCGTGGCAAAATGTGATTGACACTTTCGGGAATTTGAAAGCGAAATCCGTGCGCAGCATCCCTGTGCCCGTTTTGGTTTTAAGGTTGGTGGCGAAATTAAATCTTATCTTGTCCCGGGTGTTTGGCTATGCACCGATGCTGACACCCGGCAAGATCTGCGAGTTCAGGCATCCCGACTGGGTCTGCGACAATACGGGCTTTACGCGGGAAACCGGCTGGAGACCGCGTGTCTCACTTGAGGAGGGCCTCCGGCGGACATTAGAACTTTAATTATTTTGATGGAAAAGCACTTATAATCACGAAATCACGAAATTGAAAAAGCACGAAAGTTAATCATTTTTTTCTTTTTTCGTGTTGATTTTATTCATTCAACGCTATTGATTAGATCGGTACTATGCAGGATTACGATACGCTTTTAAAACAGATTTGTGAACTGCTGGATGAACTTGTCGAGGAAGATATAGAATTACGGGAAGAATCGGATTTCGTTGCCGATTTAGGCTTTGATTCCTTGAAGGTCATGAAGCTTCTGGAGAAAGTTGAGGATCATTACGATATTTCGATACCGCTAAACATTCTTCCGGATATTCAAACCATTAGAGATTTTGTCGTGCAACTTGAAAAACTGATGGCCTCGTAAGAAAACCGCAGAGCAGCTTTCTTACGAGAGTATTTTGTATTTGGTATTTAGTGTTTGACAAATCAATAATTCGAGGTAGCATTACATTGGTCATCATGATCATCCGAACCAGATATCAAACACCGAACACGAAACACCAAGGATGTTGATAATGAGTCTTTTTGAAAAATTTCAGAAAATTGCAGCCGGTCGGCAAGCGCTGGCGGATAGAGGGATTACATCAAATGTGGTTATGGGAAAAGTAATCTCACCCACAGAAGCCGTCATAAACGGCCGTCACATGATCCTGGCCGGGACCAACAACTATTTAGGCCTTACCTTTGATCCGGATTGTATTGAAGCCGCTGCCACCGCTGTCAGGGAACAAGGCACCGGTACGACCGGGTCCAGAATGGCCAACGGGACTTATTCGGATCATGTGCAGCTGGAGCAGGAACTGGCCGATTTTTACGAATGCAAATATGGCATGGTCTTTTCTACCGGGTACATCGCCAACCTGGCGATGCTGTCTGCGCTGACGGGACCGGGTGATATTTTGCTCATTGATGCCGACAGCCATGCGAGCATTTACGACGGCTGCCGCCTGAGCGGCGCTGAAATTATTCGATTCCGACACAATGACCCGGACAATCTGGAAAAAAGGCTTAAGCGACTTGGCGAGCGCGCAGCAAACACCCTGATTATTGTAGAGGGCATTTACAGCATGTTCGGCGATCGCGCGCCCTTGGCGGATATTGCCGCGGTAAAAGAAAAATTTGGCGCCCATCTGCTGGTCGACGAAGCCCATTCGCTCGGTGTGCTCGGCCAGCGGGGCCGTGGGCTGGCCGAGGAAGCCGGAGTGGAGGAAAAGGTGGATTTTATTGTCGGGACTTTCAGCAAAAGCCTGGGGGCCATTGGCGGATTCTGTGTCAGCAACCATCCCCAGATGGATATGATTCCATTTGCCGCCCGACCTTACATGTTCACGGCCTCGTCTTCACCTTCGGTCATCGCGTCCACCCGCGCCGCCCTGCAAATTTTAAAAACCCGTTCTGAACTGCGCCACAAACTATGGGATAATGCGCACCAATTGTACCGGAAGCTTGCGGAGCTTGGCTTTCTGCTGGGCCCGGAGCCGAGCCCGGTCGTAGCCGTTCGGCTGGCCGACATTGATCAGGCCATCGGGTATTGGAGCGGACTTTTGGCGCGTGGCGTGTATGTAAATCTGGTTTTGCCGGCGGCGACTCCGGACGGAAGCTGCTTGCTGCGCTGCAGTGTTAGTGCCGGGCATAGCGCGGAACAAATCGAACGAATTGCCGAGGCGTTTGCCTTACTCCCCGGAGCAGGTCAGACGGTTCAAGCCGTTGAAGCCGGATAAATTTGGTTTTGATTTGATGGAAAGGTTCAATTTCAAAAAACGATGCGTTTGTTATTAATCATTTCTCGACAATACCCGTGGCAGACCGTCGCAATGCTGCTCGCGCTGCTGTTATCCGGCATCGCCGAGGGAATCGGGATATCGGCGATGCTGCCGCTGCTGGCCATCGTACTGGGCGGCATGGGAGGAAAGTCAGGGGCTAACCCCACGCCGGCCGAGAAGATAATTCGGGATATTTTTGATACGATCGGTTTGACACCGACCCTCGAACTCCTGTTGCTGTTGATTCTGGCCACCATGCTGGTGAAAGGCCTGCTCGTCTGGTTTGCCAATAAACGGGTCGGATATACCGTCGCACATTTAACGGCGAAATTACGCCTGCAGATATTACGGGCATATATTCTGGCCCGCTGGGAATTTTTTATCGGTCAGCGAATTGGCAAGCTTTCGGCCGCCATGGGCGGCGAGGCGAATCGAACAGCCAAAGCGTATGAGGCAGGCGTATCCATAATCGTTATCGTCATTCATACCCTGATCTATATCGGCGTCGCCTTTTTGGTTTCCTGGAAGGCCGCCTTGATCGCTCTGACCGTTGGGACCTTCTTCTGGTACCCGTTACATCGATTCGTGAAAAAAGCCAGACGTGCCGGCCGCCGTCAGACGAAGTTATTGAAGTCAATGTCCTCGTATTTTGTGGACAGCATTCAATCCATCAAACCCCTTAAAGCCATGGCGCGGGAGGATAGGGCCGAAACCATCCTGGTTGCGAAAACCAAAAAAATAAAAAAGGCCCTGGAAAAGGAGATTGTCAGCAAGGAGTCACTGTCGGCCTTCCAGGAAGGCATAAAGGTGACGTTTATGTTGCTTGGCCTTTACGTGACGGTTGCCATCTGGGATATGGAACCGACAACCGTCATGGTTTTGATTCTTGTGCTGGGCCGCATCATGGGAAAGCTAAGCAAAATCCAGAAACAGTATCAACAGATGGGTATCCTTGAAAGCGCCTATTGGTCGATGATGGACACGTTTGAGAGCGCCCAGAAGATGCGTGAGAAGAACCTCGGAGACCGCAAACCGGATCTGAAACAAGCCATCCGGTTGGAAGGGGTGACATTTGCCTATTCAAAAAATAAAATCCTTGATGATGCATCGCTTGTCTTCCCAGCCGGAGAGATTACCGCCATTGTCGGGCACTCGGGTTCCGGAAAAACAACCATTGTGGATCTGGTGATCGGGCTGCTCCGTCCGCAAAAGGGGGAGGTCTGGATTGATAATTTGCCGCTGAAACAGGTCGATCTGAACCAGTGGCGGGGCATGATCGGATATGTGCCCCAGGAAACCCTGCTTCTGCACGATTCTATTCTGATAAACGTAACCCTGGGAGATCAGAACATTACCGAACCAGAGGCGGAAGAGGCCTTGCGAAAAGCGGGCGTCTGGGAATTTGTTAAAACAATGCACAAGGGCATGCACAGCTCGGTGGGCCAGCGCGGTCTTATGCTGTCCGGCGGTCAGCGGCAGCGCATCGCCATCGCACGCGCAATCGTGCGCAAGCCCAAGTTGCTGGTGCTTGACGAGGCCACGACCGCACTTGATCCGAAAACGGAGGCAGCAATCTGCCAGACATTGCGAAAACTCAGGGGAGAAAATACCATTTTGGCGATTTCCCATCAAAGCGCCGTTATGGAGGTGGCGGATCGGGCCTATCGGATTCAGGGCGGAACCGTCATCCCGGCAGATATTCCTTCGACGGCCGGCGTTAATGGGGAAGAAGCCGATATTGATTCCGAGCAAGAACTCCAGACGGGATCCGTGATTGAAAAAATGTGATAAAAGCGGGCTCCGGCAATTCTAGAAATGGTTTCAAAACCTCAGATCAGGTT
>Ga0209536_100000355_pt1 | contig 73319 bp, 69 predicted proteins | sample DeeMarSeWOR28_12_FD_187461 | JGI IMG/M metagenome (GOLD analysis project Ga0209536, IMG submission 187461) | Marine sediment microbial communities from White Oak River estuary, North Carolina - WOR-2-8_12 (SPAdes) (version 2) | ecosystem: Environmental > Aquatic > Marine > Intertidal zone >...
ACACGAGTCCCATTCCATCCGCGATGGCCGGCGCGACGCTCGATTCCTGCGCATACACGTTTCCCGTAGTCGTTGCCGCAGCAACTACCATGCACGCGATAGCCATCCGATGGCTGTCGGACTTCTCCACCCGTCCCTTCCACCCCATCCACATCATCGGTCCGTCCTCCGTCTCGGCGTTTGCGGTTTCACGATTCCTGCTTCCGGCAGCGCGCCGGCCCCCGCCTCCAGCCCGCCATGAGCTCGACGGTCGGTGAAGCGGAGGGAAGCTACCTCGGATCGCGGTCCCCCGCCAAGCGTCTCACTCACTGCTTTCCCATTCCGTCCAGATCAGCAGCGGAAGCAGCCGGTGTCGGCCCTCCTGTCGCCAGTCGGGCGGCGGCCAGGCCATCCGGCCCACCGGGCACACGCGGCTTACACCCAGCTCCGTGGCCAGCGCGGCCAGTTCTTCTTCGCCCGCATGGCCCGCGTACCCCAGCCCCTGGATCCTTCCGGTCAGAGGTTGAAGCACGCTGCGCAGGCCGGCGAGGTCCCTCACGCCATACACCCAGAGTGCGCGAGGCAGGGCCATCGCCTCGATTCCCGGGGTCTCCCGCGCCAGCACCGTCCAGCTGAGGTCGGCGGGTCCGAGCGCCACTGCGTCACCATGGGCGATTCCCTGGAATTCCCACGCGGCCCGGACGTTCCGGAGCTGGACGGCCTCCCCATCGCTGATCGGCGGCCGGCCGCGCCGCTCGGACGCCTCGTGCAACGCGCGGGCAATGTCTCGAGCGACCTCGAGCGGCTTCGAGCCGACGACGTAGACCAGGCGGGGAGAGACACAGCCGCGCTGCTCGTAGGCCAGCGCGTCGCGCGCCAGCAGCCGTGCCGCCTCCTGCGGAGCATCGGGCAGGAAGACGGCAACGCCCGTCCGCGGACCGTAGACGATGACTTCCGTGTCCGCCGGGGCTCGCTCGCGAACGGCGCGAACGGCAGTGTCTCCGCCATATACGACCACTTTACTTGACTCCTTGGCCCAGCGGGCGAACGTCGGCGGGCTTGAATCTCCCGGCCACCACGTCACGGCCAGGCAGTCGCCCAGCAGGGGGTCCTCTTCGGCCAGGGCCCGGGCGAACAGCGGCAGCAGCCAGGGTTCGTCGCTGCCCGACTTGGCAAGGACACCGGACCTGGCGATCAGGGACAGGATTGCCGAACCGACCTGTACGCCCGGTACGTTTCCGGCGTGCACCTGGAGCACGAGGGGCGGCCCGGTCGCCATCCGCCGCCGGCCGGGCATGCGATCGTCCGCCACGAAGCCGGAGAGCAGGCGCGGATCCCGGAGCTCGGCGGCGACGAGTCGGTGAAGGGACTCTTCCGTCCAGTCGCGGGCCATGCCCTCCAGCGACTCGCGAAGCACCGGGTCTGACCAGCCGAGCCACGCGCCCAGAAGCTCTTGCGCTTCCCGTCCGATACGATCGGCGGGATCCGCCAGTCGAACGGCGGCTCGGGACACCGATCGAACGACCTGCGCATGTGATCTCTCGACGCGGGCACGTTGCGCGGCGGTGCGAACCGTCCCGGCGATCTCGGAGGACTGTTCGTCCGACAGCCTCGGAGCCCGAATCACGGGCCCCTCCGGGCCGGCATAAGGCGATTCGCCGGTCCAGTCGTCCTCACCATCCCGGGCCGATCCGGGCGAATAGCCCGGTAGCCACCAGGCCCGGAATTCCGCCGTCACTGTCCGGCCTCCGGCCCGGTCCTGCGCTGCCGTGCCACCGGTTCAGACTCCGGCACGCAGCAGCTCGGCCGTCGCCAGGGAGCAGCCGCGTGGGGGCGCACCCGGCGTCCGGCCCCTCAGCACGATCCCGCCGCGTTCGCAGCGCCCCCTGTCCTCGGTCAGCACGGCGGTCACCGAGCCCGCGTTGGCCAGATCGTAGTGGCAGAGGATGCCCTCCTCGCCGTCGGCACGAGGTGCGAGACTCACCGGGTCGAGGACGAGGGTGCGAAGCCATGGAGGCCCGAACATCGGCGTTTCGCCCGTTCCTGCGCCGTACCGCTGCGACAGCAGCTCGGTCATGCCGAACTCGTTCACCACCCGTGACCCTTCCAGCCCGAGCCGTGGCAGCAGCCGGTCGACCATCGAGGCCCGGTCCAGCCCTTTCCGCCCCTTGGCGCCACCGGTGTCCATCAGGACGGTCCCGGCCGGAAGGGAGAATCGGATGTCCTCTCCCTCGAGCACGTCCAGCCACGCGGCGAATGCGACAGTCGTCCCGAGCAGGTACAGCCCATCCGTGGCGCCTGCCGATTCGGGACGGTCGCCGGCTTCCGCGGCCCTGCAGAGCTTCGACAGCGATCTCCAGTCGATGCCCCGGGCCGAAGCGACCGATCGGGAGCCGGGGCCGCCGAAAGCGGCGATCAGGTCGTCGATCATCCAGGCCAGTGACGAGCCGCTCTCCCTTTCGAACGGAGGCACGAGACTGAGGATCAGGGGCACGTGCGAATCGCCGTCGGCGCCGATAGCCAGCCGGCGGAAGGCGGGGCGCAGCGACGACCGGTACAGGGCCGGATCCGGAACGATGTGGATTCCCCGCAGCTCGGGGCCCCGGCTGGTCCCGCTGGTTATGAACCGCAGTTCCTCTTCGGTCCGCAGGCAGGCGAGTTCGACGTGCCGGAAGGCTTCGGTGGGTACCGGGGGAATCTCCCGCCAGTCCCCGATCCCGCCCGGGTCCGTGCCGCGTGCGAGGCAATAGCGGCGGTAGGGCGCGCAGCGACTGAACTGAAATTCGAATTGCCGCAGGGCGAACCGGCCGAATTTCTCGTCGGACCAGGCCTCTCCCTGCCAGGCGCGGAATTCCTGCTTGAGATCGTCGGAGAGCGCCGCGAATGCAGAGGCGGCGGCAGGATCGGCCGGGCGTGTCTTCATATCGAGAATCTGGCGCGACGAGCGCAACGGCGACACCCGCGTGATGCCGGACCTGACGGGACGAGGCATGCAGGATCTGTTCGCCGGTCGCAACCTGTGGCGATCAGTCCGTGCCCAGTAGTCCCTCCTCGACAGCGCCTTTACGAATCCACTTTACACTAGCGGCTCCATCCGGGGCGGATAGGATCCGGCGGCGGAACTCCTCGCTCGACCGTACCGGACTGCCATTGACTTCGACCACAATGTCACCCCCGCGCAGGCCCAGACGCCCGGCAGGTGTATCGGGAATCACCCGGACCACCAGCAATCCCTCGCCCTGGCCGTGGAAATACTCGGCCAGCTCCGGATTCATCTCCCGGAACTCCGCCCCGGCAACGCGTCCCTGCCCGAGGTCCGGAAGCGGTGCCCAGGCGACTCCGCCCTGCAGACGCGCCAGGCTGTCCAGCTGTGTCCTCGCCAGGTGAAGCGTCCGCGCCCTCACCGTCTCGAGTCGGTGCGCCAGTTCGCTGCTCTTCACTACCCATCCCGTCGTCGGTTCACCGTCCGTCGCAGGGACACGCGACCGGGCGAAGAGGGAATCGGAATCGGCGACTTCGACGCGCAGCCGACCGTCCGGATCGGGCCGGATCAGAACGAACGACTCTCCCTTCCGGCCGATCCGGAGCGAATCGAGCCGACTCTGCAGTTCCCGGACTCCTTCGGGAGCGGGGTACCGGAACACCCGGACTCTCCCCTCGTCTCCTTCGGGAGCGGCGGTCCACCACTCGAAGTGCATGGCTCGGGGGTGTGCCCGAACTTCAGGTGTCACGCTGACTTCGCGTCGACCCTCGGGCCCGGCGAGCGACAGCACGACCGGCCTGCCGGCGGAGAGCTCCTGGAGCGACCACCTGCCCTCGATGGTGGACAGCGATCGACCGTCGAGAGCCAGCAGCGTGTCCCGCTCCCGCACTCCGGCGCGGGACGCGGGTCCGTCCTCGACCACCGACACCACGACCGGCGCCCGCTCACATTCCGTCTCGGGCTCCGCGGGGGGACAGAGGGAATCCAGAAACAGGCCGAGCCGGGCACGTTCCCCCTCCTGGGCGGCGAGCGGATCCGGGCCCGAGGTCAGTCCCGGAAGACTCACCAGTGCGCCGATTCCGAGCGCCACCAATCCGGCCAGCAGCTTCGTCCCGCTCACGGTCAGTACTCCACTGAAGTGAGGCGGAGCGAACGGTCCAGCTGTCCTGCCAGCGATTCACGTTCGTCCACCACGTCGAACAGGAAGTCGTTGAGCGCGGGGTCGGTTGGGGCGTCCCGCAGGGCCTCCCGGGATGCCTGGATGAGCGCATCCAGCTTCATCAGTCGCTCGGTGGCGGCTGAGGGATCATTCCACATTGCCGGGTCGGGCGCGCCTTCGCGCCGCAACTGTTCCATCTGTGCGACGGTCCGCAGATACGCCGCCGTCTGCGATTCACTCGGATCCTCGGCGGCCGTTGTCTGCGAGGCGACTTCCGCCGCGGGCTGACCGAAGGGCGCGGTTCCTGTGATCGCCAATTGCCGACCGACTCCGAGCCCGGCTGCGAACAAACCGACCACCGCGGCCGCCCAGAGGGGTTTCGCCTGGAGCCAGGGCGGGGACCGGCGCGACGAATTCGCCCGGATCGCGTCTCCGACCGCATCCGCGCCGAGGCGCTCACGGATCCGATCCCACTCTCCTGCCGGCGGCTCCAGATCGGGCAGCGCGGAAAGCGCCATCCGGAGTCGGGCCATCTGCTCGTATTCGTGCGTGCACTCTTCGCAGCGCTCCAGGTGCTCGCGGTCCGGCTCCTTCCCGCCGGTCCCGTCCAGAAGCGCGGCGATGCGTTCTCTACTCAGGTGCTCAGGCATGATTTCCTGCTTCGTTCCTTCCCACGTTCGGTGCGAGGTACTCGCGCATTCGCGCCCTCGCCTTGTGCAATTGGGACTTCGACGTTCCGGTGGCGATTCCCAGTCGCTCCGCAATCTCCTCGTGCGTCATGCCCTCCACATCGTGCATGACCAGGACCCGGCGGTATCCGTCGGGCAACCGGTCCAGGGCCTGGCCCAGCACCCGCTGGTTCAGAGCGAGCTCATCGGGCTCCGGCGGAGAATTCGGTCGTTCCGCGGCCAGCTCCACATCGGGCCTCCTCGCGTGCCGGCGCAGCCGCGTAAGCGCCACGTTCACGGCCAGTCGGTGCAGCCAGGTGCCGAACGCCGAGTCGCCCCGGAACGATTCGAGCTTCTGGAACGCCCGGACCCACGCGTCCTGCGACACGTCCTCGGCGAGGTGGTCGTCGCCGACGATTCGGCGCACCACGCTGTACACCCGGCCGGAGTGCTCCCGGTACAGGGCCTCCATTGCCCGGGCGTCTCCCGCCCGAGCCGCATCCAGCAGCCGGGACTCAGTCACCTGGAACTCATAGAATCTTCCATGTTCACCAACCGTTGGACCGATCGGCGCCGTCGAACGGTTGCCCGCCCGGCGACCGGTCGCCGGAAGCGGATCGCCGGCATCCGTTACGGGCGGGCTCCCAGCCGGCGAATCAGCGGAGGCGCCGCGAGGAAGGCGGTGAGCGCCCACGCCAGCCCGGCCACCATGTCGATCCCGTAATGGAACCGGCCATACACCGTACCGAGCGTGAGGGACACCGCGAAGGGGGCGAGGATCCAGAGAGTGCGACGGCTGACCGCCCCCGCCGAGAGCCAGGCCGAGCAGGTCGCGGCGACATGTGAACTCGGAAAGGCCGTCCCTTTCGAAGAACCGCTCTCGAGTATCGAGTGCACGATTCCGAAAATCACGCCCTCGGACGGGGGTCCGGTGATCTTCGCGAAATCGTAGCGCGGCCCGGCGACCGGAAACACCGCGAAGCAGAGGTAACAGAGGAAGAACCCGAGCGCCGTGGTGAAGGCCACACGCTCCAGCCCTTCCTTCCCGGCGGCGCGCCACGCTCCGATCAGGGCGGCCGGCACTACCAGGTAATACGAGACGTAGCCGAAATGCAGCGCTTCGGAGAACCAGCGGTTGGGAATCCAATCGCTGGCCGCGACGCTGAGCTGCACGCCGAACATGGCCTCCTCCCAAGCCTGTACCGCGGGATCGAAGTAACCGGGAAACAGCAGCTGATTGAGGGTCGCCAGTTCCATGTAGAACAGCGGCGTGATCGCGACCGGATACGCGATTCGGAGGAAGCTCGCCAGACTTCCCGTGGGACGGGGCAGCCTGCCGAGAAGCAGTACGCCTCCGATCCCGAGCAGGTGCAGCGCCGCGAGCCACAGGCCGGTCTCCGTGCGTGACACCAGCGCGATGACTGCCGTGGCGGCGAGGTACGCCGCGGTCAGCACGTCCACGGTGAGAAGCCCGCTGCCCTTCGCCTCTGCGCCTTCAAGCACCTTCGAGGTCACTGCCGATCTCATCGCTTGAGCCATCCCATGTGTCGGTACCAGGCGGCGGACTCGGAGAGTCCCGCTTGCAGAGAAACGGAGGGACGCCAGCCAAGACCCTGTTCAACCGGTGCCAGCTCGCAGGTCCAGTCGAGTTTCGTCAGGTCCCGCGCGCGTCTCCGGTCCAGGTCGGGCGCCGATCGCAGCAGCCTCGCGGCGAGCTCTCCGATCGTGCCCGCGGCCAGAAACAGGGCGGCCGGCACCCGAACGGGCTTCACGGTCCGACCGACCGCAGCGCCGAGCGCCCGGGCGATCTCCTGCCACGAATGGACTTCGGGGCCGCCGAGCGCGAACGGCCCGCGGTCCACGGCCGAATCGTCGAGCGCCCTGAGGACGGCCGCGGAGACGTCCGACGCGTAGACCGGCTGAAGGCGGCCGAGTCCCCCGGGAACCGGCACGAAACCGCTCGCGGCCAGCTTGAACAGCGGCAGCAGATCCGTGTCGCGCGGTCCGTAAACACCGCCCGGACGGAGCACCCGGGGCTGCAGCGAGTCGGAGGCCTGCGCCACGGCGGCGAGGCGCCGCTCGGCCTCCAGCTTGCTCGCTCCATAAGCGCTCGCCGGCCCCCGTGCGCCGTCAGGCCCGCGCGCGGCGAGACTGCTGACCAGCACGAACCGCTGCACCCCTGCGGCGACCGCTGCGCCGGCAACGAGCTCGGTCACGTCGGCGTTCACGGTGAAGTAATCGGATTCCCGCCTCGCCCGCGTCAGTCCGGCCGCATGAACGACGTGCGCTACCCCGCGCATCGCTTCGTCCAGCTGCTGGCGCGATGCGAGATCGATCACCACGGTCTCGACCTGCTGCCCCTCCAGCCAGCGCAGATCGCTGGTGGCGCGAACGGCGCAGCGGACCCGGAACCCTGCCCTGCGAAGCTCCTCGGCCACGTGGCTGCCCACGAATCCCGTTGCGCCGGTCAGGAAGACGAGTGAGGACATCGATGACTCAGACCGGGCGGTCGTACAGCAGGTAGCGCTTCGAGATCTCGGAGCCGATCCGCTCGAGCGGCTTACGCATCGCCGTGTTGCTCTCCAGGATCCATGAGAACTCCCCTCCGATCGTGCCCGCCGCGGCGCCGTGCCGGAACAGGGCCATGATCAGGAGATTGTCTATGCCCTGGCCACGCGCCTCGGGAACCAGCCCCAGAGTGAGCACGCGGCAGTAGTCCATGCTGGGAAGCCTGCGGAGGATCTTCGCCAGCCCGAACGGAAACAGCCTGCCCTTCGCCTGAATCAGCGCCTGGTTCACGTCCATCAGGAACAGCGTGAAACCGACCACCTCTCCGCTGTCCCGTTCCGCGAAGATGACCTGGGACGGTATCCGCTTCACCAGCGGCTTCAGCTCGTGCGCCATGAAGTCGATCTCCGCGTCCGTCATCGGAACGAAGCCCCAGTTCTTCTCCCACGCCTCGTTGTAGAGAAGCCGGAGCCGCTCGAGCTCCTCCTCGAAGTGATCCATGTCCAGGATCCGGGTCCGCACGCCGAGTCGCTTCTCGAGCTTGGGCTCCAGATTCGCGAGCTTTTCGGGCATGTTGCTGTGCGGCAGGTGATACGCGATCAGGCTCTGCACCTCAACGAAACCGGCTCCCGTGATCAGGTCGACGTAGTACTCGGGGTTGTACGGCATCATCACCGTGGGTGGCCGGTCGAAGCCCATGACCAGCAGACCGGCGGTCTCGTTGAGCGAGAAAGAGGTCGGGCCCCGCATGGTCTCCAGCCCTCGCTCGCGCAGCCAGGCGGCCGTGCGATCGAACAGCGCCGCCGCGACCTCCGGGTCGTCGACACATTCGAAGTAGCCGAAGAAGCCGACCGGCTCCTCGTGATACGCCACGTGATTCCGATTGTTGATCGCCGCGATCCGTCCGACCGGACGACCGTCCCGATACGCGATGAACGGCTGGACTTCCGAGTGGAGATGGAAGGGGTGCTTCTTCTTGTTGAACGCCGTCTTCACATCGCGAAGGAGCGGGGCGACCCAGTTCGGATCTCCGTCGTAGATCGCGTAGGGAAGGTGGAGGAAATCCCGGAAGCGCTTTCTGCCCTCGGCCGGGACGACCTCGATGTGGCCGGCGGCCTTGCTCACAGAACGCCGTACTTCTTGCACACCTTTTCGAGGACCTCGAGCACGAAGTCCAGCTGCTCGTCCGTGTGAGTCGCCATGTAGCTGGTCCGCAGGCGGCAGCTCCCTTCCGGCACGGCCGGCGGAATCACCGGGTTGGTGAACACCCCCGCATCCAGTACCTCCCGCCACACCTGGAACGTCAGGTCCATCGGGCCGATCAGGAGAGGAATGATGGGCGTCTGCGTAGGACCGATGTCGAAGCCGATGGCCGTGAGTTCGGCCATCATGCGCCGCGTGTTCTTCCACAGCCGCTCGCGCCGTTCGGGCTCGGTTCGGATGATCTCGAGCGCCGCCCGCACCGTGGCCACGGCCGAAGGTGGCATGCTGGCGCTGAAGATCTCGGTGCGCGCGTGGTTGCGCAGATAGTCGATCACGATGTCGTCGCCCGCCACGAAACCGCCGATGGAAGCCAGCGACTTCGAGAAAGTGCCCGTTATCAGGTCCACCTCGTCGGTCAGACCCCAGTGCGCAGCCGTGCCCTCTCCGTTCGGCCCCAGCACCCCCAGCGAGTGCGCGTCGTCCACCATGAGCACCGCATCGTACTTCTTCACGAGCGGGACCAGGTCCGGCAGATTCACGATGTCGCCTTCCATGCTGTAGACGCCGTCCACCGCCACCAGCTTCCCCCGTTCCGGATCCGTCGCTTTGAGCTTGGCTTCGAGGTGAGCGTAGTCTTCGTGCCGGAACCGCTCGGTCTCGCCGAAGCTGAGCCGGGCACCGTCCTGGATGCACGCGTGGTCCAGCTTGTCCAGATAGGCCGTGTCGTTGCGCCCGACCAGCGCGCTGACCACACCGAGATTCGTCTGGTACCCCGTGCTGAACACGAGGGCCGCTTCCTTGCCGGTGAATTCCGCGAGCTCGTCTTCGAGCTTGTCGTGGATATCGAGGTTGCCGTTGAGAAACCGGCTGCCGGTGTTGCCGCTCCCGTAGACCTCCAGGGCGATGCGGGCCGCTTCCAGGATCTTCGGGTGGTGCGTAAGTCCCATGTAGTTGTTGGAACCGATCATCACCTTCCGGTGACCGTCGATCACGACCTCGGTGTCCTGGGACTCGGTGATCTTCTGGAAGTAGGGGTACAGACCCGCCGCACGGGCCTCCCGCGCTGCGGTGAATGCGGTGCACTTGTCGAATAGGTGCATCCGGTGCGTCCTCCGGAGGGGTTCTCGTGGCCGGGCCACTCCCGACGGAGAGCCTCGATCCGACGGCGGAAAGCTACCCGAGCGATGATGACCCGGCAAGAAATGCGCGCCGGATGCCCGCCCGCGATACGGACTGGCCGCGACTTCTTGCTTGCCGGACGTCGAGCGAGCATCCTCCCGACGTGAAACCGGCGAGAGTTCTTCCCGCAGCACGGCCGTTCCTCACGGCCGGTCGACTGGCCTTCGTCAGCCTGGCCCCGCTGATCTTCGGAGCGTGCGCGACGGGCGCATCCAGCGTTGCGCCGCCGTCATCGCCCGCCGTCAGCGAGACAGTGAAGACCGCCGGGGAAGGCAACGTCGCGGCATCGGGGATGCGGGAGGCGGCGCTCCGGGATGCCGAAGACCTGCGTGCCCTGGCGGCCGAGGGGCGGGCCGCCGAGGCCGACCGGCCGCGTTCGATCCTTCCGTTCGGGGTGACGTGGGGACCGGCGGCGGAGGAGGGCTCAGCGATCGGCATCCGCCTGCTGGAGCGGCCGTCGGGTCGCGCGCCCATCGCGGTCAGGGGCGAGTTTGCCGGACTGCCCGTACGATTCGGACGGCTCGGCGGCGACTGGTACGGACTCGCCGCGGTGCCGATAGGAACGGAAGGCGAAACGGAGTTGAGGCTCGACTTCGAGTTTCAGGACGGCAGCACCTACGTGCAGAGCCTGGCGATCGCGGTAGCGGACCGGGTATTCGAGTCCTCCCGACTAACGGTCGCTCCCAAGTACTCCTCGCCGTCCGCCGAGGCGCTGGAGCGCATTCAGCGTGAACGACAGCTGGTTCGGTCGGTACTGGACACGGCCAGCGCCGAATGGCTGATCGATACGCCGTTTCGCCCGCCGCGTCCGCTCACCGTCACCAGCCCGTACGGCGTGGAACGCGTATTCAATGGTGAACTGCAGAGCCGGCACACCGGCCTCGACCTCAAGGGAGCCACCGGCGCGCCCGTGCGCGCGGCGGCCCGAGGCCGTGTCATGATCGCACGGGAGCTCTACTTCTCCGGCAATGGCGTCTATCTGGACCACGGTCGCGGCGTGTACACCGGGTACTTTCATCTCTCCCGCATCCTCGTGGAGGAAGGCGAGCTGGTCGAGGCCGGTCAACTGGTCGGGGAGGTAGGAGCCACCGGGCGGGTCACGGGACCTCACCTCCACTGGTCGCTATGGGTGGGCGGTACGAGCCTCGACGCCAGCAGCCTGCTGGAGATGTCCGTCCCGCTGGACAGCGGACTGCCCTGAGGCGCTGTCCGATCCGCCCGGGAAACTCGCGCCAGCTTGCCGCTTCCCGTCGGGCCGATCACTTTCCCGTTCGTTTCTAACTCATACGGCGAAGCAATATGACCAGGATCGCACTCGTACTCGGTGGCGGCGTATCTCTCGGCTCCTACATCGGAGGCGCGGTTACCGAAATACTCGAAGCGCTCTCCCGCAACGAATCGGGCGAGGACGTCAGGATCCACGTCATCACGGGCGGTTCGGCGGGAGCGCTCAACGCCGGTCTGGCCGCCCGCGCACTGGCGGTGAACTCCAACGTCGTGCCCTGGATCGAAAGAGCCTGGGTGGAGGCGGCGGACGCGCGTCAGCTGCTGAATCCGGCCCGGAAGAACCGGCTCGGAGCGCTGGATGCCTCGGTGCTCGAGGAACTGTCGAGCGCGCTCATCACCGCCGGACCGGCCTCCGACGATGCGCCATCCAGGGCCCTCGGCTCGCCGCTTCGGGTCGGGATCACGCTTTCCAGCCTGCACGGGATCCGGTACGACTTCCGCTACGGGTTCCTGAATGTCCCGGATCGTGCGTTCGGCACCCGGACCTTCTCGGACTCGATCGACATCGAGTTCCCGGCGGACGTGCGGGCCGAGGACGGCAGGTGGGAGCGACTGCGGGAGGCTGCCGTCGCGTCCGCCGCGTTTCCCTTCGCCTTTCCTCCCCGGCAGATAGAACGCGAGCGCGGAGAGTACCCGGGCGCCCGACTGCCGGCAGGAGACAGTGCCCTTTCGATGTGGTACGTGGATGGCGGCCTGTTCGATGCTGCGCCCCTGGGGCTCGCGAAGGACCTGGTGGAGCGGGATGGCGGATACCGATCGCAGGACTGGAGGTACGTCGTCGTCGAACCGTCCCTGCGCAGCACCGCGACCGATCTCGGACCTTCGATCGGCGCTCCCGAGTCGTTTTCCTCGCTGGCCCAGAGTCTGGCCCGGGCCGTGCTCGGACAGGGCGCGGCCCAGGACTGGATACGGGCGAACGAGGTCAACGCGAGGCTCGAGATCCTCGAAGCGCTCCTGCTGCGACTGCCGGAGATGGATGATCGGATCACGGATCCGGACGAGCTGATGCTGGGCCGATACATCGGCGAGCTCGCAGAGCGGGTCGCCGAAATGAAAGTCGCGGCCGACCCGACGGGCAGGATGGCGCAGGGACCGGATCCGGCGGGAGACTTCCTGGATCGGAACATGGAGCGGATCGAGGCGGACCCGCGATATGCGGATGTGCTCGCTTCGGCCGATGCCCGCGCCGGTCGCTCGCGGCTGGCCAAGTTGATCTTCGTGCTCGAGGCGGCGAGCGGGCTGCGGGACAAGGACATCATGAAGCTCTACCTCGTGGCGCCCGAATCGGACCGGGAGCTGGCGGGCGACTACCTGGGCGGGTTCGGCGGATTCCTGAATCGCGAGTGGCGCGAGCACGATTTCGCTGCCGGACGCCGCGATGCGCGGCGAATGCTGGAGTCCGGGCTGGCCGACGTCGTGAGATACCGTCCGTCCGACGACTCGGTATACGAGGTATCGGACCTGGCGCCCGAGTGGGGCCAGGTGCCGGCGGAGACCAGGCGGCAGGTGGAGAAAGCCGTCGCGTCCGAAGCGGATCGGATCATCGCCGAGTTCAAGCCGGGCGCCGTCGCCTCGGCATTCGGCTGGGCATGGAAGCCGGTCGTGCGGCGCTGGATCACCGAAAGGGGCGTGCGGTCGATCTCCGAAGCGCGATGAGGGTTCGCTTGCCCGCACCATCGCGGCCCGGGCCCGTCGGCGCCCCCCGGATCACACGTAGCCGGTCAGCTTCCCGGCGAAGGCGGACGCCAGCACGGTGAACGGGCTCGCCAGGTAGACCTTCCCCGGGCCACTGCGACCCGGAAAATTCCGATTGATCGAGCTGACGGTCACCTGGTCCGGCGAAGCACTCACTCCGGGGCCCGCATTGATGCAGGCACCACAGCCGGGCGCCAGGACCCTGATCCCCGCCTCCACGAACTGATCGTGCCAGCCCTGCTCGTGGGCGTATTTCTCGACGTCCACTGAACCGTACTGCAGGTAGGCCTCGACTCCGTCCGCGACCTTCCTGCCCCGGGACAACGCCTGTTGCACGACCACGGCGGCCATCGCCACGTCATCCCGTTTCGCTCCGGTGCAGGAACCGGCGTACACGATGTCGACGGGGACATCGCCCAGTTCGCTGACCGCCGCACCGTTCCCTGGATCCCCGGGCGTAGCCACCATCGGCTCCAGGCTCGAGGCGTCGATGGTCATCGTCCACTCGTACGCAGCGCCAGGATCGCTGCCGAGATCCTCCACCAGCCTCTCGGCATCAACGCGATCCATGCCACGGCGCTCGACGAGAAAGTCGGCCGTGCGCCCGTCGGGCTCCACGATGCCGGTGAACCCGCCGACTTCCGCCGCCATGTTCGTCATCGTGGCCCGTTCGTCCACGCTGAGGGCCCTGACGCCCTCGCCGCCATATTCCAGCACCTTTCCGATCGCCTCGCCGTCTCGAACGTACGGGTGCCGCAGGATCTCGAGCATCAGGTCCTTGGCCGTCACCCCCTCGTTGAGCGTTCCCGTAACCTCAACCCTGACGGAGGCGGGCACGCGCAACCGCACATCGCGGGTCGTCCAGCTGTTGACGATCGCCGTGGTGCCGACGCCGAACGCGACGCACCCGATCGCGCCCGAATGGGGGGTATGGGAGTCGCTGCCCACGATCACCTGGCCCGGCAGCGCGTACTCGTCCAGCATCTTGACGTGGCAGATCGCCTCGCTCCCCACCCGGTCCGGGAGTTCCCCGTGCAGGCGGACGCCCTGCTGGGCGGCGAACTCCCGCTGACGGTCGTGCAGGCCGTGCGCGGCATCCAGCAGTCCCAGCTTGATCTTCTCTTCGCTGATGACCTGGTCCAGGAAGGCGAGGTGATCGCGGAAGAACAGCACACTGTCGCGATCGGCGATCGGCGCGCCCTCGCCGGCGAACTCCTCCCAGAAGGTCGATGCCATCGGGGTAACGTATTCGTGGCTGAAGCGCAGATCGCAGCGCACGAATCCCTCGTCACCCGGCTTCACCGCCGGGACCCCGACCCTGTCCGCCGCGAGGTCCCCGACCCAGTGCCGCGCCAGGATCTTCTCGGCTGCGGTCATCGGCCGCCGCTCATCCGTCACCACCGCCGGGACCTGCACCAGCCCCTTGAGTCTGGCCACCGCATAGTCCAGCAGGCCACCGTACTCGATGATGTCGCGCTGGATCTGTCCGGCATCGCCGATGAACGTCTCCAGCGGAATCTCTTCGCCGCGCCGGATTCGGTCGATCACCGAGAAATCCGTGGTCGTCAGAATTCCGAGGTTTTCGCAGTTCTCGCGATAGATTCGCTCGATGTTCTCGGCGATGACCACCCGGATGCCCGCTGCCCGCTCCGCATAGGGAGAGGCCTCGCGGCTCGATCCCTTTCCGCGTCGCTTGCCCGACACGGCCGCGACGAACCCGCCCCCGATGACGTCACCCTTCCCGACCGGCTGCTCGCCCCGGCAGCGAAGCCCCACGTAGGGATACTGGCCCAGTGTCTCGTCGTAGTAGTAACAGACCCAGGCGGGGGTGATCTCGTCGGTGCTGATGTTGTCGCGCAGCGGAATGGACGGGTCCCAGTCCAGGTCCTCTCCCGCCAGCTGACGCCGGATCAGGTCGGGATCCTCCGTCAGGAACAGGATCCGCCCGGAGAGGCGGACCGTGGACGGCCTCTTCTGGACGTCGCGAGCGAGCAGTGTGTCGAGCATGTAGGCGTCCCCGTTGTCGGAACAGGCCCGGACTCGGCCGGGATGCGGCACCGGCGGATCCCTCGACGCACCGTGGCTCCGCCGGAAGGCGGCCCAATCTACGAACGCCGGCGATCGCCTGCGAGTCGTGGCCGCTGTCGCGCCTTCGGACGGGCGTCGCCTATACTCGTCTGCCTCGCGAACCGTCAGAAGGGGAGTCAGGGATGAATGCGATGAGGCGGGGAAACATCGACGGGTCGGCCGCTCTGTACCGGGACGCCGATCGGGCCGTCTGGGAGGCAGCCGGCGATCGAGCCGTGGACGCGTTGAACGGGCTGCTCACCAACGATCTTCGACGACCCGCGCCGGGACACGTGATCCCGTGCCTCGCCCTTACGCCCCGGGGAAGACCCCTGGCGGATCTCGGTGTCTGGAAGCGGTCGGCGGACGCCGGAGCCGTTCTTCTGGACCTTCCGGAGGTCGGTGCCGGGCCGCTGCGCGAGCACTTCGACCGCTACCTCCCGCCGCGGTTCGCTCGAATCGAACCGCTGTCCGGAGCGGCCCTGTTCCGCCTGGTCGGCCCCGCCGCGGCTTCGGTCACCGCCCGGCTGATCGGCGACGCCGTGTCGCCACCGGCTCCCGGGGCGATGGTCGAGACGCGACTCGCAGACGGAGACCTGCTGGTCGCGGGTCGAAGGGTGAGTGCGGGCGGCGGCTGGGATCTTCTCGTTCCCGCCTGCTCGGGCCGGGTCGAGACGGCGCTGATCGCCGCCGTCGCCGACGTCGGCGGAACTGTGATCGGCGAACCGGAATGGGAGACGTTCAGGATCGAGCACGGCATTCCACGCTACGGGCAGGATTTCGACATCTCGAACCTGCCACAGGAAACCGGTCTCACCGACGCCACCATCAGCTTCGACAAGGGCTGCTACACTGGCCAGGAAGTCGTCGCGCGCATCCACTATCGCGGACATGTGAATCGTCGTCTCGCGGGGCTCGCGGGATCGGAAGCCGCCATCCCCGTCGGTACGGAGCTGTACTTCGCGGACCGCCCCGTCGGCTCCGCGACCAGCTCGGTCGTGTCTCCCCGATTCGGCCCGATCGCGCTTGCCATGATCCGAAGCGAAGTGAACGCAGGAGCCCTGCTGTCGACGTCTGCCGGCGGCAGGAGATCGATCGAGTTGCGCGATTTGCCCTTTACGTAGACGTAAAGTTCTCGCGGGCCAGATTGTTCTTTTTCGATTCTGCCTTTAGTTTCGCGCTCCTGTCGTAACCTGGTTCCACGAACACGGCCCGGCCCCGGCCCTGTGCATCGAAAGGTCGCGAATCTGAGTCCGCTGGGTCGTGACGACATGAAGTCGATGTACCGCTTCCTGCTGCTGACTCGATCGCTGGAGGAGAGGCTGGAGTCGCTGTTCAAGCAGGGCCACGTCATCGGCGGGCTGTATCGCTGTCTGGGGCAGGAAGCGACGGCCGTCGGCAGCGCCTGGGCGCTGCGGGAGGGCGACTGGCTCGCGCCATCGATTCGGGACGTCGGCGCCCTGTACGTGCGGGGCCTTCCGCCGATTCAGATGCTCCGCCAGTACACTGCGCGAGATCTCTCCCCCTGCGCCGGCAAGGACAACACCACACACTTCACCATTCCGGAGCTCGGCCTGCTGGGGCCCATCAGTCCCCTGGGAACACAGCTGTGCGTGCTCAACGGCGTCGCACTGGCCTTCAAGCAACGAGGCGAAGACCGGGTATGCCTCACCTACCAGGGTGAGGGCGCCTCCCGGACCGGCGCCTCGCACGAGGGTTTCGCCATGGCCGCAGCCCTGAACCTCCCGATCGTCATCATCCTCGAGCACAACCGGTGGTCGTTCGGGACGCCCAGCCATCTCGAGGCGGCCGTCGAGGACTGGGCGGACACGGCGGGCGCCTACGGGCTCCCGGTTCGCTCCGTGGACGGCAACGATCTGCTCGAGGTGTTCGAGGCGTCACGCGAGGCGGTCGAGCGGGCCCGCGAGGGGGGTGGACCCGGCGTGATCGTGGCGGAGACATACCGCATGCTCGGCCACGCGCAGCACGACTCCCAGAAGTACGTTCCTCCGGAGGAGCTCGAAGCCTGGCGACACCGGGATCCGATCCGGCGGTTCGAGAAGGTGCTGCTGGATGACGGCTGGCTGTCGGAAGCCGGACTGCAGGAGATCCGGGACGAAGTTGACCGCGAACTCACGGAGGCGGTGGACATCGTGCTGTCCGAGTCCTACCCACGCTCCGAATCCGCACGGACCCGCGTGTTCGCCGATCCCGCGCTGGATCCGCCCGAGCCGTGGACGCGCACCCTCAACCCGGAATCCGGAATCCGATGAGCGAGACCACCTACCTCGAGGCAATCCGCGACGCCATGCGCGAGGAGATGCTCCGGGACGAAACCGTGTTCATTCTCGGGGAGGACGTGGGCCGGTACGGCGGCGCCTTCAAGATCACCGAGGGGTTCCTGGACGAATTCGGCCCCGACCGAGTGATCGATACGCCGATCAGCGAGGCGGCGATCGTGGGAGCGGCGATCGGCGCCGCACACATGGGCATGCGCCCGGTGGCGGAGATGCAGTTCATCGACTTCATCGCGCCGGCCTTCGACATGATCGTCAACTTCGCCGCCAAGTCGCGCTATCGCACCGGTATCGGAGCCGGGATCGTCATCCGGGGGCCGTGCGGTGGAGGTGCCCGGTCCGGCCCGTTCCACTCGCAGAACGTCGAGTCATTCTTCGCCAACGTTCCCGGCCTGAAGATGGTCGCTCCCGCGACTGCGAGAGACGCGAAAGGCCTGCTGACCGCGGCGATCCGCGACCCGGATCCGGTGCTGTACTTCGAGCACAAGTTCCTGTACCGCCGGATCAAGGAGACCATCGAGCCCGGCGAGGAGATCGTGGTGCCGATCGGCGAGGCCCGGCTGCACCGGGCGGGCGACGATCTCACGATCGTGACCTACGGTGCGATGGTGTGGAAGTCCGCCGAGGCGGCGGACAGGGTGGCCGAGGAGTACGGTTCGGAGATAGAAGTCATCGATCTCCGTTCGATCCGCCCGCTCGACACGGGTGCGATCGTTGAGAGCGTGAAGCGGACCGGGCGTCTGCTGATCGTCCACGAGGCGCCGAAGTTCGGGGGCTTCGCCGGCGAGATCGCCGCCCAGGTGTGCGAGGAGGCGTTCGAGTGGCTCGATGCGCCGATCCGCCGCGTCACGGCGATCGACACGCCGGTTCCCTACGCACCTACCCTGGAAGACTACTACCTCCCGCAGACCGAAGACATCGTTGCGGCCGCGAGATGGCTGCTCGCTTACTGACGAGAAGGGAAGACTGAGATGGCAAAGGTCGACGTGATCATGCCCCAGATGGGTGAGTCCATCGCCGAGGGCACCCTGACGAAGTGGCTCAAGCAGGTCGGCGAGAGCGTGGAGCGCGATGAAGATCTGTTCGAGATCTCCACCGACAAGGTGGACGCGGACATCCCCTCCCCGGCCAGCGGCACGCTCGTGGAGGTGCTCGTGGAGGAGGGCGCCACCGTCGAGGTGAACACGATCGTGGCGAGAATCGAGACGGAAGCGGGCGCCACGGCGGAAGCGGCGCCCGCCGACTCGACGGCTCCGGAGGCCGCCGCTCCGGAGGCCGTCGAAGCGGAGACCCCGCCCGCGGAAGGCGGCGCGGCGAAGGAAGCCGGACCCTCGTCCACCGTGGCCGAGGCAGCGCCGCCCGCCGAGCCCGGCTCCAGGGAGGATCGTCTGCGCACCCGGAGCACTCCGCTCGTCCGGAAGATCGCCGAGGAGCACGGCGTGGACATCGCGGCCGTCACCGGCAGCGGGATCGCCGGCCGGGTCACCCGGGATGACATCACCGCCTATCTCGAGGCTCGCGAACGCGGCGAGGTCCCGGAGACGGCGCCTGCCGCGGTGCCTGCGGCCGCTGCCGCCGGGACGCCCGCGCCGGGGCCGGACAGGGCTGCTGCGCCCGCACCGGCGCAACCCGGCCATATGCAGGTCCCGATTCACGGGGCGACACTCGACATCAAGATTCCGGCCGTCCCGATCCGTGAGGGCGACCGCGTGGAGGAGATGAACAGGGTCCGGCTCCGTACGATGGAACACATGCTGATGTCGAAGCGGATCTCGGCACACGTGACCTCCGTGAACGAGATCGACTTCGAGCATGTCGTCGGCCTGCGCCGGAAGCTGAAGGGCAAGTTCGCGGAGCAGGGAGTGAAGCTGACCTACGGACCTTTCATCATGAAGGCCGTAACGGAAGCGCTTCAGGAATACCCGATTCTGAACGCGTCGGTGGACGGCACCCGGATCGTCTACCACAACGACATCAACATCGGAATCGCCGTGGCGGTGAACGACGGCAAGGAGCTCATCGTTCCGGTGCTCAAGAATGCCGACCGACTTTCGCTGATGGGCCTCGCGGCCGGCGCGAACGAACTGGCCGAGAAGGCGCGCACCAAGTCGCTCGACTTCGATGACATCGTGGGGGGAACGTTCACGATCACCAACGTGGGCGTGTTCGGGAACCTGTTCGGCACGCCAATCGTCAATCAGCCCCAGGTCGCCATCCTGGGCACCGGCGTGATCGAGAAGCGTCCGGTGGTCCTTCAGGACGGCATGGGCGGCGACGTGCTCGGAATCCGTCACATGTCGTACTTCGGACTCAGCTACGACCACCGCGTCGTGGACGGGGCGATGGCTGCCTTCTTCCTGAACAAGGTGAAGGACGTCCTGGAGAACTTTCCCGAGGACGCCGTCTGAGGGAGGGCCTCCTGCTGCCGGAGTACCGGTAGAGAGCCCGACCGGAAGGGGCTTGCGCCCGCTTCACGCACCTCCGAGTGTCCGGTTCCGGAACACACCGTTCCGGGACCGGACGCCGCCCGCCTCCGATCCCGTTGCGATGGGATCCGTCAAGTGACTGTCAGCAAGTACCTTGAAGTGTGCCCGGCAGTCCGCTGGTCTGGCATGGCGATTGCCCCGTTTCCAGGACGCCCCGGGAGGCGTCCGCCGGGTGGCAGTGGCGCCCGAGTTGCGGTCGTGAAGCGGCGAGACAGGTGAGATGCGCGACGCTGACGATAGAAACAGGAGCAGCAATTCCCTCGCGGGCGACGGGAGGCACGTGCGTGAGGGGGCGCCTGCGGTCGGCATGGACATTCCCCGCGAGCCCCGAAGGCCCGGCAGGGGGATTCTCGCACTCGCCGCCGTTGTTCCGACCGCCGTGATGATCACGCTTCTCCTCCGCTCGCTCCAGCCTGCACCGCCGGTCGTGGACGGGGATCTGATCGTGACTGCCGCCGTGCAGCGAGGACCGCTTCCCATCGAGGTCCGTGGCTGGGGCGAGCTCGCGACCGATCAGCTGCAGGAAGTGGATGCGACGGTAGCCGGCCGCGTCGCCGCCGTGCGCGTCCGACCCGGCGATGTCGTTCGGGCCGGGTCCCCGCTGATCGGGCTGGCGAGCCCGGACCTGGCGCTGGAGACTGCGAAGGCGGAGCAGGAATTCACCGCGGCGAAGGCCGCGTTCACCGCGCTCCGACGTTCCATCGGCACGCAGCGACTGGAGCGGGAGTCGGTGCTGCTCCAGCGCCGCGCGGATCTGGCGCGAGCCGATCGTTCAGTGGAGCGGCTGGAGGCCCTGTTCGCACGCGGTGAAGCGTCGCCGGAGGACCTGGCGGCCGCCGTGGAAGCCGTATCGGCGATCAAGGAGCAGGTCCGGGTCGAAGAAGAGATGCTCGCCCTGTTGAAGGAGACCGGCGACGAGCAGGTTTCGCTGGAGAAGCAGAGGCTCCTCGCCCTGGCCGAAGTGCTTCACCGCGAACAGGAGCGGCTCGCCGCGCTCGAGGTCAATTCGCCCGGCGATGCCCTCGTGGAATCGGTGGAGGTCAGTGCGGGCGACTGGGTGGAGCCGGGAACCCGGCTCGTTCGCCTCGTCCGGCCCGAGCGGATGCGCGCGGTCCTGAAGGTACCCGTGGGGGCGGCCAACAAGGTTCGTGCGGGAGACGATGTCCTGCTGGTAGACGCCATCGGCGACTCGACCGGCGGGGAGGTCCAGCTGGTCGAGACGCCGACGTCGGACAAGGGGGGCCGGTACGTGAATGTGAGCGTGAAGCTCGAGGACCCGCCCAGGGCGGACGCCGCAGCCGATGCCGGCGTGGACGCGGTGATCCATCTCGGACTGATCGAGGATGCCCTGTACGTGAACCGCCCGGCCTGGGTCGGAGAAGACGGGCTCTCGTCCGTGTTCCGGGTGGACGCGGACGGCACTGTCGCCCGGCGGGTCCAGGTGAAGTTCGGCGCCGGCTCCTGGGACAGGGTGCAGGTGCTGGATGGGCTCCAGAAGGGAGACGTGATCATCGTCTCCGACATGTCGGCGTTCGATGCCTCGGACAGCGTCAGGATCGATTGATCGCCCTGCGCCCGGCCCGGTCAGGATGATGGCGGGCGGTGATCCCCTGATCCGCCTGGTCGGGGTGCGGAAGGTGTTCTATACCGAGGAGATCGAGACGCACGCCCTCTCGGATGTGCATCTCGAGATCCGCTCCGGCGAGTTCGTGGAAGTCATGGGGCCGTCGGGATGCGGCAAATCGACCCTCATGGCGATTATCGGTCTGCTCGACTCGCCGACCGCCGGGGAATACTGGCTGGAGGGGCGGCCGGCGTTCAGACTCTCGACGGGTGAGCGCGCCCGCGTCCGGAACGAATCGATCGGGTTCATCTTCCAGGCGTTCAATCTGATCGCCGACATGACGGTGTTCGAGAACATCGAACTGCCGCTGACCTATCGGTCGATCGGTCCCGCCGAGAGGCGAAGGGCGGTTCTCGATGCGCTGGAGCGAGTCGGCATGTCGCACCGGGCCGATCACTATCCGGGTCAGCTCTCGGGCGGCCAGCAGCAGCGTGTCGCGGCGGCGCGCGCGGTCGTGGGACGACCGACCATCCTCCTCGCGGACGAGCCGACCGGAAACCTGGACTCGCAGAACGGCGAGGCGGTCATGCAGTTGCTGCGCGAGCTTCATTCCGAGGGAACCACGATCCTGATGGTCACGCACGACCCTCGCTACTCGCACTTCGCCGAACGTACGGTCCACCTGTTCGACGGGCGGATCGTCGAAGAGAGCGTGGCCGAGCTCCGCATGACCCGATCGAGAGGAACGACGAGTTGAATCGCACGGCGCCCAACATCCTGGTCGCGGACGACCAGCCCGACATCCTCGCGGCCGCCCGGCTGCTGCTGAAGAGTGAGGGCTGCGAGGTATCGACGGCGGCCTCGCCCGGAGAGGTGCTCGGGCTGCTGGAGAACGACGAGTACGACGTCCTGCTTCTGGACCTGAACTACACGCGTGACACCACTTCCGGGCAGGAGGGACTGGATCTCCTGCCGAAAGTTCTCGCGCTCGATTCCACGCTCCCGATCATCGTGATGACCGCCTGGGGCAGCATCGAAAGCGCCGTGGAGGCGATCCGGCGCGGCGCCCGCGACTACATCGAGAAGCCGTGGGACAACGACCGGCTGATCGCCGCCGTCCGGACGCAGCTGGACCTGGTCCGGGCGGTGCGCAAGGCCCAGATCCTCGAGGCCGAGAACGAGATGCTCCGCACCGGGGACGACGTTCCCGAACTGATCTCGGAATCGAAGTCCATGGCCCCGGTGCTGCGCCTGATCGAGAAGGTGGGCCCGTCCGACGCGAACGTGCTGATCACCGGTGAGCCGGGTACCGGAAAGGAGGTCGTCGCGCGCTGGCTGCACCACCGCTCGCGGCGATCGGAGCGTCCGCTCGTCACCGTGAACACGGGAGGCCTGTCCGAAGGCGTGTTCGAGAGCGAGATGTTCGGGCACGTGAAGGGTGCCTTCACCGATGCCCGCAGCGACCGGATCGGCTACTTCGAGCTGGCCGACCGCGGTACTCTGTTCCTCGATGAGATCGGCAACGTGCCGCTCGCTCAGCAGGCCAAGCTGCTGCGGGTCCTGGAGACCGGAGAGCTGCAGCGCGTGGGCTCGTCGAAGACGCGGCGGGTGGACGTCCGGATCCTCAGTGCCACGAACGCCGACCTCGACCACGCCGTGGCGGAGGGTCGCTTCCGGGAAGACCTGTTCTATCGGCTCAACGCTGTCGAGATCCGCCTCCCTCCGGTGCGCGAGAGACGCGAGGACATCCCGCTCCTCGCGGCGCATTTCCTCGGAGCGAGCGGCCGGAAGTACGGGCGGCCCGACCTGCGGCTGAATCCGGCGGCGGTGGATGCCCTGCTGCGCCACCCGTGGCCGGGTAACGTCCGCGAGCTCCGGCACGCCGTGGAAAGGGCGGTGCTCCTCGCCGAGGGCGATGAAGTGAGCGTCGAGCACCTCGGCCTCCGACAGGCGCCGGAAGGCTCGCTCCGGCTGGAGAACATGCAGCTGGACGACGCCGAGCGGATTCTGATCCGTAAGGCCATCTCGCGAAACCGCGGGAACATCAGCCGTGCCGCCGAAGATCTCGGAATCAGCCGCAGCGCTCTGTATCGCCGTCTGAAGCGCCACGGGCTGCAGGCCTGATCCGGCGTCGCGGACCCCCACGCCATGAACGGGCACACGCGAATCGGGCGACTGCGGCGCTTGCTCACCTATCAGCGGCTCATCCCGCTCCTCGCCCTCGCTTCGGGAGTCCCGGCGATGGTGATCGCCCTCCTGCTGATATGGACGGGCGGCTTCGCCGAACACACGCAGTGGAGCGTGACGGTCCTCGTAGTCGGCAGCTGGCTGTTCCTGCTCTTTCACCTTCGCGAAAGGCTCGTCCGACCGCTTCACGCCGTGTCGAACATGCTGGAGGCACTGCGCGAAGGCGACTACTCGCTGCGAACGAGGACCCCGGATCGGGATGATGCGCTGGGGCTCATCCTGCACGAAGTCAATCAGTTGGCCCAGTCGTTCCACGATCAGCGGCTGGACGCGCTGGAAGCTTCCAACCTGCTCTCCCGGATCATGACCGTGATCGACGTGGCGCTGTTCGCGTTCGACGAGAACGACAGCCTTCGACTGCTCAACCAGGCGGGAGAACGGTTGCTCGGACAACGGTCGGAGGAGGCGATGGATCGTACAGCCGAGGAGCTCGGGCTGGCCGACTGCCTGGAGGGAGCGACGCCCCGTGTGACCGATCTGACGGTATCCGAGGGTCTCGGCCGCTGGGAGCTGCGCAGAAGGACTTTCCGCTGGGACGGCCGGCCGCACCGTTTGGTCGTTCTCACAGACCTGAGCCAGGTTCTGCGCGAAGAGGAGCGAGTCGCCTGGCAGCGACTGATTCGGGTCCTCGGCCACGAGATCAACAATTCCCTCACACCCATCAAGTCCATCGCCGAAAGCCTGGCCGCCCTGCTCGAACGGGACGAGCCGCTGGAAAGGTATGGAGACGACCTGCGGGAAGGACTGGCGGTCATCGGCGGCCGCTCCGAGGCGCTGGGTCGTTTCATGGCCTCGTACGCTCGGCTGGCGAAGCTGCCGGCTCCCGAGCGGCGTCCGCTGGAAGTCGGTCCGTGGGTGCGGCGGGTAGCCAGTCTCGAGACACGTCTCGAAGTCCAGGTGGTGGAAGGAGAGCCGATCGGAATCTCAGCGGACAGCGACCAGCTGGATCAGCTCCTGATCAACCTGGTGGAGAATGCCGCGGACGCTTCGCTCGAGACGGGCGGGGGCGTCAGGGTCGGCTGGGAATGTACCGACGGCGCGGTGGAGGTCTGGGTCGAGGACGAGGGACAGGGACTGGCTGCGACGGCCAACCTGTTCGTTCCCTTCTTCACGACCAAGCCGGAGGGCTCGGGAATCGGGCTGGCAATCGGTCGACAGATCGCCGAGGCGCACGGAGGCTCCCTTACCCTGCGAAACCGGCGTTCTCAGAGCGGCTGCGTCGCGCGCGTCCGCCTGCCCATCGAGGTAGTGGCTCCCGGTACGGACTCGGTGCACACCTGAGCTAGCGGTCGGGATTCCCCAACAGACCGGGAACTTCGGCCAGGGAGTCCACGACCCGGTGTGGCCCCTGCTCGGCCGCCGCCGCGTCCGTCGCGCCGCGCTCGTATTTCCCCGTACGCACTTGAATCGTGATCAGACCGGCCGCCCTTCCTCCGCGGATGTCGCTTTCCAGGTCGTCGCCGACGACGGCGAGCCCGGCGAGCGGCTGCCCGAGAATCTCCGCCGCCATGGCGAAGAAGGCGGGCGCGGGCTTGCCGATCAGCGTCGCTCGCTCACCGGAGGCGTACTCCAGGGCCGCCACGAACGGGCCCGCATCCAGCGTCGGTCCGGCGTCCGGCAGCCAGAATCGGTTTCGATGAATCGCCACCAGGCGCGCTCCGGCGCGCAGACTGCGAAAAGCCGAATTCAGGCGCTCGAAGGTGAATTCCTGCCCGAGGTCTCCGACGAGAACCGCCTGCGGCTCCTGATCCGTGACTGTCAGGCCGGCAAAATCGGAACGTGTCGAGTCGGACACCAGCAGCTGAACACTGTCGATCCCCTCGGATGCCAGCCACGTGGCGGCCGCCACCGGCGCCGTCAGGACTTCATCCGGGCTCACTTCCAGCCCCATCCGGGCGAGGTCGGCGACGACGTCCGCCCTGGACTTCCTGCTGGTATTCGTGGTGAACAGGAAGGGCATGCGTTCGGCGCGCAGCCGGTCGATGGCTCCGACCGCGCCTTGAACCAGCGAAGTGCCTTCGTAGACGGTTCCGTCCAGGTCGATCAGCAGACCCGTCGCGGGCATGGTGGAAATCCTCGTTTGCAAGCCGACCCTTCCGGTTGAGTGCCTTCAACGCCGCGGACGGACTCCATCGCCGGCCGACGTACGTCGCCGAGCCGGGGACTTGCCGATCCCGAACGGGAGCCGGAGGTTCGTCCCGCAGGCCCGCTCAGGGCAAGCTCGAGTTTCTCGTCGCGCAGGTCAAACCCTTCACTCCCCGAGGCAGCCGTGCCCCGACTCACACCCTTTCGCGCCCTGAGATACCGGCGGGACGCCGGCTCCCTGTCGGACCTGCTCGCCCCGCCATACGACGTGATCGACCCGGAACACGCGCATACGCTGCGGGAAAGGCATCCCGCCAACTCGGTTCGCCTCGTCCTCCCGGAGGGTGAAGCGCCCGGGCGATACGAGGCCGCCGCCCGGACACTGTCGGACTGGATCGAGGCAGGGATCCTGGAGCTGGACCCCGACCCCACCGTCACCGTCTATCGCCAGACGTTCGAGGGACCGAACGGAACGGTCACCCGGCACGCCCTGTTCGCGGCGCTCGACCTCAGTCCGTTCGGCAACGGCGAGGTCCTGCCGCACGAGCGCACTCACTCCGGGCCGAAACGAGACCGCCTGGCCCTCACGCTGGCTACGCTGACCCAGCTTTCTCCGGTGTTCCTGAGCTCGCGCGACGCGGACCTGGCACTGTACGGGAAGCTCCGCGAGGTCGCGGCCGCCGCGCCCGAGTCGGTGGCCGACACCGACGACGGGGTCTCGCATGCCGTGTGGAGGGTAGCCGATCCGGACACCTGCGCCGCGTTGTGCGAGGCAGCCGGAGCGGGACCGCTGCTCATCGCGGATGGCCATCACCGATACGAGACCGCGCTCGAGGTGGAACGGCTGCTCGGAGCGGATCAGCCGGCAGCGGCGCAGGTGCTCGCCTGTGTCGTGAGCGGCGCCGACCCGGGCCTGCGCATTCAGCCCACGCACCGGACGATCACGGTGGCGCCCCCCGGTCATGCTGACGTCGGATGGGCCGATCTGTTGAGCGATCGCTTCACGCTCGAACGCCTCGAGCCCGCCGATCCTCTCGACCTGGCCGCGGTGGCTGAGGCCGCGGGGACTCCGGTCCTGGTCACGAGATCCGGAGCGTGGCGACTGCGGCCGACACCGGAAGCCGCGCGCGCGGCGCGCCTGGATGAGGCGGACCTCTCCATCCCGCCTGCCGTGCTCGATCGACTGGTAGTGGAGGGGATTCTCGGCACCGATGCCGACACCGCGGCGCACGACGGGTGGCTCGCCTACTATCGAGACGCGGCCGCCGCGGTTGCGGCGGCTGGAGCCCGGGGAGCTGCGTTCCTGCTGCCCGCCGTAGGCCAGGACTCCGTCTGGAAGGTGACCGGGCTGGGGCGCCGGCTACCGCCGAAGTCCACCTACTACGAACCGAAAGTCCCCTCCGGCCTGCTGTTTCGCCCCCTTGCAGACCGCCGGGGTTCAACCGGGGAAGGGTGAATCGTGCGCGAAAGCATCGAGTGACTCGATGCCCATGCCGGCGATTCTCCGCAGGGACGAATGCGGGGTCAGGAAGAGGTCGGCGCCTTCCGACAGAGCCGATGCCAGCTGGACGGACCGCTCGACGCGGCCGCCGATGCGCGCTCTGACCTGCGCGGCCTGCCTGGCGATTCTTCCGTCCAGCGGGATGACTCGCAGGCCCGGAACCGCTCCGATCAACTGCTCGATCCGGTCCGCCGTCGCCTCTTCTCCCCGGCGGTACGGTTCCATCAGGAGCTGATACAGGGTGAGCGACGAAGTCTGGGCCTGCACCTCGCCGTCGCCCATCAGACGGAACAGGGTCCGGGTAAGAGGAAGGGCGGAATTCAGCCCCGCCAGATGAAGGGCCAGGATTCCGGCGTCGAGGTGAATCAGCTGATGCTGGCGAAGCAGGCTCTCGAATCGCTCGAGCTCACTCACCTGCCACCTCCGGCCACATCTCCGCTGCTCCGGCCGACTCCGATACCGGGATGAGACCCTCCAGTTCACGGGCCGGATCGTCGGGATTTCGTCTCAACTCGACGACATCGTCGTCGGTGACGCTCACCAGCAGGCGGTCACCCGGCCGCAGTCCGAGTGCGTCGCGGGCCTCCTTCGGCACTACGATCTGGTGCTTGCTGCTGAGCTTCACGGTCGATGGCACGCCCGCCTCCCGCTGCTGACGTTTTCGTCCGTGCGGAGCGCCTCGAGGGCCGAACCGCTGACTTTACGAGAATACTTTACTGATCCCGGCGCTAGAACACCATGAGGATGAACAACGCGTAGCCGACGAGAAGCAGCCCTCCCTCCGCGCGGCTCACGCGCGCCCCGGTGTAGGCGATCGGGATCAGGAGCATGCAGAACAGCAGAGCGGGGATGACCTCGGTCTGGATCGCGAGCGAGGACAGCTGCAGCGGGTTTATCGTTGCGGCCACGCCGAGCACCAGGCCGAGGTTGAAGATGTTCGAGCCGATGACGTTGCCGATCGCGATGTCGCCGAGGCCGCGCACGGCAGCCGCGATCGTCGAGGCGAGCTCCGGCACGGAAGTGCCCACGGCGACGAGCGTCGCGCCGATGACCTCTTCCGGCACGTCGAAGGCACGGGCGATATCGACGGCCGAGTCCACCAGCCAGTCGGCGCCGAGCAGCAGCAGCAACAGCCCGAAGACCACACGCGCCCAGTTCAGCCAGGGCCGCCGTCCTTCCGGGTTCCCTTTTTCCTTCGCGATCTCGATTTCTGCGGAGATCCGGTCTTCCGTATGCCCGGTGGCGTGACCCCAGCCGAACAGGTAGTAGAGATACAGGCCGAAGCCTCCGAGCAGCAGCAGGCCGTCGAATCGCTCGATCGTTCCGTTCATGGCGAGCAGCAGCACGGCCAGCAGAAAGCCGATCAGCAGGGGCGCCTCACGGCGAATCAGCCGGCGATGGACCGAAATCGGCCGGATCAGCGCGCCCAGGCCGATGATCAGGCCCACGTTGGCGACCGTCGAGCCCATGATGTTGCCGATGGCGAGTCCCGATTCTCCCCGCAGCGACGCGGCGCTCGAAACGACCAGTTCGGGGGCGGACGTGCCGAACGCCACGATCGTCAGGCCGACCATGAGCGGACTCACGCCGCGCTGCGATGCCACGCGAGCCGCACCCGTAACCAGCCAGTCGGCTCCCAAAGTGAGCGCGGTCAGTCCGACTGCGAACAACAGCAGCTCGATCATCAAAATGCCGCACCCGCGTCCGCGGACGACCGGCAGCGGGAATGAGGATACCGTGTGGAAAACTCTCGCGAGCGCGCATCCCGCTGCGGGCTCTGGCAGTACGCCACTTCGGCTACAAGTTTTTCACGGTAATATAGCATAAATAACCGTATAACAATGAGTTAGCTATGTTTCGACGGGCCTGTCAGGCCGTCCGGGCCGCCCCGTCCGTCGCACTCTCCTCCGCCTTCTGCCGACCCTGCGACTTGTGTTGAACACTCGCACCCATGTGCATGGCTCCGTCGATCTGTCCTCCCTCCTCGAGCTTGACCCTGCGACTGCGGATGTCGCCCTGAATCCTGCAGCTCGCCTGAAGCTCCACACGGCTTTCCGCCGTCACGCTTCCGTTCACCCTTCCGGCAATGATCGCGTCCTGGGTCGTGACGTCCCCCACCACCAGGCCGTCCTTCCCCACCACGACGCTCTTGGCCGCCTTCACGGAGCCCTCGATCGAGCCCTCGACCCGGATCGTGCCGTCGCTTTCGCAGTCGCCCGTAATCTTCATACCCGGGCCGATGATCGAGACGACATCGCCCAGCTCACGCGGCGATCCGTTCCCGAGACCTTTCGTCATCAAGACGTTCCTCCCTCCGTTCGAGGTCGTGATCGTTCAGAGCCGTCCGGAAACCCAGGGAAGGGGATCCACGAGCTCGCCATCCTGTTCTATCTCCAGGTGCAGATGAGGCGCCGTCGAGCGTCCGGTGTTGCCCGACAACGCGATCACCTCTCCCGCCTCCACCGTGTCCCCCTTCGCGGCGAACACCCAGGAGGCATGCGCATAGAGCGACCGGAGGCCGTCGCCATGCGCGATACGGACGAAACGTCCGTACTCGCGGTCCTCGCCGGATTCCTCCACGACTCCCGCTCCTGCGGCGCGGATGTACGAGCCCGAAGGTACGGCAATATCCAGTCCGACGTGGCCTCCGTCCCGGATCGAAGAGGTGTCGCCGAACGCCCGTGTAACGAAGCCGGGCTCCACGAGCGGCCAGAGCCGGGGTCCCGGCTCCGCTGCGGTCAGCCGGCGGGACGAGTCCGGCGACCGCCCGTCGGAGGGACCCACCGCAGGCAGCAGTACGTCGCCGGCCGACGGCTCGACTTCTCCGGTCATCACTCTGCGAAGCCGATCGTAAGAGCGTTCCATTCTGTCCAGTGCTACCGCCAGCTGCTGCACCCTGCCACTCTCCGCGCGCAGCGAGTCCACCTCTCCTTCCAGCTCCGTGATCCGCCCCGGCGTTTCGAGCCCCGCGGCCCAGCGACCCACCTGGAACGCCCCGGCCAGCCCCAGTAGCCCTACCACGGCGAGCGCGACGACTCTTGAGGGACTCAGGACGAATCGGTGCGATTGCGCCTCGCCCTCGCGGGTCAGAAGTACGGTCCAGCGCGCGCGTGGCGGGCTCACGCGTCCTCGAACAGCGCGGCCGAGTCACGCGCTTCCAGAAGCCGGCGAATGATGCGCTCGAAGTCTTCGGCATCATGAAACGGAATCCGGATCTCTCCGGCCGCTTTGCCGCGCAGGCGGACTTTCACGTCCGTGCCGAAATAGCGCGCCAGAGCGGTCGCGGCCCGCCTTGCAACCGGGTCTTCGGGCCGTTTCTCGGTCGCGCGGCCCGTTCCGGCTCTGCGCCCGGCGCCTCCACGCGCACGGCGCTCCGCCTCACGGACCGACAGCCCGCCCGTCACGATCTCACGGGCCAGTCGAAGCCGTTCGCCCTCTAATTCCACCGACAGCACCGCGCGAGCGTGTCCGGCGCTCAGGTCACCGCGACTCAGCATCGCCTGGACTTCCTTGGGAAGCGTCAGAAGACGAAGGCTGTTGGCCACCGTCGAACGACTGCGCCCCACCCTGTCGGCCACCTGGATCTGTGTGAGCCCGAATCCGTCGATCAGCTGCTGGTAGGCGATCGCTTCCTCGATCGCGTTCAATTCCTCGCGCTGGAGGTTCTCCACGAGTGCGAGGAGGAGCATCTGATCGTCCGTCAGCTCCCGGACGATCACGGGAGCGGAGACCCGCTCGAGCCCGGTCAGCGCTCGCAGACGTCGTTCACCGGCCACCAGTTCGAAGTCTCTGCCCGAGGGCCGGACCACCAGCGGCTGGAGAAGTCCGTTCTCCCGGATCGACGCCTGCAGATCCGCCAGTGCCTGCTGATCGAACTCGCGCCGCGGCTGGTAGGGGTTGGGCCGGATCCGCTTGAGTTCGACCTCACGGACCGGCGAGTCCCCGAGCTCCTGTTCCTCCAGCATGTCCCCGAGCAGCGCTCCGAGGCCCTTTCCCAGTCTGTTCTTCGTCTCAGGCAACTCCGGCCTTCCCTTTCCGCGAGTCCCGTCGGACGATCTCCGACGCCAGGCTCAGGTAGCCCCGGGCGCCGGTGGACAGGACGTCATACACAGCGATCGGCTTGCCGAAGCTGGGGGCCTCGGCCAGGCGCACGTTCCGCGGGATGGCGGTACGGAACACCTTCGCCCCGAAATACTCCTCCGCTTCTCCCTTGACCTGCTTCGACAGGTTGAGCCGCGAATCGAACATCGTGAGCAGAACGCCCTCGATGCCGAGCTGGCGGTTGAGATTGCGCTGGACGATCCGCACGGTGTTGAGCAGCTGACTCAGCCCCTCCAGAGCGTAGAATTCGCACTGGATGGGAATCAGCACCGAGTCGGAAGCCACCAGCGCGTTCAGCGTCAGCAGGCCCAGAGAGGGCGGAGAGTCGATCAGGATATAGTCGTATTCGTCGCGAATCGGATCGAGTATGCCCCTCAACACGCGCTCCCTGCTGGGGCGCTCGATCAGCTCGATTTCGGCTCCCGCGAGGTCACGACTCGCCGGCACGACGTCCAGCATCGGAAAGTGAATGCTCTGCCGGAGCGCCTCGTGGACTGGAACGTCGTTGATCAGGCAGTCATAGATGTCCGGGAGGTCCGGGTCCTGGGCAATTCCGAGGCCGCTCGTCGCGTTCGACTGCGGGTCGCAATCCACGATGAGGGTTCGCTTCTCGGCCACGGCGAGGGAAGCCCCGAGATTGATGGCGGTCGTCGTCTTACCGACGCCCCCCTTCTGATTCGCGATGGCGATGACACGTCCCATCGGCGCCCCGTGGCTCCTGGCTCGAGATCGAATGATGTGATCGACTAACGCTTCCGGTGGGGTCGGCGCCTCGCCGTCCACACGCCCTCAACTCGGGTGCCGGTAAGGGCGCCCTTCGTGCCGGCCGCCGAATATACGCCCGGCGGCCCGGGACGCCAACAAAACAGAGATTGTTGCACGTGCAACAGGCCAGGAATTCCCGTTGGAATCGTCCCGTCGCTCAGTCTTCCGGATCCGGCGACGGATCCGAAGGTGTTTCACGTGCAACACCGGAAGGCGCCCGTTTCCGGATCTCCACCAGCAGATTCTGCAGATCCGAGGGGGAAATACCGGGAATCCGCGCCGCCTGGCCCAGGCTGGCGGGCCGGACACGCTCGAGCTTCTGTCGGGCCTCCCAGGACACGGAGCCGAAAGCGAGATAGTCGGCGTCCTCGGGCAGCGGGTGCTGGTCGCGCTGTCGGAGCGAATCGGCCCGTTCCCGGTCTCTCGCGATGTACCCGGCGTACTTGGTTTCCATTTCGACCGTGGTGCGGGCGTCCGGATCGAGCTCGAGGCCCGCCAGGGGACCGTCATCACTCAGCAGGGCCCCCAGGCTCACCTCCGGTCGACGCAGCAGCCGTTCCAGCGGCTGGGTCTCGGGGATTGGCGTCCCGCCCTGCGATTCGAGCCACGGATTGACCTCTTCGGGTCGAACGCGCTTCTGATCGACCCACTCACGGGTCCGCTCCACGCTCTCCAGGTGGGCATCGAGGACTCTGGACTCCTGCTCCGACAGCAGCCCGAGTCGCCGGGCCACGGGGCCGAGCCGGACGAGACAGTTGTCCTGCCGCAGGATCAGGCGGAATTCCGCTCGGGACGTGAACAGCCGATATGGCTCATCCACTCCGCGCGTGACCAGATCATCGATCAGTACGCCGAGGAAGGCTTCGTCGCGGGCGGGAATCCAGGGATCCCGCTCCTGGAAGGCGAGCGCGGCGTTGATCCCGGCCACCACGCCCTGGCCTGCGGCTTCCTCGTAGCCCGTCGTCCCGTTGATCTGCCCGGCCAGCCACAGGCCGGGCAGCTCCGGAAGGGCGAGTGTCGGCGCCAGCCGCTCCGGCGCGAAGTAGTCGTATTCGATCGCATACCCGGGCTGTGTCATTCGCGCGTTCTCCAGGCCCGGTACGGCTTTCAGAAACCGCCGCTGCACATCGGCGGGCAGGGAAGTGGACAGCCCGTTCACGTACAGTTCCGTCGTCTCGAGACCCTCGGGCTCGAGAAACACCTGGTGGCGTTCCGCGTCGGGGAACTTCACGACCTTGTCTTCGATGGACGGGCAGTAGCGCGGACCGAGAGAAGAGATCGCTCCTCCGTACAGCGCCGAAAGATCCAGGCTCTCGCGCACGATCTCCTTGACCTCCGACCCGGCGTTGCCGATCCAGCACGGCATCGCCGACAGGCCGCCCGATCTCTCCCAGTGAGAGAAGCGGTGGTCGCCGATCTCGCCGTCCTGTCTGTGGAAGCGCTCGTAGTCCACCGAGCGGCCATCGATGCGCGGCGGCGTCCCCGTCTTGAATCGCTCCGCCCGCAGGCCGAGCTCCGAAAGCTGCTCGGCGAGCCGGATCGCGGGCGGATCCCCCGCCCGGCCTGCGTCCATGCGCCTGTCGGTCCCGAGATGAATTCGCCCGCGCAGGAAGGTGCCTGCCGTCAGCACCACGGCACGGGCCCGAAACCGGCTTCCGTCGGAAGCCGCCACGCCCGCGACCCGGCCCTCCTCGACCAGCAGCGATTCGACCGTCGCCTGGAACAGGTGGAGGGAGTCGATCTCCTCCAGCTGCCGCCGGATCTCGCGAGGATAAAGACCCCTGTCACATTGCGCCCGGGGCGCCCATACGGCCGGTCCCTTCGACCGGTTCAGCATGCGGAAATGGAGCGTGGTCCGGTCGGTCGCGCGGCCCATCAGCCCGCCCAGCGCGTCCACCTCCCGCGCCACCGTGCCCTTGGCGACGCCCCCGATCGCCGGATTACAGGACATCTGACCCACCCGGGCGAGAAACGAGGTCACGAGCAGCGTGCGCGCGCCCAGCCGCGCCGCCGCGTTCGCGGCTTCGCAACCTGCGTGGCCTCCGCCTATGACTATGACATCGTAGTCCATGCCGTCGCGCTCCGTGCAGCCCGTCTCCAGATTCCAGCCTGCGCAAGCTCGCAAAGATAAGGAGCGACGGGATGACGGACCAAGTCGGAGCACAGAGGGTGGACTATCGGATCAGCGGCCGGGTGCAGGGAGTAGGGTTCCGCTGGTACACCGTTCGACTGGCCCGCGAGCTCGGCCTGCGCGGTACGGTGCGCAACTGTCCGGATGGCAGCGTCGAGGTGCGCGCCGCGGGTCCGGGCCCGGCCCTCGCGAAACTCAGACAGGGCCTGCTCGAGGGTCCGCCCTTCGCCCGCGTGGCCTCGCTGCAGGAGATCCCCGCCGTCGGCCGGTTGCCGGCGGAATTCGGGGTCGAGAGCTGACGGCACCTTTTCGGATTGGCGGTGTACTCGGCGGACGTGGTCAGAGCCCTGATAGCTTACAGAGGAAACACTCATGATAGAGCTCCCCGACGTCGAGCGGATGATCGACGCCTTCGCCGGGTACGCGACCGGCAAGACCGTGTCGGCCGTGATCATCGACAATGAAGAATCCGTCGATATCGACCCGGAGTTAACGGAAGAGAAGATCCAGGGGCACGCGATCGACTCCGTGGAGCGTCACGGACGCTTCGTGGTCGTGCGGTTTCGCTCGGGCGCCAATCTCGTGTTTCACATGGGGAACGACGGCCGGATCTTCCTGGAGTCCCAGACGACGCCTCCCGACGAGGACAGCCGTATCCGTCTTCAGTTCGCCGCGGGCCGCGAGCTCCGTTTCGCCGCGCCGGGTGACGAGGGCGAGATCCACCTCGTCGACGGCGAGGATTTCAGCGGTCTGGGTACGTTCGAGAAGCTGGGACTGGACCCGCTGAGCGAGGAGTTCACCGCCGACGTGTTCGTCGAGCTCGCGATGGCCAAGCCGCGCACGTCGCTGAAGGGCATCCTGATGAACCAGGAGATCGTGGCGGGCATCGGAAACGAGTACGCCGACGAGATCTGCTTCCAGGCCGGTTATCGTCCCGATCTGAAGGTCAAGGACATGACGGTGGAGCAGCTGGAGAGAGTGCACACCTACCTGCGAAGGGTTCTCCGGCGCGCAACCCTCCACTGGCAGGCGGCGCACGCCGACCCGGGCTGGCTCATCAACCGTCGCCAGCCCCGCGCCAGCTGTCCACGCTGCTCCAGCCCGCTGAAGTCGATGAGCGTCTCGGGTCGGAAGACGTACTTCTGCCCCCGCTGTCAGCGGGTGACCTGAACGAGGTCTACTTTCCGACGCAGAAGCTGCTGAACACCCGATCCAGCAGATCTTCCGTGGTCACGGCACCCAGCAGTTCCTCCAGGCGGAGCGTGGCGTCCTGGAGGTGCGTGACGGCGATTTCGGCCGGCAGGCCTCCCTGCCGGGCCCGTTCGAACTCGTCCACCGATCGCCGGGCGTCTTCCAGCGCCCGGACGTGACGGCGCCGCGTTACAAGCGGCGCCTCCGGTGCCGAGCGGACCGCGGACCAGGCAGCGTCCAGCATGTTCTTGCCCAGTTCGGCGATTCCGAAACCGCTTGAAACGGACACGCGTACCGCTCGCGCATCGGCTTCACATCCGTCTGCTGCGACCCCGGCGGCATGCAGATCCGCCTTGGTGCGCACGAGGATCGTAGCGCGGCCCGAGGCCTGCAGCCGGGAGAGAAAAGACTCTTCGTCAGGCTCGAGTGGGCGTCCAGCCTCGACGCAGAACAGTACGACGTCGGCGCGCTCGAGATAGCTCTTCGCGACCTCGATGCCGAGCTCTTCGATTTCTTCCGCTCCGCCTCGCAGGCCCGCCGTATCGACGAGCCGGAACGGGTATCCATCGATTCCGACGACGGCCTCGATCGCGTCCCGGGTCGTGCCCGGATGTTCTGTCACGATCGCCCTCTGGAATCCTACTAAGCGATTGAAAAGACTGGACTTACCGGCGTTCGGCCGACCGGCGATGACGGTCAGCGCCCCCTCGCGGAGCATCTCGCCCTCGGGCGCCCGGGCAAGCAGCACATCGATGTCGGCGAGGAGATCGCGCACCGCCTCGTCCAGCCGCGCCGTATCGAGCGGCCCATCGTCTTCCTCCGGAAAGTCGATGTCGTAGGCAACCAGCGCCTGCGCATCGATCAGACGCGCCCGCAGCTCTTCGACGCGCCGCGACAGCCCTCGTTCGAGCTGTCCGAGCGCCGCTCTCGCCAGCGCGGGGGACTGTGCCTCGATCAGGTCGGCGGTCGCTTCCGCCTGGAGCAGGTCGATCCGCCCGTTCAGGTAGGCACGCCGGGTGAATTCTCCGGGGTCGGCAGGTCGGGCCCCGGCCGCCAGCACGGCATCCAGAACCAGCTGAGGCAGCAGGCTGCCGCCGTGTGAGCTGATCTCCAGGAGGTCTTCGCCGGAGTAGGAATCGGGACCGGGGAACAGCGTCGCCAGCACCCGATCGACGGCCTGGCCCCCGGTCGGGTGTTCCAGGCGCCGGAGACTCGCCCGACGGGGCTCCAGGCGGTCCAGTCCCAGCCTTGCCGCGATGTCCATGACTTCGGGCCCTGAAACACGGACCACGGCCAGCGCCCCGTGACCGGGGGGCGTGGCGATCGCCGCTATCGTCTGCCGCTGATGCCCAGCTTCCAAGGGTCGCCCGCCGTGTTCCGGACCGTCGTCACTCCCGTTTCTTCCGGCTGCCCTTGTCCGCTTCGGGCTTCCGGGCCGTCGTCGCCATCTTCTCCCGGGCGGCCTGTCGCTCCCGGGAGAGGTACAGCTGCTGCGGCAGGGAGGCGATGTTGCTGGTCGTGTAATAGAGGTTCAGGCCCGAAGGAAACCCCGCGAACATGACCGTGAACACGACCGGCAGCACGTAGGTCATCATCTTCATCTGCGGGTTCGTCTGATCCATGCCGCGCTGCCCGATCCACGACAGCAGGAACATCGAGACCCCCATCAGCAGAGGTATGACGTAGATCGGGTCCTTCAGCGACAGGTCGGGCAGCCACAGGAAGGGGACGCCCCGGAACTCGATCGTGCCCTGGAAGACGAAGAACAGGGTGAACAGGATCGGCATCGGGAGCATCATCGGCAGGCAGCCGGCGAGAGGATTCACGCCGTGCTCCTTATACAGCTTCATCATTTCCGTCTGGAGCTTCGACGGATCGTCCTTGTACTTCTCCTGGAGCTCCTTCATCAGCGGCTGGACCTGCATCTGCGCCATCTGCGCGCGCATCGACTTCTGGTACAGCGGGAAGAGCACGACCCGCATCATGACACCGAACAGGATCAGCACCCAGCCGTACTGGAGACTCAGGGTCTCGTGCATCCAGCCGAGTATCAGCATCACGATCCCGACCAGCGGCCGGATGATCGGGCGGAGCCAGCGCCAGCCGTACGGGTTCACCCCCTCCAGATCCTGGCCCACGGCTTCCAGTCGCCGGTACTCCTGGGGACCCACGTAGGCCTGGAATCGGAAGCCCGCGCTGCCGGCCGGCACCGGCATCGAAGTCGCCGTCGAGGCCTCGTGCTCCGCCTGCTCGCCGCGCGCGACGAGCCCGCCGAACTTCGGCCCTTCCTCGGGGGCGACCAGGGCGATCAGGAAGTACTTGTTCTTGACCGCGACCCAGCGGAACGGGCCTCCTTCGGCCGTACGTACCTCGCCGGGAGCGATCTTGTCGATCTGCAGGCTCTCGATGCCCCCGGCCTGTCCGTTGGTCACGACCGCGAGCTGGGTGTAGTCCTCCTTCGAGTCCTTCTCGTTGGTCGGCAGCCCTCCTCCGAGGGAAGTGATCACCGACCAGCCCTGATCGCCGAAACCTTCCAGCCGGCCCGATACCGTCACGACGTAGCTGTCGGGCTGGAAGCGGTACACGACCACGAACCGGACCCCGCTGCCGGGAAACTCGTAGGTCATCCGCAGCGAATCCGCCCCGCTCTGGGGGCCGATCCTCACCTCGCGGCGGTCGGCCTGAAACAGCCGCCCGGACAGCGAGGCCGTGTCCCCTGCCGCGGCCACCCGATAGCCGAACACGCCATCTCCGGGACGGATCAGCTGTACCCTGTCATCTCCATTCGCTCGTGGAGCATAGGACTCGTAGCCGAGCAGTCGGGCCCCCACCATCCGGGCGCCCAGCGTGCTGAACCTGAGCTCGTACAGATCGCTCCTGACCACGATCGTGTCGTGCTCGATCTCCTCCGCGGCGCCCGGAAGCCGGGTCGGATCGCCTCCGGTCAGCGCCTCTTCGGGCTCCCGGTCGGCGGCGTCAGCCCCGGCTGGCGCCGCACCGGTCGCCCCGGTCTGTTCTCCGGCCGCGGGCGACTCGAGCATCACGGAATCGGCGTTCGCCATCCCCCCGTCCGTCGGGGCCGGGGGAGGCGGGAACAGGATGTTGGTCAGGAAGATGACGGCGATCGTCAGGACCACGGCGAGAACGACGCGTTTCTCCATCTATGGGCCGCTTCTTTCGAGTTCTGGTTTCGGCGCCACCGCCTCGGGCACCGGATCGGGACCGAACCCGCCGAAGGGGTGACAGCGCCCGATTCGTCGCAATGCGAGCCACAGCCCGCGGCGGGGACCGTGTCTGTCGATCGCGATCCGCGCATACTCGGAGCAGCTGGGATCGTAGCGGCAGGTGGACGGCAGGAGCGGCGAGATGCCGGCCTGGTAGAGCCCGATCGCACCCGTCATCAGGCGCGTCAGCATCGGATTCTCTCCAGGCAGGCCTGCATGGAAGTGCGCAACTCGTCGAAGCTGCTGTCGTAGGCTCCGGGCCGGGCCCGGACCACCAGGTCGCCACCGGAAGCCATCGGCAGCCAGTACAGGCGAACGATCTCACGCAGGCGACGCTTGAGCCGGTTGCGAGCGACGGCGGTGTGCCCGTGCCTCGGAACGACGATCGCAGCGCGACGGCTGTCGGGGTCAGCTCCCAGAAACAGATCGATCGGCCCGCAGCGCTGCCTGCGGCCCGATCGGAACACTGCGCGGATCTCGCGGGATCGCCGTAGCCTGCGGGCGCGCGGATACGTAAAGCTGCCGGACACGTGCCCGGGCTCCCGCGCCTGCCTCAGCGGCGATGTTTGCGGTTTACTTCGTCGCTGACCGTCAGGGAATGGCGGCCCCGCTTGCGGCGACGCGCGAGCACTTTCCTGCCCGCCTTCGTCTTCATGCGCGCGCGGAACCCGTGGTCCTTGACCCGCTTTCTGCGACTCGGATTTCTATACGTCGGCTGCATCTTCTGGTCGTCTCCGTTCGTGACGTCGTTCGAAAAGAGCCTCTGAGACTAGAGGGTTACGGTCATTCTGTCAAACTGTTTTCGTGATCCCGGAGCCTGCGTTGACACTGTGGAAAACTTCTGATAGCATCTGTCCCCGCTCCCTTCCAGGGTGCACCCGTTCTCTCATATGGTCGACACGCGATGGAACTGACGGCTGCCGAAGCCTGGTCCTCGATCACCTCCGCCGCTCGCGAGGTGTTGCCGGAGCAGACCTTCCGCACCTGGCTCACTTCCACCGAGGCCGTCGCCCTCGCCGATGACACCCTGGTCGTGGCTGCGCCCACCCGGTTCGCCGTCGAATGGATCGAGGACAAGTACGGCGAACTGCTTCGGGACCTGGCGCGGCGCGAGCTGGGTCGCCCGATTCACATCCAGTTCGAACACCACGGGTCCGGGGAACGGCTGGTGATTCCCGAGCTCGGCGACTCGGCGGAGATCGAATCCACGCGGCCCGAGCCCGCGGCGGACGATGCGGCACCCGGGAGACCCGGGACGCATTCCGAGGTGTCGTACGAGGACGCGGCGCGCGCCTCGGGGCTCAACCCGCGCTACAGCTTCGAGCGATTCGTGGTCGGGGCGAACAGCCAGCTGGCGGCCGCCGCCTGCCGCGGCGTCGCGGACAGTCCGGCACAGGTCTACAACCCGCTGTTCATCTACGGCGACACGGGCCTCGGAAAGACCCACCTGATGCACGCGGTGGGTCACGAAATCCTGTCACGAAACCGGTCCGCACGAGTCGCGTACGTGCCATCGGAGCAATTCACCAACGAGATGATCGCTGCGATCCAGAGCGGTCGCACGCCGGAATTTCGCCAGCGGTATCGGAAGATCGACGTCCTGCTGGTGGACGATGTGCACTTCCTGGGCAACAAGGAGGGCACCCAGGAGGAGTTCTTTCACACCTTCAACTCGCTGTACGACGCCCACAAGCAGATCGTCGTCACCAGTGACCGACCGCCGCAGGAGATCCCCGGCCTGCAGGAACGGCTGGTGTCCCGATTCGAATGGGGCCTGGTCACCGATATCAAGCCGCCCGACTTCGAGACCCGCGTGGCCATTCTCAAGAAGAAGGCGGCCGAAGATCGGCTGGTGATCGAGGATGCGGTGATCGAGTTCATTGCCCGCAATCGGAAGACATCGGTCCGACAGCTGGAAGGGGCGGTGATCAAGCTCCTGGCGTACAGCTCGCTCACCCGGCGTGAGATCAGCCTCGACCTGGCGCGCGAAGCGCTCGGCCCGCGCCTGGAAGACGAGCAGAGGCTGCGCGTCACACCGGAACAGATCCGGCAGCGGGTGGCGGAGCGTTTCGGCGTCAGCGTCGAGAACCTCGTGTCGAAGCGCCGGAACAAGCCGATCACGGTGCCCCGGCAGGTGGCGATGTACCTCATCAAGACGATGCTGGACATTCCCTATACCGAGATCGGCTCGCTGTTCGGCGGCCGCGATCACTCGACGGTGATCCATTCCGTGAACAAGGTAGAGGCCGAGATGGCCGGTGACCCGCAGTTCCGCGAGCGGATCGAATCTCTTCGCGAGGACCTCGGGCGTGGATAAACCGTGCACAGTCGTGTGGGGTTCGCGGGGAATTCTGCCGCCGGTACCGACGCACCGTGGAACCTCGGTGATGGGAACCGTACTTTCCCCCGCAGGTTTCACAGACGGTCCGTTACCGGATGTCGGTGCGGTGCGGGCCGACGCCACGGATCGGGACCGGGTTTTCCCCGTTCCCACGACACCTACTGTTACTGCTGTTGATGTATCCATAGAGTTTCAGAAGACATCTGTTCGGGGAAACCAGAATTCCCGATCCGAACCGCGAGGGTGAGGAATGAAGCTTTCGATTACACGGGACAGTCTTCACGCAGGCCTCGGCGCCGTCGCGGCGACGATCCCTACGAAGACGACTCTGCCGGTCCTCTCGAACATCCTGCTCGAGGCCAGAGACGGCTCGCTATCACTTAGCGGCACCGATCTGGACATCTCCGTCTCGGTGCAGATCGATGCCGAAGTGGAGCGGGAAGGAGCGGTTACGGTTCCCGCACGGAAGTTCGCGGAAATCGCGCGCGAGCTTCCGGCTGCCCCGGTTCACATCGAAGTGGACGGTGTGGAAATCCGGATCGAGGGCGGAAAGAGCAAGTTCAAGCTGTTCGGCCTGGCACCGGAGGAGTTTCCGAGCTTTCCGGAAGTCAGCTTCGAGGACAGCTGGCGGATGAAGGCGACGGACCTGCACGAATTGATCAGTCGGGTATCGTTCGCCGTGTCCACGGAGGAGAGCCGCCCGATTCTCAACGGGGTGCTGTGGCAGTTGCGTCCGGAGTCGGCGACGATGGTGGCGACCAACGGACACCGGCTCGCCCGACTGAGAATCCAGCTGGACGGAGTGGGGGCACCGGAGGCAGACCTGATCGTTCCCCCCAAGGCTCTCCAGCAGGTGGAACGCCTGTTCGGATCCGATGGTGACATCGAGGTGGCACGCTCGAGAAACCACCTGGGCTTCCGATCGCCTACGCGTCAGGTGTATACCCGTCTCATCGAAGGCCCGTACCCGAATTACGAGCAGGTCATTCCGACCGACAGCGACAAGACCGCGACCGCCAACCGCGAGAATCTCGCCGCGGCCATCCGGCGCATGGCTGTGGTAGCCAGCGATCAGACGCACCGGGTTCGAATGGGATTCAGCGATGGAACCCTCTCCTTTCGGGTCCAGACACCCGATCTGGGAGAAGCGGAGGAGGAGATGCCGGTGGATTACCAGGGAGAGGCGCTGGAGATCGGATTCAACGCCAATTACCTGCTGGAGGTTCTCCGGTACATTCCGGACGAAGATGTGATTCTTCAATTCAAGGCGCCGGAGCGAGCGGCGACGTTTCTGCCCGCCTCGGGAGCGCCGGACTATCTGTGTCTCGTGATGCCCTTGCGGCTTCTGGACTGAGGAGGGGATATGCGCCGTCCCAAGGTACGAGGACTGACCGCGCTGATGGTGGCGGCGCTACTGTCCGGCGCCTGCAGCGACTCGAACGGGCCCGACGAGTCGCTCGATGCCCGAATCCGGTTCGTGAACGTGGTGAAGTTCACGACGGGACCCGTGGAGATCGGTCTGACCGGTGGACCTTCTTCGATCGAGCCGTTCAGCGGAGTCAGCGCCTACGAGACTGTGCGACCGGGCGACTACGTGGTGTTCGTGGAAGACGAAGCCGGGCCGCTGGACGTGAACGGATCTGCGTTCCTGTCCGCAGGAACCGACCATACGCTGGCGGTCACCGGCCAGTCGGACCTTCCTCGTGCGATGTTCCTCGCGGATGATCCGGGACAGCCGGACGTCGGAAAAGCCTACATCCGGGTCGCAAACGGGGGCCTGCAGATCGGACCGGTGGACGTGTACGTGCTTCTGCCCGGAGAGCAGGTGGAAGGCGCGCCGACCGTCGGTTCCCTGGACTGGCTCAACGCGACCCTGTACGGCGAGTTCGACAGCGGCGAGATCACTATCGTGCTCACCACCGTTGGGACGCAGGACGTGCTGTTCGACTCGGATCCCATAAACGTACCATCCGCATCGGTCCGCACGTTCTTCCTGTTCGACGGCGCCGCCGCACTGGACGACATCGACCTGCTGGTACTGGACGACGGCGGCAGCTGACCGGCTGTGGCCCCGCAGTCAGACGTCGACGGGATCTCCGGGACCGCAGTCCGAGCGACCCTCCGGCGCGGACAGTGCCAGGAGCACCCGCGCGGCGATCTCCGGATCCGCGCTGCGCAGCCATTTCAGGAACTGTTCCCGCTCCTCGGCCGAACACTCCAGGGCCCGATCGAGAGCCATCCGCACTCTGACCTCCATGGGATGATCCGGCTTCGGCATCAGGTGCTCCTCCCGTTCGAAGGCCCGGTGGACAGGCTGGGCTGAAAGCCCGGTGGGCGACGGTGGGCCGTCAGCTGCTCGAACGCGTATGCGATCCGGATGAGAGTCGGCTCGCTCCACGCCCGTCCGAAGAACGACACGCCCACCGGAAGTCCATGAATGAAGCCGGCCGGCACCGAGATGTTGGGATACCCGGCGACGGCCGCCGGCTCGGAGCTGCTCCCGGCGAAGTGGTCCCCGTTGACGAGGTCGGTCGTCCATGCCGGCCCGCCCGTCGGAGCCACCAGGGCGTCCAGCGAGTGCCGCTCCATGATCCTGTCGATCCCTTCGTCGCGGGCAAGCCGGCGGGCCTCTGCCAGGGCCTCGAGGTACGGCGGGTCAGTGAGCGGACCCTTCTCTTCCGCGAGCAGGAAGATCTCCTGTCCGAACCACGGCATCTGGCGCGAAGACTCCCGCTCGTTGAACTCGATCAGTTCCGCCAGCGAGCCGACCGGCGCCTGCGGTCCGAGCGAAGCCAGGTAGGCGTTGATTCCCGCCTTGAACTCGTAGAGCAGCACGGTCCATTCCGGACCGAGCATGCCTGAGATCGGACCCGCGCCGACCGGGTCGATGATCTCCGCGCCGCCGGATCGCATCGCGTCGAGCGCCTCGTCGAACACCGCGTCCACGCCTTCGTGATATCCGGCGTACTCCCGGACTGCGCCGATTCGTGCACCGCGCAGTCCCGCCGGATCGAGGAACGGGAGGTAAGACTCACGAGCTTTTCCCGCAGCCGCCGATGTCCGCGGATCCGCCGGGTCCGCCCCTGCGAGCGCACCCAGCAGCAGCGCTGCGTCGGCGACGGTCCTGGCCATCGGTCCAGCGGTGTCCTGGGTGTGCGAGATCGGGATGATGCCGCTCCGGCTCACCAGGCCCACGGTGGGCTTGATTCCCACGATCCCGCAGGCGTGCGACGGACAGACGACGGAGCCGTCAGTTTCCGTGCCGATCGCCGCCGCGACCAGGTTACCGGACACCGCGACCGCGGAGCCGGAACTGGATCCGCAGGGGTTCCGATCCAGGACGTACGGGTTCCGGCACTGTCCTCCGCGGGCGCTCCAGCCGCTGCTCGAGCGGGTGGAGCGGAAGTTGGCCCACTCGCTGAGATTCGCCTTGCCCAGCAACACGGCCCCCGCGCTCCGCAGTCTGCTGGCCACGAACGAGTCGGAGGAAGGAATGGATCCTTCCAGCGCGAACGACCCTGCGGTGGTCGTAGTCCGGTCATGGGTGGCAATGTTGTCCTTGAGCAGAATGGGTATGCCGGTCAGCGGTCCCGTCCGGCCTCCTTCGGCCCGGATCCGATCTGCCCGTTCGGCGATCGCCACAGCGTCCGGATTCGTTTCGATCACGGCGTTGAGACAGGGACCGCGACGGTTCAGGGCCTCGATCCGATCCAGGTAGAGCCGGGTGATTTCGACCGCGCTCCACCGACGGTCCTCCATGCCCCGGGCCAGCTCGGCGATCGACATCTCTTCGAGAGGGAAGGCGTCCAGGCCGGCACGATCGGCGTCCGCGGCGTCGCGATCCGAGGGGAAGCTGCAGGCCGCCGGCCCCGAAAGGAAAAGCGCGCCTCCCGCCGCCCCGTAGCCCACGAACCGACGCCTGGTGAGGCCGCCGGAGTGCTCGGCCTTCGGTGCTCTCCGCCTGTCTTCGTCCATGCGAGCGAGGCCTCGTGCAGGAGTGCTGGCAGGCGCGACCGCAGGAGGCTCCGTCCGTCTCGCGCTCCTACGGTCCGCTCATCGGTGACGGCCGAAAGCTACCGGAGGGGGGAACGACCGGACACCCGCAACTGCTTGACGATCCGCCACGCGAGGACGGAGGTTGCCCCATGAACATAGATCCGCGGGACCGGTTGATCTGTGCGGGCGAGGCGACCGGGTCCCTCATCGGTGCGCCGGGCGTTCCGGCGCCCGCATCGACACCGATCGTGCAGACATCGCTGTTCACTTTTCCGGACCTGTCCGCGCTGCAGGCGGGATTTGCCGCCGAACATGAAACGACCCTCTATTCCCGTGGCCGGAATCCGACTGTACAGACCCTGGAGCGGAAGCTGGCAGCGCTGGAGCGAGGCGAGGCCTGTCTCTGCTTCGGATCGGGAATGGCCGCCGTGAGCGCGGCGCTGCTCGGCGAGCTGAAAGCGGGCGATCACCTGCTGTTCGTCAACGACATCTACGGTCCGACCCTCCAGCTCGCGGACTACCTGCGCCGATTCGGGATCGAGCACGACATCGTCACGGACCTGGACCCCGATTCGATCGAGGCGGCGATCCGGCCCAACACGCGCCTCATGTGGCTGGAGAGCCCCGGTACGATGCGGTTCCGGGCGCTCGATCTCCCGGCCGTGACCGCGCTGGCCCGCGAGCGGGAGATCGTCACGGCGATCGACAACAGCTGGGCGACGCCCCTGTGCCAGAAGCCGCTGACCGCGGGCGTGGACATCGTCATGCACACCTGCTCGAAATACATCGGCGGCCACAGCGACGTGATCGCCGGCGCGCTGGTTACGTCGGCCGACCGGGCGGAGCGGCTGTTCTATTCCACCTATCTGCTGAACGGCGGAATCCTAGCGCCGTTCGATGCGTGGCTGCTGCTGCGGGGTCTCGCGACGCTTCCGGTGAGGCTGGCCCAGCACGAGGCAGATGCGCTGAGGGTCATCGCGTTTCTCGAGGGCCACCCGGCGGTACGCCGGGTGTATCACCCCTCCATCGGAGAGGGCCGACGCCTCGCGGCGGAGCAGATGTCGGGCTTCACCGGCCTGATGAGTTTCGAGCTCGTGCGGAACGACTTCGAGAGCGTTCGGCGCGTGATCGACTCGTTGCGGCACTTCCGCATCGGTGTGAGCTGGGGCGGGGTCGAGAGCCTGGTGATAACCCCGAATCGCGGGACGAACGAAGCCCGGCTGTCCGAGCTCGGGATTCCGCCCGGTCTGATCCGGCTGTCGATCGGGCTGGAAGGTGCGGCCCTGCTGATCGAGGACCTCGCGGCGGCGCTCGACTCGCTGACGTGAGTCCGATGTGACCTCGCCGAATCCTCCATGAGACTCCCGCGCACGGAATCCCCACTCACGGCAGGGGAGGCGCTGGCCCCGATCGTGACCATGCTGGGCCTGTTCCTGCTCGGCACGTTCACCGTCGGGCTCAGCGGCGAGCTGCTCGTCGCGGTGCTGCTGGCTGCCGCGGCCGTGGCCGGCCTGGTCGCCGCGCGCCACGGGCACGGGTGGGACGACATTCAGCGCGCGACAGGCGAGAAGCTGGCCGAGGTGCTGCCGGCGATTCTCATCCTGCTCGCGATCGGGATGCTGATCTCGACCTGGGTGCTGTCGGGCACGATTCCCTACCTCGTCTACTGGGGCGTGCAGTTCATCAGCCCCCGGTGGCTGGTGCTGACCGCCTTCCTGGCGACGGCGCTGATGTCCCTGGCCACAGGAACCTCGTGGGGATCGGCCGGAACGATCGGCGTGGCGCTGATGGGGACCGCTGCCGCGCTCGACGCTCCGCTCGCGGCGACGGCAGGCGCGGTCGTCTCGGGGGCCTACTTCGGCGACAAGATGTCGCCGCTGTCGGACTCGACGAACATCTGCGCGATCGGAGCCGGGGCCGACCTGTACGAGCACATCCGCCACATGATGTACACGGCCGTGCCGTCGTTCCTGCTCGCGTTCGCGCTGTACGGCTTCGCCTCCCGCCTGCTGCCTGCCGGCGGGGACGGGGTCACGGCAGGCGCACAGGCGCTGCTCTCGGATCTCGAATCCGTGTTCACGCTGAATCCCCTGGTCCTCGTGCCGCCCGCGATCGTGGCGATCAGCATCGTGCGCCGGGTGCCCCCGGCCCTGGCGATCGCTGCTTCGTCGCTGGTGGCGATGGCGCTCGGAGTGTGGCTGCAGGGGTTCGGGATGGCGGATTCGATCCGGGCCGCGGTGGCCGGGTTCCAGCTGGACATGCTCGCTTCGGCGGGCACCGATCCCGGGTCCGTAGGCGACGACTTCGCCCGGCTCGTCGAGCGCGGAGGCCTGTACGGGATGGCGAACACCCTGATCGTGGTCATCTCCGCCTTCCTGCTGGCGGGCGCGATGAGCGCGTCGGGGTCGCTGGACCTGCTCATTCGGCGCATGCTGGATGCAGTCCGCTCGGTATTCGGCCTGATCGCCGCCACGATGGCGGCCGGCGCGACCACGATCGCACTCACCAGCCACGGCGGCGTGACGGCGCTGGTGATCGGCGGGCTGTTCCAGGGAGCCTATGAAGAACGCGGGCTGGCGCCGGTGAACCTGTCGCGCTCGCTGGAGGACTCGGTGACGATCACCGAGCCGCTGATGCCGTGGACGGTGTCGGCCGTGTTCATGGCGGGGACCCTGGGCGTGAGCACGCTCGAGTACGCGCCGTGGGCGCTGTTCTGCTACGGGGGGCCGGTCTTCTCGCTGCTGATCGCGGCCACCTGCGAACGGACGGGGTTCGGGATCCGGCGGGTGTGAGCGGGCTGGCCGGGATCAGCCGGCTCCGGTGGCGACCGGCAGGAGCCAGCCCGGCATGCTCAGCCCTTCACTTCTTCTTCCGCGCCTTTCGCGGCGAGTGCACCGCCTTGACCCGCGCCACGAACTCGTCCGCGGGCAGGTAGCGGATCGCTTCCCCGATCACGGGCAGCGGCAGGTCGTCCAGCTTCCGGAACCGAACGCACGACTTGCCGACGTCGAACTTCTTCCCGGTCGCCTTGTAGTCCGACTCGAACTTCTCCCGCGCCGCCTCGTCCATGTAGATGCCGCTCAGGTAGACGGCCATGTGGTTCTTCTGCGAGGCGAGCGCCGCGTAGGTGAGCGGCTGACCGTTGTAGGTGTCCGGACAGGTGGACAGGGGCACCTCGTAGGAGATCATGCCCCAGTTCATCGATTCCTCGTACCCGTCGGGGAGATTCTGGAGAATCACCTCCCGGACCTTCGAGATCGCCTCCCGCCGCTCCTCCGGCAGAGAGAGGAGGTATTCATCGACCGTCTTCGCTTCCGAACGCATGCTGCCCTCGCGGTCAGGGTCGGGAATCGGGGGCGAGAGGCGCCGACAGCGTCTCCCGCCGCGGAGGGTAACAGTACTCCTCGTCGCAGGACTGGAACTGGACCTGCAGCTCGACGCGGGCATCGGCCTCCAGTCGGGGCGGAACTCGGAGCCGCATCCGGGCGACGGTCGTATCGACGAACGACAGCAGTTCCAGGGGTTCGGCCGAGTAGCGAACGGTCACCGGAACCGGGTCGGGCCATTCGATGCCCAGGAGCTCCACGCCTTCCGGCGCCGAGACGATCCGAATGGACGTGGCGATCGGGTTGAGTCCCCTGAGCTCGGCCGGGACCACCGGCTCGTCGGGCCACGAGTGAAAGGCCTTCGCGTGCACGATCGCCACCCGCACCTCGACCTGCGGGCCGTCTCTGACATCGGCGCCCGCCGGTTCGACGCCCGCCAGCTGCACCCGGACCGAATCCGCTCCGCCACGCACGCCCTGGGCGGCGGACTCGACCGGGAGCGACAGGCCCACGAGCGCCAGCAGCGTCAGGACATTCCTGCGCCGGCGCGCGACTGCCTCGCATCGGACTCTCATCAGTTTCCTCCTCAGGTCCCGGCGTCGAGCACGCGCGCGAGTGTCTCACGCAGCCGTTCGCCGCGCAGCGCCTCGTTCGTCGCCAGAATCGTACCGTCCCGCCCGATCAGGATCGCGCGCGGGATGTTCACCACGTCCAGGTCCGCGGCGAGGTCGCTTTCCGCGCCCTCGTCCACGTAGGTGTGCAGCCACGGCATCGGCCAGTCCCCCTCGGCGCGGAAGTTCTCCACATCTTCCGGGGAAAGATCGAACGACAGGCTGAGAATGGTGAAGCCAGCATCGGCGAACTCCTCAAAAGCGGCGTGCAGATAGGGCATCTCCGTGATACAGGGACCACACCAGGTGGCCCAGAAATCCAGCATCACCACGCTGCCGGCAAGTGATTCCCGGGAATAGGTGGTAGACGGGTCTTCCAGCGAGCGGACCCGGAAACCGGGAATCGGACTGCCCGGTTGAATCCGCCGGTCGGGGGCGTAGAGCGCCGCCGCCCTGTCGGCGGCCTTCGATGCGGGGTATTCGCCGACGAGCCAGGCGTGGTAGGCGGCGAGCTCGTTCACGGCTCCCCGCGCCAGGGCATCCTCCAGCAGCCAGCCCAGCGCCGTGGCGCGCAGCGGAGATCCGGATTCGGGCTCAGGCGCCGGCGCCGCCAGTACGGAAAGCGCGTACTGCCGGGCGCGATCCGGATCACCGGATGCGGACAGCGCCTCCGACAGTCCTCGCGGCTCGACGTTCCATGCCGCGGAGCCCGGGGGCACCTCGTCCAGGGATGCGCGAGCGATCGCGGGATCGGTCTTGATCGGGGCCGCCAGGTAGGTCACGTGCACCAGGTCGCGCAGCTGTGGCGACCTCTCGCCCGACAGAACGGTGGCGACCATCTGCGCATCCGGAGCCGGGTCGTACTGCTCGTAGATGGCTCGCATTTCGGTCAGCCTGGCGCCGGCGTCCGCGGTCCGCGCTCGGGTCTCGAAGTAGGCATCCACCCGCTGGAACAGGTCCCGGGTGTAGCGAGCGAATCGTCCGGAAGGCGCGGTTTCGTCGGCGAAGCGGATCTCGCCGCGACCGGAGCCGGAGGGGAGGTCTCCCGGATGGAACGCGACCGTTACGAAAGGCGCATCGATGTCGACCACGGATCGGTACTCACCGGAACCGTCGTAGGCGAAGCGATCGGCTCGCGGGCCTGCCACCGGACCGGTCAGCGCCACCCCGAGCAGCTGGTAGGCGAGACTGTCGGCGGTCACGGCGACCTCGGCGGCGAGGCGGCCGTCCGGCCGGGTGCGGAACGCGATCCCTTCGCGGTCGCTCCTGAACTCGTTGAAGTCCCCGATCAGGGTGGCCTGGAACGGTACCTGTCGCAACTGGTGGCGGGCCAGTCTCGCATCGATCTCGATCGAGGGCTCATCTCCCGTGAGCAGCAGGCCGACTCTCTCTCCGCGATAGCCCGGGGACGAGAACCAGAGCATGAACACACCCGACGTGTCCGTTTCGATCGACCAGCGCCCGCCGCCGTCGGCCGTCGCAGAAGCCAGCACCGTGCTCCCCGTGTATGCCTGCAGGTGAACCTGCGCGAAGTCGAGCGGAGCGCCGTCCGGTCCGTGCAGCGTTCCCGACAGGCGGGTCCGCGACCTCTGCTCCGGGAGCAGGCCATCGCCAGCGAGGGGATTGCCCGACAACGCCACGGCTCCCAGGAACGAAGCGGCAAACAGCAGGTTGACCATCATGCTCCTGACACCATCGGTTCGAGCTCGTGAATGACGCATCCCGGCAGCTTCCGGCTACGGGCGCGTCCGCCGTATGTTCCCCGCATGAGGAATCGACGCCATACCCGGCCCCGGCGGCCGGGCCTGCTCATCCTCGGCTTCCTCGTCGCGGGCCAGGCCTGCGTGCGGGTTGCGCCGCCCGTTCCCGGCGATCGCCCCTCCGCGATCTCGCCGGCGGTCCTCGAGGCGCATCGAGGCGACGGAGCTGATCCGTACGTCCGCATCGGCGTCCTCAATACGAAGCTGCTGCCATTCTCCGGCGCGGGAAGCCGCGCCGAGGTAATCGCGGCGCGGATTCTCGGCAGCGACCTGGACATCGTGGCCCTCAGCGAGGTGTTCAGCGAGACCGGTCGTTCCCGGCTCGTGGAACTGCTGGGAGAGTCCTTTCCTCATCGGGTGGAATATATCGGAAGCCGGAAGCTGCACCGCTTCGACTCCGGGCTGATGGTGTTCAGCCGGCTGCCCCTCCTTCCGATTCCGCGGGCAGTGCCCCATGAAACGCGCCGGGTGCGCGGTCGGACCGCAGCTGGCTCGGACCCGGACTCGGTGGCCGGCTTCGTCCGCTTCACGGAGTTCGGCGACTGCGCCAGGTCCGACTGCTGGGCGGCGAAGGGAGTCGGGTACGTCCGGGTCGCCACCGCCGAAGCGCACGAGGAAGCCTCTCGCCTGCACCTGTTCTTCACGCATATGCAGGCGTCCTACGGCAGCGACGACGCCCGCCGCCAGCTGGAGACCGCGGGGGTCAGGTCGGGGCAGCGGTCCGAGATGGCGGAGTTCATCGACGCGGTGGCCGGCTCCGACCTCGAGCGGGGAGAACAGGCCCTTCTCGTGGGGGACCTGAACGTGGACGGAAGCGCCGACATCACGGGAGGTGTGCCGGCCCTCACCGCGGCGGTGGCCGACGAGCGGCAACGAATGCTGGACGAGCTGGCCCCGGCGTTCCCGGCCGGAGTCTCGGATACCTGGCGGGACCACGGACCGTCGGAAGATCCCGGACTTACCTTTCCGGTCCGCAAGCCGAGTGTGCGATTCGACTACGTCCTGGTCAGCCCGCCGGCCGACGACGGCGGGCCGTGCGTGATGTCGATACGGCGGGCGTGGGGCCTGGACGTCCGGCGAGCCCCCGGGACGATCGACGTCTCCGTCGAGAGACGGGTGACGGACCACGTGGGCCTCGTCGTCGACCTCTTGCCGCGATCCGGTCCGTGCGGGCCACTCGCGGACGCGACCGGAGACGGATCGTTGGGGGCTCGCTGACGCACGGCGCGCCATACGCGGGCCGGCCGGAGACGGATCAGTCGTCGACCGGAATCCTGCCGGCGTTCGTTTCGAGCCAGTCCGCGAAGGACTGGAGATCCGGATGCAGCGAACGGGCGAATTCGGGATCGCGCGGGCCTCGGAATTCCTCCTGGAAGTCCCGCTTGAGCTGAAACATGTTCCCGAGGTCCTCTGCGCCCGGGAAGCCGAATGCGCGATAGGCGGCCGGGTCGACCGAGTTGTAGGCGACTTCCATGCCCATCGCCCGACCCAGTGCGGATGCCATCTCGGATCCGGTCAGGTGCTCACCCGCGATCCCGATCGTCTCGCCGATGAACTCGTCCCCGCGCTGGAACACGCCATACGCACAACGGCCGATGTCGTCCACGGCGATACCGGGGAGCTTGCCGTCACCCATCGGCAGGGTGATGGCGTAACGTCCATCCGGTCCCTTTGCCGGGCCCATGCCGAAGTGGATGAAGTTGTCCCAGTAGAACGAGGTGAGAAGGAAGGTCGTGGGCACGCCCTCCTGCCGGAACAGCTCGTCGGCCGCCCCCTTCGCGTCGAAGTGCGGGACCTTGTAGGAGCCCATCAGCGTGGGCAGCCGGTCGTCGTCCAGCGGCACCCACTTCCGGCTGTCCTCCAGCGTGGACCAGATCACGTGTCGGACGCCGGCCCGCCGCGCGGCGCGCGCCAGGTTGCCCGCCTGCTCGGTCTCCTTCTCGGGCGAGAAGTGCTCCCAGAAGTTGGTGACGAAGAACGCTCCGTACGCACCCTGCAGGGCCCGCACCAGGCTCTCCTCGTCGTCCAGGTCCGCCGTCACCACCTCGGCCCCCTGCGCGGCCAGCTCCTTCGCGCGATCCGAATCCGGATTGCGGGTGATCGCGCGCACGGCGAAGCCGCCATCGGGGTCGGAGAGAATCGCCTTCGCCAGCCCGCCGCCCTGCGCGCCGGTCGCACCCACCACCGCGATGATCTTCCTGTCGTCCATGGAGTCCTCCGGGAACGCTCGTTATCGAATGTCACTGCTTCCCGGGGTATCGTGACGGGGCCGCGTCAGCCCCCCGGATCCGGCCTCGGAATGTCAATCAACCCGATTCGAAGCTTCCAGTTCCCACAGCTGCTGCAGGGTGATCGAGGGATCGTAGCAGAAGGTCACGGGCACGTCGCGCTCCTCCGGAACGCCCCAGCGGTTCTCGACCCGGGTCGCCAGCTCCACCTTTCCGCAGCCGACCGACTCCAGTTCCTCCGGCTCCACACCGAGCAGGACGACCGGATTCCCGGGCCGGTCTCCCGGGCCGAAGAAGTACCAGCTGCCTGCCAGGCTGACGACCGGGGGGAGTCCGAGTCTCCGGCCGTACAGGTCGAGCGCTCCGGCCTGTCCGTAGTTCGCGCCGTACAGCACCGCGCCGTGCCTGACCAGCGAGGGCTCCTCGACGAACAGCATGCTGGCCACGGCCTTCGCCTTTTCCTCCCAGCCCAGCATGTCGGCGTAATCCTGGGGGAGCTCCAGCTGCCCGCCCCAATTGGTCTTCGTTCCCGCCGTGATACCGGTCATGGCCGCGTACCGGGCCATCGGCTCGGGGGGCAGGACCGGCAGGCCGAACGGAAGCACGAAGAGTCCCCAGGCGAGCATGGCGGCAACCAGCGTCCACGTCAGGGCCCGTTGCAGTCCGGACCTCGCAAGCCGCTCCAGGGTCACCGCTCCTGCCGCGTACAGCGGCGGATGCAGGGGTCCGGCGTAGTACGCCTTGCCCTTGAGAACCGCGAACAGCAGGAAGCCGGCGAGAGCGGCGAGTCCCACGATCCGATACGGTCGGGTGTCTCGACGCGCGAGCAGGGCGATCAGTCCCGTGAGGGCCAGCAGAATCTGCGGTCCCCAGATCGCCTGCTCGAACAGCTGCTCGCCCGGCGTGATCCGGTTCAGCTGCCCCTCGCGCAGTCCTGCCATCTGCTCGAGGACCGGAAACTCCAGCCGGATCTGCCCGACGATGCTCGGGCTGCCGATGACGAGGGCGATCCCCAGCGCCACCCACGGCCAGGGGCCCGCGAGCGCCCGACGACGGTCGCTGACCAGCAGGCCGATCAGCACGGCCAGCCCGAAGAACAGGATCGAAAACTTGCTGAGCAACCCGAGGCCGCCCGCGCAACCCAGCAGCAGCCACCAGCGCGGGTCTTCCGTGTTGATCAGTCGGAGGAGCGCCCAGAATCCGAGCAGCCACCACAGCTGGTCCAGTACCACGGGCTGGAACAGCGAGGCCGTGCGCAGAAACAGCGGATTGAGCAGGACCGCCAGCGCCGTGAGCAGCTGCGCGCGGCCTCCACCGCCCAGTTCCCGGGCGATCCAGACGGCGAGCAGCATGACGGCCGCGCCGAACAGGGCGGGGATGAACCGATACGTGAACACCGAGACCCCCACCGTGGCGCGCAGCGCCTCCGACAGCATCGCGATGAACGGCGGAAAGTCCATGCCGAACAGTCGCAGATGAGTGCCCATCGAAAAGTAGAGCAGTTCGTCACGGTGGAACTCGTAGGGCGTGACGATCGCCGCAGCGAGATGGGTCACGAGCTTCACGCCGACCAGCCACAGGGCCGCGGCGGACAGCGGGACGCGGCGGACCCGTCCCATCGGGCCCGGAGCCGACGCGTTCCGGGGATCGATCGATTCTGTAAGGGCTCGCACCTCTTCCTCGTCTGCGAGGGTGAAAAGGATGACCCGCCATGTCATAGACCTTACTCCGATTGCGCATGTCGATGTAGGGTTGACCGTCGAGATTGCCCGATCGGTGCGATCTCGCCAGGACGTTCATTCAGCAGGAGCAGGTCGCATGAAGCAGGGATCAGCGCGCATCGGATTCGTCATGCTGCTCGCCGCCGGTGCCGTGGCCTGTGCCGATGGCCGCGCCGAAGAGCCGCTGGATCGCGCCGCCGTTCATCAGTTGCCGGCCCCGGTTCCGTTCGCGGCGTCCGATACCGTTCCACTCTACGACAATCTCGGTGACCATCACCGGGAGATCCGGACCGCCGATGTTCAGGCCCAGGCGTACTTCGACCAGGGTCTGCGGCTGCAGTACGCGTTCAATCACGCAGAAGCCATCCGCTCCTACGAGCGGGCGATTCAGCTCGACCCGCAATGTGCGATGTGCTGGTGGGGCATCGCCCTGGCCCATGGGCCGAACATCAACGCTCCTATGGACTCGGCGGCGGGCGTCGCGGCCCGTCAGGCGATCGACGCGGCGCTCGACCTGACCCGGCACGGCCCGGCGGCGGAGCAGGCGCTGATCCAGGCGCTGGACCAGCGATACGCCGCGGATCCCACTGCGGCTCGCGCACCCCTGGACTCGGCCTATGCGCGGGCGATGGAAGTCGTGGCAACGAGCTTCCCCGGCGACGCGGATGCCCTGACCCTCTATGCGGCCTCACTGATGAACCTCAGCCCGTGGTTCTACTGGACGGGGGACTACGCGAACCGGCAGCCGAGACCCGATACGCCGTCGATCCTGGAGGCGCTGGAGCGGGCCCTGGAACTGGACGTCAATCACCCCGGGGCCTGTCACTACTACATCCACTCGGTCGAGGCGGCGTACCCGGGGAAAGCGGTACCCTGCGCGGAGCGGCTGGCGGGCCTCATGCCCGGTGCCGGCCACATCGTCCACATGCCGGGGCACATCTACATCCGGGTGGGGCGCTACGCCGACGCGGTGGAGCAGAACGAGCATGCCGTGCATGCCGACGAGACCTACATCCGGGATCAGAACCCCCGCGGTCTGTATCCGTCCGGCTACTATCCCCACAACTATCACTTCATGTGGTTCGCCGCGACCATGGCCGGAATGCGTGAGAAGGCGCTGCATGCTTCCCGTCAGGTGGCGACGAAAGTGCCGCTCGAGGTGGCCCTGCAGATCTACTGGATCCAGAACGTGTTCGTGCTTCCGCAGCTCACGCTGCTGACGTTCGGGGACTGGGAAGGCGTGCTCTCCGAGCCGATGCCTCCGACGGAACTGGAGAATGCCAGCGCGATGTCGCACTACGCGCGCGGCATCGCGCTCGCGGCGCTCGGGCGGAAGCCGGACGCCGACGCCGAACTCCGGGCGATCGAGGCGATCGCGGCCCGGACGGGAGCGGCGGACACGAGCGAGGGACCGGAGCTCGTGGTCGCCATCGCCCGGCACGCGCTGGCCGGCGAGATCGCCATGCGCACCGGTGACCCGGAGATCGCCGTGCAGCGACTGCGGATCGCTTCCGAACTCGAAGACGGAATGGTGTACGAGGAGCCACCCGTATGGTACCTGCCGGTGCGCCATTCCCTGGGCCGGGCACTGCTGGAGGCGGACCTCCCGTCGGAGGCGGAGAAGGCGTACCGTGAGGACCTGGAGCGCTTTCCGGCGAACGGGTGGTCGCTGATCGGTCTGTCCCTGGCGCTCGAGGCCCAGGGGAGGAGCGCTGAGGCGGGCGCCGTGCGGGAGAAGTTCGAAGTGGCCTGGGGCCAGGCCGACACGCAGCTTGCGGGTTCCCGTTTCTGACCGGGGATCCGTGCAAACGACAAGGAGATCGATGCAGCGCAAGAGCCTCTATACAGCCGAGGTCTACGATCACTGCCTGGCCAGGATCGACAGGCTCACACCGGACACGTCTCCGGACTGGGGCACGATGACCCCGGCCCAGATGTTCGCGCATTGCGCCGAGGTCCAGGAGGTCTCCAACGGCAGCCGGGAGCTCGTGGGCACACCGCTCCTGCTCAGACTCCTGGGCCCGCTGATCCGACGGGCGGTCGTCAGCGATCGGCCCTACCCGAGGGACACGCGAACGCATCCGCAATACCGGCAGACGGAACGGCGCGACTTCCAGGCCGAGAAAAAGCGACTCCTGCTCGCCCTGGAAGCGTTACGCCGGGCGGAGGACGAGCCGCCGCCCCGGCACCCGCTGTTCGGCACGCTGACTCCCGACGAGCGCGGCTGGAGCAGCTACAAGCACCTCGATCACCACCTGCGCCAGTTCGGCGTGTAGGCCCGCTCAGGCGGCCTCGTCCGCGGAAGGCCCGTAGATCGCCGGCACCGGCACGTCGTTCATCCGCAGATACACCGTCAGCTGCCCCCGGTGGTGGATCATGTGGTTGAGAATGAACGTCCGGACGACGGCGACCTTGGGGAGCGTGAACATCGCTTCGCCTCCACTCAGCAGCGACCAGTCGTCCATCATCACCGCGTCGGTCGCCTTCTGCAGGGCCTCCCGGGCGACGGCCACGTTCCGGTCGAACGTGGCGAGCGCCTCCGCCGTCGACCCGGCCGCAGGCTGTCGGGGCGGTTCGCTGCCATCGGGCGGCGCCATGTCGATGGAGTCCTGCTCCAGAGTGACCGCCATCCAGGAGGGCAGGTTCGCGAGGTGCGAAACGAGTTCCTGCATGGACGACGATTTCTCGTGCGGCGTCCAGCCGAAGGCGGAATCGGGAACCCGCTCTATCGCCCGGCGAGTGTTGGCCATCTCGTTGTCGAATTCGGGCAGCAGCGCGGCGCTGATGGACATGGAACCCTCCTTTGATGGGTGTCGAATCGGTTGCCGCCGGATCGTCCGCTCAGCCGTACCAGGAGCCGGGATACAGCAGGTTCACGGCGCCCAGCCAGATGGGCGGGAAGATGCGGTTGAAGATCATCCAGGCCCCGATGATCCCGATCCACACGAGCCCGGGACTCCCTTGAAGCAGTCGTCGGTAGGCGTCGTTGACGCGCCTCGGCAGAACTACGGGCAGCACTCCGCTGCCGTCGAGCGGGGGAAACGGGATCAGGTTGAACACGGCGAGCAGCAGGTTCAGGGAGAAGATCACGCTGAGAACGAGGGCCACGACCGCCACGGCGCCTCCGGCGGGCGCCTCGACGATCCGATCGAAGCCCACCGCTGCCGGCGGCGCCAGCCAGCCGAAGTGCGCACCGCCCCGGATCGCCAGCCAGGCCAGCAGCACGAGGCCGAGGTTGGCCGCCGGTCCGGCCAGGGACATGACCGCTGCTCGCTTCGGATGCCGCTCCGCCCAACGAGGGTCATACGGCGCGCTGGCGTAGCCGAAGATCCAGCCCGAGGCCGCCAGCGAAAGCAGCGGAAGCAGCACCATGCCGAACGGCTCGCGACGGATGTGCGGCCGCGGGTCGAGGCTGACCTGGCCTCCGTGGTATGCGGTCGGATCCCCACCCCGCATCGCCGTCCACGCGTGCGCTGCCTCGTGGATCACCGTGGACAGCAGGAACACCAGGTAGAGAACGACGGCGTTCAGGGGCTCAATCATCCGCCGGAGCGCTTCACCCGGTGGCCCAGGCCTTCCAGCTCCGCCACGAGCAGGTCGCGGTGGTCGCCCTGGATCTCGATTACGCCTTCCTTCACCGTCCCGCCCGAGCCGCAGCGCTTCTTGAGTTTCGTCGCCAGCCGACCGAGTTCCGCATCATCCAGTGCCAGGCCCGTGATCACGGTCACGCCTTTCCCTTTGCGGCCACGGGTCTCCCGGCCTACGCGCACCACGCCGTCGCCGGCCGGCCGCTTGCCGGCGAGTCGCTGTTCGCATCGGCACTCGTCGACCGCTCTCCGGCAGCGCGGGCAGGTGCGCCCGAGATCCGTCGAGTATACCAGGCCTCCCTTCCGACCTCCCATTACAATGCGCGCCGGGCCCGGATCGCCACGTAGTCCCCTCGATCGAACCCCTCGGTGGGCTGCTCCACCGCGTCGTTGGCGAACCGGGCGTGAACGGTCAGGGTCTGCGCGTATTCCAGCTCCTCGAAGCCCGCCCGTTCCAGCAGTTCGGCCTTCTCCGCAGTCGTTCGCCAGTGGGCGGCAGCCGCGAGCTCCACCGGGTACGGGAGCGCCGGCGCCAGTCCCGCGAGCGCCGGATCATCCCAGGAACCCCTCGTCGCCGCGAACTGGTACAGCAGTCCGAAAGAGCTCTCGGCCGGTACGTCGGCGACCACGATCGACCCGCCCGGCCTGAGAACCCGGCGCGCCTCGCGGAACGCCTGCTCCAGGTCCGCCACGTAGCCGGGGATGCCGTTGAGCAGCGCCGTGTCGAAGCTCTCATCCTCGTAGGGAAGCTCCTCCGCGGAGCCGGCCTTCACCCGGATGCCTCGCTTCGCCGCTATCTCCCGCATGTCTGCAGAGGGCTCCACTCCGTAGCCGATGTCGATCCCGTGTTCGTCGCGGAGGATCATCTCGAACAGCCCGGTGCCGCATCCGACGCTCAGCGTCCGGCCCGCTTTCCGGGTGAAGTGCCGGATCAGCAGCACTTCCGACTCGAGGATCGCGAGGTTCGAAAGGAACCACGCGTCGTAGGTTTCGGCGAATTCATCGAAAGCCGGTTTCGACATGCAGGTGTCTCTCCTGGGAAGTCCGTCGTGGGCGCTGGCACGACAGGGTTCACGCGCTCATCTTCGCCACAACCTGTCACAATCCGACGCTACCCGGAAGCGAGACGCCCGATGGCGAAGTCACCCCGAGCATTGCTCCATTCCCTGGTCCGGTCGATGGCCCCCGTCGCGTACCTCGTGAGCGCGACGGCTCTTCCCGCTCAGACCATCGTCCCATCCGGCCCGAGCTTCGAGGACGTTCTCGGCCTGAACGGCCTGGGCGGGTACGACATCTCGCCGGACGGACGCAGCATCGCGTACGAACTGCGATCCACGAACTGGGAGGAGAACCGCTACGATCGGGAAATCTGGCTGTGGCGCGAGGGCCGCGAAGCCATCCGCCTTACCCGCTCCCCGAAAGGAACCAGCCAGTCGCCGGCCTGGTCGCCGGGTGGAGAGTGGATCGCCTTTCTCTCCACGCGCGACGAAAAGCAGCAGATCCACGTGATCCGGGCCGATGGCGGGGAGGCGGCGGCGCTGACGGATCACGAGGAAGGCGTGAACGGATTCAGCTGGTCCCCGGCTGGAGGCCGGATCGCGTTCACGTCGTCCGACCCGGTCGATTCGCTGGACAAGAAGCGGAAGGAGGCGTACGGCGCTTTCTCGGTGGAGGATGAGCTGGCGGGCCGCACGCACCTGTGGGTCGCAGACGTCGTCGGCGATTCCGCGGCGAAGCCCGAGCGACTCACCGAGGGGGACGGGTTCACGGTGACCGGGTTCCAGTGGTCCGGCGATGGATCGCGGATCGCCTTCAGCCACAAACCGGATGCGTCGATCAACGCACGCAGCGACATCTCGGTGCTCGACGTCCGCACGGGCGGGATCACCCCCATCGTGACCGGCCCCGGCTCCGAGGGCGGCATCGAGTGGTCACCGGACGGCGAGTGGATCCTCTATTCCTCGTCCGGTCCCGACACGACCTCCGACTACTACCTGAACTCACGGCTGTGGAAAGTTCCGAGCGCGGGGGGAGAGCCCGTCGCCCTGGCGCACGACCTGCCCGAGTCCGTCGGGAGCTACAGGTGGACGGAACGAGGCATCTTCGCGGCCGTGTGGAATCGCACCGACCGGACGGTATACAGGATCGATCCGTCGAGCGGGACGTTTCGCGAGTTCGCCTCGACTCCGAGACGCGTGTGGGGATTCGATTTCTCCGCGGACGGCGGCACGATGGCACTGTCGGCAGCGACGGACACGTCGCTGACGGAGCTGTATCGAACCCGCGTGACGGAGTACGATCCGGTGCGGCTGACCGATTTCTCGTCGCAGCTGAATGGATGGAAGGTGGGAACGAGCGAAGTCATCCGCTGGAACAGCCGGGATGGGACGGAGATCGAAGGGGTTCTGCACAAGCCCGACGGCTTCGACCCCGCGAGCCGATATCCCCTGCTGGTGGTGATCCACGGAGGTCCGACCGGAATCGACACGCCGACTCCCGTTCCCGGATATGTCTATCCCGTCACCCAGTGGCTGGCGAAGGGGGCGCTCGTCCTGCGTCCGAACTACCGGGGCTCGGCGGGATACGGCGAGCAGTTCCGCTCCTTGAACGTCCGGAACCTCGGTGAGGGAGACGCGTGGGACGTGCTGTCGGGGGTGGAGCATCTGGCGGCGCAGGGAATCGTCGATACCACCCGCATGGGGGCGATGGGTTGGAGCCAGGGGGGCTACATATCGGCGTTTCTGACCACCACGACGGACCGGTTCAGGGCCATCTCGGTCGGCGCCGGAATCTCGGACTGGATGACCTATTACGTGAACACGGACATCCACCCGTTCACCCGCCAGTATCTCAAGGCGACACCGTGGGACGACCCGGAGATCTACGCGAAGACCTCTCCGATGACCTACATCCTGGACGCGACCACGCCGACCCTGATCCAGCACGGGGAGAACGACCGGCGGGTACCGATTCCGAACGCCTATCAGCTGTACCAGGGCCTGCAGGACGTGGGCGTGGAGACCCGGTTGATCGTGTACGAGGACCTCGGCCACGGGATCTCCAGGCCGAAGGAGCGCCTCGCTGCCGTGTGGCACAACTGGCAGTGGTTCGGCGAGCACTTGTGGGGCGAAGACATCGAGATTCCGCTCCCGGCGGCCGACGAGACGGACGACTCGGAAAGCGACGAAACGAGCGACGGAGGGATGGAGCGGTGAGCGGTTCGAAGCCGGTGATCGGGCTCCGGAAGAATGGACGCGAAGTCCAGGTGGACCTGCACGGCTACTCCACCGCGACCGCCCTGTGGCTGGCCCGCGAGGTGGTGGAGTCGGCCTGGGAGCGCGGCTGTGAGAGAGTCGTGCTGATCCACGGAGCGAAGCACGTGGCCACCCGTGCGACCTCCGACCAGGTCGGGCAGGGCGGAACGAAATGGGCGCTGCGCGATGCCCTGACCCGGGGCCAGTACAAGCGCTGGGCCGAGCCCGCGAACTCGAACAAGCACGAGCGCAAGGCGGTCAGCGACCGCCTGGTGGTAGCGTTGAGGCCCAATCCGCGACCCGATCCGGGCGCGGACTGGCCGGATCCTCCCGAGCACGAGTACGAGCGGACCCGCCGGCGCGATTGAGCCGCAGAATTCGGGGGGCGAAGCGGCCCACCAGCCAGCTCCCGGCCAGAAGATACAGGATCCACTCTACCGGAAACCGGTAGCGGTGCTGCCACGGCACCAGGTAATACACCGGCGGGAAGGTTGCCAGCGGAATCAGCAGGGCCGCGGCGGCCGCCACCGATCCGCTTCGGACGAGTCTGATGGACCCGAGGATCGCGAGGCCCGTGAGCAAGACGAACGGGAGGGCGGCCGCCGGCCGCCGGATCGGACCGAACCAGAACCAGGCGATGCGCTCCGCCGTCAGTCGGGTGAAGCTGCCGGGGTTCGAGACAATCCAATCGGCGGCTTCGCTTCCCCGCTGGCGCATGTAGGGGAGCTCACCCGCCTGTCGCACCCTCAGTGCCTCCGCCACGTGAGTTCTCGGGTGCGGCACGAACCGGAAATGTGAATCGTCGATCGCCGCGGTTGCCCCCTCGTGATTCCCCATCCGCAGTTCGAGCCCGAAGTTGCTGCGCACGAAGAACAGGCCATCGAGCGCCCGGTAGTTCCGGGTCGCCCAGGGCACGCAGACAGTGAGAGCGGACAGCGCTACCAGGCCGACCGACCGCCACTTCGCGAGGTCGGTCCGCGACCAGAGCTCGAACCCCAGGTACCCGAGCAATACTGGCAGGAACGCCGGCTGGACGTGAAAGGAAACCGCGAACATCGCGCCGAACAGGATCGACTCGGCGGGCGGCGGAATCGAGTCCCACCGCCGGATCGCCGCCAGAACCATCAGGCCCATGAGCACTGCGGCCAGCGCCTCGCCGTGTGCGAGCCAGAGTGGGATCAGGGCGCCAGCCATCCCACCGGTCAGTCCCGCTCGCCAACCGAGTCCGGCTCGCTGTCCGATTCGGGGAAGCAGGCCCCAGATCGCGGACTGCATGACAATCCGGAACAGCCAACCCAGGATACCCGCCGTCATGGTGATTCCGAACCCGCGATAGATCAGCGCCAGAATCCCGGGCGCAACGGGCGGCAAATGGGCCGTCGGGCCGGTTGGTATGATGTACGGGTCCGCGAACCTTCCGGATTGAGCGATCGACATGGCGATCGAGTCCAGTTCCCAGTCTCGACTGGGCCGGATCGCGTCGTCCGGAACGAGCGTCAGAAAGAACAGCCGGATCGCGAACGCGAACAGAAACACGGTCCAGCCGGCCCACCGGGGCGCCCCGTCGCTGCCGTTCATCTGCCTGTGCAGGTCATCTCCCGCCCGTCGCCGTCCCCGTCGAACAGCAGCACCATGTGCGGGTGCGGGCCGAGTTCCACGCGGAGGGGCGTATCTGCAGATGGCATGAAGTCGCCCGTGAAATCTCCGGGCGCGACTGCGACCGCACAGACCGGGAGCCAGTCGATCACGAGGGATTCTCTTCGCTGCGGAGGATCGCCCATGCGAGCAAGCCTGCTCCCAGCAGCCCGAGTCCGGTCAGCCACGCGCCCGGCTCGACCCAGAAAGCCAGGCCGAGACAGCCCGCGAGACCCGCCACGGAGATCCAGCGCGGAAACAGGCGCGCTTCCGGCGGCAGCCGGAGCGCCGCCAGGTTGGTGATCGCGTAGTACACGAGGACGGTGAAGGCGCTGAACGACCAGGTGACCCGCACGTCGCCGATCAGGGCAATGAGAGCGATCGCGGCTCCGACGGCCAGCACAGCCCGGCGGGGAGAGCCGGACCGGGCCTCGACCGCCGCCAGCGGCGCCGGCGCGTCCCCCCGCCGCGCCATGGCCAGCAACACGCGGGACAGCCCGAGTATGAGGTTGAGAAGCACGCCCAGCATGGCGGTGATCGCGCCGATCGCCAGCAACCCGGCCAGACCGGGTCCGGCAAAGCTGCGCGCGGCTTCCTCCAGCGGAGCGGCGGTCTCCGCCGTCATCCGGGCCAGATTGCCGGCGCCCACCGTACCGACCGCGACCAGCCCGACACCGATGTAGAGCGCCGCGGAAACGAACAGGGTCGCGACGATCGCCCTGGGAATCGTCGTGCGAGGTTCGCGCACTTCTTCGCCGAGCGTCGCGATCCGGCCGTATCCCGTGTAGGCCACGAACATCAGCGCCGAAGCCTCGAGGAGCGACCGGAAATCCGAGAGACCGGAAAAGGTCCCGCTGAGCGTCGCCGGACCACGCTCGATCACCGCCGGAAGGCCCCACACGACGAATGCCGCGAGCGTGAAAAGCGTGAAGCCCACGACCACTGCGTTGGCGGCGTTCGATCTCCGCATCCCCCCGATCACGAGCAGGGTCAGGACGATGGTGCCGGCGATCGCCAGTCCGACCCTCGACCCGGGCTCGGTGACGCCGAACCCGTCCAGCGCGTAGCCGGCGAAGCCCAGCGCGGCCGTGGCGGCCGAGGCCGACTTGGCGCACAGGAACATCCAGCCGGCGGAGAAACCGAGGGCCGGGCTCAGAAACCGGTACCCGTATTCGTACGTGCCGCCGCTGACGGGATGGGCCGCCGCCAGTTGCGCGCTGGACAGACCGTTGCAGGTCGCCAGCAGGGCCCCGACCGCGATCGCCACGAGAACGGACGGCCCGGCGACGCCGGCCGCGATACCGATGCTGACGAACGCTCCGGTACCGACGATGGAACCGAGGCCGAGCAGGATGGCGCCCGGGAGTCCCACGACGCGAGCGAGAGCCGCCCCTGCCCGGCCGTCCGAAGCCTCGTTCAGTTCGCCTCCGATCACCCGCCCGAGAGCGAGGCGTCGAGTTCGATCGGAACGGAGGCGAGCGCCCGGGAAACCGGGCAGTTCAGCTTCGCGGCCTCCGCGATGCGAAGAAATTCCTCAGTGGAAATGTCCGGGACGACCGCATGTGTCGTCAGCCGGATGCCGGTGATCGCGAACCCCGCCTCCTGCTTCTCCAGGTGCACGACGGCGCGGGTCTCGACGCTGTGCGGGTCGTGGCCTTCCTTGCCGAGCGCTCCGGACAGCGCCATCGAAAAGCAGCCCGCGTGGGCCGCGCCGATCAGTTCCTCGGGATTCGTGCCCGGCGCTTCTTCGAATCGGGAGCCGAAGGAATACTTTCCCTCGTAGGCCCCGCTGCCGAGACGCATCGAGCCCGTCCCCTTCATGAGCCCGCCGTTCCAGCGAGCCTCAGCCGTTCTCTTCATGTTCTCGTTCCCCCGTGTCGGGTGATGGTCATTCCGTACCGGCAAGAGACTGCGCGGCAGATCCGGAGTCGATGCAACAGGCCCCCTTCGCTGCTTCCTGCGTCCGCCCGCTGCTCGCCGTCCCGAACCTCAGGCGATCCGCTCGAACACCCGCTCCACGTCGGCCCGTGCCAGCACCCGTCGGCCCTGCGACAGGCCGGGGCTCCACAGAACCAGGCGGATCGCGCCTTCCGAGAATTCGATTCCGGTGATCCGTCCATCGTTGAAGCAGCAGCAGCCGGAATTGAACAGGCTGGGCTGCAGCTGCTGGCGCCCGTCCGGAGCGGGAGGGCCGCAGGGCGCATCGTCGCCGAGCCAGCCCCGCTTCATGCAGTCGGTCACGACATCGTCCCAGAACTCCTCATCATCCGAGCGTGCCGTGATCTCATCGATGTCGACTCCCAGGCGTCGTTCGAGCTCGTCCAGTATCGAGATGGAGGCGAACACGGGCCGGTGCGTATGCCCCGTGACCAGCAGCAGCTTCTCGTGGGCTTCGGCCCAGCGCCGGGTGGCGCTGTTGTGCTTCTCGCGCACCCGGCGATTCGCGGAAGGGGCCGTACGCGACGCCCGCGTCGCGTGCTGCAGAGGCTTCCACACGAAGCGCACGGAAAACCGGGCGAGGAAGGCGAGGGTGTCGCTGAATCCGGTCCCCTGGTGGCCGTGCACGAGAAAGATCGAGCCCAGCGTCCTGCCGTCGCGCCGCGCTTCGAGGAGCAGGCTCTCGCCCACCAGCAGGCTCCCGGGAGGATACACCGGATCGAGCTTCTGCTCGACCAGCACCGGCGATGCCCATTCCTCGTCGTGATTGCCCCAGAATCTCAGCAGCCGGCCCTCGGCGTGAAATGCCGCTTCCCGCGCGTAGACGTCCGGGTAGGCGGAGATGACCTCGTCCGGGCCGCTCTTCCAGAGTTCCTCGGTGTCGCCGAGCAAGGCGAGCGTGAACCCGGCTTCGAGGTAGTGGTCGAGCGCCAGCCGGTAGGCGTCCGCACAGGGAAGGAAGTCATCCGCGCGGTCACGTTTGCCCCGGTGCAAGTCGGACAGGATCACCAGCCTGTCGGCGTCCACGTCCAGCTGCCGGGAGAATTCCTCGGGCCACCAGTCCAGGTGCCGCGCCCGCCACAGCGCGGCGGTCAGTCCGGCACCGACTCGCGCCTCGTACAGGGAGTGCTTTCCAGATTTCCTCTTCCGCCGTTTCATCGCCTTGAATGTAAACGAAATGCGGGTTCCGTGGCTACCGGAGCAGGTCTCTCCGAATGAGGAATTCACGCACGGTGGCCCACGGTGTCGGACAGTCGTTGTGCCCGCACGGCAACAGGTGCAGCTCGGAGTCGCGGGCGGCGTCGGCGAGCGCTCGGCCGTGCTCCGCGGGTACGATCGCGTCACGTTCGCCGTGCAGCACGAGTACCGGTCCTTCGTACGAAGCCACGGTCGCCAGGTTGTCGAACCGGTCCCGGATCAGCGGGCCGAACAGTCCGAACCGGCGACCCAGCGGGCCGACGCCGGTGAACGATGACTCGAGGATCAGCGCTGCGACGCTCCGCTCGGCGGCGAGGTTGCAGGCCGCGCCGCCGCCGAGCGAACGACCCCATGCGATGATCCGGCCTGCATCGACGTCCGGGCGGCCGGCGAGGTGGTCCCAGGCGGCGTTCATGGTACGCGAGATCGACGCCTCGGACGGTCTGCCTCCGGACCGTCCGTATCCCGGGTACTCGACGAGCAGGACGCCGACGCCCCACCCCCGGACATGCTCGAACGGATCGAGCCAGTAGTCGATCAGCTCGCCGTTTCCGTGCGCGAAGATCAGCACCGGTGCGGCCGGGGACCCGTCCCCGCCCATGTCGGTGCCCGCTGCCTCGGGTGGCAGGTACCAGGCCTCGACTCCGTCGCTTCCCAGCGACACGATCTCGACGTCGCCGCGACCGGACGCCGGGGAAACGGAAGGTACGGGAGGGCGTGGAAACAGGACGGAACGCTGCAGACTCCACACGGCGGCCATCCAGATCAGCACGGCCGCCGCCAGGAGACCCGCCGCGGCCGGAACGTTACTCATCGAGTGAATCGCCAGGGAACTCCAGCACGGCGGTCCAGCGGGCCTCGACATAGCCCTGTGCGCGTTCGGCGAACGGCAGTGTTGACCCCGGTCTCCGCGGCCGGCTCACGACTGTCCCTCGGCGCGTCTCCGAGGGTCGAGGGCAGACTGGAAGGTGATCGGGAGACCCGACGGCGCCTGCAGGAAGTAGATCCGCTCCCCGTGCGCGTCCACCGGACCCTGCGGATCGAGCCCGTTCTGCTTGGCGTGCTCGGCGAAGGCCACCGCGTCGTCGACGATGATCTGCAGCAGCACCCCGGCCGGCAGGTCCGGCCCGACGGGCCAGACCTCGATCGCGCTGGAGCCGGCGGGAAATACCGCGCCGGAGAAAGAGGACGATTCGGCTCGGTTTCCGCCTGCAATGGCGGGCTCCGTGCTCGCAAGGCCCAATGACCCCAGTACGCCCGCCAGTGCTTCCGCCTCCATGGACACCGAGCAGAACCGGATTCCAAGGATCTTCACGTGTGTTCCCCCCCCTGGCTCCCGTTCATTCCCGCTCGACATCCCTCACCTCAACGGGAGCGAGCCCGTGTCCCGGCCGCACCGGCCAGCCGGGGAGACCGGGACTCGAGATCTCCAGTCCCAGAGACATCGACCGGATCGGACGCCGGTTGATCAGGACTATGGGTGTGTCGCACTCCCGGGCGATCGCAATGGGCAGCCGTCCCATTTCAGGTCTGCCGCGGCTCCTGCGCCGGGTTCCGAGCACGATCAGGTCCGATCGCGATGCACGAGCGATGATCGCTCCGAGGGGATCGTCCGACCGCTCCACCACGACTTCGTGCGGTCCCGCTGCCTCGTCGCGGGCGAGCCTGCGCAGATCCCGGACCGCGCGGGCGTGCGCCTCGTCGGACGCGCTCGCCGGTAGCGTGTGATAGAAGGTGATCGCCCGCTCGCCGGTGCGTGCGAGACTGGACAGCAGGCGCGCTCGCAGGTGGCTCTGATCCCTTCCGCCGCCGATCGGAACCAGCACCCGGCTCACCTGCTCGAGGCTCCAGCGTCGAGGCGCTCGCAATACCACCGTGTCCGCGTCCAGTTGTTCCAGCAGTGCTTCGATCCTCTGTGCGACCAGGTCTCCCTGGAGTTCGCCCAGCCCGAGCAGCACGGTTTCGCAGTCGTGCGCCTCCGCCACCCGCGCGATCTCGCGCCATGGGTCTTCGGCGATCGTGAACAGGCTCTCCGCGACGAGACCTCTGCGGAAGCCGCGTTCCAGCGACTCCCCCAGCACTTCCGGTGCTCCCGACAGGAAGTGTCCCGCTTCGGAACGTCCTCTCTGCGCCGGCGGAATGACCGACAGCAGCAGTACGCGACCCGTGCCCGGAGTGCGGAGCGTGGCGGCGACATCCACCAGGCTCGCGGCGCTGTCCGGATTGGCGATCGGGACGAGCACCAGCGGGCTCCGCCCGCGCAGGCGTGCCAGGTCCGGATCGCTCGCCTGGGCCGAAGCATCGGCCAGCCGGGCGCCCGGCGCGAACAGGGTAAGGTATAGAATGCCGCCGATCAGCAGCCACCAGCCGATCACCCCTCCGGCTTCCGGAACGGCGATCGCCTGGAAGCCGGCGAGCCCGACACACAGCGCGGCTCCGAGCATCGGCAGCGCGACCGACTCCGGTGCACTGGAACGCCGGTTCGCCAGAATCGCGGCCCAGTGCACGATCGCGAACGCGAGCAGAAAGATGAGGCTGGAAGCGGCACCGGCGGCCGCGACATCGGCGACCGCGACGACGATTCCGGCCACCATCACCGCCGTCAGGCCGACGGCGATCGCCGGGGTGCCGGTGGAGTCGCGGATCTCCGCTACGCGCCTCGGGAGGGTCCGGTCCCGGGCCATGGCGAAAGCGACGCGCGAGGCGCCTACCATGTTGGCACGGAGCGCCGACAGCATGGACAGGACACCCGCTCCGATGACCAGCCAGAAGCCCGGTGCTCCGAGGTACCGCTCTGCGGCTTCCGCCACGAAGCCTTCGGGGTTGGCGGCAGCCGTGGTGGCGATCTGGACTCCCGGTTCGGCTCCGACCGTCTCCAGCATGAACAGGAACGGGATGTAGATCGCGAGTGCGATGCCGAGGGAGAGGTACATCGCCTTCGGGATCGTCTCGGCCGGGTTCCGGACTTCCCCCCCCACGGCGGCGATCAGGTCGAAGCCCTGCAGGGCGATGAAGGTGTAGCCCATCGCCTGCAGTATCCCGAGCGAGCCCGACGGACTGAACGGCGAGAGGGAGCCGACGAGTTCCGACGGATCTCCGCGCAGCCACGCCAGGCACCCGCCGGCGATCAGGATCACGAACACGACGACTTTTCCCACGGTCGCCGCGTCCTTTCCACCTCCGACTCTTCGAATCAGGGTTGCGGCGTAAACGGCGGTGGCCACCAGCGCGATGACGACGCGGACGAACCCGCTGCGGGTCCAGGCCGCGGAGATCCCGAGCAGCGGCAGGCCGCGGCCGAGCCCTTCGGCGGCGAATGCGGCGAAGCCGAGGGCGTAGAGCACGCCGGCCACGATCGACGCGAACCACACTACCCAGCCGACTCCGAACGCGACTTCGATCGAGAGGACTTTCTTGGAGTAGGTGTAGACGCCGCCCGACTCGGGGAAACGTCTGGCGAGGCCGGCGAAACTGTGTGCCGTGAGCAGGGCGATTCCACCATTCAGCGCGAACGCGACGATCGCCGCGGGACCCGCCGTCGCGAACGCGACACCCGCGAGTGCGAGGATGCCTCCACCGACGATCGCGCCCACGCCGAGCATGGTCGCGCCCGTGAGTCCGAGATGTCTGTCCACGTCGGGCGCCTGTGCCTGGCTGCCGCGCACTCGCTCCTCCTGCCCGAGACGGCGTTCCTTGTAGCGATGATGTGACTCCAATATGCTTGCCACGCGCAAGTGTTCGAGCGTCCGACGGCAATGGAGGATCGTGATGAAGGCTCTGGTGATCGGTGGAACCCTGTTCATCGGCAGGCGCCTCGTACAGCGTCTCCTCGAAGAGGGGCACGAGGTGACCGTGTTTCATCGCAGTTCCACGCACGGCTACGGGGCTGAGGTGGCCAACCTCGTCGGCGACCGGAACGACGCCGAGTCAGTGCGCCGCGCCGTCTCGGGCCGGAAGTTCGATTGGGTATTCGACAACGTCTACGACTGGGAGCACGGTACGACGGCCGATCAGGTAGAGGGCACGGCGCGGGCGTTCGGCGACCGGATCGAACGGTACGTGTTCATGTCCAGCTGCGCGGTGTACGGCACAGGCAACTTCCTGCCTGAAACTGCGCCGCTCGTCGAGGATGACCACCCCGAACCGTACATGGCGCAGAAGTCGGCGAGCGAGAGGGCCCTGTTCCGACTGTACCGGGAAGAGGGATTCCCAGCCGTGACTCTTCGACCGCCGTTCGTCTACGGACCGCAGAATCCGTTCTACCGGGAGCAGTTCTTCTGGGACCGCCTGAGAGATGGCCGCCCGATCATCGTGCCCGCGGACGGATCGCGACTGATGCATTTTGTCTACGTGAACGACCTGGCCGAGGGCTGCCTGCGGGCCGCGGAGCTGGACGGGGTGGCGGGCGAGGCGTTCAACGTCGCGCACCGCTGGCCGATCACGCAGCTCGAGCTCGTCGAATCGCTGGCCGCTGCGGCGGGGATCGAGCCGCGGATCGTCATGATTCCGCGGGACGAGATCCTGGCGGCCGGCGGGGAGGTGATGGGCGGGAATCTCTACTTCGGCACCTACTTCGACATGCCCGCGATCACCGAAGATGTCGGTAAGGCGCAGCGGCTGCTCGGGCTCGATCCGATCGATTTCGATGCCGGGCTCGACCGCACGTACGAATGGTACCTGGCGAACCACGACCGACCCGACATCGATTACTCGTTCGAGGACCGTCTCCTGGCCGGACGCGTCTAGGGAGTCGGTTCTTCCGAGCAGGATCAGAAACTCGCCGGCCAGTCGGTCCGCGAGGACGGTGCTCGCTGCGGGCGCGAAGGTACGGGGACAGTCCCGTGGGCAGCAGCTGAGCCAGGGCTGGATCGAGACCCTGAGGCGCTCGAGGTCCACGGCCTGGGCGCCGGCCACGCTCGCCGTTCGACGGTCCCGTGACAGTTCGATGATCCGCCACCAAGTTCCAGCAACGTTCTAGGATTCAGGATCGACCGGATGATTCGGTATTCGCCGCAGCGGTGATCAGGAAGTTGAGCATCACCGCGCTCATGGCCCGGGCGCCCACCTCGATGGCTCCCTCATCGGCGACGTAGGCGGGAGAATGCGGCAGTCCGACCCATCCCTTTTCGGAGTTGGAAACGCCCAGATAGTACATGACCCCCGGAACTGCCTCCTGAAAAGAGCCGAAATCTTCGCTGAACTGAGTCGGGACGCTCTCGATCACCACGACTCCGGAATCTCCCAGAACCGAAGTCAGCGCCCTGCGGGACGCTCGCTCCAGTTCCGCATCGTTGGTGGCGCCGGCGATGGCCCGCACCTCGTAGTCCAGCGTCCAGGACAGGACCTGCGGGAGAACTTCCGGCAGAGACTGACGGATCCGGGCTTCGACTCGGGTGCTCTCGTCGAGGCTCGAGGTCGTCGCCTGACCGAGAATCAGCCAGCTGTCTGGATCATCCCCGGCCTGTGATCTGAACACCTGCACGAGCGCGAAATCTCCCTCCACGGACGGAGTCGAAGGAGCCACTGTGCTGGTGGCACGTACGAGCTCGACGGCCTTGTCTGCGGCACTGGAGAGATCGCCCTCACCCGAGAACCTGATCCGGAACCGGTCGCGTCCAGCGAGCAACGTACCGGACTTCGTGCCAACCTGACCAACTTGCAGCGGCGCCGTGTGATAGGCGAAGACGGCGTCGGGTTGAAACTCCGAGAACAGCCCGTCCTCGATCATCGCCCGGGCACCCGTTGCCGTCTCCTCGGCCGGCTGGAATATGAACATGATGGACCCGGCCAAGTCATCTCGAACAGCTGCCATGCCTTCTGCCAGCGCCAGTCCCACGGTCGTATGAATATCGTGCCCGCAGATATGCCTCACGCCCGATATCGTCGAAGCGAAGGGAACGGGGTCGGGGTCGTTGGACGTCACGGCGTCCATGTCCGCCCGGAACGCCACGAGCGGTTGGTCGCTGCCCCCGCGCAGGATCGCTACGACTCCATGGCCGCCGATCCCCGTGTTCACGGCATACCCTGCCGCCTGCAACCTCTCGGCCACGATTCCGGCGGTGCGCTCTTCGCGGCCCGACAGCTCGGGGTGGCGATGGAAGTCTCGCCGCACCTCGATCAACTCTCCACGCAGCTCTGTCAGGCGAGCTTCCACGGTCGTCTGGAGACGGGCCAGCTCCGAAGACTGGCCTGCCAGGTGATCGGGCCCGACCATCAGGAATACGCCGGTTGCCACGACCATCGTTCGGGAAACCCCGGCGCAAAATCTCGTCATGCTTCCGGCGGCTTTTCCGCGGTCATCATCACGGCCTTCACGCCGAAAGCCTCCGCCGAGTTCTGCGTGGACTGCTGTCGGAAGCGGAAACCCGGAACCACGGCTGACTTCACCCGCTTGAACCCGGCTTCCTCGAGCAACGCAAACATCTCTCCTTCCAGGAGAGCTCCTCCGATTCACGCGGCCCACAGCTTGGGGTCGTTGACGATCGACTGGCTGAGCTGCTTTGCGCTGACGATATCCGTGATCGAGATCCGACCGCCCGGCTTGAGTACCCTGAACATCTCCTCTACGACCTGCCGTTTGCGGAACGACAGATTGATCACGCCGTTCGAAATCACCACATCCGCCGTCGCATCGGGAAGCGGGATCTCCTCCATGCGGCCCTCGTGGCACTCCATGGTCGTGCCGGTTGCCGCGGCGTGCGCCCTGGCCTTAAGGCACATGGAGGGATTCAGGTCCACCCCGATAACCCGTCCCGCCGGTCCGACGAAACGGGACGCGACAATCGCGTCCAGTCCGGCACCGCTCCCGAGGTCGAGAACCGTTTCGCCGGCCTGCAGATTCGCGCGCTCGTGCGGATTGCCTACTCCAGCGAACGAAGCGACAGCGCCCGCGGGCGCCTCATCCAGCCACGCGGCATCGTAGCCGAAGAGTTCCGCGGCGTCTCTTCCGTGGAAGAAATGAAACTCGGCCTCGGGATTCTCCGCAACCTCCTCGTACATGCGGATGATCTCGTCCTTCAGAACGGCCTCGAGCGAGGCCTGATCATCGGCCTTCATCCGTACCTCCCTGACATGATCGACATCTGCTGCGTCCCTATCGCCTTCGTGCCTCGCATCTCCCCTCCATCATGCGCGGCCGGAACGGCGACCGTGACACCTACCTACGGACGACCCGGTCTCGAAAAATGTCAACCTGCAGTTGCGCATACCCCCTGCACCACTCTCTCCTCTTCCGAGACGTCCCTGACACCCCCGTCCGTCCCGCCGGGGCACGCCGGAGGGCGAGTGTCTGGTTGCTGAGGTTCAGGACTCGAAGGCAGATTGTCCCCTCCGGGGGTTCGACTCGAATCTTGGATCGCCATGCGTCACTGGTACCAGGAAGTCCACCGACGAGGACTGTGGCAGG
>Ga0209536_100000356_pt1 | contig 72943 bp, 56 predicted proteins | sample DeeMarSeWOR28_12_FD_187461 | JGI IMG/M metagenome (GOLD analysis project Ga0209536, IMG submission 187461) | Marine sediment microbial communities from White Oak River estuary, North Carolina - WOR-2-8_12 (SPAdes) (version 2) | ecosystem: Environmental > Aquatic > Marine > Intertidal zone >...
CGAAATGTTGACTGCTCGTGAACAATTAATGGAGGACATTGATTGTATCATCAATAATTACTTTGAATACTTTGATGTTAATTATGACGAAGAACTTGTAAAAGTCTTGTGTGATGCTGTCTGCCGCAACTTTCCTCTAACTGACACCTGATTAACTGTCACAAGGGGTCTTGTGTTCTCATAAGATCCCTGCCATACTTCATTTGTTCACCACTCAGTTCTCATGTCTTACACTCAGTTTGTTGGAACTGCCAAGTGCCGTGTGGCACCAGATTTCGATCTGAACCAGTTTTTGATGTCAACTGCCGATTGGATTGGCAACAATGTTGATGATCAAGAAAATGAGAATCTAAGTGCTAATGATAAAGAAGCACTGTGGCATTATGAAGATCGAACTCACGAAGCAGTTTGTGATGATCTTTCAGGTTATTTGCAACTTACTGGTGATCAACTACTGATCAATGTGGATTCTGAAGAACAGAATACCATGATTTGGGATTGGTTGATTGATCAAGTGTTGCATTCTGCGATGGTAAGTAACATCATGGAGATCAATTCTGCCACCATTGATTCACGAATGGGGGTCGAATGCGGTGTTTCTTATTACACCAAGGATGGTGATTTCATCGGTTCTGATGATGTATTTGACATCCTGGAGAAGACAGTTCTCAAACCGTCCACCTGAGGGGTTGACTCCCTCCCATTTCTGCCCTACACTGTCCAAGTAATCAAAAGAGGCACCAATGCTTTTCAAGTTCGACTCCACTGCCATCTACTCTGTCAAGTGTGAGAATGGCAACGGTGAGGTTTCTGTGACCTACCGCTCCAACCTCGACAAGTCTTATGACTTTGAGACGGGTGATTCCTTCATCATCGAAGCGTTCTGCACTGAGAACTGCATCGACGGCAATGCCGAAGAGAAGCAGTCCATCGGCAAGCAGATCGCCCAGTGGAAGAAGGATGGCATCCTGACCCCTGTGACGGTCTGAGGAGTGTCCACCAGGGGGCAGCAATGCCCCCACCCTGCCCCTATACTGACATCAGTTCAAACAACCGGACATGTTCCACACTTTTGCCAACAAAGGTTTCCAAGTTACTTTTGCCAACGGGTGGAAGGTCAGCGTAATGTTTGGCGCGGGAAACTACTGCCAAAATCGGTTTGAGGATGTTGATTATCGTGCAACTGTTCCCGTTTGGGGATCCTGGCACAGTGAAGATGCAGAAATTGCAGTGTTCACTCCTGATGATGATTTCTCTACCGATTTTCCAGGGTGTCCCGAAGGGGATCAAGTTCTGGGGTGGATCACCCCGGAAACTATGCTGGAGATTATGACCTGGGCTTCTAATCAGTGAGTGTGACGGTTTGAGGAGTGTCCACTGGACCTAGGCATGTCCCAAAACTGCCCTACACTGTCTTCAGTCGCAACAAAGCAATGGCATTTGTTTCCTGGTCTGTTCACCCGCTCTACGACGAGCAGGACAAGGAGTTCTTCACCAGTGAAGATCACGCCCTGGATGTTGCCTACGATTGGTCGGCACAGACCCATGGGCGGACAATGATCATCCAACGGGATGGTCAGGAGTGGATGTGGGTCACTGCCTGAAGTGTCCACTGGGGGTCTCCGGATCCCCACTCCATGCCCTATACTGATTCCAGTCGCAACCAAGACCATGCATCGCAATCAAAACGGCGAAGAAGTGCTCCACAAGGAAACCGTCAGGGTTTACCGCAACCTGCGTGATGGTTGCTGGAGCATCCAACGTAAGATCCCCGGCAAGGGTTGGAGGGTCTGGTTGCGTTGGGATTACGTTGTGCTCGACAATGCCCACTTCGTTGTAGACGAAAAGGGACGCAACCGTGTTCGCAAAGAGGGCAAAAAGTATGTTCATGCATACTGCTATGGCACTCTCATGGCAAACACTTTAGGTTGCAATGAGAAGATGGTAAGGGTTAATTACAACCCATACCGTGATGATCACTTCAACACTCGACATGGTGATGTGTATCAAGCAAACCGAGTTTGGTTAACTCACAAGGGTGAAGTCTTCTGCGAATGATACATCAGGGGATCTTATGATCCCCTTTTGTAATGTTTTTTTATAATTATTTTTTAACAGGGTCGGTGTCGATGTATTTTCGTCTACGAGGATACCCCTGCCTCTCATTTGATTGTCCCCATAGTATAAGACCTCACAGGGTCTCATGGGGACACCTCGGGACAGTTTCACAAGTGTCACAAGGGGATGCGGACGGACTCCCCCCCCCCCCCCGACCAGTGCCAGTTCTCACAAGTGGCACACACCCCCTTGATCTCGACGAGATGTGCGTGTATCTTATGAGAGTCAAAGGGAGGCATCATGCTTTTCCAAATCACAGAAATCGAGTTTGATTTTGAGGACTCCGAGGGTATTCTACCTGAGGAGCATCAGAAACCCATCATCGAAGATGTTATCGGTGAAATCTGGGAAGCAGAAGATGAAGATGATCTCGTAGAAGAGATCACATGTGCCACAGGATGGTGCATCAAATCCCTCGACTATCGCATTGTTCTCTCATGACATTCTCAGACATTTGCAAAATGGTTGATTCGATGGAGAATGACATCATTTCAACAAGAGAACAAATCCAAGAAGACATTCTTGCATTTGCATCATCAATGGATGATGAAAAGATTTTCTTCACAGATGAAGTCTTAGATCAACTCTGTGAAATCATTGTTTCCAACTTCAACAATCTTCTCAACAAATGAATCTCACAACTGAACAACTCGATGAAATCATCGAGAAATATTGTGATCGTGTCGTTGATGAAATGGACACGAAATCAATGGAACAGATGCTCTATGATCTGCTGGTAGATTCTTTTCAATCTGCCAGTCAACATGACATGGAAGACCTCATCACATCAATTTATGATGAGGAATACTGGCAGGATCTCGTAGAGGATGTGACACAAGAAAAAGTGTCACAAGATACTTGACTTCTCATCAAATCTCGACTAGAATACACACGTTCATTCATTCATTCCAATGACCAAATCCCTGATGCTCTCCATGCTCCGTCAAGGTTCCACTGGTGAAGAGATCCTTAAGATCCTCGACACCATTGTTGCATCCCCTGAGGATGATGCTATCATTGAGAGTGAACCAACTCTAGAATGGATTGAGTTCTAATGGAAAAAGCATTTGTCTTTCCCAAATCTAAAAAGGCAAAGAATCGTTTCGCAAACTTGATGGATAATCTCGACGAGGTTATCATCGAACAAAACAAAGGTGATCGAGTTTTTGTTACATCAATCAATGGTAAAAACCATTTTTGGGTGAACATCAATCACGACAAAGATTGGATCATCGAGTTTTGATCTTATGAGGGGTTAGCACCCCTCTTTTTTTATGTCTAGTGGAGATGTGCCAGTTTGAGAGGTGGAACAAATCCCCTTGTGGTGTCTCAGGATCTGTGGGATCTTATGTGCATCGGAGGAACACACCCACCACACACCTCCCGAAACCAACCATGTCCCAGATTGCTGCTCTTCAAACCGAAGTCATCAACCTGCAACAGTCGATGCAAACCATCCAAACTGCGATGGATGCCATCAACAGCAAGATTAAAACTCTCACTGAAGCAGAAGAGTTTGATGTCTTTATGCTCAATGAGATGACTCCTTTCTTCGGTGATGATACCTCACGCAACATCATCAAAGTGTTGCAAAAGTGCCGGACTGAGGATCACAACTATTTCCACTTTTCCCCTGTTTATCAGTGGAAAGGCATCAAAGGTAATCTCGAAAAGCGTCAGTTGCTGAAACTTATCTCCGCAACTTATCGTGTTAAGTATTCTCGCAATGTGCCCCTGGTGTATTCTCTCCGCAGTGAGATTAAGTATGCCAAGGCATGTCCTGAGTGTGGTAAACTTGCCTCCGCTTTTTATGATCGTCTGGTGAAAGAAGGCAAGATTTGATTATAGTGTGACAGTTTATGAACAGGGCACCCACGGTGGTGCCCACCATGCTGTAGGATGATCAAGTCGTCAGGGATTCCTCCCATGCTGAACCTCACCGAACTGGCAACCGAAACCGCCTGGGTCTCCCAGATCGATCCCGACTTCCAACTGGACGTGTCTGGTCGTGCCCTGTGGGCAGTCTTCTCTGCTGAGTCCCCCGAGGGTATCCCCTCCGATGCCCTGGACTGCCTGGACGTGCTCACCCCCGAGCAGATGCCCGTCTGGACCCCCTGGATCGATGCCACTGATGAGCAGATCGCAGATGCCCGTTGCTTCCGTTACATTGTGTTGAGCAACTGACGCAGTGGGGGGCACCGCCCCCCTCCCGTGCTACACTGATCGAGTCAACACGCAACCGACCGATGGATCGCTTCTGCACCACCGCCCAGATCGATGAGCATCCCCTGATCGACATCTCCCCCGAGGTGATGACCGACGAGCAACTAGCAGCACTGCTGGAGGTGACGGTGGATCAACTGCTGGGTCTCACGCCAACCAACTAACTGGCACAAGGGGCATCGACAGGATGCCCCACTACATGCAACAATAGGTTCAACCGCAAAGGACACCCATGGCACTGCACTTCTCCACCGGCAACGCCAAGATCAACAAAAACACCCTGATCTTCAACCTGCCCGCAGGCAAGACCTGCCCAGGTGCTATGTTCTGCAAATCCTTTGCAGTTGTGACACCTGAGGGTCGCAAGATTGCTGATGGTCCTCACACTGAGTTCCGTTGCTTTGCTGCATCTGGTGAGGTGCAGTTTGACCAGGTTTTCTTCAACCGTGCCGACAACTTTCAGCAGGTTTTGGATGTGATGAAGAATGGCAACCTTGCCGACTTTATCAACACCGAACTGCACAAAAACCTCAAGAAAAAGCACACCCGTGTTCGCATTCATGAGTCGGGTGACTTCTTCAATGCACACTATCTCCAGGCATGGATTATGGTGGCAATGGCAAATCCTACGATCAAGTTCTACTGCTACAGCAAATCCCTCAACCTTTTTGTAGGTTTGGATCTGCCCAGCAACTTCTACCTCACCGCATCTTATGGTGGCAAGTTTGACTACCTGATCGACGAAGGTTACTTCCCCAGGTATGCAAAGGTCGTCGAATCCGTGGAGGTTGCTGATGCTCTGGGTCTGCCCGTTGATGTAGACGAACGGCACTGTTTTACTCCCGGTCCTTACGCTCTGCTGGTCCACAATACCCAACCTAAGGGTTCCGAATGGGGCAAACATGCACGGGCAAACCGTACAGTGAAAAAGGAACTGCGAGCAGCACTGGGGGTGTGACAGTCGGACAACCTGCACACGGGGGCGGGATCGCCCCCCCCTTCATGCCCCATAATGGTTTCAACGGGGGGCAAACGGACCTCCCACCACCTCAAGGATTATGACCACTTGGAACCCCTACAATCCCTGCAGCGTGGGCGACCTTCGCCTTCCCGCCCAGTTCCAACCGCTGCGGTGGACGCCTTTCTACTGTGACACGAAGGCAGGTCACCCTACCCGTGCCTGGGTTCACCTGCCTGCCGGTCTGGTGCTCTCCTGGGGATGCCCCGTAGAGCAGGGCGAGGAAGTGGAAGTCTGGTCTCTGGGATCGCTGCTGCTCACTCGCCCCATGACAGAGCAGGAGCGGATCGACTGGGAGTATGATCTGTAAACCTTTGTGAACAAACGGGGGATCGCCCACGGTCCCCCCTCCCCAGACGCTACACTGATTCAGTCAACACGCAACGCGACCCATGATCGAACTGATCGCCAACGCTTACACCCGCCTGATCCGCATCGGTGCCCGCAGCATCCTGATTCAGCGTGGACCCCATACCTGCAGCGACCTCGCCCGTGCCATGGGGATCGACCCCGCCAAGCATAAGGGCACGCTGCACGCCATCCTGGTGGATCTGGAGCGGGCAGGATCGCTCGCTGCCACCCGGAACGATGCCACCGGCAAGCGGGATCTGTGGTTTGCTGTCCCGGTCGCTGTCCGCAAGCGGGACGCACTCGCTGCTGCCATCCTGGGGTGATCTGTAACGGATTGTGAACAAACGGGGGATCTTCCGGGATCCCCCACGCGATCCGCCCCTGGATGCTGTAGGATTACCTCAGTTCAAACGAACCCCGATGACCACCGCCACCCGCCAGATCACCATCCTGACCCGCGAGGGCGAGGTGACCTTTGCCACCGCCCTGACCCTGCCCGAGGCAATCCAGATCCTGCAGGGTCTCCGGAGCAACTTCGCCCAGTCGCTCGCCCAGTCTGCTGCCCGTCGCGGTTTGTCCCCCAAGCAGGAGGCATGGGCGTTCAAACTGGCACAGGATGCCATCACCCCCGCTGCCCCTGCAGAGCGTAAGGTCGCAGGCGACCTGCAACCGATCCTGGATCTGTTTCAGCGTCAGAGGGAGCGTGGTGCCAAGCGATTCTCCCTGCGTCTCAACGGTGCCACCCTGTCGCCCTCCCGCGACGGTCGCAACGTGTGGGTTAAGCGTGGCGACGCCTTCCTGGGGGGCATCCGTGAGGGCGGTCGCCCTGATCGCTCCATCCCCAGCGACGTGGTGAGCATCCTGCAGGGTGCTGCCAGCGATCCCCTGAGTGCTGCCGTCGCCTTCGGGCGTGAGACTGGGGAGTGCTCCTGCTGCGGGCGGGAACTGACCGATCCCCGCAGCATCGCCCTGGGGATCGGACCCATCTGCAAGGACAAGTGGGGACTGTGACGGATTGTGAACAAACAGGGGCATCCGCCACGGGTGCCCCACCCCAGTCGCTACAATGATCGAGTCAACACGCCACCGCATCATGACCACCACCACCGCCCCCGTGTTCCGCACCTTTACCCGCGAGGAGTCTTCCGCTATCTACAACCTGCACATCGAGCAGGGCAACATCATCACCGGGATGCCCGGATTCGTGGAGGTTATCTATCAGTCCAACACTGAGAAGGCATACGGATTCACCGCAAATCCTGAGTTTGTGATGGATCTTATTGAGATCATCTCCTGGACTGATTGCAAGGGAATCTCTCTGGGTCGTTTGATTCACCAAGCGAAACAGAATGGCAACCTTGAATCTATCGAATCCGCAGAGTGAGTTAGGTATACTTAGGGGGCACACATTGCCCCCTTTCCTTACACCTATAAGCAATTCTGATCGATCAGCAGTCCTTATCGGTCGTATTCTTACCGATAAGCAGTTCTTATGGGTGTGCCGGTTCGCCGCCCGGCGGGCGTAACGAAAAAAGATGGGTCCTTCTAACCTACAAATCTTGTCCTTTGAGAGATATATAACAAACGCTATATTATTTTGAAAATGAAATACATCGGACCTGTAAAAATTTCCCGCAATAAAAAATATATGAAAACCCCCTATTGGAACATATATCGTGCAGTTTTTGCAGGATGGTTAATAAGATACCCAAGGAACATATTAAGATACATATTAATTCTCATATTTCTCTTATGGATCGCCCCCCTGCCCTGGAAATTTCTCATAATATTTCTGACACTCCTCATAATAATCGATAAGAAAAGAAGATAAATATGGCAGTGACTCGCATTGTGCATGAATGAAACCAAGATTTATCACATATATTTAAAAGATAGGTGTGTATATCATAATCTACCAGAAGAAGAATTTAAGAATTATTGGGATAATTTGAAGTATCTCACAGATCTTATAGGGGGTAATAATTACAAGGTTTCTGATTTATCTTATGAGGAACTCACAGTAAATAAGAAAGCGGCGGCAGAATCGTCACACTGACTTGACCGTTATCATAAAGTGTATTAAAATAACATTGAAGGTTTGAAAGAATTATGGCAAAAGGATTTACAGTAAAAGCAAACCCCCCGAAGGTGGGTGGAGGAATTACCCAGTCTACTCAAGAGTGGGATTATGCAAAGATCAAAGAGAGAATGAGAGGAAAGGCGATTGTCTTCTGCTTACCTGGCAGAGGATGTTCGTTTCAATTTCTCAAATCATTCGTACAACTTTGCTTCGATCTTGTGCAAAATGGGATGAACATTCAGATCTCACAAGATTACAGTTCAATGGTAAACTTCGCAAGATGTAAATGTCTTGGTGCGAATGTTCTGCGAGGACCTGATCAGATTCCGTGGGACGGTAAGTTACCTTATGATTATCAACTGTGGATTGACAGTGATATTGTGTTTGACACTAATAAGTTTTGGCAATTATGTGATCTTGCATTCCCAGAGGACGCAGTGATTTATAGGGAAGAAGAAGGAGAAAACGGAGAAATTGAGAAGAAAGCAGTATTCATTGAAAAGCAAGATTTGAATGGAAATGTAATTGCCCGTAGTCTCAAAGCAGATCCAGAGAAGGACCGCCCTATTGCTGCTGGTTGGTATTGCACGGAAGACGGTAGGACAACTTCTGTGGCACATTGGTTAGATGAGGATGACTTCCGTAATAATGGTGGAGTCATGAATCATGAGATGGTTGATGGTATCAGTAAGCGTCGTAAACCATTTACAGTTGATTATACTGGATTTGGTTGGGTTATGATTAAGAACGGTGTCTTTGAGCATGAGGAAATGAAGTATCCATGGTTTGCTCCTAAGATGCAAGTCTTTGAGTCTGGTGCCGTACAAGATATGTGTGGAGAAGACGTATCGTTCTGTCTTGATGCCAAGGAAGCAGGTATGGAAATCTGGTGTGATCCTCGGATTCGTGTTGGACATGAGAAGACCAGGGTGATCTGATGGCAAAGTTCAACATCGTATATGACGGGGAGATTCTTTACAAAGCGATCTCTTATGAGAAATCTACAGAGATACTTGACGAACTGGCAGAAAAGTTTTATAATGATGGAGAGTTCAATCCAGAACTCCTTGAACTAGAAGAGGTAACTGATTAATGGCTGCGATTAAAAAATCACTGCTTGGCACTGTATTCATCGAAAGTCAACCCAAAAAAACTCGACAGGGTTCTGGGCAACACACGAAGTATGCAGCATCTAGCAGAAACAAAGCTCGCAAACGCTATCGTGGGCAGGGTAAATAAATAACTCTACAAAGATCCGGGGAGTAATCCCCGGTTTTTTTTGTGTCTTATGAGATATTATGAGATCTTATGGAAACTTATGAGATATTATAAAATACGCTTTTAACGCTACTCTATGGAAAAAATCCGTTAAACTCTAAGTGCTATGAAAGAATGGGAAGATTTACACATTGATGACTTTTGGGTTTATAATAAACTGATTGTCGCCAAGAAAAATGGATACATTTGTGGTCCTGTAGGAGTTCCTGTCCCAAGTCCTGGGTATTATATCGTCAGACCCATGGTAAACCTTCTTGGAATGGGCATAAACGCACGTATAGAGTGGATTGAATCTGACACTGAGCACTACCATCCTGCAGAATTTTGGTGTGAAGTCCTTTCAGGTGAGCACATTAGTGTCGATTTTTACAAAAAAGACCCAAAATTAGTCGTCAGAGGAATAAGAGACCCTGATGATCCTCTATATAAATGGAAGAGGTGGGAAAAAATTGAGAAAAAAGTTGGATTTCCATCAATTTTAACAGAATTGAAAGGCAGTTATGACTGGATTAATTGTGAATTCATAGAAAATCGTTTAATTGAAGTGCATTTTAGGCAAAATCCTGACTTTAGGCATGGAAATAGCATTGCAATTCCAGTTTGGAAAGGTGATAGACCCCAAAAAATAGAAAATTATACCTTTGTTGAAGATAAAGACTACTTAAGAAGAGGATTTTTTGTCGATTAACGGGATAGAAACCCCGTAAAAAGTTCTGATTTTACAAAATCAGGAGAAAAATGGCAAATTCACCAGTAGATCGTAATGTAAATATTATGAAAAATGAATTTGGCACGAACAAACTAGTAACAGACTATGGTTGGGAGGCAAAAATGGAAGCAAATCATGATTTTTTGGATAACTTGGCAAATCATCAGCATCAAATCCTTTTGAGAGAGCTAGATTATGAAAAAAATCGTAAAAATTTGGATAAATTCAAAAAAACTAACGATTTACATGAGAAAATTCGTAATGATGAAGATTATGATGATTGGGAATATGGCACAGAGCCACTTTTTGGGTGAATATCTTAAAAGTTTACTAAATAACGTAAGAATATCAGTATAGTTAAATGCCGCTAGAGAGGATAAGTAAAAATTTTAAAGATATTAGTATGACCTTTAAATCAAGTCCTATTAATGGTGATATTTTGACTCTTAAAGACGCGGCGGCTATTGCAAGAGCTGTTAGGAACCTTGTTTCCACTTATCCGGGAGAAAGATTTTTTTCTCCCAATCTTGGAACTGATGTTCACCGAGTAACTTTTGAACAATTTGACCTTATAACAGCAAATGAGATTAAATCTCAGATTGAATCGACTCTAGAAATTTATGAACCTAGAATAAAGGTAATTGAAGTTGATGTTGCAAATGATTATGAAAATTTAGAGTTTAATGTAACCATAAGTTACCAAATAATTGGTCTTCAAGAAGAACCAATAACAGTATCATTTGCACTTCAGCCAAATCGATAAATGGCATTAGTAAATTTTTCCAATTTAGACTTTGATCAGATAAAAACTTCGATTAAAGATTATTTAAGATCTAACTCAGAATTTACTGACTACGATTTTGAAGGATCTGCTTTATCCACAGTTATTGACATTCTTGCTTATAACACTTATATTAGTTCATACAATGCTAACATGGTTAGCAATGAAGTTTTTATTGACAGTGCAACTTTAAGAGAAAATATTGTTTCTTTGGCGAGAAATATTGGTTATGTACCAAGATCAAGAACTTGCTCTAGAGCAATCATCTCTTTTTCTGTGGATACATCAAGTTTGGCTGAACGTCCAATTACTTTAAACCTTAAAAAGGGATTGTGTGCAACCGGAGGAGGTTATTCTTTTAACACTCTAGAAGATGTTTTAGTTCCTGTTATTAACAATACTGCAAATTTTAAAGAAATTGAAATAGTAGAAGGAACTCAAATTACACAAACGTTTACAGTAAATGCCAATAATCCAGAACAAAAATTTATTTTGGATAATGAAAATATAGATACATCAACAATTAGAGTTACAGTAAGAGAGGGAGAAACTAGTACAGTAACTAGAAGATATAATGTAGCAGATAGTTTATTCAATATAACAAAAAACTCTAAAGTATTTTTTATTCAAGAAATATCAGACCAAAGATATGAACTTATTTTTGGTGATGGTGTATTTGGTTCAAAATTAGAAAATCTTAGTATTGTAGAAGTAGATTACTGCATATCAAATGGACCAGATACTAATGGTGTTAATACATTTAATTATGCTGGTAGAACTTTTACTAATAATGATGAAATTATCACATCTGGATTTTCTATCATTTCGACAAATTCATCATCTAGGAATGCAAAAGAAATAGAGAGTGTAAACTCAATTCGTAAATATGCACCAAGAGTTTATGCTTCTCAATATAGAGCGGTAACTGCAACGGACTATGAATCATTAGTACCACAAATTTATGCAGAAACTGAGTCTTTGTCAGTTTTTGGAGGAGAGACTTTAGATCCTCCTCAATATGGGAAAGTTTTTATAACTATAAAGCCTTTAAACGGTCAGTTTATTCCAAATTCAGTAAAAACAAATATTATAAATCAACTTCGCAGATATACTGTTGCTGGCATTGTTGTTGAAATTTTAGATCTTAAATATCTTTATGTTGAATTTATATCAAATGTATATTACAATAGGTCAGAAGTTTCATCTACTTCCGGATTATTATCTGCTGTTGGAAATAGATTGAATACATATGCTAACTCTAGTGAACTCAATCAATATGGTGCTAGATTTAAATATAGCAAATTTTTAAATGTAATAGATACCTCAGATAGATCAATCACATCAAATGTAACCAGCATTGTAATTAGAAGAGATATTAGAGCAGCATTAAATGAATTTGCCGGTTACGAGATCTGCTTTGGAAACCAATTTTTTATAGAATCTAAAGACGGATACAACTTAAAGTCATCTGGTTTTAAAGTTTCTGGAATTTCAAATACTGTTTATATTACGGATATACCAAATTCGGATTTAAAAAAAGGAAAATTAATATTATTTAAAATATCGGAAAGTAATAATGTAGTTATTGTTAGAAAAAACGTAGGGGAAATTGATTATATTAAAGGTGAGATCCTTTTATATCCAATAAATATTATTCAAACCAGTAAAGTAGTTGACAGTGAAAATCTTATAGAATTGTCTATAAGACCAAGATCCAATGATATTATCGCACTGCAAGATTTGTATTTACAACTTGATGTAGCTTCTTCAACAATTAATTTAATACCAGATACAATTTCTTCTGGTTCTGATACTTCTGGGACCATATTCAAAACATCATCCAGTTATACCGATAACAGCAAGTTAATAAGAAATTAATATGAATAACTCTAATGTAAAAATCAGTTCTATTGTAGAATATCAATTACCTGAGTTTGTAAACGTTGAATACCCACTTCTTGCTGAATTTTTAAAAGAATATTATAGATCTACAGAAGTAACTTTTGGTTCTAATGATCTTCTATCAAATATTGCCAATTACATTAAGATTGATAATTTATCTGAAATAGTAGATACATTTTATCTTTATAATGATAAAACTTTTAATATAACTCGCATATTAAAAGATAGTACTACTATACTAGATGACCAAAGACTTGTAAAAATTACAACTTTGCAACCTCATAATTTTGTAGACGGAGATCTAGTAGATATTATTTTAGATAATCCAGATATTGGATCGGGTTTAAACGACTTGATTGATAATGATTCAAATCTTTCATTTAAAGGATCAAGATTTAAGGTAACAATTGTAAATGAAACTGAATTTTTTCTGAACAATAGTGGATCTGGAATTAGCGATAGAAATATTGAAGATCCTCAAGGGCTATTGGGAAAAGTAACAAAAAGTGATATTAATTTTGATGATGATGAAATAGTAATTTACACTAAAGTTAATAGTAAAAAATCATTACCATTATTTTATGGTTTAGTTAGTATTGATGATGAAATAATTCTCTATAAATCTATTGAACCCAATCCTTTTACCGTTGTTGTGGATGGTGAGACTTATCCTGCGTATAAGTTGCTGGATTGTAGTAGAGGATTTTCTGGAGTAACTTCTTTAGGAGAAGGTCTTCAAGATGAATTAATTTTTGAATCTACGGTTGCAAGTAGTCATTTAAATAGATCTGAAGTTATAAATTTAAGTTCTATTTTTCTTAAGCAATTTCTAAAAAAGATAAAATATCAATATCTTCCTGGATTCGAGAATAGTGAATTAAATGAAGAGTTAAATGAAAATATCTTTATTAAGCAATCTAGAGACTTTTATTCTTCAAAGGGAACTGACACTTCATTTAAAATTTTATTTGCAGCTTTATATGGTGAAGATGTAAATATTATAAAACCAAGAGATTATTTAATTGAACCATCTGATGCAAATTATAGAGTTGTAAAAGATCTAGTTGTTGAAGCTTTAGAAGGAAATCCAGAAGATCTTATCAATAGAACTTTATTTCAGGACTCTAACACTTTTATAAAAAGTGCAAAAGGAACAGTATCTTCAGTTGAAAGAATAGTAAGAAGTAATAAAGAATATTATGTTATAAGTATTGATGATGGATATGAAAGAGATATTAATTTTAGAGGAACATTATTTAATGATTTTTCAATACATCCCAAGACACTATCAGTTCAATTCATAGAATCAGGTTCTACAGTAATTGATGTTGATAGTACTATAGGGTTTCCAGAGTCTGGTAACTTAGTTGTAAAAACTATTGATCCATTCACAGATACTGAATTAACTTATAACATTTCTTATGAAAGTAAAACTTTAAATCAATTTTTACAGTGTAAAACTATTGGCGAAGTTGTTAAAAATATTGTAAATCCAATTTATAGTAATAGTGAAGTTTATTCTGATGCATATGCTTATGGATTTGTTGGGCAAAATTCTGATGAACTTGTTAGAGTTAGAATATCCGGAGTTATTTCTGAATTTGAACAACAAGAAAAAACATTTTTGTATGAAGCTGGAAATAAAATTAGAATTAGATCTTTAGGATTAGAATCTACTTCTCTTAGAGATAATAAGTGGATATTCAATATACCCATTTCATATACAGTAAAAGAAGCTTTTCTAGAAGATTCTTTTAACTTGATATACAGAATTTCTTTTGAAGATGACATAGATTTTTACAAATATAATAATTTCATAGTAGAAGAAGATTCACAAGCTTTGGCTGAAATTACAGAAGTTGTATCAAATAAAACTGCATTATTCAGGTTTAACAAAGTTATGGGGACTCCTCTTGTAAATTTTTCTGTACCTGAACTTATAAACAAAACTCTCACAAGAAAATATTCTAAAAGTTCTATATTAAACTATCCAGATTTAAACATTTACAATACAAATGTCCTTAACACTTACATAGATGAGGATAAGTCAACTATTGTAGCATCTGCATCTTTACCATCATATGCAGGAAATCTTGAAATAAAAGATCGTTCTATTATTGGAAGATTATATTTTGGAAAAAAAACAACTACAGGTCAAGATAAAAATGATAAATTATTTTCAGATGGAACTATAGATTATTCGTATTTTACAGTGTTTGCACCAAATGCTTCAGGTGTTGAAATTGCTGTAAAGCATGGATTTTACACTGGAGATGAAGTAGTTTTTAGATCTGTAGATCCAACTAATTCACCATTTCCCGATGGAGTTTACTATGTAAGAGATTTTAGATCTTTTGGAGATTTGTATGGATTACAATTATCCAGCAGTAAATCTAATATCTTAAATGAAAGATTTATTTTTCCACAAACATCAGAAAATTCTAATGTTCCATTAGTATCTTTTAATAATATTTCTGGAGTTTCTGAAGGATCTATACAGATTTATGATTTTTCAATAGTAGATTTTAATTCGGAAGATAATTTTCAACCTAAACTACTAGGACCACAAAATTTACTTAGAAAAATTTCCGATCCAATATTAGATTCTGTAAAATATGAGACAAATAGTGGTCCAGTTGGAATATTTGTTAATGGAACTGAGATTTTAAATTATAAATCTAATGATACAATTTTCTTTGGTCCAATTGAATCTGTTGAAGTAATATCTCCTGGGTATGGTTATGATGTAATTAATCCCCCAGAGCTTTCTATTAGAGATTTTGGAGGAGCAAAATTAAAATATGATGCTAAAAGATCAACACCTCCATCATTTCAAGGAAAACAAATAAAATTTGGTGTTACTGATGATTTAGATCCAATTACTTATGGTGGTACAGATGGGACACCAATTATAATAGGTGGAAAATCTTTAGTATTGGGAGAAGAACAACTTTTTGTCGGTCAAACCGATGGTAATTTTATAAGAATTAATAATTTAATTTTATCATTAGGTGGAGTTGGAGGAACTCCACTTTCGATTGGTGGAGAAGGGGGATTTGAAGCCAGAGTAGGGGCTGATAATGTTACTTTGGGTAATATTGGATCTGGGTGTGTAATTTATCCAACGGTTGTTGGTGAATTGGAGAAAATTGATATTTTATATCAAGGATTTAATTATAGGGGCATTCCGAATATTCAAATTACCGGAGGAAACGGAAAAAATGCCATAGTTGAACCTATAATGGAATCTTTTGAGTATTTTGCTGAATTTTTACCATCTTCAACATTTATAGATACTCAAAACTATACTATTGGGTTTAGTACCTACCATAATTTTGAAAATTTTGAGGAAGTTGTCTATATTCCACCAAAAAATAATTCTCTTGGTGGTTTAGAAGCAAAAAGTAGATACTTTATTAATGTTGTAGACCAATTTACAGTAAAATTACACAAATCAAAAGAAGAATCGGTTTCTGGAATTTCTACTGTAAACATTACATCAACTTCAATTGGATTACACTCTTTAAAATCTGTAAAGAATAAATCAAAAATTGGATCTTTGAATGTGATTAATCCTGGAAAAGGATTTACAAATAGAAAAACAACAACTACACCCGAAAATGTAAATATTATTACTAATATAATAAAAGTTTTAAATCATGGATATTCTAGTGGAGAATTAATAGTTCATACTAGTAGTGGAACACCAATAGGAGGAATCGAAGAAAATAAATCATATTATGTAACAAAAGTTGATGATAATAATTTTAAATTATCAAAAATTGCAACAGAAGGCAATATTCAAAAAAGTTTCTTTTACGATACTAAACAATTTGTAAATCTTACTAGTACTGGTACTGGAACTCATTTCTTCAATTATGAACCAATAATAGTTTCTATCAAAGGATTTATAGGAGTATCCACTTCTGGAAATCAAGATTTAAATGCAAAAATTAGACCTGTCTTTAGGGGATCTATTGAATCTATATTTGTTTCAGAATCTGGAGATAAATATGGAACAAATGAGATATTAAATTATAGTCGTCAACCGGAAATTGTAAATGTTAAAGGAAACAATGCTGTTCTACTTCCACTTTTAAACGAAGAAGATGGATCAATTAGAGAAGTTGTTATTTTAAATCAAGGAAAAAATTATATTTCAACACCAGATTTAATTGTTAGAGGTGATGGAATAGGTGCAGTATTAACCCCTAATATTAAAGATGGTAAAATAATATCTGTAAATATAATTTATTCTGGAATAGGATATAATAAAAATAATATCAGTATTGATATTGTTACAAGAGGAGAAGGTTTAAAAGTATTTTGCTCTATAAAAGATTGGAATGTAAATCTGCTAAAGAGATCTCAAGAAACTGGATTAGAAACTGATGATGCGGGATTTGTTTTTTCTGGATTAAATGAAAATTATGGATTGCAGTATACTCATATTCATTTACCAGATGATTTAAGAAAAATAGTATATACGAAAGATTTAGCAACTGGAAACAATACGGTTGATTTCAATGCAGATAGAGATGTAATTAAAAAACACTCTCCTATTGTTGGGTGGGCTTACGACGGAAATCCAATATATGGTCCATATGGATATGGCAATGGAGAATCTGGATCAATAAGAGCAATGAAATCCAGTTATAGATTAAAACCTGGATTTGAACGTTCTAATGGACCTTCTTTCAATGTATATCCTAATGGATTTTTTGTAGAGGATTATATTTATGATGAAAGTATCGGTGGCGATCTTGATGAAAGTAATGGTAGATACTGCATTACTCCAGACTATCCTAACGGCGTATATGCATATTTCTGTACTTTAGATACTAATTCTAGTTTAGAAGATGGTAAAGGATACTTACCCAAATTTCCATTTGTAATTGGAAATACTTTCAAATCTAGACCAATTGCATTTAATTTTGATAAAAAATCAAATCAAAATGATATAAACATCAACTCACTTCAATGGTATAGAAACACAAGTCCATATAAATTAGTAAATAAAATTGGATCAGATTACAAATATCTTTTAATTCCAAATAAAATTAAAGATCCAATTAGTGAAGTAAAATTTGCTTCTTTTGGGGAGATTGAAACTGTTGATGTTATTGTTAGTGGAAATGACTACAAAGTTGGTGAAAAAATTAAATTTAAAAATGCAGATGTAATAGGTCAAGATGCAACTGCCAACATATCAGCAATCGAAGGAAGGGAAATTAGAGAAGTTAGTATTGCTAGATCTACATTTACTAATGTAGAATTCACGAAGATTGATAATGGAACTGAACTAATTGGATTTACCGATAAACCACATAATTATACTTCTGGTGATATTGTTTCTATATCAACACCAATAGAAAGAATCGTATTTAAAGATATTAATTTTAATAATAATAATTTGTTTTTAAATAAACCAGTTCCAGTTCGTGCTGAAACAGGGATAACAACTTATTTTGAGGTTTCTGGAAATCTTTCATATCCAACTATTAGAGAAAATGACATTTATACGCTTCCATCTATTGGATCTAATGATCCCGAGCAAGTAAAGGTTTTAAACATTGATCAAAAAAACAAAGTAATAAGAGTACAAAGAGAATATAATAATGTTTCTTCCAGTTCCGGGATTGGAACTGGAGGTAGGTTAACTGAAAATTCTAGAAAATTTAGTTGTAATCTTGGTATTCAGACATACTATAATTATGGTATAAATTATCAAATTTATTTTGATTCTTCTCAAGTTGGTCTTGGAACCATATCAGGTCCAGGTATAACCTCATCAGTTAATCTTCCATATAGAGATACAACATTTATACCAATAAAATCAATTTTCTTGCCGGAACATGGATTAATTACTAATGAAGAAATTGAATATAGTACAGAAGAATCAGACCCTCGCATCAGATTTAGTGTAGATGGGAATATTACAAATGACATTTTACCTGAAAGAGTGTTCGTGGTAAAATTAAATGACGATGTAATTGGATTATCCACTGTAAAAGTTGGTTTGGCTACAACTGGTAATAATTTTGAGTTTAGAAATATTGAAAATTTAAATGATAATAACGATCCCTTACTTTCATTTATAGAAGCTTCTGGAAATAACCATAAATTTAGTACATTAAGAAAAAATTTAATAAAAGCAAAAGTATCTCAAAATATAGTAAAAGTTTCTACATCTTCTACTCATGGACTTTCTACAAATGATATTATCACTATAGAAGTTCAACCAAAAAACACTAAAGAAGTTGTGGTTGAATATAATGACAATTCTAGTCTTTTAGTTGTAAATCCAAGAACATTTTTACCATCCGATGTTGATATTGAATCTAATACATTTACAGTAGTAAATCATGATTACACAACTGGAGATAAAGTTTTATATAAATCCGATTCTCCTATAGTTGGTTTATCTGACAATGAAATTTATTATGTTGTTGCTATTAATAGAAATGAGTTTGGATTAGCAAATTCATTTTATGAATCTCAAAAAGAATTTCCAGAGTTTATTAGAATTACATCAGCAACACAGGGAACTTTTTATTCTATAAATCCAAAAATTAATGCGATTATTGGTCAAACTATTAAATTTGATCTTTCCAGTGAAACTTTATCGTTTACTCAAGGTTCTTCTCCTGTTAGAATACCTGCATTTAGTTTTGATCTATTCTATGATCTTAATTTTAATCACAAATATACATCTGCAAGTGATTCATCTTTCTTTGATGTAAATAAAATAGGTTCCATTGGTGTAGATGCTTCTGCTTCTTTAGAAGTAAAAATTAAAAATACGACTCCTTTGAATTTATATTATAAATTAACACCTTTAAATATTAGTGGAAACCCAACATCTAAATTAAAAATTTTTATAGATCAAGAACAACCAAATAATAATAAAATACAAATAGTAAAGAGTAAATATGACGGAACTTACTCTATATTTGGTCCTATAGATAGAAATTCTTCTCTTCCTCCATTTTTATACCCAGAATTTAAATATCAAATACCAACGAACCCAGAAGAAGAATCTTATGATTTAGATTCTGCTGTCATAAATTACACAACAACATCAAAAAATGCATTTGGTCCTATTTCTAAAGTAAAAATTGATAATAAAGGAAGATATTTCTATAGGTTACCATCAAAAACTGAAATTATTTCCTCATCAGGAACGGGGGGTATAGTTAGTGCTAATAGTAAGAATATCGGTACAATTAAAACAGTAAATATTAGAGATATTGGATTTGATTATCCATCAGATTTGAGTTTAAGACCGATTGTAAAGTTACCGACAATTTATAAAGTTGAACCATTATATTCTATTGATAATATTTTAATTGTTAATAATGGTATTAATTATTTCCAATCTCCAAATATAGCAGTTGTTGATAGTAAAACGGGACAAGAGATTAAAGACATTTTATTAAGATACTCTCTTGGTGATAATTTTGTAACTATCTTGCAAAATACTAAAAATCTTTCTAACGTTGTTCCGAGGTTGGTCCCAATTAACAATACAAATGGAATACCTATACTATTAAATGCGGGAGAACCAATTATTTTAGATATTGCAAATAATTCAGATACTGCAGAAGTTATTGCTGCTACGGATAATGCAGAACTTGATGATGATGCAGAAGAAAACGAATTTTCATTACCAGATAGTCTTCCTTTTACTAATTTAACAACAATTCAAGTATTTTTAGCAACTGAATATAGTAGCATATTCGATTTTCCATTTGAACTTGGTGATCTTGTTTTAATTGAAGATGTTGTGACAATTGAAGAAGTAAATGGTGGTACAAGTAAAGGATTTAACTCTTCATCATATAATTATTCTTTCTATAAAGTCGTCAGAAGAGATCCAAATATTGGTGGTTCTGGTGGATCAATAACTTTAGATTTTTCTGGAAAAATAGCAGATGAAGATCTTTTAATTGCATCTGACAGCGATTCATATAAAGTTGATGTCATATTTTCTCAAGCTTCTAAAGTAGTACCAGTAAAATATTTCCCAACATACAAAGTAACATTGCTCAAAAATAATTTTATTATTGATGAGGAACTTATAAATGATACTGGAAAATCTCTTGGTATTGTTGAACAATGGGACAATCAAAACGACTATATAAAAATTTCAGAAAGATTGATATTTAATGAAGGTGATACAATTATTGGCCAAACTTCAAAAACAAAAGCAAACTTACTTACTAAAATTGAATTTGATGCTGGATATAAAACCAATAGTAGTTCAACTGTAAATAAAGGATGGGAACTTGAAACTGGAAAATTAAATGAAGATTTGCAGAGGACTAATGACAGTGATTTTTATCAATATTTCTCATATGCATTAAAATCAAAAATACCCATTACCAAGTGGGATGAAACTGTTGGATCATTAAACCACACTGCAGGATTCAAGAGATTTTCACAATTAGAAATTGAATCTTCTTCTAAAGATTTTTCTGGAATAACCACATCCCAAAATGAAGGTGAAGTTTTTGGAATTAGTGATATCTCATCTGTAGTTAGTGTAAATTGTGTATATGATTTTGATTTGGTAAGAGAACTTAATTTTGGATCTAATCCCACTAAATCTAATGAATTAGTTTTTAATAGTAGAATATTACAAGATTATATTGAATCAGTATCTAATAGAGTTTTGAGTATTGATGATATTAGTAAAAACTTTAATCCAATACCTAGAGATACTACTTTTTCTATTGTGGCTAGGTCTGATAGTACCGAAATAAGATCTAGAAAGTTCTTCTTTTATGCTCAGGATAGAAGATTTGTAAATGATAAGCAAATGTCATTGTTTACAACTATTCATGATGATGTAAATGTTTATCATGGTCAGTATGGAAGACTTGAAACTAGATATGACTTGGCCTATTACGAATCTAATATTATTGGAACACAACAAAATTTACTTTTTTATCCAACCCTGACAGAGATTAATAATTTCTTAGTTGATTTTATTGTACTTGAAATGACAGATGATCCTACTGATCTTGAAACTCTCACTTATGGTAATATTGGATATCTCTTCAATCAGGTTGGAGTTTTAACTGATGGAACTCTCGCAGGATCTGGAACATCTATTATTGGTATAGGTACTACTTTTGGAGCGGCTAAGATTCTTATTCAAACGGGAGCAGCAAATACATCATATTATCAATTTAATGAGATAACATTACTTAGAAATGGTCTTGATGGTAACAATTCTGCACTCATAGAATATGGAGAACTTACAACATTCAATGAAAATAATGAGGCAACTCGTGGTATAGTGTCATTTACATCAAATATTAATCCAGTTACTAATGAAATAGATTTAATAATGACACCTTATAATGATTTAACTGATGATTATAATGTAAAAACAATTACAATAGGAATTGGAAACACTAATTTTACTCAAGTCGGAAGTTTAGCACTTGAAACCGGAGAAGCACAATCTTTTAAAGCAAGTGGTATTGGAACAGATATACCTGAACCAGTTAATATTTCTCTTTATAATACTCAATATAAATGTTCTTACTTATTCCCATATATTGTTGGTGTTAATACTGGTTCTAAGCAGACTGTTAGATATGGTGAAAGAGAGCATGGAATATCAGATTGGTATGCTTTCGATGATGGCACTGTTACATATTCCGCAATATATCCTAATACTCAAATAGTTGGCGTAAACACTTTAGGATATAGAACAGTAGTTGTCGAAACTGGAAATGACCCACAAAGAGGTACTATTGGAATAACATCAGGATTCTTCTATTATGGAACGAAGCCAATTCATTTAATTCCACAAGGAGAACAATGGAAAATGGCACCAGTTTCATACGCTGGTACAATATTTGGTAATTACATTAGAGATCGAGGATTTACAGGAGCAGCATCTTACTACATTTATTCACCATTTGAAGATGCCACTGTCAATCAATATGATGATGATCCAAATGGCATTCTTGGTATAGCATCTGATACTATAACTATTGAAAAAGGAGGTGTTGGTGTTGTAACATCGGGTGTATTAGATGGATGGGTATACTTTGATTCGGATGCTGATGTTATAATAACTGCTGCTGGTCCTAGTGATAGAGATAAATCAATTTTAGCACCTTCACAAACTGGAATAGGAACTACATCATATAAGTATTTTGTCGGACTTACTCAGATTCCTAGTACAGAAAACTTTATTACTGCTTATGGAAATTTCCCAACAGGAGTAACAACTTCTAATGCATATGTAGTTGGAGAGCCACTTATTGCTGTACAAGCATCTGATGGATCGGGAGATGATGATATCCAGGGAATTTTACCAGATTTTATTTCATCTGCCTATTCATGGGGAGAAGTTTTATCAGATTATCAAATAGCAGCTCCATATGGAGATACAATTATAGAAGTTTCATATTGGAATGGATCCGAATGGGTAGTTGGAGAAACACACAATTTGTTAGGTGGTGATTTTGAAACTCCCCAGCAGGTGATAAGAGACAGTGATTCTGGATTTGGAAAATGGGGAACAAATGTTAGCGGATCCTCGACAAATTTCGCGGATGATGCAAATCTCTGGAAATTTATAGGTACTAAACCATTTGCATTATTTGTGAATGATTCAAATGATGATGAAGAAACTCTTCTCGGATTTAGCAGTACTACTTTAGAAAGACCTCTAAATATAGAATATAGGGCAAGTGAAATACAGATGATAAATGATCAAGTAAATTCATACATGTCCGAATACGGAGTTATTACAATTGAAGCGAAATCAAAAATATTCGGAGATGCTGGAATTGGATCATTTAGAACTCAATTAGTTGGATCAAATACTATTTTGCAGTTTGTACCGGCACCTCTATCCTCTTTTGAAATTCGTGGTTACCAAATTAACGTAGGTCGTTTCTAAAAGGCAATAAAGATTTAAAATGACAATTATTAACAGCGGCACTGGTTTTTTTATCGGAAGAAAATTTGATGTCCAACTTAGTGCCGAATTGAGGCATAAGGGTGATCTAATTTTTGAACGAACTTTTAAGGGAAACGATTTATCCGTAGTAGATACTACTAATAATAGATTATTTTTAAATAATCATTTTTTCAAAACAGGAGAAAAATTAGAATATCAGTTTCCAAACTTTGAAAACGCTACTGAATCAAACTCCAATGCTATTGGAATAGCAACAACAAGTATTATAAACGTTGGTGTTAGTTCAAGAGTTCCAAGAACAGTATTTGCAGTTGTTTTAGATGATCAATTTATTCAACTAGCACAGACAAAAGAAGAAGCACTAAGAAGAGAACCGAAAGTTTTAAACTTCACAAATGCTGGAATTGGAGCATCTCATAGACTTATAGGTGAAAAGCAAAATACTAGAAGTTTAATTACTGTTGATAATGTAATACAAACACCATCAATTGATACTGAAATAAAAACTACATTGTTAGAAGATTTTTCCGGTGCTTCTGATTTTCTTCTTGCCGTTGGTATAACATCATTCTTTACTGGTGATTTAATTAGAATTGGTAAAGAATTGATGAAAATTGAATTAATTGGTGCTGGAAATACCACTAGTATGATTGTTAGAAGACCAATTTTGGGAACTGGTCTTGAAGATCATTTAGCGGGAGACGAAATTGTAAAACAAACTGGAGCATATCAAATTGTTGGAAGTACTATATATTTCCCAGTCCCTCCATTCGATAAATCACCAACAACTGATTTAGAAAGAAGAGATCCAGAAGATAGAGATTATGTTGGTCTTGAAACTTTCTCATCATTTAATGGTAGAGTATTTTTAAGATCCGGTTTTGAAGATACTGAGATTGGACCATATGATAATAACTTCTTACTTGATGATATATCTAATCAATTTTTAGGAATTTCAACACAAGCAATATTGAAGGAAAAGGGGCAAAATATATCTGGATTTTCTACTGGTGGAGCACTAGTATTAATTAATAACGTATTTCAGACACCAGATTTTATAGATTACGGATTAGGAGAATCTTCTGGAATAACAACTATTAGCTTTACTGGATCCAAAAATAGTAATCTAGAGGATATTAATACTGCTTCGATACCAAGAGGTGGAATTATTATATCAGTAGGAACTAATGAAGCGTATGGATATCAACCTCTAGTTTCTGCGGGAGGAACAGCAAATGTTTCCGGTATTGGAACAATATCTAACATATCTATTGGTTATACTGGATCTGGATATAGAGCACCTGAAAAACTTGTTCTACCAACAAGAATAACATATCCAACATTTTCTGATAGTGGCGAGTTTTTCTTAGAAGATACTGAAGGACTTTTTAAGAAATTAAAATTATTATTAACTGGTAAAAAATCAAAATGTCTTTTATCTGTCGAAAATAGTGTCGGTATTACTAATGAAAATAAAAATGAATATACTTTAATTACATCAATAGGTGCTGGAAATTCATCGGTAATTATTGGAAATCCAACTGATGCATGGGATGAAATTGAAGATTTTTCATCTTATCGATTTTTTGCAGATACTACGGTAACTCAGTCATCTGGAATTGCTACTGATATTATAAAGGTTGCTGATATTGCTGGAATATCTACAGATATTGGAGAGCCCACTTACTATTTAAGTTTAACTAGTGTCGCTAATAATATAGAAATTATAGGTGTAGACGATACATTTAAAGAAATAAAATTAGATCAACTTACCGATGCAGGATTTGTAGATAACTCAACAGTAACATATAGCACTTTTAGAGCTGGAATTACATCCACAAGAGTTGGTGATAATGCTATAATTACCGTAACTGAACCAAATTTAGGTTTGGTAAACATATATGTAAATGCGATAAAAGAATCTATTGCAACGCAAGCAGATTATACGCATCAAACTGGAATTGTAACCATTACTGCACCAGGATTATCAGTTAATGAAGGTGATATTGTTGATCTAAGAGACTTTATTTACAAATGTAATAGTGGTGGATCTCTTTTTGGTAGTGATGGTGGATCTAGTAATTTTAGAGTTGGAATTAATTCGATTACATCAAATGCTGTATCTTTTAGCGTGTTGAGTGCGGAATATGATCCAGTAAGTGGAATAGCAACTATTAACGTTGGTGTTGCTACCGGATATTCAAGTGGTGATAAATTCTTTATTGAACCAGAATCTCTTGGATTCAGTTGTACTTTAGATGCTAATGAAACAGTTTCATATTATCCCGGACCAAATGATGCAAACTATAATACACAATATGAAATTATAGAAACAACTGCATCTACATTTGTTGTTGATGTTGGTCAAGCAGGATCAAATACATCTGAGCACACTTTTGAGAGGATTAGCCCTTCTTCTCTAAGTAATCCCTTAGAAGTTTCTACTGCAACATATGACTCTGCAAGTGGTCTTTCTACTATTACATTCACTTCTAGTCATGGTTTAGTTCCAAGTGATTCTTATGATGCTTTATATGTTGAATATACATCTGCTGGGGTAAATGCTGGTCTTACAACTATAGCGATTACTGATACTTCTCACCCTTTACAGATAGGTGATAAAATTCTCCTCTCTCAAGACTCTCTCGGATTTACTTGTGATTTGGGGCCACAAGTTACTTATTACCCAAGATCCACCGATCCACTAGCTGATACATTTGCAACGATTACTTCTATTGGTGCAACTACAATTGAATTTAATGCCGGTGCAAATGGTGGAGGAACACACGTCTTCGTTGGTGTAAATACGAATACACCCAAACCAATTAAAGTAAAAAATGGAGATTACATTTTCCTTAAAGAAGAAGGTTTAACATTTAGTTGCACCTACAGTGGAGGGGGTACAGGATCGTATCCAAGAGCAGTTGGTGGAGATGGACAACCTGATTATGCTTATAATAGACTTCTGGAGGTCTTAGAAACTCCTACAGCAAATCAAATTGTTGTTTACACCGGATTTACTGAAGATCCAACTTTCCACGCTCCACACACCTTTGTAAGCGCAGATACCGATGCAGTAAGAGCGTCTACTGGACAAGCAAGATATTCTTCAGGTATTGTTACATTTACTACTGACAGTGATGTAGATAATACATTAGTAACTGGCAATTTAGTTCTTTTCAAAGAGACGGGAACATTATTAGATGATAATATCTTTACAGTTACGGAGTCTCCATTTACATTTAATGGGTCTATTAATGCATTTAGTATTGATACTAATGAACTGAATTTACCATCACCATTAACCGATTTAAATTCTTCTGGTGATTTTGTTTTAGCAACTATATCATTACCATCTCCTGGTTATGGTAATGAATATGAAATACTAGAGAAATTAAGTGATAACCAATTTATGGTAAATGTTGGAACTACAAAAAGGCGTCACATATATGTTGGTGGTGGTAAAGTTAAAAATTTAACCCGGTCTATAGAACCTATTCACATTGGAATATCAACAATAAATGATGGACACATAACAGAACCAATTATAACAAATGTTGGATCCGGATTCACTCAATTTAATCTATTCAAAAGATTGAATGTTGTTGACGGATATACTTCAGGAAGCACAGAATTAAATGTTGCAGATGTATCAGGAATAGACACTTATAAAGATTATGTTACTTTTCCAGAAAGTGGAATACCAGAGTATAGAAGTAGAATACTTGATATTGATGAAGATAATAAAGTATTGACATTAGACCAGACTATAGCGTTTAATATTGCTCAAAATGTTAAGGTAGATATTTTAAGATTTGATGAGTATGATTTGGATATTGATGATCCATTATCATACAATAATTTGGATTTAATATACAGCAATGAATCAGTTCCTGGAATTGGAAGTTATGCTAAATGTGACATAGTTATAGGAAATGATGGAAAATTAGAAGCATTTGAACTAACAAGATCCGGATATTCTTATGGACAAGGAGAAATTCTAACAGTTCGTACTGGAGGTGTAACTGGAATACCAACTTTTAGCGATATTAATGTTACTGGAATTAGCACTGCCATTGGAATATTTACTGGATCAATAGCAACTTTAAACGATAGGTTTGGTTTTAGAGTTGCTACTAATGAAGATGGAACTCGAATAGCAGTTGGAGCACCATATGATGAACTCGATGAATCTGAGACAGAATCCGGTGTTGTTTACATGTTTGATAGAGTTGGTGATACGTTCACTCAAGTTGGTATTTTGACTGGAGAATTTGCATCAAATCAAGACGATAATTTTGGTTATTCTGTTGCTATGAATGCGGATGGAAGCAGGATTGTAGTTGGATCTCCTCTTGATGAAAATCCAGTATCTGGAATTCAAAGTGGTCAGGCATACGTATTCGATAGAACACCTGGACCAACATTTACGCAGGTGGGAATTTTAAGTGCTACTTTTGGTCAAGGGGAAGATAGACATGGTTGGAGTGTTGATATCTCTAGTGATGGTGAAGTAATTATAGTTGGAGCTTATCAAGATGAGTTTCCTGGATCAAGTACTTCCAGTGGCATTGTTTATGTTTACGACGGAAGTAATTTAGATTTTCCCTTAGTTGGAATTATAACAGGATCTCTTTCCGATGATATTGCCGATTTCTTTGGATATTCTTGCGCTATCAGTCCAGATGGTGGTTATATTGCAGTTGGAGCACTCTTTGATGAAGATACAAATGTGCCTTCCGATAATTTTGGAGTCGCATATGTATACACAAAAGTTGGAGTAGGTATAGCACAGGTTGGTATTTTAACATCACCAAGATTGAGTTCTACAAAAGCTAATGATTATTTTGGATATAGTATTGATATTAGTAATAACGGAAATATAGTGGCTGTTGGTGCAATAGATGATGCTAGTGGTATTAGTGGTAATATTACAGGAAGAGTTTATATCTATGAAAAAATAAACAATGAATATTATTTTATCCAAACTTTGACTGGGGAGTTTGCTAACGATAATGGCGATAGATTTGGAGAATCTATTTCCATAAGTGATGATGGAAGAATTATTGCAATTGGTGCAATGAATGATGAAAATACACTTACCGAGAATGAATCTGGTATAACATATCTATTTGAAAGAAGAACACAAAATTACTTAGGTGCCGATTACATCCAAGTTGGAGTACAAACTGGAACTTATTCATATAGTTTAACTGATAATTTTGGTGTTTCCGTAGCATTATCGAATAATGGAAATAATTTAATAGTCGGTGCTCAATATGATTCTTATAATGATGTTGGTATAGGAACTTCTGGGGTGGTTTATGCTTATGACCTTTTAAGTGGAAATATATTTGATGAATTCCAAGTATTAATTGATCAAACTTTTACTGATGATTTTGCTGGATATGTATTTGGTGATTTGGTAGTATTTGATGATATTAGTAGATTATTTAATGGAAAACGTGTAGAATTTCCAATAAGATTGAGAGGTATTCAAACTACATTAAGATCTCGTCAAGGTTCTAATCTTGATATTAATTATAACTTAATAATATTTGTTAATGACATATATCAAGTTCCTAAAGAATCTTATGTTTTCGATGGTGGAAGTATTTTAACTTTTACAGAACCACCAAAGCAAGGTGATAAATGTGTAATTGTTTTTTACTTTGGAACTACGGAAGTAGATACTAGAACTGTAGATATATTAGAAACTATAAAAATTGGAGACATAGTAACAGTAAATAGTGATAATTTTAGTCTGCAGCAAGATCCACGAACTGTAACCGATGTAAGATCAACTGATATTATTGAGACAAACACTTATGTTTCTCCTGGATTAACTTTAGATGAATCTTTAAAAAGACCAATTACTTGGTGTAAGCAACTTGTTGATAAAGTTATTGATGGCAATGTGGTTGGAAAATCTAGAATTCCATATGAAGCGGAAATATATCCAAAAACTAAAATTATAAAGTCTGTAGGAGTTGGAACTACTGAAAACCAAATATTCTTGGAATCTGTAAGAACTTTCTTTGATAGTAATGATGAATACGAAAATATTGGGGTGAATAAACGACCTCAATATGATGTTATTTTGATAGATTCGGATAGAGTTGCTATAGCAGCTAGTGCTACAGTTTCGGTTAATCCAAATAATCTTAGATTAAACAATATAACTTTAAATTATGGGGGACTTGGTTATTCGCAGGTCCCAGATGTTTCAATATCGGCTCCTAATTTTGCGGGAATTGGAACAACTTCTAATGTAACAGCAAAAGCAAGTGCAACAATTAAAAATGGAAGAGTTGTAAGTGTAACATTAGATGACGTTGGTTACGGATATACGACAACCGGATTTAGTCCAAAGGTTTTAATATCTCCGCCAAAAACAAGATACGAATTTATTGATGATGTTGTTTATAATGGAGATTTCGGTGTTATAACTGGTGTTGGAACTACCTCAGTTACAAGAGAACCAATTAGTGAAGTTGGATTTACAACAAGTTTCCATGCTACAGGTGCCGAACAATTTGGTTATAGGGTATCTGTAGATAGAAGTGGTTCTTCTTTTATTATTGGTTCACCATTTGATGAATTTGTTGGATCGGATGCAACTGGATTGGCGTATGTTTTTGATTATGATCGAAATACAGAAACAATTACAGGAATTACCACTTTGAGTCCAAGTTATGGTGGTGGTGTAAATGAAAACTATGGGTGGGCAGTTTCGGTAAGTGGAGATGGAAATATATTTGCTGTTTCTGCTCCCGGTGATGAAATCGTAGGCATTGATAGTGGAATTTTATATGTTTACGAAAGAGTTGGAAATAACTTTAATGAACTAAATGCTTTTGAACCAACCACTCCTGGTGCTGGACCAAGAATGCTTGCGGAATCTATAGATATTAGTGACAATGGTTCTATAATAGTTGCAGGAGCAGCAAATGACGATGCTGGTCGTGTTTACTTATATGAAAGAGAAGGAGTTGGTGTAGGTAATACTTTCTTAAGTTTAACAACTATTGTTGGTTCAAATGCAGAATCTGGTGATAGATATGGTCAGTCTGTTGCTTTAAATGCCAATGGAAGTAGATTAGTTGTTGGGTCTCCTGGAGAAAACTCAATTTATATCTACAATAGAACAGATTCTACAACTTATAGAGAATCCAAAATTATAACAGATCCAAATTCAAACGATAATGAATTTGGTTTAGATGTTGATATTTCATCTGATGGAAATACTATCGTTGTGACAGAAGGAGTATTGGGTTCTCAATATGTCTACATTTATAAATTTGATAACATTAACTTTAAATGGGTTCTATATCAAACTATTTTACTTGATGAAGAAACTCTTGGAAACCGTATTAGTGTCAGCATAACTGATAACTCAAGAACAATTGTAGTTGGATACAGTGATGCTACAGTTTCAGGTGTAACACAAGCAGGTAAAACTCTTGTTTACACGCAAAATGGCAACTCTTATACCAATGTTGGAATATTAACTGGATCCGAATCAACAACATCTTCATCATTATTTGGATGGGATTCTGTAATAAGTGGAAATGGAGAAGTAATTATTATTGGATCACCTAGAAGTGAAATTCCAGGAAATCCTGCAGATTCAGGTGTTTCATATGTATTCAAAAATCCAACTCCAAACGTATTTGAAAAGAATATTGTGTTTGAATTATATATTCCTGAGGATTCATATTTAAGAAAGCAATTTGTTGGTGATCCAAGATCTGAGAGTCAAATACAAAAAAATTATTATTTCAAAGTATCTGAATCAAATTTAGGTCTTGTTGGATATGGCATTACTGGATTAAATTTATATGATGGATCTTCAACATTTAATGGAAGTCAAAATTTAGACTCTATCTATCAAGTTTCAAATGTAAGCATTGCAAGAACTGAAGTTTATAGTTTGGATCCAGCAAGAGTTGGAACATCAAGAACAGACGTTGTTCGTGTTACAGTTCCTGTGCTTGATTGGAATGGAATAGACATTCCAAGCGGTGGTGTTGCCGGAGAAGTGGGTGGACCAGTTGGATTTGGTTATACATATAATAATTATTTTGGAAATTATTCTTGGGGACTTATTTTCGACTTTAAGAGGGGAGGTAGAACCACATTTGAATTATATAAAGATGGTGATTCGGGATTATCTACTTCTCCAGATATGTTAAGAGTGAATCCTTTAAAATATGAACAATATACTCCCAATCCTACTGAATAATTTCACATAATCAAATAGTCTCATAAATACATATAAAAACAAAACAAATGGCTGCAATAATTACTGATCAATTAAGAATATTGAATGCTAGTAGCTTTTTGGATAAGGTAACTAATCCATCCAATTCTTACTATGCTTTTGTTGGATTGCCAAACCCATTTGATTATAGTTCTACTTGGGATGTAAATCCACTTTCTCCCAAAGATAGTTTTCAACAAGAGCATATATCATGGGATACAATGATTGCTTTAAAAAAAATTAAAAATGAAGATACTAAGCAAGTAATTAGAAAAATTGATTGGATATCTGGTGTAACTTTCGATAGATATCGAAATAATATAGATCGTGATAATCTTTCAGATCAAACGTCAGCTACAAGTTTATATTCTTCAAATTATTATGTTGTAAATAGTGATTTTAGAGTTTATATTTGCTTAGAAAATGGAGAAGATCCTGAAAATCCAAGCGGAAAACCATCATTAGATGAACCAAGATTTACAGATTTAGAACCAAGATCAGCAGGAAATAGCGGTGATGGATATGTTTGGAAGTATCTTTATACTATATCTGCTTCTGATGTAATAAAGTTTGATTCTACTCAATATGTGCCAGTACCAAGAGATTGGAAAAACAATATAGATGTTTCTCTAATTAGAGAAAATGCATCTGAAGGTGGTCAATTAAAAACAGTCATTGTAAAAAATAGAGGTGTTGGTGTAGGAGAACCTAATAAAGTTTATAGTAATATTCCTATAAAGGGAGATGGAACTGGTGGAACAGTAACCATTGTTATCAATAATGATCAAAAGGTAGAAAGTGTTACCGTATCTAATGGCGGATCAGGGTATACATTTGGAACAGTTGATGTAGATGCCATATCTTTAAATTATACTGCTATTCCAGAGTTTGAAGTTGTTATTCCACCTAAAGGTGGTCATGGTGCTGATATTTATAGAGAGCTTGGTGCAACAAATGTACTTATATACTCTAGAATTGAAAATGATGATCAAGATCCAGATTTTATAGTAGGAAATGAAATATCACAAATTGGTATAGTTGTAAATCCACTAGCATTTAATTCTAATGAAATTTTAACAAAAGATAAAGCAAGTGCTGTTGGCGCAATAAAATTGGACCCAACAAATATAGATGATGCAATATATGATGCAGATACATATATTACACAAACTGTAGGACTTGGACAAACAGCTATTGCAAGGGTTATTTCTTTCGATAGAGTTACTGGTGTTATAAAATATTGGAAAGATAGAACCAATTATGGTTTTGATTATTCTGGAAATTCAGCGAGCACAATATTTGGATTTTCAGACATAGACTTTACATCCGATCCAGGACCTGGTGGAACATTAAATATTAGAAATTATACTAATACGGATGCGATAATTGCCGGAGATACATCAGGTTCTGTTGTTGCAATAGATTCCAATTTTGGAACCAGTTTAGAACCAGGTATAAGTACCTCAATAAATAATAGAACATATTACTTAGGTCAACCATTTGTAAAGGGTTTATCGAATCCAGAAGTTCAAAAGTATTCTGGAGACATAATTTATGTAGATAATAGACCTCCAATTACAAGGTCTAAAAACCAAAAGGAAGATATTAAAGTTATTTTGCAATTCTAAAAAGCCATGCCACAGGAAACTAATTTCAACGTATCTCCATATTTTGATGATTTTGATAGGAATAATAACTATTATCGGGTTTTATTTAAACCTGGTTATCCTGTCCAGGCAAGAGAATTAACTACTGCTCAATCAATCTTACAAAATCAAATTGAGCAATTTGGGTCAAAGTTTTTTAAAGAAGGGCAGATAGTTGTACCTGGATCTTTAATTTATGATAATCCAACATATGCAGTCGAAATTGATCCAAGCTACAATGGATTGCCAATTTCTTTATATTTCAATTCTTTAATTGGAAAAAAAATTAAAGGATTAAGTAGTGGTGTTACCGCAGAAATTTTTGCATTACTAGACGAATCTGTATCCGAAAGAGGCAATAATACATTATACGTTAAGTATCTTGAGAGTGGTGGTGAAGATTTAACTATAAAAAGGTTCCAGGATGGAGAAACATTAATTGCTATTGATTCAATAACTTATGGAACAAATAATAAATTTTCAATTCAAATAAATCAAGGAATTTGCAATACAATTTCATCAAATTCTACCAGTGAAGGAAGTGTAATATCAATATCTGAAGGTGTTTGTTTCACTAGAGGATTGTTCGTTAATTTCAACAAGCAAACTTTAATATTAGATCAGTATAGTGTTGAACCTTCATATAAAATTGGATTTGATATTGTAGAAAGAGTTGTAACTTCAGATGAAGATGAATCATTATACGATAATGCTAGAAATTTTTCTAACTTTACAGCACCAGGGGCAGATAGATTAAGAGTAGAATTATTTTTAGCGAAAAAAGATTTAGAAAGTATAGAAAATGATAGTTTCATCGAATTGATGAAAGTAGTTGACGGCATACCTTTATTTTCAGACTCAACTTCAGATAAATCCGATGTAATTAATACTGCAAAAACGGAAACATCAAGAGCGATATCTGATATTAGTGGTGACTTTTTTGTTAAGTCATTTGATGTATATGTAAGAGATAGTTTGAATGATGGATTATTGAATAATGGTATATTTTTTGAGGATCAATCAACAGTTGCTGGAAATACTCCCACGGAAGATAAAATAGTTTATCAAATAGGTCCAGGAAAAGCATATATTAATGGATTTGTAGTAGAAACAACATCGGCAAGAATTTTAGATGCTTCAAAACCAAGATCTAGTGATACATGTACGAAAGAAGTTGTATCTTATAATGCAGGCGCTTTATATGTTCTGAATAACACTTATGGTTCTGCAAATATTGGACTTTCAACAAACGCTGTTGTAAGTCTTATGAATGAGCGAATTGGAGATGATGCTCATGTTGCAGCAGGAACTACAATTGGATTGGCAAGAGTTTATGACTATGTTCCAGAATCCGAATATGAAGATGATTTGAGTAGAATGCATCTGAGATTATTTGATGCACAAACATTTACAGAATTAGAGTTTGCTAAACCAGTTGTTGTTGAAAGACCTTCTTACTTTAAAGGCAAAAAAACTGGTGCAAGTGCATATGCTTATGATACATTTTCAGAAGTAACAGATATACAAAATATTGTATTTTCAGATAGTGTTGGTATTAGTACAATATTGTTTGAATTTGATAAGTTAGGAACTGGTAGCGTTGGTGTCGCCACTATTGGTTTGGGCGATAATACGCCAATAGAAAGTGGAATTAACAATGGTGATTTTATCTATATTGATGGAACTGGAATTCGAGAACTTGATTTTTCAACAGCAGGAAGATTTCAAGTATCTAATATAGGTGTTACAACTTCTGGTGATTTTGAAATCAGTTTACAATCTTATCCAGATATAACAGGTGCAACCCTAAATTCACCATTCCAAAATGGTTATCAAATTGAAAATCTAGGATCCGTTGTAAATGTATCAGTTGCAGCTACTATAAACTCCACATCCCATGGTTTAACTCCTGGTAAAAAAATAGTCATAAGAGAAACTTCAAATAATAAATTTAATAAGTCTTGGGTAGTTGACCAAGTTTTTGATGCGAATACATTTAGTTTAGTAGGTGTAACTGCTGAGAATTATTTTGAAGGTTTTGTTTCATCTATTGGAGGAGAACATCTTACACTTCTCGATAAAGTAACTCTTTATGAAGTAAGCGGACAATTTGCAAAAGGAGAACAAATAAACATTAATGGTATTGATGATGGTAGATTAATTACAGACATTGTTGATTATGATCTTAATGATGTAAAATCAATTTTTTCTGATAAAATTGGAATATCAACTTTTAATGGTGATGTAGTTCTTGAAAGAACTTCTTCTTTGGCACCTCCAGGAACATTATTTGAAATTACACCCGCAATTGATACGGCAGGAAATCCAATCGGCGTTTCTACAATATTTGTAACTTCTCAAACAAAAATAACAAGTAATTTAAAGGTTGGGGATATTATAAGTTGGCCAGATGAGACAAAACCATTGAATTCTGATGGATCTTTCTCACCAACATTTAATAGAGTTACTAGTATCAATCCAAATGGAAAAGAATTTCAAGTTGGAGCGGTTTCTACGGTAACAAATTATGTAAATGGTGGTCTTTATGATGGCGGTGAGGGTGGGTTCTCTAATAACTCCCAGAGAACTAACGTAAATAAAGTTTCTAATGCTGTATATGGTTCTCCCGATGATGAATCTTTATTAGTTAGTTTTAATAATACAGTTTTATCTTCTGTAGATTTAGAAAATAATCAAATACTACAAAGAAGATTATTTAAAAATATTGGTTATTCTCAAAACACATTAGAAATAACAATTGACCCTGCTGAAGATAGCATTTTCTTTGCATCTTTTGATGAAGACAGATATGTAATAACATATCAAGATGGAAGAATAGAGACAATAAGATTTGATAGATTTAATATTTCCGGAGATGGAAAAACTGCAACATTTATTGATTTAAGACAATGTGATCCATCTGGTTCTGGATTTGCAGATGTAATTGCGACTGTAGATAATTTTAAACCAAATTCTAAAATTAAGAACTTCAATTCGGCTTCCGTATTAACAGTTAACAGATCTAAATTAAAGTCTTCCGGTACTGGAGAAGGTACTTTAAATGATGGATTAACATATAGTAATGTTTATGGAACGAGAGTTCAAGATGAGATAATTTCATTAAATGTACCAGATTGTATAAGAGTTATCGGAGTATTTGAATCTTCAAATACCTTAGAAGCATCTCTTCCAAATGTTCAGTTAATAGGATCAACAAATATCAACTTCCTTGAAGGAGAACATATCAAAGGATCTACTAGTGGTGCAATTGCAGTTTTAGTTAAGAAAAAGAATAGTGATATTTTAGAATATGTTTACCTAAATTCAAAAACATTTGAAATAAATGAAACAATAACTGGTAAAGAAAGTTCAGCTTCTGCTACCATAAATTCTATCGCAATTGGGGATAAAAATATTACTCAAAATTATTCCTTTGATGATGGGCAAAGATCTCAATTCTATGATTATTCAAGAATTGTAAGGGCAAGAAATGTAGAACCACCTAAAGGAAAATTAAAAATAGTTTTCCAAAATTATGAAGTAAAACCAACAGATAATGGGGAATATTTTACTGTAAATAGTTATCCAAACAGAAACTATAAGCATGATGTTTTATCTTATGATGGTAAAAGATTAACAGATTATGTAGATATTAGACCAAGAGTTAATAAATACAATTTATCATCACAAAAATCACCATTTGAATTTGGACAAAGAGACTTTAGTGGTCAAGGACAATCATCAACTTATACTTTAGCTCCTGGTGAAAATTTAAATGTTTGCTACAAATATTATGTTGGAAGAATTGATAAAGTTATTTTAAATCCAAATGGAGAATTTTCAGTTCTCGAAGGTATTCCATCTATTGATCCTAAAGAACCAACAGAACCAGATGGATCTTTAGTTATTGCAACGGTAAATATACCTCCATATCTCTTCAACGTTAGTTCTGTCGAAGTTGATGTCGAAAGTCATAGAACATATTCAATGAGAGATATTGCTTCACTTGAAGATAGAATTAAACGACTTGAAGAATTTGTTGTTCTTAATACTTTAGAGGTAAAAACTGAGAATCTAAAACTTACTGATGCTGAAACTGGATTAGATAGATTAAAGTGTGGATTTTTTGTTGATACATTTGCAAATACAAATCTTCATGATGAAGAGGATCCAGAATATAAAATTGCAATTGATGATGAAACCAATGTTTTAAGACCAACTCATTATACGACAGCAATTGACATGCAGTTGGGATCTGAAGTTATTGCTGGAGTTGGCGCTACATTTGAACAATTCAAAGATCACGATTTTGTTACAGATTTGGGGTCTAATGGCATAAGAAAAACGGGCGATCTCATTACATTAAATTATGAAGATGTTGAATATTTCCAGCAACCGTATGCAACAAGAACAGAAAGCGTTACACCATTCTTAGTCAAATACTGGACTGGAAGTATAGATTTAAGACCTCCATCCGATAGTTGGATTGAAGAAAGAGAGGAAGTTAACCGATCTTTTAATACGGAAGTAGAAACACTTCCAAGACTTCCAGATATTAACATTGTAAGAGTTAATAATGTAACTAGAACTAGAAGAGTCTTTAGAAACAGAGTTGTAGTACAAAGAGGCATTTGGAGAAGAAGATGGATTACTTCAAGAGGTACTTGGTGGAGACGTGGAAGATGGTTGGGAACGAGAAGAAGAAACTGGACGAACAGTAGATTATGGAACAGAAGCACAAGAGGATTGTCATCTAGTATTAGACGTGTCAATGGTAGACAAGTAGTACAATTTAGAGCAATAAGAGGTAGACTATCGGATGCAGATGCATCTTGGTTGAGAAGAGTTTTACCTAGAGATGTTGCTGATGGTTTTATAACTCAAATTAGGACAAGAAGCAGCAATAGAGCAGTATTCTTACAATTTGCTCCAGGTGTAGGAAGAGATGTTTTAAGAACGACCACAACTACTTCAACTAGTGTAAGAACCTCATCAAATACAGTAACAACTACAATACCACCTGAAATTAATGTTTCAGAAACTGTATCCGAAACATCTTCTAACTTTACAGAACCAACAAGGTTCTTGAGAAGCAGAAATATTGAGTTTGATGTAAAAGGATTACGCCCCAGAACAAGATTTTATCCTTTCTTTGAAGGTATCGATGTAAAAAATTACATCATACCAAAACTTCTTGAAGTAGAAATGATTCAAGGAAGATTTGAGATAGGCGAAACTGTAGAAAGTGATCCACAATTTACTTCTAAAAAAATTAGATTTAGACTTTGTAGACCTGATCACAAAACTGGACCATCTGTGAACCCAGAAGAAACATTTACAACAATTCCTTACAGACAGACAGAACCTCCTGAAAATTATACAGAATCTTCTGATTATTTAAATGTAGACACAAGATCACTTCAATTAAATTCTGAGGTTGATTTTTATGGTGAAGTTGCAGTAAATATGAAGATTATCGGTAAGACATCGGGAGCAGTAGCAAGAATTAATAGCATTAGATTAGTTTCCGATAATGGTGGAAGATTGATTGGAAGTTTGTTCATCCCAGACTCAAAAATACAAGGAAATCCATCTTGGACAAATGGTGATAATACATTTACTGTTATTGATACGCCTTCGTTGTCTGAAGCCGCTTCTGGCGATGACAACGTTGTAAGTGAGAGTTCAGCAGAAGAAGAGTTTACTTCAAGTTCTACTACTAATGTTACAGTAAGAAATATTCTTACTACAAGAAATATTAGAATTAGACCTGCTAGAAATATTAATACAACAACAGTCACAAATATAAGAACAAATACCACCACTACGACAAGAAATCGTATCCGCAGAAGAACTGGAAGAATTGTAAGAAGATGGGAAGTTAGAGATCCATTAGCACAGTCGTTCTTCGTAAAAGACGAGACGGGAATATTCCTGACAGGTGTAGACGTTTATTTTGAAACAAAAGATGAATCTAATCTTCCAGTAACACTTCAACTTCGTGCAATGGAAAATGGAATACCAACAACAACAGTATTCCCATTCTCTGAAGTTACTTTAACACCGGATGAAATAAATCTTTCTACTGATGGAAGCGTTCCAACTAGATTTACTTTCCAGTCTCCAGTTTACCTTTCTGGACCACAAGGTCAGCAAGTAAGAGGGGCACCTATAGGAAGTGAGGCAACTGCTGAATATGCAGTCGTATTACTTTCAAATAGTTCAAATTATAGAGTTTTCATAAGTAGACTTGGTGAAAATGATATTATTACAAACATTAGGGTTGGTTCTCAACCTACTCTCGGAAGTTTGTTTAAATCTCAAAATGGATCAACTTGGACTCCATCCCAACTTGAAGACTTGAAATATAAACTTTACAGAGCAGATTTTGTTGATCAAGGTGTTGTAAGATATTATAATCCAATTCTTGCATTAAAAAATGAGAAGGTAACTGTTCTTGGACCAAATCAAATTACTACTTTAGATCAAAGAGCAATTATTAAACTAACAGAAGGGTCTGACATTAAGTCGGAAGTTACTCCAGGATCAACAATTATACAGAAAGATAATGCTCAAGGAAAACTAGTTTCTATTGGAGGAAGCATTTCTCCGGGATTGGGAGTAACAATATCAAATGTTGGGTCTGGTTACACAAATGGAACATTTACAAATGGTGGAACTGGATTTGAACTTATCACTTTAACTGGAAATGGTTCTGGTGCAAAAGCAAATATTACTGTAACTAATGGATCTATTAGTGATGTTAGTATTGTAACTGGAGGATTTGGTTATGTTGAAGGCGATGTTCTTAGATTGCCTCCAATAGGACAAAACGTTGGATTCGGTGGTCAGGTTATAGTTGATAATATTTCACTGAAAAACACATTAATTATTGATAACATTGTAAAGGGACCAAAACCTGGAGATAGTGCATCATTCTTCAACGACAAAATTATGTTCTTTGTAAATGCAGGAATTCAAACATATGTTGGATTTAGCTCATTTACATCATTACCTTCAAAATCAGAACTTGTAGTCTTTGACAATATTAATGATGGTCTTCATTTTAAAATTGATGCGGTTAACCACGGAATGCATTCATCTCAAAATTATGTAAGAATTAGTAATGTTAGACCTGAAGAAGATGAGCCAAACACATTATTAACTTCATCAATAACAAATACTGAAACAAGTGTAATAAATGTTGAGAGTACTAGTGGATTTGAAACTTTTGAAGGATTACCTGTCAGCGGTGAAAATCCGGGATACATTATTATTGGTGATGAAGTTGTTGGATATACAACTTTTACATCAACAAGTCTCGGTGCTGGAACTCCAACAATTACTAGAGGTGTTATTGGAGAATCTCAATCTTATGATGCAGGTACACCAATATACAGATATGAATTTAATGGAATTTCTCTAAGAAGAATTAACAAAATTCATTCACTATCAATCGTTGATCAAGATGTCCATTCAACAAAATTAAATTCTTTCTACGTTAAAATAGAAACTGGAAATAATGATTTTGAAGGTAATGAAATTGGAAGAAATAGACCAGATAATTTGGTATTTAACAGAAATGCAACTTTAGGAGACGCAGGTGCAATTGTATCAACAAATATTAATTTTGATATATTAACACCCAATTTTGCAACTATTAAACCAGCACAAACTTCAATAAAGTCCCAAGTAAGAACATATTCTGGAACTAGTATTGATGGAAATGAAACTTCTTTCGTAGATCAAGGTTATACCGAGATGAGTTTAGAGGAACCAACAGTATTCTCAAATCCTAGAATTATTGGTTCTAAAGTTAATGAATTAAGAAATATTGAAGACTCTCCCGGAAATCGGAGTTTAACGATGGAATTTAATCTTGAAACTGAAGATAGTAGAGTTTCTCCAGTTATTGATGATATAACAACTGGTGCTATTTTAACCTCTAACTTAATTAATGCTCCTGCCGGAATTGGAGATGATTCCAGATTTGCGGATGTTGAATATATTAGAGGAGGAGACGATGAACATGAGGCAATTTACATATCAAAACCAATATCACTTAAGTTGCCAGCTAATTCAATTAAAGTATTTTTAAATGCTGCCAGAACTGAAAATAATGATCTTAGAGTTTTATATAAACTCATAAGAGAAGATGGATCTGAATTTAATTCAAACTTTGAACCATTCCCAGGATATGCAAATTATAAAACTGGCTCATCTGGATTACTTGAAGTTATCGATCCATCAAAAAATGACGGATCTTCTGATACAAATATTTCGATAAATTCAAATACAAATTATCAAGAGTATGAATATACAATCGATAATTTACCAGAATTTACACAATTTGCAATAAAAATAATATTTGCATCTAAAAATCAGTCAGAACCTCCAATAGTTAAAGCATTAAGAGCTATAGCAACACTTAAACCATCTTTACAATGATATGGAAGATCAATTTAGAATTTATGAGGAATATGATGATGAGGATTACCAAAAAGTAGAAGGTAATCCTCATCTTTTAAAGGAAAAAAATACAGGAGCTGTAGTAAATATAGATCAACAACAATATGATTCATACATCAAAAATTATAAAAAAATTTACAATGAAAAGAAAATAATTAAAAATTTTGAAAATGAAATGAATGAAATGAAAAATGACATAAATGAAATCAAAGATTTGTTAAGATCTTTGATGCAAAATAAATAGTAGTATAGGAACCATAAAATCAAATGGCACAACCAGCTACAAGAGAAGAATTTATTGATTATTGCTTGAGAAAACTTGGTGCTCCTGTTCTTGAGATTAACGTTGCTGAGGAGCAGATCGAGGATCTTGTAGATGATGCTTTACAACTTTTTAATGAAAGGTGTTATGACGGTTCATACTCAACATTTTTAAAGTATCAAGTAACACAGGATGATATTGATAGGGGATTAGCAAGACCACCTTCTGGTGTAGGAATATCAACATATTCAGAAAGCACATATGATTATCATGAAAACTCAAATTACATTCCCCTACCTCCTCAAGTTTTAGGTGTAAGAAGAATATTTAAGTTTGAAGGCGAAAACTCCATATCTTCGGGAATGTTCAGTGTTAAATATCAGTTGTTTTTAAATGATGTTTATCATTGGGGTTCTCTAGATCTTTTAACATATGCAATGACAAAATCATATCTTTCCGACATTGATTTTCTTCTTACGACTCAAAAACAGATTCGTTTTAATAAAAGACAAGGAAGATTGTATTTGGATGTTGACTATAATCAACTTTCCGCAGGAAATTACTTAATTATTGATTGCGATAGGTTAATGAACCCCGCAGATTATTCATTAGTTTGGAATGATAATTTTTTAAAGCAGTACGCAACTTCATTGATTAAGCGTCAATGGGGACAAAATCTGATTAAGTTCCAAGGTGTAAAACTTCCAGGTGGACTTGAATTTAATGGAAGAACTCTTTATGAAGATGCTCAACGTGAAATAGATGCTCTTATGGATAAGATGTCTTCTACATACGAACTCCCACCACTAGACATGATTGGATAATATGTTAAATCCATTTTTTCTCAACGGCAGCAAATCAGAACAGGGTCTTATACAGGATCTAGTCAACGAACAGTTGAGGATGTATGGTGTCGATGTTTATTATATACCTAGATTTTTCTTAAAGGAAGATACTATTGTTAGGGAAGTTGTAGATTCCGAATTTGAAAACGCATATCCTATTGAGGCATATGTAAGTGATTATGAAGGATATGGAGGACAGGGAACTATATTATCTAAGTTTGGTCTTCAAGATATGGATGACTTAACTTTAGTTATTTCTAGAGAAAGATTTGAAACTTATATTACACCATTAATTAAAAATCTTCCAACTATAAAAGTTTCAGATAGACCAAAAGAAGGAGATTTGATTTGGTTCCCATTGGGAGATAGATTATTTGAAATTAAGTTTGTTGAACATGAAAAACCATTCTATCAACTCAGAAAGAATTATGTCTATGAACTTAGATGTGAACTTTACAGACCAGAGTCTGGAGAGGTTCTTGATACTGGAATAAACTACATTGATGATAACTTAATTGATCAATCGTATATCCAAACATTACAGATGGTTGGAGCAGGAGTAACTGCTCTTGCTGTTACGGGTAGATGTGCTACTGGTGGAATTAGACTTATTGAAGTTATTAGTATGGGAAATGGATATACATCTAATCCTGATGTTAATATCTCACAAGCACCTGCAGGAGGTATAACTGCAATAGCAACAGCAACTTTACAAAAAAATCTTCCCGATTTCTGCGAACCAAATAAAGATCTGTCTAAAGTTACTGAAATTAATTTAATAGATCCCGGATGTGGATACAGAAAAACAACATCCACAGACTTTTTAGAGGTTGAAGATACAACACCTATAGTTTCAATCTCTGGAGGAGGTGGTCAAGGTGCTGCCGGAATAGCATCTCTAGCAAATGGAACGATAGGAATAGTTACGATTACAAATCCGGGTTCTGGATATGTAATTAGACCAAGTGTAACATTTATAGGTGGCGGAGGAGTTGGTGCTGCTGCAACTGTGAGACTTACTCAGAGTGGTGCTATTAGTGCAATTTACATTACAGACGCTGGCACAGGATATACATCACCGCCAACAATTGTAATTAGTGATCCAGTTGATGCTGGTATAGGAACGTATAAATTTAACGAAGTTGTCGTTGGAACCATAAGTAGTACAACAGCAAGAGTTAAAAGATGGAATGTTAAATCCTACATTCTTGAAGTTGGATCTCTTAGTGGAAGTTTTACAGAAGGGGATATTTTAGTTGGACAAGACTCTGGTGCTAGATATCCAATAAGGATTATAAATACAGATAATTTGGAAGATCCACAATCTCTCAAACCTCTTAGTACTCCCGAAAATGAAGAGGACAAGCAAGGTGATAATAGAGATATTCAAATTGAAGCTTCTGAAACTTTAGATCAATCAGAAACAAATCCATTCGGAATACCATAAATGTTTAAATATTTTTATCACGAAAATATTAGAAAAACATTAGTGTCTTTTGCGACACTATTTAATAATATTTATGTTAGAGAAACTGATTCGGATGGTAATATCACAAAAAATAATAAGGTTCCTATTAGGTATGGACCTCGCTCAAAATTTTTATCAAGAATAGAAGAAGCACCAAATGATTTGAATAATCCAGTTCAAATTACATTGCCAGTAATGTCTTTTGAACATGGAGCACCACAATATGACCCAGAAAGAAAAGCAGTAACAACCGAGTATTTTACAGTAGAAGACCCAAACAATCCGCAAGGGTGTTTAAAGTCTTTTATGCCAGTTCCCTATACTATTCCATTTGAATTAAATATTATGGCAAAATTGGAAAAAGATGCTTGGCAGATTGTTGAGCAAATTTTACCATATTTTCAACCAGCATATACTTTAACAATTAAATTTACAGGAATACAAGAATTAAAAGATGTTCCTATTCAACTAGATTCTATAGAAAAACAGGATGATTATGATGGTAACTTTGAATCTAGAAGAACTATAATATACACTTTAAGATTTTCGGTAAAAACGTGGATGTTTGGTCCAGAAGAAGTAATTACTGACAGCATAATTAGAAAATCTATTATTGGATTTGTCGCGGGAACTTCGGCCCATCCTCCCGATTTTGATGCAATATTTAGAGACATTACAATAACTTCTACACCAGTAGCTGTAATTCCATATACAGAAACTGTCTTAGGTACTTTAACTAAAGATTTTACTTTAGAAGATACAGTTCTATTTTTAAATACAGTAGATGATGTAACATTAAATACGATAATTGGAATTGGTGATGAGATATTAAAGATTACATATATAGATGAAAATAATAAATCTTTAACTGTTTTAAGAGCAAATTATAATACTAAATCTGCTATTCATGTCTTAGGTTCTGAAGTTTATAAAGTTGTTGAAGCGGACAATGATTTGATTGAACCTGGTGATCCATTTGAAATTAATAGAGAAATTACATGAAAAACGACAAATTTGACGAAACATTTAACATAGAAAGCACTGAGATTACTCACGAAGTTGAGGTAGAATCTTTGCGTCCTGTTGAAGTTGAGAATGAATTGAATATTAAAAGAGATATAAGGAAGGATTATCAGTATAGTAGAGGAAATATATACTCAATTATTGAAAAAGGTCAAGAAGCAATCAATGGTGCTTTGGAGATGGCACAAGAAACAGAATCCCCAAGAGCATACGAAGTCACTGGACAACTTATTAAGAGTGTTGCAGATGCAACAGAGAAACTTTTAGACATTCAAAAGAAGTTAAAAGATATCGAAGAGATCAAAGATACAGGTCCATCAAATGTTACAAATGCATTGTTTGTTGGATCAACAGCAGAACTTACAAAGTTTATAAAACAACAGAAAAATAAGTCAGATACTAAATAAGAATATAAAGTAGTATCTGTTAAAAATGAGTCATTCTGATATCAAATCTGGAAAGAAAAAAGACGAAGAAGGTTACATGGCCCATTCCCAGATGGGAACTATGAGAAATGCTATTGGAAGACTGAAGAAGAATATTAAAAAGAAAGATCAACAGATTCCTGCTTGGGTGCAATCAAAAATAACAAAAGCATCAGATTACGTAGACACTGCGGCAGATTACATGGACTCAAACGAATCATTCAAAATGCCCTCGGCAATAGACCCTAAAGAGCATAAAAAAACACAAAAAGATCGAAAGATAAGAAACATGACTCAATCTTCCAATGAGAATGAGGCGGCAGTTGCAAAGAAAAAAACAAAAGGTCCCGAATGGCAAAGACCAACTTTGCAGAAAAATTCGTTTTCTCTTGTAGATCAAATTCTTTCAGAAATCGATCTCAATGAAGATCTTTCTATTCAAGGTGCAAAAGGTAATGAAATGTATCAGGTAGTTGACCTGATCAAACCAGAACCAATGATTTCAGAGCAAGGTGCTTGTGGGGAATGTGGATGTAGAGAATGTGTTTGTGAAACAGGTGAAGTGGAAAAATGGGAGGATTATGAAGAAGCACACGAAGATCTTGAAGAAAGTGAGCACAAAGGAGAAAAGAAATATTGCAAGAAGTGTAAGAAAAAAGAAACTAGAGATGAGTGCAAATATGGTGGAAAAGTTTGGGACAGAATGACTTCTGATGATGACGATGATGACGATGATGACGATGATTCTGGTGATGTAAGTGAAGCAGTAAGAATGAAGGCAAGAACTGGAAATTTAATTGCAGTAATTCTTACTTGGAGAGGTAAGTCATTGATGGTTAGAATGTTCTTCCCATCATTAAACTATCCAAGCAGATCCGAAGTCGAGGCAGAGGTTATCAAGATTTATCCAGGTGCAAGAGTCATTAACTATAGAAGAATCGAAGTAACTCCAGGAGCACCAGTTGTTCATGTTAATGAAGCAAAGCACACGGCAACAAAGTCTGATTTAGAAGGACATATTGGTGGTGGGAATCTTAAAAAATTAGCGACAAAGGCAGTAAAAAGAATAGATTATGATGTTGATGGTGATGTAGATCCTAATGATGCTGTTGAAAAGAAAACTGGAGAATATGGAGAAGTAGTTCCAACTCCATTTGGAAAGTTCAAAACTGGAATAGAAAAATCTTCATCCAAAAGGACAAAGAAATGAAAAGTTTTAATGAATTTTTAAACGAAGCAGATAAGTCCAGTATGCAGTGCAATAAACCAAAAGCACAGGCAGTAGGTGATTCAAAAACTGGAAAGTCTCATGTCGTAAAGGCATGTTCTGGTGGAAAAGAAAAACTTATCCGTTTCGGACAAAGAGGTGTAAAGGGGTCACCTGCTAAAAAGGGGGAGTCTGAAGGATATAAGAAACGTCGTAAGTCCTTCCAAGCAAGACATGCTAAAAATATAGCAAAAGGTAAAATGAGTGCTGCTTATTGGGCAAATAAAGTTAAATGGTGAGGTAATTTATGGGGAGTGAAGAACATTATCTAGGTAATCCACTTTTAAAAAAAGCAAATACCGCAATTGAATTTACAGCAGAACAAATAGAAGAAATTGGGAGATGTTATGATGATCCCCTATATTTTGCAGAGCATTATGTCCAGATTGTAACTTTGGACAAGGGATTACAACCCTTTAAAATGTATCCATTTCAAAAGAAAATGGTAACACGGTTTCATAAAAACCGTTTCAATATATGTAAACTTCCACGACAGTCTGGAAAATCAACAACTGTTTGTGCATACTTATTGCACTATGCCATTTTTAATGATAATGTAAATATTGCTATTCTTGCAAACAAAGCAAATACTGCAAGAGACTTGTTGCAGAGATTGCAAACTGGTTACGAAAATTTACCAAAATGGTTACAGCAAGGTGTTTTATCTTGGAACAAAGGTTCTTTAGAGTTAGAAAATAAATCTAGAATCTTTGCTGCTTCTACTTCAGCATCATCTGTCCGAGGAAGTACCTTCAACATTATTTTTCTAGACGAATTTGCTTTCGTTCCAAATAGTGTTGCCGACAATTTCTTTAGTTCGGTATATCCAACAATTACTTCTGGTCAATCATCCAAAGTTATAATTGTTTCAACTCCTTTTGGAATGAATCATTTTTATAAACTTTGGGATGATGCACAAAAGAAAAGAAACAGTTATGTTCCAACAGAAGTCCACTGGATGGATGTTCCTGGAAGAGATGAGAAATTTAAAGAGACTACCATTGCAAACACTTCAGAATCTCAGTGGAGACAAGAGTTTGAATGTCAGTTCCTCGGTTCTACGGACACATTAATATCGGGTGCAAAATTAAACACTCTTACATTCGATACACCATTGCAGTCTCATAATGGTTTAGATGTTTATGAGTTTCCTCAAAAAGATCACAATTACGTATTAACAGTTGATGTTGCGAGGGGAGTTGAAAAAGATTATTCTGCATTTACAGTTATAGATGTATCTCAATTTCCTCACAAGTTAGTAGCGAAGTATAGAAGCAATCAAATAAGACCCATAGTTTTTCCACAAACTATAAGAGAAATAGCAAAAAGTTATAATAAAGCATATGTATTATGCGAAGTTAACGACGTAGGTGATCAAGTTGCTGCTGGTCTTTTTTACGATCTTGAGTATGAGAATGTTCTTATGTCATCTATGAGAGGACGAGCAGGACAAGTTCTTGGACAAGGATTTTCTGGAAAGAAAGTGCAACTTGGCGTAAAGATGTCCAAGGCGACTAAAAAAGTAGGATGTCTTAACTTAAAGGCGTTAATAGAAGAAGATAAATTGTTAATTTCAGATTTTGACACTATTGCCGAGTTGACTACTTTTATTCAAAAACATGGGTCATTTGAAGCAGAAGAAGGAAGAAACGATGATCTTGTAATGTGTTTAGTCATCTACTCTTGGTTGATTCAACAGGACTATTTTAGGGAACTTACTGATCAGGATATCAGAAAAAGATTATATGAAGAGCAAAAAAATCAAATAGAACAAGACATGGCACCGTTTGGATTTGTTACTGATGGCATCTCCGATGAAGGATCTTTTGTAGATGATAGTGGGGATAGATGGCACACTGATGAATATGGTGATATGTCTTATATGTGGGATTATATGTAGTCTCTGAAAATACTCATTTTAATAAATATTTTTAGATAAACTGAGTCTTAGGAGAAAAAAATGGCGACTCCTCAATTGTCTCCTGGTGTATTAATCAGGGAAGTTGATTTAACTGTAGGAAGAATTGATAATGTTGTTGATAACATTGGTGCAATCGCAGGTCCTTTTGTAAAAGGTCCTGTTGAAGATCCCATCACTATTGAAACAGAAGATGAATTACTTAAAGTTTTTGGTCAACCAGTAAGTTCTGATGGACAGTATGAGTACTGGATGACAGCATCATCATTTCTTTCTTATGGCGGCATTCTTAAAGTCGTAAGAACAGATTCTGATGTAATCACTAACTCTAGCACAAGAACACAATTTGTCGGAGAAGTTGCTGCAATTGGAGCAGACGACGATATTCTTGTAGGTGCTGCACTTACTATAACATCCGGTCAAGACGACAGTGCTAGAACTGTTTCAGACACAACTCTGATTCTTGGCGAAATTGGTGCTGGTAACACAACTGGTTATGGATACACATATTCTGGTTCTGGAAACGGTCTGATCATTTCAGTTGGTCTTGGAACATCTGGTTCTGTAGAATCACTTGGAATTATTAATCCCGGTGAAGGATACTCCGCTGGTGATCAACTTAACATCAATGATATCATCCTCGGAAATCCAGCTGGTGATAATCCAGTAGTTATTACTGTTAATGCTGGTGCAGTAACTACCGAAGCACTTGAAAACGTTGTTGCTGATCCTGATCTGAAGATCAAGAATGATAATGATTATGCTGGACAAGAAGAAGAAGTATCAACAGCATATCTCTGGGCAGGTAAAAATCCCGGATCATGGTCAAACGGACTTGTAGTTGCGGTAATCGACGACCTTGCTGATCAAATTCTCGATCTTACTGGGTCATTTACTGCTGGCACTATCAACGACATCGAAGTTGGTTGTGGCGTTACTGTTACTCTCGACCAAGTAAGAAGACCAGTAAGAAGAACTGGAAGAAATGATTCGGGTGGTGGATTCTTCACTGAAGATGGATTCCTGAAAGGAATTGTAACTGGAGTTAACACCGAAACACAAGAAGTATCTGTAAGAGTTGTTTCTAAGGTTGCTCTCGACGGAACAGAAACTCCTGTTGAATATAAGAACAGATCTAGACACTCTTCGTTCAAACCAAATACCGAAATCGTATTCGTCGATGATGCTGGTGTTGGTCTTGCAACTTGTCAAATTCTTCAAGGAAACAAGGTTAAAGATTGGTATAACGAACAGGTTATTTCTCTTGAGACCGGAAGCATTCTCTGGAAATCTATTGCACAAAAACCATCCACTAATCAGTGGGTAGCAGAAAGAAAAGGAAGAAATGATGGTCTGCATGTTGCAGTATTTGATGAACTTGGAAATGTAACAGGAATCAAAGGAAATCTTCTTGAGAAGTTCACTGGTCTTTCTAAGGCAAAAGATGCAATCTCTGCAGTCAATCCTCCACAAAGACTTTTCTGGAAAGATTATATTGCACAGTATTCAAAGTATGTTTTTGCTGGAGATAATCCATCTGATATTTCCAACCAAGAAGACACATATGCTTCTGGATTTGATCTCGATACAGTAGTCGCAGGTTTTGGTAATCTTACTCCTCTGTCTCAGGCAGCAGGTCTTTGGAATCAAAGTGGTAAAGAAGTAGTTTTTGCAGTTCAAGGCGCAAAACTTTATAGACTTTCCGGTGGTAAAGACTATACCCCAGTTCTTTCAACAACAACTGCTGGTGCTTCTTCTACTATTGTTTCTTCAATTGTTGAAACACAAAACGCGAATACAGTAACAATTACTGAAACAACTACAATTGGATCCTTCAAGGCAACTCTTGGAGAACTTCTAAATGCATACGATTACTTCGCAGATGAAGATGAAATTGCAATCGATTACCTGCTGATGGGACCAGGACTTGAGGACAAAGAAGAATCTCAAGCAAAAGCTCAAAACTTAATTGCAATTGCTAATGAAAGAAAGGATTGCATCGCATGTATCTCCCCACATAGAGGAGATGTTGTATCCGATGGATTCTCATTCAAGAGCACTGATGATATAACTGATGACGTGGTTGAGTTCTTCTCAACACTGGCATCTTCATCTTATGCAATCTTTGATAGTGGTTATAAGTATACTTACGATAGATTTAATGATACCTTCAGATACGTTCCATGTAATGGAGATATCGCCGGTCTTTGCGTAAGAACTTCAATCGAAAGATATCCTTGGTTCTCCCCTGCTGGACAGCAAAGAGGTATCATCAACAATGCAGTTAAACTTGCATACAATCCAAATAAAGCACAAAGAGATCGTCTCTATGTTGCAAGAGTAAACCCAGTTATTACTCAGCAAGGTCTTGGAACACTTCTCTTCGGAGATAAGACCGCTCTCGGATATGCTTCTGCGTTTGACAGAATCAATGTTCGTAGATTGTTCCTCTATGTTGAACAAGCACTCAAGTCTCTTGCAGATGCTCAACTGTTTGAACTGAATGATGAAATTACAAGAGCAAACTTTGTTTCTGTCGTGGAACCATTCCTCGCAGATATCCAAACGAAGAGAGGTCTTTATGGTTACTTAGTTGTTTGTGACGAGTCGAATAATACACCAGATATTATCGACAATAATGAGTTCAGAGCAGATATTTATCTGCAACCAACCAAGTCTATCAACTACGTAACATTAACGTTTGTTGCCACTAGAACTGGAATTAGCTTCGGTGAAATTGCTGGCACCGTCTGATTATTTTAAAAATATTAACTAATTTCAATTTCGGAGAAAAAGAAAATGGCATTCAATAGTTTCGCGGACAAAAACGTAAGTCCATTAAAGAACCTAACCCAGTTCAAAAATCGCCTCCGTGGTGGAGGTGCAAGACCTAATCTCTTTGAGGTTAGAATTGATAGCTTCCCCGCTCCAATTACTGAATATTGGAATGCTGCAGATAGAGAAGACTTTCAGTTCATGTGTAAGTCTGCTGCACTGCCAGCATCTAACATCGCAGCAGTTGATGTTCCCTTCAGAGGTCGTATTTTAAAGGTTGCTGGCGACAGAACCTTTGATACTTGGACAGTTACCGTCATTAATGATGAAGACTTTAACCTCAGACACGCATTTGAGCAGTGGATGAACCACATGGCAAAACTTGATAATGCTTCTGGTGCTGTTAATCCTCAGTCTTATATGACTGATGCGATTGTAAGACAACTCGGAAGAGCGAATAAGAGAAATGGTATCAACGTAATGGCTGATGGTGAAGATAGGAATCAATCTGGACCACCAAACACTGGTTCTTATACACCACCAGTTCTGAGAGCATATAAGATGCATGACATCTTCCCAACTAATGTTTCTCAAATTGATCTTTCTTATGATACTGGTGATACCATTGAAGAGTTTACCGTAGAGTTCCAAATCAACTGGTTTGAGATTGAAGATGATAAGGCATTTAACGGTGCTGAAGGTTCAGTCGGAACTAACGGTGATAACGGTAGAGTCACCTAATAGAGTTGTCTAAATAGTAGGAAACACCACGTAATTTTAATAATGGCAAAGTTGTTCGGGTTTTCTATTGAAGACGACGATAAGTTACCAAAATCTGCGTTATCCCCCGTCCCCGTTAATAACGAGGATGGGGTTGACCACTATTTAACTAGTGGTTTTTTTGGTTCTTATGTTGATATTGAAGGTGTATATAGAAATGAGTTTGAGTTAATAAAGAGATATAGAGAGATGGCACTGCATCCAGAAGTGGACAGTGCCATTGAAGATATTGTGAATGAGGCAATAGTATCAGATACAAATGATAGTCCTGTTCAAGTAGAACTTTCTAATCTTAATGCTAGTGATGGTATTAAGAAAAAAATAAGAGAAGAGTTTAAACATATTTTAAATTTATTGGATTTTGATAAGAAGTGCCATGAAATTTACAGAAATTGGTATATTGATGGACGTATTTTTTATCATAAAGTAATCGATTTAAAAAATCCCGAAGAGGGTATTTTGGAGTTAAGATATATTGACTCCATGAAAATGCGTTATGTGAGACAAGAGAAGCAGAACAAAGCAAAGAACGGTGTTTCTCCAATCATGATGAATTCTGGACAACAACAAGATCCTATGGATTTTAAGTTTCCGGAGATAGAAGAATATTTTATTTACACTCCTAAAACTACATATCCAGTTGGAAAGGGAAATCCAGCAACTTCTGGAGGTGCAAAAGGTGGTGGAGTTAAGATTGCAAGAGATGCTATTGCATATTGTACATCTGGATTGGTAGACAGAAATAAAGGAACTACACTTTCTTATCTCAATAAAGCAATTAAATCACTCAATCAACTCCGTATGATTGAGGATTCTCTTGTAATTTACAGACTTTCAAGGGCACCAGAACGTAGAATTTTTTATATTGATGTTGGCAATCTGCCAAAAATGAAGGCAGAACAATATCTTCGTGATGTCATGATGCGTTATCGTAACAAGTTGGTTTACGATTCAAACACTGGTGAAATCCGTGATGATAAAAAGTTTATGGCAATGCTTGAAGATTATTGGTTGCCACGTAGAGAAGGTGGTAGAGGAACAGAAATCTCCACTCTTCCCGGTGGTCAAAATCTTGGTGAAATCACAGATATTAACTATTTTCAAAAGAAACTTTATCGTTCACTGAATGTTCCACCATCAAGAATGGATGGTGAAGGTGGATTTAACTTAGGACGTTCCTCTGAAATCTTAAGAGACGAACTGAAATTTACCAAGTTTGTTGGGCGTTTAAGAAAGAGATTCTCCAATCTTTTCAATGATCTTCTAAGAACTCAACTACTTCTAAAGAACATTATTACTCCGGAAGATTGGGAAGTAATGTCTGAGCACATTCAATATGATTTCTTATATGACAATCACTTCTCAGAACTTAAAGATGCTGAGTTGATGACTGAAAGACTGAATCTTGCAGCAACAGCAGAACCTTATATTGGTAAGTATTTCTCTTCGGAGTATGTAAGAACTCAAATTCTTAGGCAAACTGATGGTGAGATTATCGAAGAAGATAAGAAAATTAAAAAAGAAATTGCTAAAGGAATTATCCCAGATCCCAATGCACCCGTAGATCCAGAAACTGGACTCCCAATGGAACCATCTGTTGCTCCTGGAGCAGATAACATGAATGGAGCATCTGGAAAAGTTCCTCTTGATGGGAAGGTTCCAGAAGTTGATGGGAAAATTGCAGAACCCCCAACTGCTAAATAACAAAAAAACATGTAAAAACTATGGATAACATTATCGATTTAATTACTCAAGATGAGTCACCTTCCGAAATCAGTGACGCAATCAAAGATACTCTTTTCTCAAAGGCAGCAGAAAAGATTGATATGATAAGACCAGAGATTGCGTCTGTACTCTTTAATGGTGTTCAAGAAACATCAGAAGAAGAATAATTTATAAATACACTGCTTCATAAATAATATTATAAATTAGTAAAATAGTCATGATCATCAAACCTAAAGGTGTTGCTGTAAATATTGTTGGTATTGCCTCAACTGTTGCCGATCTTGGTGGGGTTGGAGCAACTTTAGTGTCTGTTGTAAATACACAATCTGCTCCTGCTTTAGTATCTTTAAATCCCGATGGAACTAATGTTTATCTTGCGGCTGGAGAAAGAGCACTAATTCAAAAATTAGCAACAACTACGCTTACAGCTGGATCTGGTGATCCTGTTTATGCAACTAACGTAGGATTTACAAACTAATCTCATGAAACTAATCAAAGAAGAAATCGAATCAGTAAATTTTATTACTGAGGAAAAAAACGGAAAGAAGTCACTTCATATTGAAGGAACTTTCCTCCAAGGAAACATTAAGAATCGTAATGGTCGTATGTATCCTATGGAGACTCTTCAGAGAGAAGTCAAGAGATACAATTCGGAATATGTTGAAAAAGGACGTGCTCTTGGTGAACTTGGTCACCCAGACGGTCCAACTGTAAATCTTGACAGAGTTTCTCACATGATCACCTCTTTAAAGGAGGATGGAACAAACTTTGTTGGTAAGGCAAAAATCCTTGACACACCAATGGGTAAAATTGCATCCTCACTGATCGGTGAAGGTGTAAAACTTGGAGTTTCTTCAAGAGGAGTTGGTTCTCTTGTTGAAAAAAATGGGGTTAAAGTTGTCAATGATGACTTCATGTTGGCAACTGCTGCCGACATTGTTGCCGATCCATCTGCACCTGATGCCTTTGTAAATGGCATCATGGAAGGTGTTGAGTGGGTCTGGAATAATGGCGTTTCTGAGCAAAAAGTAGAAAGTCTTCAAAAAAAGATTGATAAATATGCCAGAGAACGTGCTTTAAACGAGCAGGCACTTAGTCTTTTCAATGAGTTTCTTAACTCGTTGTAATTAATTAATTTATAAATAAATATAGTTTAACTTATAAGAGTTTACGGAGAGTCCAAATGTCCCGTGGTAAAAATTTACAGGAAATGGAAGCAGGCACTACACAATCCAAAACTGCTGTCAATGCTGGAGCAAAAGGTGCAGATCCAATGCAGAAACTGACTACAGGTATTCCTGATGGTCAATCAACAAGTTGGCAAGATCTTGGTGGTCCTACACCAGATAATTATAAGCCCGATGATTCTTCTGCGGAACTGAAGGATGCTTCAGGTCCACTTAAGCAAGTTAAAGATGTAGTTACAAAGGGTTCAAAAGCAGCAGAAGGAATGCAAAAAGCTCCTGCTTACTCTACTACTGGTGGAACATCAGTTTCCCGTGGTGGTGGAGATGCCATGCAGAAAATGGCAAACCCTGTTAAGGAAGAAGAAGAATTGGAAGATGAAGTAATTGCAGAGGATGAAGTCGAAGAGACCACCGATGTAGTTGCGGAAGAAGAGACAGTAGAAGAAGAAGAAGTAACTGAAGAAGTTACTGAAGAAGAAGAGTTTGACATCGAAGAAGATGTTCATGCACTTCTTGATGGTGAAGAACTCTCCGAGGACTTCCAAGAGAAAGCACGTACAATTTTTGAGGCAGCACTTCGTTCTAAAGTAACTGAAGTCCGCGAATCTCTCGCAGCAGCATACGATGAAAGACTCGTAGAAGAAGTTGCTGAGATCAAGTCTGTTCTTGAAGAGCGTGTTGACGCATATCTTGAGTATGTTGCTCAAGAATGGTTAGAAGAAAATGCACTTGCAGTTGAGCAAGGCATCAGAACAGAAATGACTGAATCCTTCATTCAAGGTATGAAGGGACTTTTTGAAGCACATTATGTAGAAATCCCTGACGAAAAATATGATGTCCTTGAGAGCATGGTAGAAAAACTTGATGACATGGAGACAAAACTCAACGAGCAGATTGAGAAGAACGTTTCCCTTAACAAGCGTCTCGCAGAGTCGGTTGCTGATGGAATCTTTGATGATGTTGCTGAGGGACTTGCCCTGAGCCAGAAAGAAAAGCTCGCTTCACTTGCTGAAAGTGTTGAGTTTGAAAGTGAGATACAATATCGTGAAAAACTGGAGATGCTGAGGGAATCTTATTTTTCAGCGCAGAAAACTCCAAAAGCAACATCTGAGTCCCTCTCCGAGGGTGTAGATACTACTCCTGAATCCGTTTCACCTGGAATGGAATCCTATATGAGAGCACTCAATTCAGTTGCAAAAAACTGAATTTAATATTAAAAACAAACGCACTTTAGTAAAAGGTAAAAAGCAATGTTTCAATCAGAAGCACTGCAGAAAAAGTGGGCACCTCTTCTGGAGCACGAAGGTTGCGAAGCAATCAAAGACTCCCACAGAAAGGCTGTAACCGCTGTTCTGCTTGAGAACCAAGAAAGATTTTTAAGAGAGCAATCTGCTTTCAATGCAGGTGGACTCCTGACCGAGACTCCAACCGTTAATACTAACTCCGGCCCCGTAGGTGGAGATGGTGTTGGTGGTCCTGGTTTTGGTGGATCCGCTGATGCTGCTGGTCCAGTAGCAGGTTTCGACCCCGTACTGATCTCACTGATCCGTCGTTCAATGCCTAACCTGGTCGCTTATGACCTCGCAGGCGTTCAACCAATGAACGGTCCAACTGGTCTCATCTTTGCGATGAGAGCACGTTATGAGGATCAGGCAGGAGCAGAAGCACTGTTCAACGAACCAGATACTGCATTCTCTGGACAAGGCGACCAATTCAACCATGGACTTGGTGATTACACCAGAAATCCAGGAAACGGAGCAGCCGTTGGTCTGGGAACAACTGCAGCATCGGGAGACAACCCAGGTCTGTTGAATCCAAACGGAACCGAGACTGACTACAGCGTTGGTCAGGGCATGGCAACTGCTGATGCTGAGGCACTTGGAGTTGATGGTGGAAACCAGTTCAACGAGATGGCATTCTCCATCGAGAAAGTTCTCGTTGAAGCAAAGTCAAGAGCACTGAAGGCGGAATACAGCCTTGAGCTCGCTCAGGATCTGAAGGCAATCCACGGTCTGAACGCAGAAGCAGAACTCGCCAACATTCTCTCCACAGAGATTCTGGCAGAGATTAACCGTGAAGTCATCAGAACCATCTATAAGGTTGCTGAACCTGGCGCACAACTTAACACTGCAACTGCTGGTGTATTTGACCTCGACATCGACTCCAACGGTCGTTGGTCAGTTGAGAAGTTCAAGGGCCTTCTGTTCCAAATCGAAAGAGATGCGAACCAGATTGCACAAAGAACTCGTAGAGGAAAGGGCAACGTAATCATGTGCTCTGCTGACGTTGCTTCGGCACTCACAATGGCAGGAGTACTTGACTACACCCCAGCACTCAACGCTAACCTCAATGTTGATGACACTGGCAACACCTTCGCAGGTGTGCTGATGGGCAAATTCCGCGTCTACATTGACCCATATTCTGCAAACAACGCTGCTAACCAGTATTACGTTGTTGGTTATAAGGGTTCCTCACCTTATGATGCAGGTCTCTTCTATTGCCCATATGTTCCTCTCCAAATGGTTCGTGCCGTTGGTGAGAACACCTTCCAGCCAAAAATCGGATTTAAGACCCGCTACGGCATGGTCGCTAATCCATTCGCTGAGGGTACAAATCAAGGTCTCGGTAGACTCCAGACCAACCAAAACCGCTACTACAGAAGAGTTAGAGTTCAGAACCTCATGTGATCCATTCGGTTCACACGAAATACTCGGGGGTCTTCGGACCCCTTTTTTTATTCTAAATATTTAAAAAAGTCATGGCAGCTTCAAGAAGAGGTCAATTAACAAATAGAAATTATCTTTCAAGCACTGGGTTTAAGTTTGTTTTGAATAGGTCTCCCAAAACAGCTTTTCTTTGCAACAAAGCAAATATACCAGGAATAACTTTAGGAGTTGCAGAGCAATCAAACTACCTAACGAATCCAATTCCTCATCCTGGGGATAATATGGTTTTTGAAGACTTTGAAATTGATTTTATTGTTGATGAGGATATGGAAAATTATATGGAAATCCAATTTTGGATGAGGGGTCTGGGATTTCCAGAAACTTTAGAAGAAATATATGATTGGCAAAATGATCCAAATAGTTATTTGTATGGTGGATTAGATGCAAATATGAATCTTTATTCTGATGGAACATTATTCATTTTGAATAGCAATCTTAGATTAAATCATCAAATAAGATTCAGAAAAATGTTCCCATATAGATTATCGGACCTTTCTTTTGATGCAACAAATACTGAAGAAGAATATTTCACTGCTACTGTCAGTTTTAAATATATGATGTATAATATAGCAGATGAAAAGGGATACATCAAACCAAAACGATATAGTTAATTATGGCAATTGATTTAGACATTATACAGTCTATGTGGGAAAAAGATTCTAAAATAGATCCAGATAATTTACATACAGAATCTTTAAATATACCCAGACTACATGCAAAATATTATGAGATTTATAATACACTAACACTTTTAAGAGCAAAAGCAGAAAATAAAAAAAGAATCGTGAGGAAAGATCAACATGAGTATTATACTGGAAAAGCAGATCCTGATGTTTATGTGGAGAATCCATTTCCTAAAAAAATCCGTGACAAAGAAACTCTCAAACAATATCTGGATGCCGATGAAACGATTACTCAGTGTTCGTTGAAGGTGGAGTATTATGATGTTATGCTTCGTTATTTGGAAGATATAATTAAAACAATACACAACCGCACATATCAAATTAAGAATGCTATTGAGTATCAGAAGTTTATGAGCGGTATGGGATAGAATCTAAATACATTAGTTGTAGCAATGCTTTATGACTAATGTGACTATAAGCAAAAAGAATGAGGTTTACATTAAGTTAGAATGTGAACCTCATGTTTTGTATGATCTTGAACCCCATTTCACATTTGATGTAGAGGGGGCAAAGTTCATGCCGCATATGAGAAATAAGCATTGGGACGGAAAGATAAGATTGCTTAGCACTCATACAGGAGAGATTTATGCAGGTCTTCTGGATAGAGTTGTAGCAAAGTTAAAGAAATATGATTACGAATATACATTTAAAGATAGTAAGTACTATGGTCTTCCGTTTGAAATAAACGAGGAGATATGTCCAGAAGGCGTTGCAGACTACATGAAAAGCATTTGTAGTCATGAACCCTATGATTACCAAGTAGACGCTGTTTACGAGTGTCTGAGATACAATAGAAAACTTATATTGAGTCCTACTGCATCTGGCAAATCTTTAATGATTTATTCGATCATAAGATATTATGTTGCAAAGGGTAAAAAGATTCTTATTGTATTCCCAACTACATCTCTTGTTCGTCAGATGTTTAATGACTTCAAGGACTATGGATGGGATGCCGATGAGTATTGTCATTTGATTTATTCGGGTAAAGAGAAGAATACTGATATGCCCGTTACTCTCTCTACATGGCAATCTTTATATACTCTTCCTAAAAAATATTTTGAAAACTTTGATTGTGTGATTGTTGATGAAGCACACGGAGCAAAGTCAAAGTCATTGATTGACATTATGAAAAAGTGTCACAATGCAAAATACCGTTTTGGGTTTACAGGAACTCTTTCTGGGAGTAATACTCATGAGTGGGTTGTTTGTGGATTGTTTGGTCCGCAATATAAGACCATTGGGACTTCTGAGATGATTGAGAAGGGAAGAGCATCTCAGTTGGATATTAACTGTTTACTTCTCAAGCATAAACCTCAGAAGTTTGAGACTTATGAAGATGAGATTCAGTTTCTTATTACCAATGAAAAAAGAAATAAGTTTGTTAGAAATTTGGCGCTTAGTCTCAATGGTAACACTCTTGTGTTATTTTCAAGAGTAGAAACTCATGGACAGATACTATTTGATTTAATAAATAATCGTAAGGAAGAAGGTCGAAAGGTTTTCTTCGTTCACGGTGGAGTTGATACAGACGAAAGAGAAGCAATTCGACAGATTACTGAGAAAGAAAATAATGCAATCATCGTTGCTTCTTATGGTGTTTTTAGTACAGGAATTTCTATTAAAAGACTTCATAATATAGTCTTTGCATCACCTAGTAAGTCTAGAATAAGAAATCTCCAAAGTATTGGAAGGGTATTGAGAAAAGGAAAGAACAAAGATAAAGCTACCCTCTATGATATTGCTGATGATACCACTTATAATTCAAAGAAAAATTATACATTAAATCACTTTATAGAAAGGATTAAAATTTACGTCGAAGAAGATTTTAACTATGAAATAATACCAATAAATATCGGAGGAATTTAGCATGGAAGATGATTTTTATGCTTCAATAAAATTAATAACAGGAGAAGAGATTTTTGCTAGAGTAATGCCTTGCATTCAAAAAACTAATTTTACTTTAATTTTAAATAATCCTGTAACATTTTCTGAATTTAAAAGTAGAAATGGAATAACCGGATACAAAATTGAACCATGGTTAAAAACTAATCATGAGGATTTAATAGTTATAAGTATGGAAAGAGTGATTACTATATCCGAAACAACTGATGCTGAAATAATTGAAATGCATCAATCATTTGTTAATAAATTTTATACTATGAAAAATAAAAAGATTAAAGGTGGAAATATAACTAAAAAAATGGGATACCTTGGAACTGTAAAAGATGCTAAGAACCTTTTAGAAAGAATATACAAAAAGTCTCCTGATGTAGATATACATAAAGATAATTAGATATTAATATTTCTCAAAGGGCAACAAACCCAGTCTACTTAAATTACAATATCTTGTCAAGCCCCTTGATTTTATTTCGTAAAAGTGTTATCATGTCTACATAATAGATTAGATAATTTTATGATATACAATCCTGGCGTTATGGCTAAAAGAAAAAGATCGGTCCATTACGTTAACAATAAAGATTTTCTTGATGCTCTGATAAAGTATAGAGAAGAAGTTGAGTTAGCGGAAAAAAGGGGAGACCCTAAACCAAGAATAAGTAATTATCTTGGGGAGTGTTTTTTAAAGATTGCGACACACTTGTCATTTAAACCAAACTTTGTAAACTATATCTTCAAAGATGATATGGTTTCCGATGGCATTGAAAACTGCGTTCAATACATTCACAATTTTAATCCAGAGAAATCAAAAAATCCTTTTGCATACTTTACCCAAATTATTCATTACGCATTTCTTAGAAGAATTCAGAGAGAAAAGCGTCAATTAGATATTAAAAATAAAATCCTCGAACGCACCGGATTTGACGAAGTGTTTCATGATGACTCCGGTATTGACGGAATGAACTACAGCGACTATAATTCCATCAAAGACTCTGTGCATTCTAAACTCCGTAACTGATGAAGGTAGCAATCATAACTGATCAGCACTTTGGTGCTAGAAAAAACTCAAAACTTTTTCATGACTACTTTCTCAACTTTTATGAGAATGTGTTTTTTCCAACTTTAGAAAAAGAGGGTATCACCACTGTCATCGATATGGGTGATACCTTTGATAGTAGAAAGGGTATTGACTTTGCTGCTTTAGCATGGGCAAAGAATCATTACTATGATCGACTATCTGATATGGGCATTGAAGTTCATACTATTGTTGGAAATCACACTGCCTACTATAAAAATACGAATGATATTAATGCAGTAGATCTTCTTTTACGAGAATATTCCAATATAAAAATATACAGTGAACCTACTGAAATCAAACTTGGAAATCTCGATGTTTTACTTTTACCTTGGATAAATCCCGAAAATGAAAGCAATACTTATTCACTTATTAAAACTACAACTTGCTTATGTGCGATGGGGCACCTTGAGTTGGCAGGATTTAGAGTTAATTCGCAAATCATCATGGAGCATGGTTTGGAGAGCAAACTATTTGAGAAGTTCACCAAGGTCTTCTCGGGACACTATCACACTAGATCGAATGACGGACGAGTCTTCTACTTAGGTAATCCCTATGAAATGTATTGGTCTGATTGGAATGATACTAGAGGATTCACAATCTTTGATACGGAAACTTTAGATCATCATCACATTGATAATCCTTACAACATGTTTGAGATTATTAACTATGATGAAGATACTACAGAGTTAGATTCAGACTACGAAAATAATATCGTAAAGGTTGTAATAAAAAATAAAAACAATCAACTTAAATACGAAAAATTTCTAGACAAACTTTACTCACAAAATCCTGCTGAAGTAAAGATTGTGGAAAACTTTGAAATCAATATAAAAGATTTTGAAGAAGACATAGAGTCAGAAGACACCATTTCTATCTTAGATAGATATATTCAAGAGTCTGAAACTGACATGGACAAAACTGAGATCATGTCAATCATCAGAGAAATCTATCAGGAGTCGTGCGAGATGGTGTAACATGTATATCATAACATTAGAGGGTAGGGAAGAGGAAGGAGCTTATTCAGTAACAAACGAAGTCGGTGATCAAGTCCTTTACATGTTTGAGGATGAAGATGATGCACTTCGATTTGCTATGATGCTTGAAGACGATAGGGATTACCCTCCAATGCATGTGATAGAAGTTGACGATGATGCTATACTGAAAGCATGTAGAGAAAATTCATACGAATACAATATTTTCTCTGAGCATGAATTTGTAATTCCCCCTGAAGAAGACGGTAATGATTTTATTTGAAAAGATTCGATGGAAAAACTTTTTAAGCACCGGAAACCAATTTATTGAGATTGACTTTTTAAAATCTGAATCAACCCTAATTGTTGGGCAAAACGGAGCAGGTAAGAGCACCCTTCTTGATGCTCTTACTTTTGTGCTGTTTGGTAAATCTTTTAGAGGAATCAACAAACCACAACTTATTAACTCGTCGAATGAGAAAGATTGTGTTGTAGAGATTGAGTTTAAGATTGGATCTGTTGAATGGAAAGTTGTAAGAGGTATAAAACCAAGTTTGTTTACGATTTCTAGAAACGGAAAGGAAATAGATCAGCAGTCGTCGGCAGCAGATCAACAAAAGTGGTTTGAGCAAACAGTTCTGAAAATGAACTACAAATCATTTACTCAAGTTGTTATTATTGGTAGTAGTAACTTTACTCCTTTTATGCAACTTACTGCAGCAAGTAGAAGAGAAGTAATTGAAGATCTTCTTGACATTAAAGTGTTTTCTTCTATGAATTCTTTAATTAAAGAAAAAATAAAATTACAAAAAGATGAAGTTAAAACTTTAGATCTTAAGAAAGATTCTCTTAAAGATAAAGTCGAAATGCAGTCAAGTTTTATTGAAAAAATTAAAAATGAGGGGAAAGGCAAAATTCAATCATTAAATAATGATAATGAAAAGTTTATGAAAGAATGTGATTCTTACATAAGTGCAAATGATTCTCTTGAGGAAGAACTTTTTGAAAATAATAAGCAAATAGAAGAACTTTCTGATTGTAAACCAAAACTTAAAAAGTTTGCAAATATGAGAGGAAAGTTTTCTCAAAAAATTGCCACAGCAAAGGAAGACAAGAAGTTTTTTGAAGAAAATTCGGTTTGCCCTACCTGTAGACAAGATATAGAAGATCGTCATAAGTTAAATATTATTAGTGAGTCTGAAAAAAAGACAAAGGATCTGCAATCTGCATATAAAGAACTTGAGCAGGCCATTCGTGATGAAGAAATCAGAGAAGATCATTTCCTTCGGATTTCAAAAGTAGTAAACAACCTAACGAATGAAATTTCTCAAAATAATCTTAGAGTCTCTGGACTCCAAAGAAGAATCCGAGATAATGAATCGGAAATTCAAAGAATTACCAATGACTTGGAAAACGAAAATTCTGAACATGAAAAGTTAGCGGAGTTTAAAGAAAAACTGAATACTGTCTTCGAGGAGTTATCTGAGAAGAAACGAAAAATTTCATACTACGATTACTGTTACAGTCTTCTAAAAGACTCTGGTGTAAAAACACAAATCATCAAAAAGTATCTTCCTCTAATCAATCAACAAGTGAATAGATACCTTCAGATGATGGATTTTTACATTAACTTTTCTCTGGACGAGGAATTTAACGAAACCATCCAGTCACCGATTCATGATCAATTTAGTTATGGATCTTTTAGTGAGGGTGAACGACAACGGATTGACTTGGCACTTCTTTTTACTTGGAGAGAAGTTGCCAAGATCAAAAACTCAACTAATACAAATCTTTTGATTATGGATGAGGTGTTTGATAGTTCACTTGATGGCAACGGAACAGAAGAGTTTATTAAGATTCTTCGTTTTGTTGTGCAAGACGCCAATACGTTTGTCATCTCCCATAAGGTGGGAATGGAAGATCGTTTTGAAAGTGTGATAAAATATGAAAAGTATAAAGGATTCAGTCGTATTGTATGATACCAGAAGACTCTAATAATAGTAGTATTTTTGCTTTGACTGAACAGGTTAGTAGGTTGAAGGCAGAGGTTTCTCAATTGAGATCTGACTACAGGAACTTAAAACGTGCTATACTCAATGTCCCCGACCTAGGGGAAAAAGTCCAAAAGAAACTCTGGGAATGATGACTACCCCAAACTGGCAACACAACTCTGGTAAACCCCAGAAACGAAAACTTAAACCACAAGCACTGCGACAAGCAAAAGCACGTCGTCAGGCACTCAAGAACAAGCACCCCAAACGGGGTGTTTTTTTTTATTTTTATAAATAATTTCACGGTATAGTAAAAAAAATGAATTCCCAAGATTTACGATATCTTCAAGAAGCATATATGGAAGTTGTTGAAAATCAGCAACTTGATGAACTTTCGATTGACACTTTACGTCGGGCTCGTAAAGAAAGATTTAATAGAGTTGATGAACTTGAAAAATCTGGTCTTCTTGATTTGACTGGTGATGATGAAGATAAACGAGGCAGAAAAAAATTACGCAGAACGCAGAGAGCAATTGCAAGAAAAACCGCTCCAGGGAAACCAGATGATCCTCATAAAGGTGCCAGTGCAAGACTGAATATGGAAATGGAGTATGATGTTTTTGATGCAATTTTAGAGCACCTAGTTGCCGAAGGTTTTGCTGATACAAACGAAAATGCTTTAGTCATTATGGCTAATATGAGTGAAGAGTGGAGAGAGAGTATTGTTAGCAATCTTATTGACTGAGGACACTTCAAAAAGCGTCACACCACCTCCCGGAAACGGGGGGTTTTTTCGTGTATACTGATTCCAGTCGAACGAACCCACCATGATCAACTACGAAGTCCAAGCAGGTGTTGCTCGCATTCTGGCAACTGAGAATTTGGTTGTCGAGCACCGCAAGTGTGATACTGCACAGTTCAATGTCCATACCCGTGTCCTGACTCTTCCCAAGTGGGAAAAAGCATCTCCCACTGTCTTCGACCTTCTGGTTGCACATGAAGTCGGTCATGCTCTTTACACTCCTGACATTAACTGGATTGCTGACCGTAAGATTCCTCCCAACATTGTGAACATTGTTGAGGATGCTCGCATTGAGAAACTGATGAAGCGTCGTTTCGGTGGTCTTCCTAAGATCTTCTATCGTGGATATTCTGAGATGCAGCAGGATGACTTCTTTGAGTTGAAAGATGATGATTTGAGCACTTATAGTTTTCCTGATCGTATCAACCTTTACTTCAAGGTCGGTAACTTCCTTGATATTCGATTTGATCCTGACGAACTTCCTATCGTCGAGATGGTAAAGAATGCCGAGACATTTGATGATGTCTTGGATGCTGCTGAGGCAGTTTATGAGAAGTGCAAGAAACCAGAAGATACTGTTCAAGAGGATGTTCCCGCTCAGATTGACTCTTCTCAATCTGGTGGTGGCAGTGACTTCTCTGATACTGAAATGCCCCAAGATTCTTCTCAAGGTGAGCAAAGTGAAGAAGGTGAGCAGTCTGCATCTGAGCAAGATTCTGAAACTAACGATTCTGGATCTACTGTTCCCGATTCTCAACCTTCCGATCAGGATACTCAAACTAATCAAACTGATAATGGTGCTGGTAAAGGTTCTGGAACTGAAACCCGCACTGACAGCACCTTGAATCGCACACTGTCAGAACTCAATCAAAACAATTCTCCAGACAATATTTATCTGGAGTTTCCGGATCTCATGATGGAAAATGTTATTGCATCTAACTCTGAGATTCATGATTACATCGACCAAGAGTTTGCTGCTCAACTAAAAGCACAACCTGATTACCTGGGTCAAAGCATCTTTCATAATGCGGATTCTGAATATCAAAAATACAAATCGGAATCTATTAAGGAAGTCAACTATCTTGTCAAAGAGTTTGAGTGCAAGAAGTCTGCAGATGCCTATGCCCGTGCTACGGTGTCTAAAACTGGTGTCCTTGATTGCACCAAACTTCATACCTACAAGTACAACGAAGATCTCTTCAAGAAAGTCACCACAATTCCTGATGGTAAGAATCATGGTTTGATCTTCATTCTTGATTGGTCTGGATCGATGGGTCAAACCATTATCCAAACTGTTAAGCAACTGTTCAACTTGGTCAACTTCTGCAAGAAGTGCAACATCCCCTTTGATGTTTATACTTTCACGCAAAACTGGAAAATTAATTTGCAGACTTCTTGTAATGTCAAACCTATTGCGGGTAAAATCAAGGTTGACGATGATTTCTGTCTCATGAATATTCTCACCAGTTCTGTGAGTAATCGTGTGATTGAAAATCAGATGAAGAATATCTGGCGAGTTGTTTATGCCATTAGAATGTGGACTCCTTATAGTTATCCTGCTCGTTTGACTCTTTCTGGCACTCCTCTTAACGAGACGATGTGTGCTCTCCGTAAGATCATTCCTGCGTTTCAGAAGAAAACCGGACTCCAGAAAACTCACTGCATTGTCCTGACTGACGGTGAAGGTAACACCCTTCAATATCACAAGGAAGTCACTCGTAAGTCATATCATGACGATGGTGGGACTTACACTCAAATCGGCACTTCTACTGCCTATTACACTGATGGTGAAGTTTTCCTTCGCAATCGTGCCACCGGCAAGGTTTATCGATTTAAAAAGCATAACGCATATTCTCACCAAGACACTCTTCTTGAAGCACTTCAGGATGAGTTTCCAGATGTCAACTTCATCGGATTCCGTATCCTCGATAGTGGTCATGAAGCAGGTAAACTGATTCAGGCATACTGCGATTACACAGAATCTGAGAAGTTGATGTCTTCTTGGAAGAAGAACAAGGTCTTCAGCATCACTTCTAGTCCCTACAGCAGTTACTTCGGACTGTCCAACTCTGCTCTGCAGAACGATGTTGACTACCTTGACAATCTGGAAGATGGTGCAACCAAAACTCAGATTCGCACCGCAATGCGTAAAACCCTTGCAGGTAAGAAGATGAACAAGAAGATTCTCTCCGAGTTCATCGATCTGGTTGCCTAATGTGCCAGTCGGCAGAGTGTCCACTCTGGACACTCACCACCCCCATCCATGCCCTATACTTACTTCAGTTCAAACAAACCCACACAATGATCACCATGACTCAAGACCAAATCATCAACGAACTCAAGTCCCTCTACGGCAACGAGATCACCACCAGTGATGTCAATGCATACTGTGCCATGCACGACGTTTCTTATCCCACCATCACCCGTCGTCTTGAGCAATACAAGACCAGTCGTGGTCGTTGGAATCTTGAAGTGACCGAAGAGCGAGTCCAGGAGATCGAGACCGCTTTCAATGCTCCTTCTGTTGTTCCCGATCAGGAACGTGTTGCCTTTATTCCCGAGAAAGACCAAACTTTCGTCCCGTTTGGGAACTTTTCTGACCTTAAAAAGATCATCAAATCCAAGATCTTCTACCCTGCTTTCATCACTGGTTTGTCCGGTAACGGCAAGACCCTGAGTGTCGAGCAGGCATGTGCTCAACTCGGTCGTGAGTTGATTCGTGTCAACATCACCATCGAGACCGATGAGGATGATCTGATTGGTGGTTTCCGTCTCATCAATGGTGATACTGCCTGGCATAATGGTCCTGTCATTGAGGCACTTGAGCGTGGTGCCATCCTTTTGCTGGATGAGATCGATCTTGCCTCCAACAAGATCCTGTGTCTCCAGTCCATTCTTGAAGGTAAAGGTGTTTTCCTGAAAAAGATCGGTAAGTATGTCAAACCTGCTGCTGGTTTCAATGTGATTGCCACTGCGAACACCAAGGGTAAGGGTAGTGAGGATGGTCGTTTCATCGGCACTAATGTGCTCAACGAAGCATTCCTTGAGCGTTTCCCTGTCACCATGGAGCAGTCCTATCCTACTCCTGCAACTGAGCAGAAGATCCTTGAGGGTATTGCTCTCGATCTCGGTGTCGAAGATCGTGACTTCTGCAAGATGCTGGTTGACTGGGCAGATAGCATCCGTAAGACCTTCTACGATGGTGGTGTCGATGAGGTGATCTCTACTCGTCGTCTGGTGCATATCATCCGTGCCTATAGCATCTTTGGCAACAAAGAGAAGGCATTCAAGTCCTGCATCAACCGTTTCGACGATGAAACTAAGGGCATTTTCCTGAGTGCCTATGACAAGTTTGATGCCGATTTTAATGCCAATGAAGCAGAAGAAGATGCCGTTGAAGGGAAAATTGTTATTGAGGAAACTTCCTATTGACATTGAACTAGAAACCTGATATAATTGGGAGAGGTAATTATGCTTCTCCTTTTTTATGGACAATAAACAAAATATGACAGAGGTAGCAAAAAATTTAAATAAAAATCCAGTAAACCTTCCAGAAGAACTTAAAAAACTTCTTAATCAAAATCAAAATGATGAAGAAGAATGTGCTGAATGTTATTCTAGTGCTTCAAATGCTTGGATGACCATGACACCGGATATGCCAGAAATTTTGAAAAAAAATCCTCGTGAAAAAGTAGAAGAACGACTTGAAAACCAATATGAGTTGTATAAAGAAGCGGTAGAAGAAGAGCATGTAGAAGGAAATCATCAAAAAATTGTCAGAGACAATATAAATGGATTCTGGAAGTATGAAGAAGACAAAACTTTAAAAGAACTCCAAGATTATCTTTCCGGCACTTACAGATCTCACTACACATCTCAAGAATCTAAAACTCAAACACTTGATCTGATTGAGAGTATTGGTGATGCAGAACCTTTCTGCAGATCTAATGCAATCAAGTATCTCTCACGTTTTGGTAAGAAGAATGGAAAGTCTAAACTTGACATTTTGAAAGCAATGCACTATTGTGTTCTTCTCTACCACTTTGCTGGACTCCACAAAAAATCGACTGATAATTATGAAACTTTCTGAAAAGACTACTACCATCCTTAAAAACTTTTCTGGTATTAACAACTCTATTCTTTTTAAAGAAGGAAATGTAGTCCGCACGATTTCTGTTATGAAGAATATCTATGCGGAAGCAACAGTAGATGAAAACTTCCCTAAAGATTTTGGAGTTTATGATCTTCCACAATTTTTGAATGGTCTCAATCTTCACCGTCAAGCAGAACTTAATTTTGATAATGAAAGTTATGTAGTTATCAAAGAAGGTAAATCTAGATCTAAGTTTTTCTTTGCTTCCGAAAACACCATTGTGACTCCTCCCAATAAAAGTATTACTTTGTCCCAGGAGGATGTTTGTTTCCAAATTGATACAACACAACTAGATAAACTTTTGAAAGCATCTGCCGTATATCAAGCACCAGACCTTTCTGCTATTGGTAAAGACGGAGTTGTTGAATTGGTTGTTCGTGATAAGAAAAACGATACATCAAACGATTACTCAGTTACTGTTGGTGAAACTGATTCTGAATTTACTTGTAACTTTAAAGTTGAGAATCTTAAAATTATTTCTGGATCTTACGATGTATGTCTCTCAAAAGAAAAAGGTGGAATTGGGCGGTTTAAAAGTCGAGATTATGATCTGACTTATTACATTGCTCTAGAACCTGATTCAACTTTTAATTAATGAATGCAAATCAACTGCGAGTTTTGGGAAGTGTCTTGCTTATAGTGGGATACTTCCTTATTTTATATGTTTCAGTATATTTCGGATGTTGGTTTCGATTGATCGGCAACTTGGCAATGATCCCATTTGCTGTTAAGATCAAGACATGGGACATCGTGGGACTGGAAGCGTTTTTCTCAGTCATCGATGCCTCCAAGATCATTCAACTTTCACTATGAACATCTTTGTGACTTCTCCCTGGCCTGCTGAGTCTGCCATCTGTCTCCCAGATAAGCACATCGTCAAAATGCCCCTAGAGTGCTGCCAGATGCTATCCATCGTTGCTTCCGACAAATGGGGTCATGGGTATGGACACCTCTATAAGGCAGACCACACCCCCTACAAGACCGAGAAGGGGGCATTCCGTAACCATCCATGCACCAAATGGGCATCTGAGTCCGTCAACAATGCCTGGTGGTTGATCAAGCACGGTTTGAATCTGTGCGACGAATATGTGCTAAGATATGACAAGGTTCACTCTTGCTATAAGACCCTCGTAGATGCTTTCTATCTTTTCCCAAGAGGCAAAGTCACTGAAGTCACACCATTTGCCAGAGCAATGCCAGACGAGTATAAACTTGACACAGGCATTGACACTTTTACTGCTTACAAGATGTATATCGCATCCAAACCTTGGGTTGCATCTAATTATCTTCGTATGCCAGAACGGAAACCTGATTGGATTTGATTATGAATAACACTGATTTTCTTTGGGTCGAGCAATACCGACCAAAAACTATTGACGAATGTATTCTCCCAGAATCTACTAAGGAGACATTCAAGCAGTTCGTGAAGAAGGGTGAGATTCCTAATCTCCTCCTTTCTGGTCCTCCGGGGATCGGTAAGACGACTGTGGCAAAGGCACTATGCAATGAACTTGGTGCTGATTTCTACATGATCAACGGATCTGACGAAGGTCGATTCTTGGACACGGTAAGGAATCAGGCAAAGAACTTTGCATCGACTAATTCTCTTATGTCTGACGCAAAGCATAAGGTTATCATTATTGACGAGGCAGACAATACTGGTAATGATGTTCAGTTGCTTTTGCGAGCAAATATTGAGCAGTTTTATAGTAACTGTCGTTTTATCTTTACATGTAACTATAAGAACAAGATTCTTGAACCACTTCAGAGTCGATGTGCTGTAGTTGATTTTGCACTGAAAGGTAAAGATAAAGCAAAACTATCTGGTGAGTTTTTTGCACGACTTAAAAGTATCCTAGATAGTAATCTTGTTGAATATGACGAAAAGGTTTTGATTCAACTTGTTAAGAGTCATTTCCCAGATTGGAGAAGGATTCTTAATGAGTGTCAAAGATATTCTGCAGGTGGAAAGATTGATACTGGAATTCTTGCAATGTTTTCTGACATTGCAGTTGACGAATTGATTAAAAATCTAAAAGCAAAGAAGTTTAATGAAGTTCGTAAGTGGGTAGTTTCCAATCTTGATAATGATGCTGGCATTGTTCTCCGTAGAGTTTATGATGCTTGTTATGAAAAACTAACTCCTTCTAGTGTTCCACATGCAATCTTAATCGTAGCAAAATATCAATATCAGTCCGCATTTGTTGCAGATCAGGAAATCAACCTACTTGCAGCATTGACTGAGATTATGGTAGAATGTGAGTTTAAATGAGGAATAAAAATGTTAAATGTTAAACTGGTAAGATTGTCCACAGGCGAGGATGTAATCACTAACGTAATTGAAGACACCGATTCTTATGTGAAATTTAAGAATCCGATTGTTTCTTTCCCTACTCAAGAAGGTAGGATTGGTTTTGCTCCTTGGTCTCCATTGATTGATAAAAAAACTCCAGAAATGGAAGTATCTAAAAATTTTATCATCTATGTTGCCAATCCCGATGAAAACATTATCGAGCAATACAACCAAATGTTTGGTAGCAAACTTGTAACTCCAAAGAAAGATCTTATTCTTTAAATTTCTTATGATTTATGTAGATTTTTCTAAAATGGATCTTGTTTGTTTTTGGAAAGAAGTTCATAATATTTTTGATGAATTTATAAAAGAAGAAATGCCATCTGAATGTTATGGATGGAGGTCTTGGAAGATTGAAAAGGCATTTCAAAAACATTCAAAAAATCAACTGAAATGGGTTAACGGTGTTGGTTATGATTTTATCGGAATAGATAATTTAAAATACGAATTTAAACAAGTTCAGAATGCGTTTAAAAATAATCAAACACCTCCCATAGTTGTTAAAAACTGGCGTAAAGATCGTAAAGAATATAAAGTATCATTTGATTATTTGATTGTTGTTGATGTTGATCGTGAGACGCTGGGGATATTTGATGGAAGTTATGTCAATACTAAGTTTGAAGAAAATGATGCTACAGTAACCGCAGTCCTTGAAAACAGAAAAGCAGAATTACACACTCCTTATCATGAAATCTCTTAAAACTCCCCTTCGTTATCCTGGTGGCAAGTCCCGTGCTTGTAAAAAAATGGATCCATATTTTCCGGATCTAAAAAACTTTAAAGAATATCGAGAACCATTTCTTGGTGGTGGAAGTGTTGCAATTCATGT
>Ga0209536_100000358_pt1 | contig 72664 bp, 75 predicted proteins | sample DeeMarSeWOR28_12_FD_187461 | JGI IMG/M metagenome (GOLD analysis project Ga0209536, IMG submission 187461) | Marine sediment microbial communities from White Oak River estuary, North Carolina - WOR-2-8_12 (SPAdes) (version 2) | ecosystem: Environmental > Aquatic > Marine > Intertidal zone >...
GCCCACCGGCCAGGATCCGTGGTTTAGTACAGTAAGCGCAACTGAAACCGTTGTTTCTAATTATGGACTTCTCAATCTTTTAAGTACAGATACAATATATACTTTTAAGATACAACTTAAAACAAGTACTGGAACTGCTCATCTTAAATATACTGATGTGTACCTCAAATATACCGGTTAATTTTAAAACAACTGTGGCTTCTGCGGTTCCGAAAAATCTTATAGATCTATTTTCTAAAGATCCTTATGTTGGTGGAAAATTTGATGCTTCATTATCATCTAGAAAAGCAGTTTTGATATTATTTAAAAGTATACCTGTTGGATTTTTTGTACCCAAAACTACTGATGGGTATTATAGGTTGTTATATCTATACATTGATCCTGTTTTTAGGAAACGCGGTTTTGCTACAAGTACCATTAAACACTTTACAAAAAATATATTTAGTAAAGCCTGGATTGCTGTTAGCAATATCCCCTCTCAAAAAACATTTGAAAAAGCAGGATTTTTTAGAATTTTGGAAGAAAAGGATATTCGTGGAAATGTTGTTGCTTATATATATTATAAAGATGAGTAAACCTATATAGGGAGGATACGTAAATGTCGTGGACCAATGAAGGTGGGGGAGACCATGAGGGAGCTGATTGGACAATTAGTTCTGGCACAGATATAGCTGGTTCCCACACCCTTATAGGAATATTTACAATCAACTCTGGTATAACCGCCACTGTTACTGCCAATTTAACCATAGAGTGTGTAGATGCCATTATAGAGGGTAATATAATTAGTAATGGATATGATGTAACTATCACAGCAATAAGAAAAACCACCGTTACTGGTATTATAAACACTAATGGTGATGATGGTGATGATGGTACAGACGCCAATGGTACTGAAGGTACAGAGGGAATTGATGGTTCAAATGGAACCAGCGGTGCGGCAGCGGGATGTTGTTCAAATGGAAACAGTGCAATATCTAGTGGTAGTTCTTCACTTACTCCTGGCGGAGATGCTGGTGATGGCGGCACTGGTGGAGATGGTGTGGAAGGGGATAGTGGAGGATCTATTAATTTGACTGCTGTTTCTTTAACTTATGGTACGCTTTCTGCAAACGGGGGTGATGGTGGTGCTGGTGGCTCTGCTGATGGTGGTACTGGTGGTCGGGGCGGAAACGGCGGATGGGGTGGTAGCGGTACAAGTGGCAACTGTAGCGATTGTCCAACAGATGCACTTTGTACAAACCCAAAAATCGGAGGTAATGCTGGATATGGGGGTCATGCTACAAGTGGTGGTGCTGGAGGGGATGGTGGTACTGGCGGGGATGGAAAGGATGGCGGGGATGGCGGAACTATAACATTAAGACATGCCAGACCAAAATCTTCATATTTGAGCGGCACTAGCACTTCCGTTACCGAGGGAAATGGCGGGGCTGCTGGAACAGCAGATGCGGGATCTGGTGGCACAAAGGGACTTGGTGGCTCCAATGGTGCTCGAGGCCTTGGATGTAATGGTGGGGCTAACGGCAATGTTGGGTTTCCTGGAAATGATGGTGCCGATGGTATCAACGGTTCTGCAGGAACTCCAGGATCTGCTGGATCTGCTGGATCTGCTGGATCTGTTCTTGATGGAGATACTGGCACTGCTGATGTTCCGTTCAATCCGCGTGTAATTTATCAAGCAGGTGGTAATTACCTACAACGCATGAGAACAAGTTTATTATGACTATAGAAAATTGTATAATTAATGTATCCGGTAAATGTCAACTTTTTTGTCCATTTTGTCGGGCTGGTGAGTTTAAAAATAAATATCTTGTTAGGGATGGTTTTATAAGCGAAAAAACCATCTGTAATATTATGAAAAAAATACCTTTCACGAGATGCAATTATTTCAACTGGGGCGAACCTTTTTTACATCCTAAACTTATCAATCTTATTAAAATTGGAAAACAAAATGATAAAATCATCGAAATACACTCAAATATGCAGAACTTGGGCGCTATGTCTGTTGAAGATATTGTAAAAAGTGGGCTCGATATATTATGTGTTTCGTGTGATGGAACAACACAAGAAGTATACGAAAAATATAGGGTGGGCGGCTTTTTAGACAAACTAATCTTTAATGCTAGCCAAATAGCAAAAATTAAGGGAGAGTTGGGTTATAAAACTCCCAAAATTTATTGGAGGATGATAGTAAATCGTTTTAATGAGCACCAAGTGGAAGAGTTTGAGCAATTTGCAAAAAATTATGGTGCGGACGAAGCGGTGTTTTCTGGTATGTATGCGTTTACTCCTGAAGGTCGAAAAAGGATAAACACATATAAAGCAAAAGACAAAAAGTGGGATATGGTTGAGAATATAGGTAATTTGGGCTATTGTGAAAGGGTTTTTGATAGAATTGCTATAGATTGGAATGGTGATGTTTATACTTGTTGTGAAGCCAATGGCTTGGAACAATTCAAAATGGGCAACATAAACGAGCAAACTTTTGATGAGATTTATAATGGTGAAAAATACAAATATGCTAGAAGATTTTGTTCCAATAGCATACCGGAAGATAATGGATTTGATATTCTTTGCCACTCGTGCTTTAATAAATTTCCCAATGATGTTGCAAAACAATGTAGTGTGTGGTCTGAATTTTTGTGAAAAAAAGTGTAAATAAAATTTCCAAAGGGAGGTAGAAATGCTCTCCCTTTTTTCTTGGAAAAATATAGCAGTTTCTATCAATAATACGGCATAGTGATGATAATCCCAAATTATCTTTGTTTTAAGGAGAGAATTATGGATGAACAGAAAAATCCCAGAAAGCAGATTAATATCCGCCTCGAACGTGAACTGTACGATTTTCTCGTGAAGTATTCAAAAGAAAATTATAAAACAGTTACTGCCGTTGTGCGTGAAATGATTGCAGATTTGTACAAGCAATATAGCCAGCCTATCGTTGTCGATGAAGATGGTAAAACAGTCGTTATTAAGAAATAAAAGGAAGGTAATATGCGTATTCGTTGGCATGGAATGTTAGGGACACAGCATTCATGGTCGTATGTTAGTCAATATCTAACTCGTGCAATGCTGAAAATCAGCGACCACGATATTTTTCTCAAATCCACTAATAGTTTGGAGCATTTTCCAGATGATTTAAAACATTTACTTATACCTGGGTACCATGCTTCGTTAACTCAAGGTCCCGCAGATTATTGGACCAAGGATGGCGAACTCATTAAGGTTGACCCAAAACAACCTCTACCAGAAACACCAGATCCTAATGGTGGAAATTACGATTTAGAACTGGCTTACACGATATTTTACCAAGGTCCTAGGAGGTTCTTCCCTCAATCAAAATGCAAGGCTGTAATCTGGAACTTTGAAAGTTCCATTCTTCCACCAGGCTGGCGATATTATGCTCGTGCTGTGGATTATATTTTACCATCCAGTCAATTCTCTTATGATATTTTTGCGGATAATGGAATTCCCAAAGACCAAATGTTGGTTGTACCACACGGCGTTGATACCAATATGTTCAATCCAGATATACCTCCTTTTGAATTGAAAACAAAGAAGAAAGTAAAATTCTTACACAATGCAATTCCACATCACCGAAAACTCCATGAAAGAGTAATTAAGGGATATTTAGATACTTTTACTGGTAATGACGATGTTTGCCTTGTTCTTAAAACCAAAATAAAGGCTCCTGATAGAGATAAGCCATTTGAGGTTGATATTCGTGCCATACTGGAGCGAGAGTTTAAGGGCAGGAAAAATCCTCCAGAAATAGAGGTTATTAATTCTTATGTCCCTGATATTGGGGCTCTTTATACTGCTTGTGATGCTGTAATTAGCATGAGTGCCACTGAAGGGTTCAATCTGACAGGCATTGAGGCTTTAGCTTGTGGCTCTTTGGTAATATTTCCTAGACACGGTGGGCAACTAGATTATTTAAATGATAATAACTCTTTACTTATTAATACTGGAGAGATGCCTGCCCCCGCGAGTATGCAATACTGGGTTGCTGATCCCAATGCTATAGTGGGCAACCCCGATATTGAACACTTTAAGGAACTATTATGGAAGGTTTATAAAAACCCCGAGCAAGAGAGGAATAGGGTTAAGGAAGCGGCTAAAGAAACGGTCGAAAAGTTTTCGTGGGAAAATGCTGCTCAAATGATACTAGATTTACCTATTCCAGAGAAGAGTAAACGTATCTCAAAGAAGAGAAAAGTCCTATATATTATACCATACAACATGGCTGGTGGAGGAGAGGTGTGGGTAAAAGAAGCCATAGCACAATTGGACAGAAGCACTTATGAGCCGCATGTTGCGTTGATTTCTGGTGCCAACCCTGCACTTGCGAAACTTTTTGATTTGCACGAAGTTGATGGATTTTATGTTAACAAATATGATAAGTCGGGTATTACCTTTGAGGATTTGCTCTCCACGGGCAGAGACAAGGCGTTGAAATGTTTATTGGAATCCGAAAACTATAGCATTGTTCATTTTTACAATAGTTTTGGCGTATACTCTGTGATTAAAGAGGCTTGGAAGCAGGGTTTTCGTTGTCGTGTTGTTGAGACTGCACATAGCGAACTTAGTTGGGCAGATTCTATGACGAAGGTCGCAGCACGCGAGCCTTTTGTGATGGCAATTAGTGCCGTTTCTAACACCCTTGGTCGTAAACTACTGAAATCTGGAAATAAAAATGTAGTGGTTTTGCCACAGCAAATTGATTGGAATAGGTTTATGACTACTGAAAGATCAACAACCATTTTGGAAAACATGAATATTCCAACTAATTTTGTTGTTGGTTTTGTGGGTAGACTGTCGCCAGAGAAAAATATTCCAATACTTTTGCAATGTGCAAAACTTCTTCCAGACGTATCTTTTGTGATTGTAGGTGATGGACCACAGAAGGGTGTTTTGCAAAAGATGTCGGAAGGTTTGAAGAATGTATTTTTCCTTGGTCATACAACAAATGTTGAAGACTTTTATGCTGCTTTTGATGTGCTATTTTTACCCTCTTTGGTAGAGGGTATGCCGTTGGTTATTTTGGAGGCCATGGCAGTGGGTACACCGGTAGTGGCTTCAGATGTTGGAGCCATTTCTGAAGTGGTAACGGATGGGGTGTCGGGTTGTTTGGTATGGAATGCCAGCGGGGTCAACCTGTTTGTTCAGGCTATTAATAAATTGCGTGATCAGAACTTTTGGAACAATTGTTCCAATAACTGTCGCGTTATTGCAAAAGCGATGTACGAGAAAGGAAAGAATTTAAACATTAATACATTTTATAATATGTTATTTAACGAGGTGAAATAATATGGAAGTGTTGCAACCTTCATGGAGAGGTAGGCTTCTAAACACTCGTAAGGGATCCGATGGTAAAAAATATATGGCTATGTGTGGTGCAAAATCCCTGTTATATACGCCAGTAAATGTTTTACCAGATGCTACGTATAGGATAACATTGGAATTACATAGAGAAAGTGGAAATGGGGTTGCATATTGTAATATTTATGGTAATAGAAATTTCGATTTTCCTCATATAAAGGTGGCTTGTGAAGGTAGTACTTGGAACACTTATGATATAGATGTTTCAACAAAAGAGTTTCCAAACACGGTTCCAATGACTTTTCGTTTGTGGCGCTCACCTGATGGAACTGGTACATTATTGGTTCGTAGAATAAAAGTAGAATTATTAAAAGGGGAGAAAATAGAGGAACCTGTACTTGTTGCTCAGGAAATTGGACCCACGCCAAAATCAACAAAAATATTTGATCCACGATATGCAATAGAAACGCATAAGAGAATTCAGGAAGAAAGGGCGGCAACATTAGAGGCTAGAAGAAAAAATAGGAACAGGCGAGGGAATAGGGTAGTCAGTTCTTCTGGAGATAATACAGGTAGAATTCATGGCATACCCATGCCTTCAACTCCAAAAATCTCCGAAAAAATCATAGAACAGGATGGCATTAAAGTATCTGTGATAATTTCGTTATATAATAGAAGAAGTTTTTTTGAAAGAACCTTGCATACATATAGTCAACAAACCATGCCAAAAGAAAATTTTGAAATCATAGTTATGGATGACTGTAGCACTGAAGATATTGAGGGACTCTGTGAGTCCTATTCAAAAAAACATAACATAAGATTTAGATATGTGTCGTTTGATAGAAACGCTGGGGCGATTAGAGCTAAAACCTTTACCCCCGCTCTCAGTAATAATATTGGTCTTAAACTGGCAAGAGGGTCTGTTATTGTAATAAGTGGTCCAGAAACTTTACAGGGGGCGAAGAATTTAGAACTATCTTATCAAAAGGCTTCTGAGGGATATTGCCTATACGGAAATATTTACAGATCATCACAAGAGTTTGTTGATACTTTAAAAACAAAATGGCATAACTTATCGTTTGATGAAATAAAGGAAATTCCAGGTGCCTTAGACAATCCTGCTCCACTTAAAGGTTGGTGGTGGTATTATATAGCAATACAGAAGGAACATATGCTTAATATACATGGTGTTGATGAGAGATTTATGTTAGGCATAGCGGGAGAAGATGATGATCTTGCCAATAGAATAATGAGGTGGGGCGTTCCTTTGACTCGACATCCAGAAGTTGTGGGACTTCATCAAGAACACTCTCATGAAGACTCTATGGATGCCCTACACTCTTGGAGGTTTGATAGACGAAAATGGCACAGTCTGCGGCAACATAATATCAAATTATTAAGGGAGTGGTTTACTGATAAGAATCCTGTAGCTAATAGAGATATCGACTGGGGCTGCTTTGACGCGATTATTAAGGAGAGGATTATAGAATGAATTTTTGTACCCTTTTTAATGGTGGGAAATATGCTATGGAAGGTTGGGTGATGGCACATACGCTTTTCAACCACAATCCTTCTGCAAAACTATTTGTGTTATGCATGGATGATTCTGTTTATAAAGAGGCTGTGCGCCTACGGAATTCATATAATATTGAACCAATACATTTTACAGATGTCGAAAATAGATGGCCTGAACTTCCCAAAAGCAAGTTAGGACGCCAACTTAAAGAATATATTGTTTCATTTAAACCTTTTTTGCCACAATACATTTTCGAAAAGTTTAACGAGTCTGCAGTTATTTTTGTAGATGCCGACATCGCTTTTTGGCGTGATGCTTCAGAAATGTTTGAATTGTTTAATAAATGTTCTTTTTTTGCTAAAGATCATGAGATAGAACCTGCTAGGTCTGCGGGAAGGTTTAATGTAGGTTTATTGGGTTATAAGAATGATGAAAGCTGTCTCAAGTGGCTGGCCTGGTGGCAGGAGAAATGTATTGAATGGTGCTATTGGCGGGCAGATAATGGGCGGTTTGCAGAGCAGGGTTATTGGAATATTTTGCACAATCAGCCTCAAAAATTTGAAGGGTTTTTATCTACAGACCACCCTGGAATAAATCTTGCGCCATGGAATATAATGAAACATTCTATTAGTGCTAATCCTGATGGTAAGCTATTGGTAGATGGGCAAAAACTCATAACTTATCATTATCACGAGTTTGAGGTCCGTGGTGATCATTATTTTCCAACAGGGTGGGTTTTGCCACAAAATGCTAGACCTCTTTTGTATGATCCATATTTTAAACTTATCAAGCGTTCTATATCGAACACTTTGTGGAGATAGTTATGGTTAAAATGTCTTTTGGTATGATTGTATTCAACGGAGATTATGTTCTGCAAGAAAATTTAGAGACAATTTATCCTTACGCTCATGAAATTGTTATCTCTGAAGGTCCTGTACAGCATTATCAGAAACTAGGGTTTACACACTCTACTGATAGAACCGTTGATATTATTAAGAACTTTCCCGATCCAGAAAACAAAATAACATTAATTCAGGGTGTTTGGAATAATAAAGATGCCATGTGTCATGCTTTTTTGAGTAAAATGACTGGAGATTATGTTTGGCATGTGGATTCAGATGAACTTTATAGATCTGAAGATATAGAAAAAATCCTGCAATATTTGGATTTAAATCAGAATACCTGTTACTCTATGTCGTTTAAGCTGAATTCGTTTTATGGTGGTTTAGACTATAAGATAACAGGTTTTGAAGAAACCTTTGAGGTGCATCGTATAAAAAAGATTGTTCCAGGAAAATCGCGATGGAAAACTCACAGACCGCCTACAATGATTTGGCCTCCAACAGGTAAAACCTGTAAAGAAATGGGGCACGTTAATCATCATGTAACTGATACATGGGGTGTCAGAATTTTTCACTATTCTTTTGTGTTTCCAACACAGGTTAAAGCCAAAACAGTATATTATTATAATAGGGATCCTAGGGGAATAGTGCCAAACTACTGGGATAACTTATTTGTTCCCTGGGTGCGTGCACAAACTGCTAGTGAAAAACATCAGGTTGAGCTGCCTACCCAGGGTGTGCATGTATGGTTACCTCATCGACGGGGCTCAGCTTTCACTGCCCTTTTTACAGGAAAACATCCTGATGTTATTGAAAAAGCGCGAAAAGTAATCGAAGATAGAATTGAAAAAGAAAAAATTTCATTAAACATTTAAGGATTGAAATGAGCAAACCAAGAGATTTGAGAGACAGAAAAGATCCAGAAGTTTGGCCCGTTCCGGAAAAACAAGACAAGAAGGGGTTGGAACGGTATGAATATTCCATGTTTTCCCTAAGTGGGGTGGACGGTGTGTTAAGATATTTGTTTTCAAAAGTTGGATTTCAATCTCGTATGTTCTTAGAGTTTGGATTTGCTGCTGGAGAAAATAACAGTTTGAGACTTGCTGTTAAAGAGGGTTTCGGCGGTTTGTTTATTGATGGAACAGAACTTAATGTCTCCACATTTATTAATAACACAGCCCTCAAACTTAAGCTTAAAAATATAAAAGCAATTTTGGAATTTCTAGACTTGGGGAACCTAAAGCAGATTGTGACAGAAAATATCAATTCCGAGATTGACCTATTGTCTATAGACGTAGATGGAAATGATTATTGGTTTTGGAAAGAGTTAGATTTTTTACAACCACGTGTAGCTGTGATCGAATATAATGCTAGTTTTGGTAACTCAAGGTCTATAACAGTACCTTATGATCCATGTTTTAAACGACATGATAAACATCAAAGTGGATTTTACTGTGGTGCATCACTAGCTGCTTTGACCAAACTGGGAAACTCCAAAGGGTATGCGTTAGTGGGGTGTGATTCAACTGGTTTTGATGCCTTTTTTGTGAGGCGCGATCTTTTAACAGAAGATATAAAAGAGGTGACCGTTGAAGAGGGTTATAAACCACATCAAAGTCGGCTTGAACGAGGTGTTACCACTGAAGAGCAATTCAAGATAATTAAAAATTTACCATACATAGAGGTATAAAATTATGGAAATCAAAAGCTGCATTATCACCTTATCAACAATATGTCAGCTATCGTGTCCTACTTGTAGAGCTGGCGGCTTGCGGAATAACTACCCCAACGTCAAAACCGGGTTTATGACCAGAGATACTCTGGTTAACATTATGAAAAAAGTACCTTTTCATAATTGTAACTATCATAATTGGGGAGAGCCCTTTTTACATAAGCAGCTGGTTGAATTTATTAAAATAGGTAAATCATATGGTAAGCGGATAGAGATACATACCAATATGCAGATCATGACGGCTGATATCGCTCGAAATATTGTGGAAAGTGGTTTGGATATTTTATACATTTCTTGTGATGGAGTTACTCAAGAGGCATACGAAAAATATAGAGTGGGTGGTAAACTGCAAAAACTAACTGAAAATGCAAGTCTGCTGGCATCTGTGAAATCTCAGTTAGAAAGTTTAACACCACAGATCATTTGGAAAATGGTGGTAAATAAGTTCAATCAACATCAGGCTGATGATTTTGTGGAGTTCGCTGAAAATCATGGTGCCGATCGTGCCTTGTGTGCTGACATGTATTCACAAACACCAGAGGGTTGGTTTGAAATTGATAAATACGCCACTACGGATGAGCGTTGGAAAGCAGTTAAGGTGCTTGGAACTGTGGAAAAATGTAAGGAACCATTTCAACGGTTTTCTATAGATTGGAATGGAGACGTATATACTTGCTGCAACCCAACTGGTATTGAAGTTTATAAAATGGGAAATATAAATGAACAAACTTTTGATGAAATTTGGCATGGCGAAAAATATCAATATGCTAGAAGATTTTGTGAAAGTGGCGAGCCTGAAGACAATGGTCATATATTACAATGCCATGCATGTTTTAACAAATTCCCTAACAAGAGTTTACGAGAGCAGGATATGTGGGCGCCCTGTTTAGATGTGATGGAGAAACAGAATGGATGAGTCTATAAATGAAGTGTGGAAATCTAGGGATATACCACGAGCACAATATGAAATTGTGAAAAAAGAATTAGAGGATTTGCGACAAGGTAAGCCCCACGCAGTGTGGCAAACAGCAACAGATTTTTTAAAAACTATTGAGGGTGACGACTTGACTTTATTAGATGTGGGTTGTGCTAGCGGATATTTTTATGAAATATTTAATACACTCCTTCCTGGTAAGTTTATTTATACGGGAGGAGATTATTCTGAAGCGATGTTGCGGCTAGCAGAACGCAATTATCCTGATGCTACTTTTTGTGGGGTGGATGTTAGAAATATACAATTTGAAAATCAATCATTTGATGTCGTTTTTTCATCCGCATGCCTAGAGCACATAAAAGATGATTGGAAAGTTGGACTTCAAGAAATGTGTAGAGTTGCTAAAAAATATGTAGTTTTACATAAAACGCCCCTTATTATCACACCAACGAAATTCACTGAGAGGAAAATCTATGGTGACAACACTGTAGTTTTTAACAAGTTTAATCAAGATGAGTTCTTTGGTATTGTTTACGATTGTGGGTTTAAGCACATATATGATACAAAAACCCATAACAGAGCTTCGGAATATCGCCTTGTGGTTTTCCAAAGATTGGGTGAATGAATGGTTTTAAAAATATGGTCAGATAGAAAATTCTTAAGGTCTTTAAAAGATATCAGACCCATGCTGATGCCTTTTTGGGGTTTTATTAAAAGTGACAACGAACCGCATAGAAATCGTTTTGATGGGTGGGTTGATGTAGGTAAAACTATTTTTGAAATGGTTGATTCTGTGGACAGAGCCGATGTGGTTGTTTATCCCCAGGATCCCACTATCGATTCTAGAGGTTTTCAAGAGTTTCAGCAAATAACTGCCCCTAAAACTTTCTTTGTTTTTTTTAACTCAGATTCTGAAGAGTCTCTTATTGTTCGTGATAACACCATAATATTTCGCACATCGGTTGCTAGGTCTAAAAAGAAGGCTTACGAATTTGGACTTCCGGGATGGAGTGAAGATTGGGGATACTTGGGCGATCGACCTTATAGTGTCCTACCTACGGTAGGTTTTTGTGGGCAAGATTATAGGCCAAAAGTTCGACCAATGGCTTTGAATATTTTGCAAAGATCAAATCAAGTGCAAACCAACTTTATAAGAAAGAAACAGTTTTGGGGAGGGTGGATTACTCAAGGCCGTAAGAAAGATCTTGGAGAATCTCTGAGAGCTGAATTTATTGGAAACTTGAAACACTGTGATTACGGTTTTTGTGCTCGCGGCGGGGGAAACTTCTCATATAGATTATACGAAACAATGATGAGTGGTAGGATTCCAATTCTAATCGATACGGATTGCCTATTGCCGTACGATTTTATTATGAACTGGGGCGAATATTTTCCAATTGTAAAAGAAACTGAGTTTAATTTACTACCTGAAAAGTTGATAAATTTTCATAAAAAGTTTTCTACTCAGCAGCAGTTTAATGATCATCAGCATTTAATGCGTGAATTGTGGAAAATATATTTCTCTCCTATTGGATTCTTTTCAAACATTCACATGCATCTACGGGAGTGTTAAACCATGACAGATGTATTCATTTGGCAGGACCGAGCGAAATGGAACAAATTGATACCAAGGATATAAAAAAGTTTAACCAAGAAATTTAAACAACATGCTCTCAAAATGGAGGTTTAAGATGGCAAACTATGTTGTTGTGAGTTTAGAAGGAAGTGGTTCTACCTATATTTGGCAAGTAGTTAGCGAATTTTATAAAGCAGGACGTGTGGGAAGGGCACATACTTTTGTTAAACCTTCCGCTAATAAATATGTTTTTTTTTCATATAGAGACCCCAGAGATGTTTTGTGCTCTTATGCGAAAAGACTTTTTAGACAAATGGAACTTGAGTCGGGAATCAACAAATCGTTTGAAACTTTATTTGTGCGATTTAAACGACAGGAAATGATTAAGAATTATCTGGCTTGTAGTCGTAACTCACAGCTAACTATTATAAAATATGAAGACTATTTTAAGGGGAATGAAGAAAAATTAGTTAAATTTATATCAGAAAAAATGAAGTTAGCTATTAGTAACGTACAGATGGGTGAAATTCTTAATAAATTTTCCATAGAAAATAACAAGAAGCGGGCGAGTAAATTTGAATCTTTTGGCCAGTGGGATAAAAATACGCATATTCACGGTAATCACATTTCTTCTGGTGGCGAAATAGGAGTTTGGAAAAAGGATTTTACCGAAGCAAATAAACTTATTGTGAGGGAAGGTTTGGGGGATTTGTTAGTTACCCTTGGATATGAAAAAGATTTAAACTGGTAATGTTATTGAGGGTGGTGTCGTTATGGAAATAACACACATAATAAATTCTTTCAAACCGAATAAGTTCTGATTTATATTATGCACAACCTATTATATTAAAAAATTCTTGATAAAGTAAACAAAAAAGTAAATGTGCAGATAAGAAAAGGGATAAATGAAATCTTTGGGGAGGGAAAATGGATAAATTTTTGTTTATAACGGTCCCGAATAATTCTGGTTCTAAATTAATTGTGGAGCTTTTAAAAGGCTGTAAAAACATTATAGCTCTGCCTAGGGAAGGGGAAAGATTTGTGGATATTCCGCGAGCTGCATCACGGTTGTGGACACAAACAAAACAACTAGAGGATATGCTTAACGAAAATAACTATAATTTTACCCATATTAGAACGGAGTGGATGAAGCTTTGGGAAAAAAGTGCTCACTATGATAGTGCCGAACCTAAAATTTTTATGGAAAAATCTCCTCCGAATGTTTTAAGGGCTCAAATGTATGAAAAACATTTTCCTAATTCATATTTTATAATTATGGTAAGAAATCCCTATGCTTTTGTAGAGGGAATTATTAAACGCTGCCCCAAAAAGGACCGAACAGAGGAGGCAACAAACCACTGGGTAGAAACTACAAAAAAACAAATAGAAAACGTTAGTATTCTCAAAAACAATTTGGTTTTTACTTACGAGGCGCTTTGTGATAGTCCAAAAAAAACTGAAAAACTTATTTCTACTTTCCTACCGGAGTTAGCGGATGTAAATTTACGCAGAAAAGTTACCTTGCTTGCAACAGTTATTGGGCCTAAGTCCCGATCCATGGCGCCAACAAATCTGAACGAGCGCCAGATTGAGCAATTAAGTGCCTCCCAAATAAATACAATTTCAAATATTTTAAAAAATCACACTAATCTACTTGATTTTTTTGGATATAAAATACTATAACTGAGACATCATGAGAGATATAAATAAACTACGCGGCGTTATTGAGCTTTTCTTGGAAAATTCTAGTCGAATTAATGAAAAGCAGGAACAGAAATATTGGTATCCTTTGAGTCTTGCCACATATGATGCTGACGAAATCATAGAGGCTCTGGATAGTATGTGTGCCTTTCGAACAACAATGTGGGAAAAGACGCAAAAATTTGAAAAAGAATTTGCAAGTTATATGGGGTGTAAAGAAGCAGTTATGGTTAATAGTGGATCTTCTGCTGATTTAATTTTAGCTCATCTGGCGAAAGATGAAGTGGTTCCTGGAAAAACTACAATCATTGTTCCATCTGTTACATGGCCTACTCAAATTTGGTCTGCCATTAATGCTGGGTTTGATGTACGACTTGTTGACGTTGATCCTAAAACCCTTAACATTGACTTAGGTGTTCTTGACAGGGCTATAGATGATACTGTAGGTGCAATCTTTCTGGTGCATTTGATGGGCAATCCTTGTAATGTTCCAAAAATTCAGGAGATTATTGGAAATAGAAATATTTTATTGATTGAAGACTGCTGTGAAGCCCTTGGGGCTGATATTAGTGGCACCAGGGTAGGGAATTTTGGTTTTGGAGGTAGTTATTCATTTTTCTTTTCGCACCACATAACCACAATGGAGGGTGGGATGATTGTATTAAACTCGTCGCACCTTGCAGAAAAGGCACGAATTTTACGTGCCCACGGATGGTCTAGAAACGTAGATACTACAAACTTACGCCTTGAAACAGATCCTCGATATACTTTTTTGGATATGGGATTTAATTTAAGGCCAACAGAATTACAAGCCAGTTTTGGAATTCATCAACTCAAAAAACTTGATCATTTTAATCAATTGCGAGAGCAGTTCTCTGAAATGATTTTTAACTATGTAGATTTCTCGTATTGGTTGTCTAGACCAATTAGCTTTGGGAATCCGTCTTGGTTGGGTATTCCAATCATGGTTAATGAAGATGCCCCTTTTACGCGCGATGAGATTGTGCAGTATTTAGAGCAAAACGGTATAGAAACGAGACCAATTGTTGCGGGCAATATTATAAGACACCCAGCCTCAAGGAAAATTAAAATGGATGTCGCTGGAGGTTTGGTTGGGGCTGATAAAATACACAACAGAGGGTTTTATATAGGTTTATCTCCAATGCTTAATGAAAATCTCATAAATAAGTTGAAGGACCTTTTGAATAACTTTATGGAGCAGTTTTATGATTAGTATTGATAATCTTCCAACAGATGAGGGAATGGAGGAACGAACTGCAGTTTTAATGATTACTTGTAAACGTTACAAACAGGTATGGATGCCATTTTGGACATTGTTCAATAAATATTGGCCTGATTGTCCATATAGAGTTGCAATGGGCACGGATTTTGACCAATACGATGGTATAGAAACTATTGAAATTGGTCGAGACTTGGGTTGGTCAGATAATTGTATTTATTTGTTAAATCAGTTGACTGAGGATAGGGTGATCTTGTTTTTTGAGGATTTCTTGCCCATAGATACTTTTAATACCGACAGGATAAGGCGTCTAGTTAGACATTCATTTGATTACAACATTGGATGTTTAAGATTAGCGCCGTGCCCTGGGCCAACTGCCCCTTGGCCTTATACCTCTTCACTGGGCATTTTACAACCGCATGACGCTTACCGCCTTTCTTTACAAACTGCACTCTGGGATCGTCGATTGTTATTGCAGCTTTTGAAAAGTGGTGAAAATGGTTGGGACACAGAAATTAAAGGTACGGCGAGGGCTAGTAAAAGGCCTGAGCACTTTGTAAGTGTCTGGAGGGGAGAGTCACCGATTCCATATTATATAACAGCTGTTGTGAAAGGCACCTGGGAGGACGGGGCAATAGAACTGCTTAAAAAGGAAGGGGTATCGTTAGATAAAATTACAAAACGCATTGCGTGATTTTATTATAGGAGAGATTGTATGTCTGAAAAACTTGTTTCCTTTTTAATTCCTTCAAGGAATCGTTTTGATAGCTTGCTCAAAGCTATTGGGTCTATCATCAAAAATACAAATGATTTAAGCAGGGTTGAGGTTGTGTTAAGATTTGATGAAGATGATGGATACTCCTTGGCAAGAGTAGATGAGCTTCCCACGAACGACATTGATATCAACATTACAATAGGAAAAAGATTTGGTTATGTGGAGCTTCACAGATATGTGAATGAAATGTGTAGGAAAACAAAAGGAGAATTTATAGCCTGGTTTAATGACGACTGTATCGTAGAAACAAAAGATTGGGACAACATAATTGCTAAATATTCTGGCAAGCTCGTTAGTTTTTATCCCAACAATAAAAAGACAGGGTCGGGGAATATTTTCCCAATTATTCATAGAAAGGTATTTGAAATATTAGGCCATTTTTCAATGGCGCCACAAGTTGATACGTGGCAGTTTGTTGTTTGTAATAGAGCTGGAATTGAAATAAAACGAGATGATCTTGTTTTTATTCATAATAGAAAACAAGATTATATATCTGACGATTGTAGAGATGCGGTGTTGAACAAAAATAGTAAAACATGGTCAAAAACGAAACAGATGAGAAATAAAGATACTAAAAAGATTAAAGAGTATATTAAAAAACACGGAAACACAATAAAATGAAATATTTAATATTAGGTTCCGAGGGGCAAATAGGTAGATCTCTTGTCGAATTTGTTTTGAGAGGTGGCGATGAGGTGATTCGATTTGATATTAGAATTGATCCTGCTCAAGATCTGCGTTTGTTTGAGCCCACATCCCATATGAAATTCTTAGAGGCGGCTGTGGAGGAATGTGATTTTATATTCTTTTTAGCCTGGGATGTTGGTGGCAGCAAATATCTATTTGAAACAGAATATACTTTTGATTTTGTCCATAATAATGTATCTATAATGAAGAATGTATTTTCCGTAATTAATAAATATAAGAAGCCTTTTGTTTTTACTTCAAGTCAGATGGCAGCAATGTCGCACTCTCCTTATGGAAACACAAAACTCTTAGGGGAGCGTTATACAAAAACTCTTGGTGGAATTTCTGTTAGATTATGGAATGTTTATGGCTATGAGAAAGTTGATGAGCGCTCTCATGTAATAACAGATTTTATTAATATGGCTGAAAACGATGGTTTGATTCGCATGAGAACTACCGGAAAAGAAAAAAGACAATTTTTGTACGTTGAGGATTGCTGTGAAGCGTTAGTCGTTTTAAGCAAAATATATAATGATGTATCACGAGATGAAGATTTGCATATTTCAAGTTATAGTTGGATTACTATAAAAAAGATAGCTCATATTATATCTTCGGCTTATGGGTGTAAGTATGTAAAAGGTAAACTTGAGGATAATGTTCAGATGGCTATACAAGAAAAACCTAATAAAAATATGCTCAAATATTGGAAACCAAAGACATCTGTTAAAGAGGGTATAAAAAACCTTATCAAACAGTTTAGGACGGATGTGGAGTTGTGATGGTTAAATATAAAAGAGGAATAAAATATACAGAAAAAGACATAAATGAAAAGGGCGCGTTCAATAAAAATATGAATATGGCTGTTCGCTATCTTAGAATTAGAGATAAATACGATATAAAAACTATAGTGGAAACTGGTACCAATCATGGTCGGTCTACAGAGTTTTTTGTGAACGCTTTTGAAAAAGTCTATACAGTTGACATTCTTGAAGAATATGTAATACAAGCAAAAGAAAAGTTCAAAAATCATCACAATATTGAATGTATTTGTGGAAATTCAAAATATGTTTTAAATCGTGTGTGTAATCAAATAGATAAGTCAGAAACAGTAATGTTCTTCCTTGATGCCCATGGCAACTATATTAAAGATGTTATTGCAAGAGGTCTTAGGGAGGATACTGGTGAAAACGATGCAATTTTTCCTGCAGGATTCAATACAGACGTGCTTCCAGTAAAACAAGAAATAGAAACAATAGCAAAATATTTTAAAGACAAGTGTATTATTATCGTGGACGATGTTTACAATCCAGAAAAGGATAGCGCTTTCCTTAAGATTGATAGTGTTAGATTAGATTATAGCTATCTGAAAGATGCTGTCGATGGGTGTTATACATCATACAAATACGAATATCTTTGGGGTAATTATTTACATCCGGCTTGGCCCAAGTCGGCATTACTAATTGAACCCGATTTAAAGGAGTTATAATAATTAAATGTCTTATACAAAAAGTGAAAAACTATTGAATCTGTTAGAAAATAAAACGGTTGCGCTTGTTGGTCCTTCAGAATATTTAGTGGGCCGACATTTGGGGGGAGTAATAAATGAATACGATGTGGTATGTAGATTAAACTATATGGCAACTCCGACAAAACTTGAAGAAGATTATGGCAATAGAACTGATATTATGTTCTATAATTGTGCCAAGGCAAGTTTAAAACAAATGGAACAACATTTGGAAGAATTTCCTGAATATACAAAAAAATTAAAATTAGTAGCCTGTCCGCCTATTAAAGTACTTGGTCCTGAGAAATGGGAGGAATGGGGTTCGGGTTTTGTTCCACCAACAGTTGAGTGTTTTAAAAGCATCAACAAGTATGAACTTGATTTTTATTGGAATACTGTGGATAATTATAGAGCCTTGTTTGACATGATGAAATGTAAAGAGCCGAATACTGGTACGCTGGCTATGCTTATGATACTAAAACACAACCCAAAAAGTCTTTTTCTTACTGGATGTACTTTCTATGCTCATAAATACAATTCGTATTTTGAAGGTTATGCTACCCAAGCAACTAATTGGTCGGGGAACTGTGGCCACCCGCAAAGCGATCAGTTAAAGTTTTTTAAAGATTATGTTCTCAAACAAAATATAAAAATTGATTCATATTTAAATGATTTGTTAAAATTAAATTATAATAACATTCATGAGCTGTGAGGTATTATGGTTGATTATTTTAAAAAAGAATATTGTAACAGAGAAGGAAAATTAATAATGGATTACGTCACTGTTGATGACTTGGTGATGCAGACAATAAGTGGGGATGGAGATTCAGATTGTCACGCTCTAATTATGTATGCTTTGGTTTTAAGCATAAAAGCAAAAACTATTGTCGAACTTGGCGTAAGAAACGGATCCTCAACGGCACCTTTGCTATTAGCTGCACAAAAAATGGGTGGGAAACTTTATTCCGTTGACATCAAACCCTGTTTGTTTGGGGTTTCTAAAGACTTGGTGCCTTTTTGGGAATTTCATAAAAGTGATGCTTTAGAGTTTTTACATAGTTGGGATGAAACAAAAATCATAGACTTAATATTTATTGATGATCTACATACACGCGACCACGTGGCAGCTGAAATTCAATCATTAAAACCTCTGATAACGCCGAGTAGTATTATATTGTTGCATGATACGATGTATAATCATTATCAACCAAAATACCACATAGATCCTAATGCAACGGGCCAATGGGTTGGCGGCGGTCCGGCAAAAGCAGTTATGGAGTTAGATTTAAGTGTTTGGGAATTTGTAACAATCCCTTCGTGTAATGGATTAACAATTTTAAGGCTTAAGGTGGAGGGATAGATATGGACATCAACATTTTAAAGCGTCATAATACTATTCCAGGGGCTAAAAAAGTTTTATTTGTTCCTCTGAATACTTTAATGGTCGATTATTATGAAGCGTTTATGGATAATAACTTTGAGTTGTACTCAATGAATTATGCCGAAAAGTGGAAGGCTCTTGAATATACCCCAGTAATAAAAGATGCGGTAGAGCAAATGTTTATTAAAGCCTGTGAGGATATTCAACCTGATTGGGTTTTTTTGCTGCTAGATCATCCGCACTTGTCAGTAGGTAGTATTCAAAAGGCAAAAGCTATGTGTCCTAATGCTATTTTTACCAATTGGACGGGAGATATCCGTTCAGGGATAAAACCCGGCGTTGAGGTAATAGGAAAAGTGGTAGACATTACACTCATTGTGAGTACCGGGCAGATCGAAATGTACAAATCCTGCGGACTGAAACGGGTAGAATTTTTACAAACAGGGTATAATGTACAAAAACATTTTCCTCTACCGGAAACAGAAAGGGCAAAATTACGGAAAGAGCTTAAACATGATGTGGTTTTTTGTGCTCATAATGGCGGCGATTATCCAGGGGCACCACTTCGAAGAGAAGTAGCGGCTAGACTTTCTGAAATTTATGGTAGAAGGTTTGGATTATATGGGAATAGATGGAACCACTTGGAAAGTGCCCGTGGATCAATTCCTTATCCAGAGCAAAACAAAGTTTATAATGGTTCAAAAGTTATTATAAGTATTAACAATTTTAATGATGTAGATATGTATTTTTCTGCCAGACAACTCAACGCTATGGTATCAGGAACAATAACAGTATCATGTTACATTCCAGGTCTTGAGACTTATTTTGAAAACGGTAAAGATTTAGTTTGGTTTCATACCGCTGATGAGTGTATTGAGTTGGTAAAATATTATTTAGAGCACGAGGACGAAGCTCGAAAAATTGGGGAAAGTGGAAGTGAAAAGGTTGCAAAATATCACACGAAATTTGCCCGTATTAAAGAAATGAAAGCCAGATTGGGGTTTTAACTATTTGGGGGGTTTTCAATGAAAATTTTAATTACAGGCGTTTTGGGCGTTGTTGGTTCTAAGTTAGAAGAAACACTTAAAGCAAAGGGACATGAAACGTTCGGTGTTGATTTAATGCATGCCGACAAAATATATGGACATGGACTTGGTAAAGTTGCTGACGATACTTATTTCAGGTGCGACATATCTCAATATAGACAAATCAGAGACGTTATTAAATATGTAAAACCAGATTTGGTTTATAATTGTGCTGCAGAATTTGGTAGGTGGAATGGTGAATTTTTCTATGAACAGGTTTGGAAATCAAATGCGATAGGAACAAAAAATATTATTCGATTGCAAGAAGAGAATGGGTTTCTATTAGTTCATTGCAGCTCTTCGGAAATATATGGAGACTATGATGGCGTAATGTACGAAGATTTAATCAAAAAAATCCCAATAGTGCAGATGAACGATTATGCTATGTCCAAGATGGTTAATGAAATGCAAATTGTTAATTCAGCAAAAATGTATAACACACAGACTGTTGTTGTCAGGATTTTTAATACATATGGCCCAGGTGAGTGGTACCATCCGTTTCGTAGTGTTAACTGTATATTTTGTTATAATCTGTTACACAACAAACCAATAACGGTGTTTAAGGGACACACGAGAACAAGCACTTATATTTACGATGCTGTGGAAACAATCAGCAACATCGCTGGTAACTTCAAAAGTGGTGAAATTTATAATATTGCTGGAACAACAAACCATACAATTGAATATCTCGCAGAAACAATTTTGAAGAAAACTGGGGCGGATAAAGGTTTGGTTAACTATATTGCCAAGCACGAAATCCTTACAACTGTGAATAAATATGTTGATGCCTCTAAGGCGGTTCAAGACTTAAAACACACTGATAGTGTTTCATTGGAAGATGGAATATCCAGCACCATTAAATGGATGAGGAGTTATTACAATATATGAAAAATATAGTTTTTGTAGTTGGTACCAGGCCTAACTTTGTAAAAATCGCTCCACTTTTAGATGAGGCTCAAAAGAATTATTTGGAATTAATTAATCCTATTCTAGTACACACTGGTCAACATTATGATGCTAATATGTCAGATATATTTTTTGATCAGTTGAATATCTCTATATCCCCCATCTGTTTCAATATTGGGTCAGGTACACCAGCGCAACAGATTTATGAAATTATGGATAAGTTCTCTGATTTTTTTAAAACAGCGCCAGTCATAGATATGATGATAATTGTTGGCGATGTAAACTCCTCTGTAGCAGCAGCGCTGGCTGCAACTAAAGCTAATATACCAATAGCTCATGTTGAAGCGGGTCTTAGGTCTTTTGATAAAACAATGCCAGAAGAAACAAATAGAATTATTATCGATGCACTGTCTTATTTATTTTTTACTACTGAGCCATCTGCCGATGAAAATTTACGGTCTGAAGGGCATAAGGAAAATATTTATAGAGTTGGTAATGTAATGATAGACAGTCTTAAAAAGAATATTACGCTGTCTAAAAAAATAAACGCATATAGTAAATATGATCTTAAAAGGAAAAATTACATTTTTTCAACAATACATCGTGTTTCAAATATTGATAATGAGCGAAAGTTATCTTGTATTTTAAAGGCTATTAGAAAAGTTTCGGGCGAATGTCATGTGCTGCTTTCAACACATCCAGGAACTCATAAAAAAATAAACGAGTTTCATTTAAATACTGATGGGGTTACCCTGATAGATTCAGTTGGCTATTTAGAAAGTCTAAACCTTATAGCAAATGCTAAAATGGTAGTTACCGATTCTGGGGGAATACAAGAAGAAACTGCGTTTATGGGTATACCATGTGTTACTCTACGAAAAAGTACAGAACGACCAATTACAGTTGATTGTGGAACGAATGTTATTGCTGGAGATGACGAAGATCAATATGAACGTATCATTCTTGAAACTCTCTCAAACTTGTCCACCAAAAATGCTAGTAAGATACCATTGTGGGATGGGAAAGCGTCTGAAAGGATATTGAAAGTTCTTATAAAAATTTTACAGGATTTATAATGTTAGATTTGATTATTTATATAAAAAGTGATGGTGCTAATGCCACGCCAGATTCTCTTGAAAAAACTATTTCCTCTATTGAAGAAACTATTGGTAATGTAAATTATAAATATTATTTTGTGTTGAATAAAACTCAAAAACAGGCTGTTTTAGAATTTGTAAAATCTGGACTATTAACTCAAGAAAAAATCTTAACGACTAAAGCATCGGTTGCATCTTGGGCATTAGAATTTAATATATTTTTTAATACACATAAGGATTCAACCAAGTATATTTTAACATCACACGATGATTTGATAATAAGGACAAAAGATTTTTTTAATCTTTCAATGGACTTAGTAAAGGGTAAAGAAAAAGAGATTGGGTGGATAACATTTACGTGTGACACTTATTATCGAGATTTCGATAGACCTTGGGGCGTATCTGCAAGGATGGGATTTGCTAAAGATCGTCACAAGTGGCCTTTTATTTATGAGTGCCATAATTTTAACGCCTCGCATAATGGCAAAGCAAAAGAAAATCTTCACTTGTTGGATATGCCAGATTCAGGAAGGCTGGTTAAAATACACGCCCCATATTCAGTTCTTAATTTGGTCAGCACCGACTCGATGAAAATAATTGGTCCGTGTGAGGATTGGACAGCATATACTATGCTTATTGATGAAGATTGGGGTTTGGAAGCACTTAAAAATAATTTATGGAATATATGGATTCCTGATATTTATTATACGCATCCTTTAAAAGAACATCCCAATCGCTGGATGAAGGAGGGTCATGCAGGGTTTACAAAAAAATGGGGTTTTTGTCATGGTAAAGAATCCGAAAAGGATATTGAAATGATTAGGAGAAAGTATAAGGATACACTTATCCCATGGTCCTCATATCATAATACATACGATTGGCAATATTTATAATTGGAGTTTAAAATGAATAAGGCTATTTTTATTACAGCAAGACTTGGATCCTCAAGGTTACCATCTAAACATCTATTAGAGATTGAAGGGAATCGCTGTATAGATTATGTTATAGAAAGAGCAAAACTTGTACCTAATGCAGATTTTGTGGTTATGTGTACTACAAATCTTGATCAGGATGATAAACTGCGAGATATTGCCCTAGAACATAATATTCTTGTTTGTAGGGGTAGTGTTAAAGATAAGATAGATCGCTGGTGCTCTGCAGCAAAACGTTTTGATGTTGATTTTTTTGTGACGGCTGATGCGGATGATCTTTTTTGTTCGCCACGCTTGATGAGTTTAGCTTTCGAACAGTATGATCGCACTGGAGCTGATTTAATTAATTGGGAGTCAACTGGAATTGTCTGTGGCGCCTTTTCTTACGGAGTTAAAGTTGAAGCATTACAAAAGATAAATGATACTAAAGATACTGATGATACGGAGATGATGTGGCATTTCTTTGAGACTGGCGATTTTAAAATTGAACCTCTTGAAAATATACCTGAAATTTTTAAACGGCCTGAAATTCGTGCTACTCTAGATTATCGAGAAGATTACGAATTTTTTAAAGCAGTTATAAGTAGGGCTGTGGCGTTAGGATTAAACACAAATAGTCTAGAACATATGATTATGATAATCGATAATAACCCACATTTGCTTTCAATAAATCAGTTTCGCCATGTGGATTGGAAAAATGCTCAGGAAAAAAAGATAAGTGAATTTGAAACCAAAAATCCAAATAAATATTTGGGTAACGAGCTTAAATATTTAGAAAAGGTGTTAAACAATGAAGAATGGTCTTCCACTGCTGGAGGCTGGTGTCAGGTACTAGAAAAGTCTTTTGCAGAAAGGACGAATAGTAAGTATGCAGTATGTTTTAATTCTGGAACATCGACTCTTCATGCTGCTTTAGAGGCTGTGGGCGTATCATATGGTGATGAGGTAATCATTCCTGCTCTTACGGTAATGATGGATACTGCTACCGTATTGCATGCTAATGCTATTCCTGTCTATGCTGACGTAGACCCAGAGACCTTTAATATTGATCCTGAGGATGTAGAAAAGAAAATTACAGACAAAACGAAGGCTATAATGGCTGTTGCCCTATACGGCCTTCCACCAGATTTAACGGCACTTAGGGAAATTGCCAATAGGTATGGGATCGCATTAATAGAAGATAACGCCCAGTGCTTTTTTGGCAAATGTGATGGTCAAATAGCTGGAAGTTTTGGTGATATAGCGAGCTATAGTTTTGAGAATACCAAACATATTTCTTGCGGCGAAGGTGGTATTATTACAACCAACAATGCAGAACTGGCTGAATTGTGTAGAAAGATAGGTGGAAATGGCTTTAAAAATCTCCGGGCAGAAGAGGGTAGAATAAGACTTAATCCTGAAACTTTTCAAAACCCAAATTATAAGCGCCATGATGTGCTTGGTTGGAACTACAGGCTTTCGGAATTTAATGCTGCAGTTGTACTTGGGCAATTAGAAAGATCAGAGACGCTAGTTGATTTCAGAATACAATCTGCGAATTTTTTAATACAGGCGATGAAGGGAAGTATATACTTTAAACCTCAGGTTACTCCTCCTGGATATAAAAACGTTTATTATACTTTGGGCGTCTTGTATACTGGAGATGAAGCTGGGGTTCCCTGGGAAGATTTTAGGAAGAGATATGTTGAGCTAGGTGGCGATGGTATATATGCAGCGTGGAGTTTATCATATTTGGAACCTGTTATAACTAGCGGACAATATAAACATAGGTGTCCCGATTTATATAATGATCTGGAGTTTCCAATGGGTTTATGTCCCCTCTCAGAAGATATTCAACCCAGATTGATGCAATTCAAAACAAACTATAGAGATTTAGATTTAGCAAAAAGAAAAGCGGATATTTTAGCAAAAACAATTGAAGAATTTGGTTTATAGGTGAAACATGTCTATTATTGTTACTGGTTCAGAGGGTGTTATTGGTAGATTAGTAGTTCCCGAACTGGAAAAGACTCAAGGTGTGATTAAAATCGATAAAACTCTAGGCCATAATCTTGAAGTGGAAATAGAAACTAAGGAATTATTTAAACAGCACCCCAATGCTAGATACCTAGTCAATTTGTTTGCTATAAATGATCATATTGATCAGGAAGAACTTAATAATTTGTTCGATGTGCCTCTTCAGTCTATTAATGAATATTTATATGTCAATTTAACTACATTATTTTCTGTTTGCAGGGAGTTTGCCCGAACTAGAACATCTGGGTCTATAATAAATTTTTCTTCAACCTATGGTATTGTATCTCCTTTTCCAGAATTATATGAAAATAAAAGACATAAGCATGTTGGTTATTGTATTTCTAAAGCAGGAGTTTTGCAGTTAACTAGATATCTGGCGGTGCACCTTGCGCCACATTTTCGAGTAAATTCAGTGGTACCGGGCGGGGTTTTTGATAATCAAGAAGAAAATTTTATAAAACGGTATAGTGGAAACACTCCTTTAGGAAGAATGATGGACGGTACAGAACTTACAGGAATTTTAAAATATTTATGTTCTGAGGAGTCTTCCTATACCACCGGGGCGTCGCTGGTAGTTGATGGAGGGTGGACAATCCGGTAGGAGGAAATTTTATGAGTAGGCTTACAAAACAATCCTTGGATTCTCCCTATTTAATAGCAGAGATTGGAATTAATCATAATGGGGATATCCAAATAGCAAAGAAACTTATTGATGCTGCCTTTGCATGTGGATGGGATTGTGCTAAATTTCAGAAACGTAACCCAGATGTTTGTGTTCCAGAGCATCAAAAACAGAAGATACGATCAACCCCATGGGGAGAGATGACGTACTTGGAGTATAAATATAAGATAGAGTTTGGTAAAAAGGAATATGATTATATAAATTCTTATTGTGATGAGAAGCCTTTAGATTGGTCAGCTTCCGTATGGGATTTAGATAGTTTAGAATTTATTTCTGATTATGATGTTCCATTTATTAAAATAGGATCAGCTATGTTAACTAATTTATCATTACTGGCTGAAGCTGCTAAGGCGGGTAAACCGCTGATAATTTCTACCGGAATGTCAACCATAGAAGAGATTGATGCTGGAATTAATGAAGTGCTGAAACATGGAAAGGAACCTATAATTATGCATACTAATTCAAGTTATCCAACTCCTAGGGATGAAATAAATCTCAATATGATACCAGCATTAAAAGAGAGGTATGGTTGTATAGTAGGGTATTCTGGGCATGAAGAGGATCTTGAACCAACAGTTGTTGCCGTTGCGTTGGGAGCACAAGTGATTGAGAGACATGTCACTCTGAGCCATCACATGTGGGGCACGGATCAAAAAGCTAGCCTAGAAGTGATGGCTATGGATATGCTTAAGAAAAGAATCGAAAACATAGAAAAAGTTCTTGGATCTGGGGAAAAGATTGTTACTCCAAGTGAGATTCCAATTCGAAAAAAATTGAGAGGTTAAGATGATTATAGCAGAGATAGGGCTTAATCATTTAGGATATGAAGTATTTCTGAGTGAATATATCAAACATCTATTACATGCGGATGTGGATGCAATTACTTTGCAAATTAGAGAACCATCTTATTATAAAGAAAAAAAGCATCTGAAGTTAGATAACGATATATATATTCGGGCTATATCAAAAGTTCATGCCGAGGGTAAAAAATTTGGTATAGCCATAGGTGATTTATCCTATATAGATTTCTTTGAATCTATTGACGTGGATTTCTATAAAGTTATTAGAAATGATATCACTAATATTGTCCTTATCGATAAATTGAAAACAACTAATAAATTGGTTTTTGTATCTACCGGACTCAGCTCTGAAGATGATATTACACAATTCATTCAATATATTGGTAACGCTTCCAACTTTAAACTAAACCACACGCAGTTATCATATAATGTTGAAGATTGTAACCTGAGTGCCATAGAGCGCATGAGATCAAAATACGGGCTAGATGTTTCTTTTGGAAGTCACTGTTCCAACCATAATGTATTATATATGTCTTTGGTCTATAATCCTTCGGATATCTTATTTTATGTTAAATTAGATAGGACAGGCTTGACAGCTTTTCCAGATGACAAACATGCAATATCAATAAAAAATGTTGCAGAAGTAGTACAAAATTTAAAAGCACTACCATCAGTTATAGGCTCTGGAATAAAACAGCAAATGGATAATAAATTGAGGATGGGATGAAAAAAGCAATAGTACTAGCAAGTAGTAAAGGAATAGGTAAAGGTATAGCAGACTCTTTGGAAACCTTACCAAACTTAGAGGTAGTTAGAACTTCATCCAAGGAGTTGAATACTTCAAATATAGAGCAAGTTCAAGAGTTTATTGATAGGCAGAAGTGGACAGACATTTTGATATTAAATACTGGCGGACCTCCTGCACAAAAATTTGGAGAAATTAAAAAAGAAGATTGCGATAAATATCACAACCAGTTGTTTTATAGTTTTTTGAAAATCTTGCAGGAACTTCATATAAATGACGGAGGGTTCATTTTTTTGATTTCCTCATATAATATTAAAGAGCCAGATATCAAACTTTTACTCTCAAGTGCATATAGAATTGCTTTTGTGAGTGCTTTAAAATGTCTTAGTAAAGAGTTTGCAAAAAGAAATGTAACAACCATAAATATTGCACCTGGTCCCATCGATACAGAAAGATTGAGAAATTTAACTAACATTGATAAGTTAAAGGAGAGAATACCATTAGGGAGGGTAGGACATCCTAAGGAAATTGGAGATTTTGTGAAAATGATTGTTGAGCAACATATAAAATATTTAACGGGTGTTACGATAAATTTTGATGGTGGTAAGTCAAACTACACACTGTAGCCTTGTATAGCATTTTCTACACTATTAATCTCTAAAATCTATCAATAATAGGACATTGGTTTATGAAAGTATCAGTAGTCATTTCACTGTGTGATAATAGATTTGAATATTTCCAGCGTGCGTTGGATACGTGGAATAATCAGACGGAAAAAGATTTTGAGTTGATTTTGGTAGACGATGCTGATCGTAGTGATATCCGTGCTCTGTGTAATTTATATTCGGGTATTAATTTTCAATATATCAAAATTGATAACTCAAAATGTGATGTCCCGATAACTACATTCACTCCTGTGTTAAGTAATAATGTTGGAATGAGAATGGCCAGAGGAGATGTTGTTTGTATTACTGGTCCAGAAACTCTACAGAATAAGAATAATGTTAAAATAGCCGCCTCTTTTAGCACTAGATTAGAGTGTGGTTATGGTTTGGTTTATAAGTCAAATCAATATTTTGTTTCACTTATTTCTCAGATGTGGAACAAAACGTTTGATGGTTTGTTGGAATTGCCAGGGGCTAAGGCGGATTGTTTAACAAAACCACCACATCCTCCTGCATACTATTATTTTGCGGCAGTGAAGAAAGAGTTTGTTGAAATGATTGGTGGGTTAGACGAGCATTTCGGACAGGGGTATTGTGCAGAGGATGATGATTTTGCTAATAGGTTGAAAATGTCAGGCGTGACACCTATCTTTGAACATAGAATAATTGGAATACATCAAGACCACTCATCTGTAAATACATCTCAACACCAGCTTCGATTTAAAAAGCAGGAACTAAGACAACGTAATATTTCACTAATGAAAAAGAATTTTCAAAATTATAATTATATTGCAAATCGAGATCATCTTTGGGGTGATCCAAAAGTAATAACTCATCACGAGGAGTTTTAAATGAAATTACACCTAGGTTGTGGTACTATATATCTCAAGGATTATATTAATATTGATGCAGCTCCACATTATTTTGCTGACGAGGCTCCTTCAGATATATTGGAACAAAATATCACAACAATTGACAAATACTATAAACACGAGTTTTGTAAAGGTTCAGGAGTTTGCATAGCTGATCAAAAAGCGTTGATTGAGAATTTGGGCAGCTTATATGAAAATGTTGATGAAATTGTGTTACTGCATGTTCTAGAACATTTTCCAGTTTATAAAACACATGAAGTGCTTAGTGTGTTTTACAATTTACTCAAACCTAATGGGAAGCTGTATTTAGCCGTTCCTGATTTGAAAGAAACGGCTAAATTGTTGGCTGCGGCGGAAACTCCTGAACAGGAAGATTGGGCTATTAGGTTAATACATGGGACGCAACGTAATGAGTTTTCACACCATTACTGTGGGTATACAGAAAGAACGCTTAAGCAGCTGCTGAGCAATCATGGCTTTGGTGATTTTATAATATTGCCTAATATTAACTTTTATCCTGCTGTTCATATTGAAGCATTTAAGGAGCAGATATGAAAAAAGTGTTAGTGACTGGTGGTGCAGGGTTTTTAGGTTCTAATCTATGTAAAAAATTATCTAACGTACAAATTTTTTGTGTTGATAATTTATTTACTGGCATCCGGCAGAACATACATAACTTAGAAAATAAGGCCAATTTTAATTTTATTTTTCATGATGTGAATAAATATCTTCACTTAGAAGTAGATGAAATTTACCATTTGGCTTGTCCGGCCTCTCCTGTTCATTATCAGCAAAACCCAATACAGACTGCTAAGACTGGGTTTTTGGGAACATTAAATGCACTAGAACTTGCTAGAAATACTGGAAGTAAGGTTTTAATTGCATCAACGTCTGAAGTTTATGGGGACCCTGCAGAACACCCTCAATCAGAAGAATATTGGGGAAATGTAAATCCCATTGGACCCAGAGCCTGCTATGATGAATCTAAGAGGTGTGCAGAAACTTTAGCTTCCGATTATCGTCGCCAGTACGGTGTTGATAGTAAAATAGTCAGAATTTTTAATACCTACGGTCCTCAAATGACCTTAAATGATGGTAGGGTAATTACAAATTTCATACTACAAGCATTACAAAATAAAGAAATTACAATCTATGGCGATGGAAATCAAACCAGATCCTTTTGCTATGTTGATGATTTAATTGATGGTTTAATCAAATTTATGAATTCAGATTTCTCAGGTCCTTTAAATTTAGGAAACCCAACTGAATATTCAATGATAGATGTGGCAAAAACTATTATTGATTTAACGGAATCTAAATCAAAACTGACATTTGTTGAACTTCCCAAAGACGATCCTAAAAGAAGAAAGCCTGATATTTCAAAAGCAAGAGAGATTCTTGGCTGGGAGCCTAAAATATCACTTTCTGATGGATTAAAGCATACGATATTTGATATTAAATCTAAATTGGAGAATTTTAATGCCTAAAATATTTATAACTGGCGCACACGGTATGCTTGGTACGGCAGTCTGTTCTAAATTTAAAGACTGGGATTTATTAATACCTACTGAACAAGAATTGAATTTAGAAAAAGAAAATGATACTCTAAATTATATGATGGATACCAAGCCCGATGTTGTAATCCATCTTGCTGCCAAGGTTGGCGGAGTTTTAGATAATTCAAAACATCAGGCAGACTTCTTTATTAAAAACATCAGAATAAACACAAACGTTCTGCATGCGTGTTTTGAGGCGGGAGTATCCAAGGTAATTTCAACTATGAGTACCTGCGTTTATCCAGATAATATGCCATTACCATTAGTTGAAGAGCAAATGCATATGGGACCTCCACACGTATCAAATTACGCTTATGCCTATACTAAACGTATGTTACATATTCAATCTAGAACATATAATGAACAGTATGATAGGAATTTTGTTACCGTAATTCCAAATAATATTTATGGTCCTAATGACTATTATGGTTTTGGATGTCATGTGATTCCAGCCCTAATGTTACGTTTTCATGAGGCTAAAATTAAAAATCTATCGTCTGTTGAGATTTGGGGTTCAGGAGAGTGTTTAAGAGAATTTACTTTTTCTTATGATATTGCGAAATGTATTTATAACGTTTTAAAACATTATGATGCGGCTGGTGGACCTTTAAATATTGGAAATACCAAAGAGTATACCATCAAAGAATTGGCATATACTATAAAGAATGTTGTTGGATTCGATGGGGAAATAGTTTTTGATAGTACAAAACCAGAGGGTCAATTTCGTAAACCTAGCCTTACATCGAAATATGAATATATGTTAGAAAGACTTGAACAAGAGGTCCATGATTATGTTGATTTACAAAAAGGTTTAGAAATTACTTACGATTGGTTTAAAGTAAAATATCCTAATTTGAGGGGATTATGAAAAAAACAGCATTAATTACAGGTATTACTGGACAGGGTGGCTCTTACCTAGCAGAACTTCTTTTGGAAAAAGACTATCGAGTTGTAGGATTTATGCGAAGAAATGCTACTGCCGATTTGGGTATGTCTAAACATCTTGAGAATCTTATTGAGTTTGTAGAGGGTGATATAACAGATATGTCGTCGGTTTTTAAAACCGTACAACTTGTAAGACCTCAAGAGTTATATAATCTGTGCGCACAATCCCACGTACATACAAGTTTTGACCAGCCCATAGCTACGGCAAATATTAATTTTATTGGTGTGATTAATGTATTGGAAGCAGTTAGAACCTTAGGATATTCTACAAGAATATATCAAGCCAGTACCAGTGAGCTTTGGGGAAGCTCCCCTCCTCCTCAAAATGAAGAAACGCTAATGGCACCACGTAGCCCTTATGCTGTTGCAAAATTGGGATCCCATTGGATGGGCAAAATATATAGGGAGGCTTACAAAATGTTTGTTGGTTGCGGGATAACCCATAATTTTGAAAGTCCCAGGCGTGGTCCTAAATTTGTGACAAGAAAAATTTCCATGGGAGTGGCAAAAGCGTTAAAAGATCCCAAATTCAAGTTACAGTTGGGTAATTTAAATGCGAAAAGGGATTGGTCATATTGTGGAGATATGGTCAAAGGTTGGTGGCTAATGTTACAACAGGAAAAACCTGATGATTTTGTTTTTGCCAGTGGAGAAATGCATACAGTTAGAGAGTTTTGTGAATTGGCTTTTAATCATGTTGGCTTGGATTGGAAAAATCATGTTGAAATAAATAGATTTTTTCTAAGACCTTTGGAGGTTGAAGAGCTGCAGGGTGATGCCTCTAAAGCTAAAAATATATTAGGCTGGGAATCCGAAACAACATTTGAAGAATTAGTTAAAATGATGGTGGACCACGATTGTAAACTATTAGGAATAGAGCATGAAAGTTCTGAACACAAACTTTAATGTTGAAGTAGGTGATTTTGTAGAGTTTCACCCTGATGCGGTGGAATGGATAAATAAAAATACTACAGCAAACTGGCCTTCAATATCAGAACTCAAAAAGTTTGGGCTTATGGAAGTAATAGGAAAAGAGTGGGAGCCTAAGAAAAAAGAGTGGTTTATTCTTTATGTTAGTTGTCAGAATTCTCATACTGGGCTAAGTAGTGTTATTCATGGACCCGGCATTGACATTTGGTGTTTAAAAAGAAATGGGAGAATTTTAGACAACTGCCCATATCCATTATTTAAAGTTTTCCAATTGGTTTATAAAGGAGTTTTTCCGATATGAAATTGCTTAATTCGAAATTTAATATTGATGAAGTTTTACGGATTAATCCTAAAGCAGAAGAGTGGTATAAACAGGCGTTTCCGCAAAATACTTTTATGTTTAAAAGTATACGTTCCATGTGTCAAGAGCGTTTTGTTGTGTATGATGTGGCAAGGTTTCTACGCTCTGGTGGAATTCACTTATATGTTCAGAAGGTTAGCGAACTCAGCACAAATCCGAGTGCTGAGTATATTATCTTTGTACTAAACAAAAGCGGCTGTTGCGCGGACCCCAATCTATGCTGGGTTGGGTTTAACGAACCTCTTTTTATAAAGGATAAATAAAAATGAACAACTCTGTAGGAATATATATGCCTTGCTATAATGTTGAAAAATACATAGGTGAGTCTATCAATAGTATTCTAAAACAAACATTTCAAAACTGGGAGTTAGTTATAATAGACGATTGTTCGACTGATAAAACATATGAAGTTGCTAAAAAGTTTATGCAAAGTAATATTCGCGTCTATCACGCTCCTCAGCATTATGGGCGCATAGGGGCTTTAAAAAATGAGTGCATTGCTCAGTTGTGTGATCATGACTATATATGTCACGTTGGTTCAGATGACCTAATTCCCCCAAATTGTTTGGAAATTTTCGTAAATTACATGGATAAACATCCGGAAATAGGAGCGTGCTGTGGAAACTTTAAATGTTTTAACGACAAGGGTGATGAGTGGTCTTTCCCACATGTGGCTAACAGTGGAGACTATGATCCAAGTGTCCTTCTTCGATATATGTGTCTTTTTCCCCATAGATTTTATAGGAAGTCTGTAGTAGAGTCTGTTGGGGGATATTCTAATGAATTAACTTCTGCTGTTGATTACGATTTAGCCCTCAAGATTGATGAGGTTACTAAAATTCATCGAATTAAAGAACCTATAACATATTATTACAGACAACATGCACAGCAAGTTTCTACCAGAGCGCGCCCCGAACAAGATTTAAACGCCAAGACGGCGCTACTAGATGCTTTGAATCGGCGTGGTATTACTGGTTTTATTAAAAATAATGCTCCCCCTTTTATAATTGAGGAGGAGCCAAATAAGGAAGAAAAACATTTTATTTGGGGAGCGAAATGAGAAAGAAAATTTTGGTTTGTGGATCTGCAGGTTTTTTAATGTCAAACTTTATGCGATATATATTATATCGTTCAAAAGAATTTGAGATTGTAAGTATAGATAACTTAATGAACCCCGCAGATTATAAGAGAGTTTATCTTAACAGAAATCACCGTTTTTATATTGGTGATGTTACTGATAAATCTTTCATGGATAGGCTTATATTTGTTGAAAAGCCTGATTGGATTATAAATGGTGTTGGATGTTTTTCTAATGGAGGGATTAGACAAAATCAAATTGAACAGCACGCCCGTACAATTTTTAATAGTTCAATATTGTTATCAAAATATCGTATTCCAACTGTTCAATTAGCTCACGATCCAGGTGTTGATAAATATGGGTTTAATTTTGCATCAGCACAATTTACTTTACAATCCGGAACAATGTTAATTCTTCCCAATTGTTTGGGACTTCGCCAAAAGCCTGTGGCAGGTCTCGCCCAAATGATTAATGGAATTTTAAATCTTGATCGAGTTTATACACACCACCAAAGATGGCCTTGGGTATATGCAGAAGATGTTGCCTCTTTGATTTGGTATATTATAGAAAATGATATAAAAGGGGAGGTTAAAATGCCTCCGCTTGGTTTTATGAATTTAGAAACAATGGCTCAGTTGGTTTGTGGCGAACTTCAAAAAAGTCCAAAGGTGATTGAAGTTAAGGAAGATGATCTTTTTCCCTATGATAACGGGTTTTGGATACCATTGTGTAATTGGCCAGATGAAGGATATAATACCAAAGATTGGATTTCTGATTCACAAAACCTGGAATCAGCAATTTTCAAAACAGTTTCGTGGTATAAAGCAAACCAATGGGCATTACGGAATGATATATAATATAGATATTTTCTCGGTTTCTCACTCATTAACTTAAGTTGGACTCAGAATTTGTCAACTGAAATTTGGAGGAAAAAATGTCGGAAGAAAAAGAAGTTAAAAATCGCGTCGTTGTAACCGATGAAACGGGTGAGGTTACCAGAATTAAGACAGACGCAGAAATTGTAAAAGAAAATGAAGAACTCGAAATGGCTTTAAAGCCAAAAGATGCTGGTTCAGAACTAGATCCAAATATCCTAAAAAAACTCAAAGTTAAACAGGAACAAAAGGAGGAAACAATGAAAGCCGTAGCGGTGCGTGATAGAAGTTTATATTTTGGTGTAGTGGGGCTCGGACAAGCGGGCTCGAGAATTGCCGAAACATTTTACAAACTTGGATATGAATCTTGTGTGTTTAATACTGCCACACAAGATCTTGAACACATTGATCTGCCCGAGGATAAAAAAACATTCCTGCCATTCGCACTGGGTGGTGCAGGTAAGGAACTAGATAATGGGCGACAGGCTGTTGAGCAAAATGGAGAGTTGGTTTTAAATAAATTGAATGAAACGTTTAATGAAACTCAGGAAATGCTCATCCTGGCTGTATCTGGTGGCGGAGGCACAGGTTCTGGTGGCGCTGAGGCTTTATTAGGTTTGATGTCTTCTCTTGGGAAGCCTATTGCAATCATTTATGTCTTACCACTTGAATCTGAGGATTCTCTTAGCAAACACAACTCTGTAACAACATTAGGAAAACTGGCAAAACTTGCAAGCACAGATGTTGTTACAACCCTGATTGTTGTTGATAATGCCAAGATTGACTTGATTTATCCGAACCTTAGCAAAGCAGAGTTTTGGGATGTTGCAAATAATGCAATAGTTGAACCTCTTCATCTTTTCAACTACTTATCAGCCCAACCCACAAAATATGATTCCCTAGATGCGATGGACTTTGGTAGAGTTTTTACTGCTGGCGATTGTACAATTTATGGTATGATAGAAGTAGAAGATTATATGGAAACTACTGCAATTGCAGAAGCCGTCATTGAAAATCTTGAGTCTGGGTTATTAGCGAGCGATTTCAACCTTACAGAAACCCGTTTTGGTGGGTATATTGTAACGGGTAGTGCTGAGGTGCTAAGGAAACTTCCAGCCACAAACATCCATTATGCGTCTCATGTTATTAGTGAAAAGTGTGATTCTCCTCAACTAGTTGGTGGAGTCTATGAGGTAGAATCAAGCTCGGATCGCGTAAGAGTATATACTATGTTTAGTGGTCTTGGTTTGCCTGCCCCTCGTGTGGAAGCACTCAAAAATGAAGCGGCAGCCCAAATGGCTGTGCAAAGAGAAAAAGAAAAAACTCGTGCTGAGCGCATGGTTGTTGACTATGGTAGTGGTAATGAGACTCAAAACAGGGCACAAGAGGTCCATCGTATGATTCAGCAGAAAAAATCTGGGTTTGGTAAATTAACATCTAATGCTGGCAGGAGAATTGTGGATCGGAGGAAAAGATAATGGAAAAAAATTATGATGATTTTGATAAACTTGTTGGGGATGTTAAAAATCATATTAGGTCTAACCCAAATACAACAATTATTGAAAATGATGATGTTTTGGCACATAAAATTCGATATATGGATGAGCAGACTGGTGATGTCTGGCAGATAAGCATAGCAAATTTACATAAATGGACCAATACGGTAGAAAAAGAATACGGAGATCTTATTCGTAGAGCTTTTCAATCACAAGAGGGTAAAAAAGCTCTACTTGATATTATTAATAAAGCAAGATAGGGAGAAAAGAGATGAGAGTTGTAAACACTAGCACTAAAAAATATTTTAAAAACTTTGATCATCTTATCTCTGATATGAAAAAATATATTTCTAGAAATAACAATGCTAGAATTGTTCAAAGTGATAAACCACGCCAGCTAGTTGTTGGATATAAAGATGAAAATTCTGGAAGAGAATGGAATATTACCATACTTAGTTTGAGAAAATGGGTTTCAGCTTTAGATGAGCAATCAAGATACCAAGTACAAAGAATATTTTTGACTAAAGAAAATAGAGAGAATCTAATTAAGTCTCTTAAAAAATTAATTTAAAATTAACTGGGTTGTGTCAGACCTAAAAGGAGTCGTTCCTATGCAATTCAATATTTCACACAAGCGGTTGTACCGCTCCCTCCTCAACATGATTGAGTGGACAAAACAACAACAAAACAGGGCAAAAGACGCACGTGTTTATCTTTCACCTAAGGCTTGGGCTAAAGAGATGGCAACTGTTAAGTTTTGTTTGCCACGACAAAGTGGCCATACCACGTTTGCTTTAAAACTATTAACAGAATATTTCGAAAATGCCATTATAGTAGTCCCGCTGTATACTATGATATTTGATAAATTTAGCGATTTGGATTTTTCTTATAAAAGAAGAATAGTTAGTATTGATAGAATTATAAATGTGCAAGGTCTTGAAATCGATGCTATAATTGTAGATTGCGCATCGCTAATATCTCAAACCAAGATAGATAAAATATATGAGGTGTTCCCTCATGTTAAGTGTTTTTTATTTTTGGAGTAAGTATGAGTTTTATAAAAACAACAGAACGTGTTTCATATGCGGAATCACGAACTGAACCCAAATATCCGTTTTTTACATACGAACGGGCACGAACTTGTACAACTTGTGGGAAGACATATGCGTTAGTAGTTGATGAAAAGGAAGCAACTAAATATGCGAAATCTTTGGTCAGTGACTGGGATCATGATTGTTGCCCTTTTCCTGATCATGAGTGTTTTCATTGTAAAGCAATGAATCATACCTGCTTAAATGATGGATATCAAATGTCTGGAGGAGTGTGGGATCCTGAAAGGCGGGAGTGGGTCGGATCAAAGTTTTGGTGGGAATAAATGAAAATAGCAATAACTCTTAATAACGTTTGGTCAAGAATAAGTGGTCTTAGAGATGTTGAGATGGCCGATAACCTGGATAAGATTACCAGTTATTATGTTGAGGGCTATCAATATACACGAGCATTTACAAATGGCTACTTTGATAAAAGGGCTGGGAAATTTGTACATTGGGATGGTAGGAAACATCTTTTAACCCAGCGTATGGTGTTTCCAACTGGACTTCTACAACGCGTACTTGATTTTTTCAAACTTAATGATGTTGAAGTTGAGATTGAAGATAAGCGAAAGCCTGTTGATTCGCAGCCGGAAATAAAAGTTAGGGGGTTTAAACCGCGACCATATCAGCAGGCAGCTTTAGATATGGCAATATCTGCCGGACGAGGTATTATTCGTATTGGGACAGGGGGAGGCAAAACGAAATGTGCAGCAATGATCGCTGCTAAATATAATGTTCCTACTATGATATATGTAATAGGGAAAGATCTTTTATACCAATTTCACAAAGAAACAGAAGAAGCATTGGGACAGAAAATTGGAATTATTGGTGACGGACATTGTGATATAAAACACATAAATGTATGTTCTATTTGGACCGCAATTACCGCTTTTGGTTTAAAATCAAAAGTATCTCTTGATGATGAGGATTGGGCTCCAGATATTGTTCCAGTAGAAACCAAACAGAAAGAAGCAATTAGGAAGGCAATAGAAAAAGCCAATCTTTCAATATATGACGAGGCTCATTTTCTTGCAACTGAAACACTTCAGTCAATTTTTAAGGCAAGTAAGCAATGTCGCTATCACTTTGGGTTATCAGGTACAGACTGGCGTGATGATGGCGCAGATTTATTGTTAGAATCTGTTTGTGGTAGGCGTATATATAATATGCCCTCATCACGGCTAATCGAAGATAATTTTCTAGTTCCCCCCAAAATAGTTCTTTTTGAAGTGCCACCGCTAATGGAAGAACTTCCAGCAAACTATTCTACTGTTTACAGTAGATATATTACTAAAAATGATATCAGAAATGCGATGATTGAGGACGCAGCAAGGAAACTAATTAAGCGTGGCAGGAAAGTGCTAATTCTTGTCCGCTATATCTCACATGGAAAAGATCTGGCAGATAGACTTTCAGATATACCTTTGTTTTTTGTAAACGGCGAAGTTGACGGGGAAACGAGACAAGAAGTTAAAAAATCATTTGAAGCAGGATATTTGAAATGTTTAATAGCATCAAGTGTGTTTGATATAGGGGTGGATATTCCGAGCCTTGATGCTTTAATTCTTGCGGGTGGTGGTAAATCAACCGTCCGCACGCTACAAAGGGTTGGTAGAGTTATTAGAAAGAACCCTGACAAAAAGAACGCATTGGTAGTAGACTTTATTGATAACGCCAAATATTTAGATAAACATTCTGCAACCAGAATTGCTGTTTACAAGACAGAGCCTAGTTTTTTGATAAAATTTCCCAAAAATTTTAGCGGATCTTTAAAACGCCCTGCAAGAATCGTGAAAAAAATTGCTAACAAATAAAGAGTTTCTTAATTATATTAATTACTTTCATTTTTGATGTCGACAAAGATCATCCAAGCGGCTTTATATTTGATGATAGGATGTCTGTCTCAAGACTCAGAAATTGAAGGATGAAGGATGGGAAAAAAGAAAATTTATAAATGTGCATGTGGTTTAGAAAAAGAAATTACTTTTGAGGGAGACGGGGTGGTTGAGTACCCCGTTTTTTCATGCCCAGAACATGGACCAGACAAACGTAATGAGTGGGCGCTCTGGTGGAATACTTATAAAGATCGTTGGCGAGAGGATATATATTGGGATAAGCATGCCGAGAAACTTTCTTGTATTGTAGGATATTTTTGTCATTTATATCAGAAATTTTACAACCACCCTTATATATTTGCATTTGCCAACCCAAATCCCTACCGTGACAAAGATTTTGTTATGGCACGCCGTATTTTAAATATGTTTAAATGGGATGCACGCGAAGTAAGAATATATTTTCGCTGGGTCTTCAAGAAACGCATCCGAACTCCAAAATATAATATACATAGTCTGGGATTTTTTACCTCACAAAAGTTTGTGAATGAATATTATGCAGCAAAAGCACGAAGTAAAATATTGAAAAGAAGCTCTCCACTCCCTAGAGACTTTTTATCTTGGTGCAAACAGAACTGTGCCGGGATCTTTCAACAACAGGAATTATCAACTTGGAACGATCTTAATGGGTTGATTTCTCATGTTCAATCATATGGTGAGAAAGGCGTGGAGAATGAAGTATTAGAAGAGGCGGTTCGTAGAAATATGCTGGCGGACAAACAAACCTATAAAAAGTTGGAGGGATAATGGTCGAAAAGATTTTTAGAAGAATGATTGAGAAGATTTATAAAAAGCATGTTACCTTGTCAATATGCAACGGCAGCGTGCTTGAAGGTTTTGTGACTGCATTCGACGAACAGCATGCAGAGTTAATTGAAACCGATAATAGTCTTGTAATTGTGAAATTAGAAGACATTAGTTTTGCAAGAATAGGTGTGGGTGCGCCAAAAGAAGAACCAATACCACAATATAGGCCAACTATTGAGCATGCGTCCAAAAGTGATTTTTCTATGGCAACTCCTACACCAAGTGATGGTGAGGAAGAAGCTTATCGCCGACCCACTTTTGTGAGGACAACCTCAAATGATATCAACCAATAAAATTGAAGCCGAAAAGGCAACAATTATAGCCAATTGTAAGAAGTGTAAAGGGTTGGGTTGCGGCGCTTGCTTTGGTTATTGTGCTTTTATAGATAAGATGGCTGAGGCGGAAATACCCGTCGACTATTGGTTTCGTAAAATGGAAGATTTTTATGGAGAACAAAACTTCAAAAACTATATTCTCAAATATATTATAGATATTGAGCAGGAATATAAACACGGCTTAGTTTTATGTTTTGTGGGTCATCGTGGAGCAGGTAAGACCATGGCAGCATGTTCAATATTAAAGGCAGCATTATTAAAAGATTATTCCGTATATTACACAACTATGGTTGATACGGTCAGCAAAATGCTAAGTCCAGCCTCTCATCTGTTTCGTAATATAATAAAAAAATTGGATTTTCTTGTTATAGATGAGGTAGATCAACGATTTTTCCCAAGCCCTGGCAGCCAGGAACTATACGGCAATCATTTTGAAAATGTTTTAAGAACACGGGTTCAAAACAAATTACCAACTATCATATGCACAAACTCAGAGGATGTTAGTCAGATTTTTGGCGGAGAGTTTGAAACCTCTTTCGCTTCATTGCGAGCACAATTTATGCAAGTGCTTAGGGCAGGCGGCAAGGATGCTAGAAAAGGTAGGGAGAAACTATGATTCCAGAACTCGATAAAAAAATTGTTGCATATGGTCTTACAGAAAAAAGAATATTATTAGATCTCCAAATCGGAGTTCCAACAGATTATATGCATAAAGATATGCAACTGTTCTATAAAATATTGCTCCGATGTTTTGAGAAATATCATGAGATCCCTACCCCAAAAGTAATGGAAGAGCAGGCCGGAATTATCTGGACACCAGAATTTTCTGAAATCTATTCAGAGAGTGCTGGCACTCAAGTTGACGTGCGTGAGTTTCCTGCTGATTTAGAAAAACTCAAACTTAGGTATAATGAACAAGTATTATTGCGTTTTGGAAAGACAGTCTTTCAGGAAAACTGGAATGGTAGCGGAAAGGGGTTTGAGAGTTTAGAAGAGGCAAATGCTGCAGTAAAGAAACTGGCCTCTGGCATCGATTCTATTTATAAAAATAAAGTGTTTAGGGAGGGTACACTCTCTGATACCGCCAAAGAGGCTAAATCAAAATATCAACAAGTTAAAACGAATCCGGATCTCGCTCGTGGAATTCATCTGGGATTGCGGGAGTTTGATAGAATTACGAATGGTTTGCAAAAATCTGAACTTATGTTGGTTGGCGGCGAATCAAGTGCAGGTAAATCGGCTCTTGCAATGAATATGGCAATTAATGCGTGGCTGGGTTCAAATTGCAAACATGAGGTGCTTGATTTACCACCAGAACTAGCAAACGATGGGTGTAATATACTGTTCTTCTCTATTGAAATGCCTTATGAATCAATGCGAAGGAGATGTGATGCCTGTCATGCTGGAGTCCCTCTATATGGCATTCGTGATGGAACACTAACGGTAGAAGAAGAGGAAAAGTTTTTCGCCGCCCTAGAATTCCAAGAAAAATATGCAAAACAATTCCATATTTTGGATATCCCAAGAGGATGTACGATGTCTATGGTTGAGAGTAAGTACATCGACAAATGTCATGAATATCAACCAGATTTGATTGTGGTAGATTATATCAGCCTTATGACTCCCGATAAAGAGCAGGGATCTGATTGGTTAAATTTGGGAAGATTGGCTGAACAAATGCATGAGTTTTGCAGAACATATGGCATTCCAGTTATTTCCCCCGTACAACTTAATAGACCAAAGTCCAATGGTAGGGGAGATTTTGATCCACCGTCGCCCGACCAACATCGTGTGGGAAGGAGTATCATGTTAACGCAGAACTCCAATATTCTTTTAAATATAGAAACAAGAAAAGATGAAGAACTTAAGCCAGATATGATTATAAAAATTGCAAAAATGAGAGACGGTGAAAAAGGTAGTTTTATTCTTCACAAGCGTTTAGATTTGATGCGTCTTTATGATGATGTACCTGGTTGGACACCAGAGGAGTATATTGAAGATGAAACAATTTCCGACACAGATTGAAATAGCCAAACTTTTGAATGTTAGAACTGATACTAAGACAGGAAGGGTATTTCTGGAAATGGAAGTATTGGATCCTGTCTGGAAACAAAAAATCTTATCTAGTTGGCAAGAATTAAATGTCAAGTTGGTTATCGAGGAGAAATGATGCCGATTTATGAATATAAATGTCAGGATTGTAATAATATTATTGAAGAATTTCAACATATTAGCGACAAACCTTTGTCAGTATGTCCTAAGTGTTCTGGTGGTTTAAAAAGGCTCATTTCATGGAATTCTGTGAATGTAATTTATGGAGCCCAAGAACATTATGAGAAAGAGATAAAACCTGAAGCAAAACGCATAGCAGAGCGTATTAAGGCTGGCGATGAAGACGCGGCTGCGGATATTTTTGGGACCAATGAATAAAGTTGGTTGAATTTGTGACATGCTAGGTGTATAACATATTAGATCGTATGTTTCTTCATTTTATTTTGACAACGAAAGGTGAAAAATGACTGTAGTTAAGAATGCTCAAAAAGAGAAGAAGATTAAAAAGTCAAATGATATTCTTTCTTTAATAAAAGAGTGCGCCTCCGTAGAGGATGCTACGGAGTGGAGTGGTACATTAGAGGAGTATTTACCACTTGTTGTGGATAATCCAAATCTCAATGAACTGGCACATTCGCGAATTTGGAGGATGATTGACTCAAAAGGAGTTGAGTTTGAAGAGGATGATGATACTAAGAAAAATCCTCACTATAAATTCTTCGAACATGATCTTTTCGGAGTGGATCATGTGTTGGCACAAATCGTACAATATTTTAGAGCTGCCGCCGCTGGTTCCGAAGTAAGCAGAAGAATTCTTCTTTTATGGGGGCCCACAAGTTCTGGCAAATCGGAGTTTGTAAGCCTTTTAAAAAAGGAGTTGGAACAATTTTCTAAAACTGAAGAGGGAAAGGTATTTGCAATTGATGGTTGCCCTATGCACGAAAATCCCCTTAATGCTATTCCTAGTGGTTTAAGAAAACACATACAAGAAAAACTTGGAATTAATATTTCTGGTTCGTTGTGTCCGAAATGTGCATATAGACTACAGGATGAATTTAGTAACGATTGGTTAAAAATGCCAGTTAAAAGGATTTTCTTTTCAGAAATGTTCAGAATTGGAGTTGGAACTTTTCAGCCGGGCGATGTAAAAAGTCAGTCGCAATCAGAATTGGTAGGTTCTGTTAATTTTGCTAAACTTGAAGATTATGGAGTAGAATCACACCCACTAGCATATAACTTTGATGGAGAATTAAATGTAGCCAACCGAGGTTTGATGGAATTTATTGAGATGTTAAAGGTTGATAGTAAATTCAGACATATACTTTTAACCCTATCTCAGGAAAAGCATATAAAAACTGAAAGATTTCCTCTAATCTATGCAGATGAGGTGATTTTGGGGCATACAAATGAAACAGAATATAATAAGTTTGTATCAAATAAAATTGAAGAGGCACTGCATGATAGAATTATTTCGGTACAATTTCCTTATAATTTAAGACTAAATGATGAAGTTAGAATTTATGAAAAATTAATCAATCAAGCTTCTGGATTTAAAAACACTCATGTTGCGCCGCACACCCTACATGTTGCAGCCATGTTTGCAATTTTGTCCAGGCTCGAAGAGCCTCAAGATAAGGGTGTAACTGTTCTTCAAAAAATGCAACTTTACAATGGCGAAGATGTTGATGGTTTTACAAAACAGCATGTAAAAGACCTACAAAAGAGTGCGGATCGTGAAGGGCTCGATGGTATCTCTCCACGATATATTGTTAATCGGTTAGCCGCCTGCTTTGCGAAACATGATGTTACTATGGTAACTCCTATTTCTGCGCTGCGTAGTATTGAAGAGGGTTTACCAACAAATGCTAAGTTGAATAAGGAAGATATAGCAAAATTTAAAAATTTGATTGCCATTTGTGTGGAAGAGTATAGTAAAATTGCTTGTAATGAGGTCCAAAAAGCATTTTTTGTTAATTTTGAACACGAAATTAAAACCCTTCTTAGTAATTATATTGATAATGTTGGCGCATACCTTGATGATGCTAAAGTTGAAAATGAGTGGGGCGATCTTGTGGAGCCAGATGAGGCTTTAATGCGCAGTATTGAGGAGAAGGTGGAGGTTACCAACACTGGTAAGGATTCCTTCCGTGAAGAAGTTTATCGTAAGATGATTCGCTCGAAGAGTGAGCAGGGATCATATGATTATCAATCACACCCAAAACTTAAAGAAGCACTTCAGAAGCAGCTTTTTGATGAGAGAAAAGATGTTATTAAACTAACTGTATCTAGCAGAAACCCAGATCCAGAAGGTCTTAAAAAGTTGAATGAAGTTGTGGCTGCGTTGGTTGATAATTATGGTTACACTGCGGATAGTGCTAATGAACTACTTCGCTATGTAAGTAATATTATGTCAAAAAATAGCTAAGGGGAATTAAATGTCCGATAGCTTTAAAGATATTTGGGGTTTGCGGAATCGTGGTGCTAGAGATTCAGATCGTCATAAACAGCGCGTAAGAGAGGCGATTAAAAATAATTTGCGCGAACTTATTGCTGAAGAGAATATAATTTCTTCAAAGGGTAACAAAAAAATTAGAATCCCTATGCGCTATTTAGATATGTATAGATTTAAATTTGGCAAAAATAAAAATGCCAAGGGCGTTGGTCAGGGTGACGGCGAGCCAGGGGATGTTATTGCTAAAGAAGATCCAGATGGTCAAGGTAGCGGAGCTGGTCAAGATCCCGGCGATGAAGTTTATGAGGAAGAGTTTGATTTTGATGAAATCATTGAAATGATGCTTGAAGATTTAGATTTACCCTGGCTTGAAGAAAAAGAAAAGGCTGTCGAAATAGAAACTGAAGAGACCGTGTTCCAAGATATTGCAGAGCGCGGGTTACCAGCCAATATTGATAAAAGGCGCACTGTAATGGAAAATCTTAAGCGCAACGCCTTAAAAGGGCGTATGCGTATTGGCGGATTTGCTCTGAGCGATTTGCGTTATCGTGTATGGGAAAAGGTTATTGAAAAACATTCTAACGCAGCAGTTTTTCTTCTAATGGATCGTTCAGGTAGTATGACCTCAGAGAAGAAATATATTGTCAAATCATTTTTCTGGTGGATGGTCAGATTTCTTGAGAAAAAGTACAACAACGTTGAGTTGGTATTTATTGCTCATGACACCAAAGCAATGGAAGTGGAAGAAGAAAATTTCTTTAAAATTTCTCACGGTGGTGGTACTATGGTAAGTTCAGCCTTCCGCCTTGCTGACCAGATTATTGACGATAGATATCCCACAACAACCTGGAATAATTATGTGTTTGCATTTTCAGATGGAGATAATTGGCCAGAAGATAATGATAGATGTGTACAAGCAGTAAAAGATATTTTACCGAAATGTCAGGCGGTAGGTTATGGTGAGGTAGAGTATAGCGATTACTTTTATGGTTGGGGATCTTCTTCCTCATACAAGATGTCCAACCTGGCTAGTATCTTTGAAGGAGATTCGGATTTATCGGCTAATGAAAGGTTCCTTGTTGCTAGTATTGAACGGCGTGAGGATGTATATGAATGTTTGAAAAAGTTCCTGCAAGGCGTTGATGAAGGGAATAAAAAATGAATAAACGAATGGAAGATGTAATTCGGTTGGCTAAAGATCTTGGTTTGGATTTTTTTCCTGTTATTTTTGAAACCGTTGAAGCGCTTACGATGCACAATATCTGTTCGTACGGCTTACCGACCCGTGCGCGTCATTGGAGTTATGGAAGGTCATATGACCATCAAAAAACTTATGGAGAAATGGGATTTTCTAAAATCTATGAAGTCATTCTAAACAACAATCCGTCGTACGCTTTTATGATGGATACAAATTCCGAGGTGCAGAACCTTTTTATTACTGCGCATTGTTGCGGCCACTGCTTTGTGCCTGGGACCTTAGTTGAGACTGACGATGGACCAAAACCTATTGAAAAAATTACTATAAAAGACAGGGTTCTAACTCATACTGGAAAATATAGGAATCCTATGGCCTTGTCTAAGAGGGCATACTCTGGTAATTTAATAAACATAAAGATAGGATCTCAAAATATTCAATGTACACCAGAACATCCTTTTTTAATAGTAAAGCATGAAAAATGTACCCTTGATTATAGAACGAGTGTGTGCAAAAATAGTTGCAAATATAAAAATCAAAAAAGATGTGGTGAAAAACCTTACAAAGAGTATGAAAGTGAATGGGTAAAGGCGAAAGATATCAAAGAAAAAGATTTTGTTCTGTTTCCAAAAAATAATAATATAGACTTTATCACCACACACATAAATATAGTTGGAACAAAAGGATTAGGACATCCTGGAGGAGAAAAAGAAGTATCTTACAAAATAGAAATGAATGAAGAGTTTGGAGAGTTTTTAGGGTTGTTTGTTGCGGAGGGATATGCCCGTGAGGGTGGACAGATGGGATTATGTTTTCACACAAGTGAAGTTAAACTGCATGAAAGAAGCAAATATCTTATTAATAAACTGTTTGGTTTAAAAACATTTGATTATATAAGTGAAGAAACGCACTCTCATCAAATTCTTTTTAATGAAAAAGTTTTAAGTAATTGGTTAAGAATAAACTGTGGTTCGTCATGTTATGATAAACATATTCCTTTTAAACTGCCATCGCAATGTGCTAAAGCCTTTTTAAGGGGGGTTTTTCATGGTGATGGGCACAATGCCATTAGAAATGTAGATTTAACTACAACTTCTATAAAACTTGCATCACAGGTAAGAAATATTTGCTTAGATTATAATATTAAAACAAATATTAAAATTAGAAATCAAAAAGACCGTCATGAAGCCTATGTTGTGATAATTTCAGGAGAAAGTCTAACAAAATTTGCAAAAGAAACAAATATTGACTGGGGAATTAACAATGGTAATAGAAATTATGAATTTAGCTGGTTTGATGATGATTATATGTACACTCCTGTGACGGAAGTTTGTGAGTTTAAAGGTAAAACGTGTGTTTATAATCTCGAAGTGCCAGAGGATTCATCTTATGTATTGTTTGCAGGGGCGGTAACACATAATTCGGATTTTTTCAAAAACAACTGTATGTTCCAATCCACTGATCGCAATATGATTTCTCACGCCGCTGAGCATGCAGGACGAATTGAGGAATACATTAACCGTTATGGGTTTGAAAGGGTAGAGCGAATTATGGACATCGGATTTGCTCTTGACTCCCATATTGATTGGCACAAAGGGCTTCATCGCAAGCGATATCCTAAGCGCAGAGTTATGAAGCGCAAAGTTGTTCAAGGCGAATTTGATGATTTGTTAAAGAGAAATCAGAAGTTGGTTAAACCAGTTAAAATGGCCACAAACAAACGCATTCCTCCGCACCCAGAAAAGGACCTTCTGTGGTTTCTTATTAACTATGCCCCTCTGGAAGATTGGGAAAGAGATGTGTTAGATATTATTCGTGAAGAAGCACATTATTTTTACCCACAAAAAATGACTAAAATCATGAATGAGGGTTGGGCTAGTTACTGGCATGCGGAAATCATGTACCAATATGATGGTCTTTCCGCTTCGGAGTATATGGATTTTGTCAGAGATCATGAAAAAGTTGTACAGCCAGGGGCGAATCCGTTTCGCATTAATCCTTATTTTCTAGGATTCAAAATATTCAAGGACATCGAAAAAAGGTGGGATGAGAAATATGGCAAGGGTGCTGGGCGAAAGAAAATTTTCGAAGTAAGAAAAGAAGAGGATGATATCTCGTTTTTGCGAAATTATTTAACAGCCGACTTGGTGCAAGATCTTAAACTTTTTACTTATGGGTATGTCAAAGATTATCCTGATGATTATAATGATGTAAAATATATTGAAATTAAAGAAAAAATGGCTGAAGATATTACTGAAGCAATGGTTAAGCCACTCTATAATGGTGGAGCCCCCAAAATTGTTGTAGATGAGATTGGCCAAGAGGGCAGTCTTATTCTAAAGCATAAAAGTGAAGAGATGGGTACGCTCAATAAGAGGTTTGCAGAGAAGACTATTGAATATATTTGGGATTTATGGGCTGCCCCAATCGAGCTTCACACACTGGATGATGATGGTGAAGAAGTTGTGTTGTTTTTTGACGAAGCAGGCTTCCATGTGCGTGATCTAAACGAAGAGTTGGATTTCGATGATGAAGAGGAAGATGAGTCTGATAGTAAGCGATCTGGTGGTAAGATAATAATACCATAAGGAGTAATAATGAAAATAGCAATTACTGGTCATCGTCCTGATGCATTTATTGTTTCCCATTATGATTCCTCCCAGGTAATCAGAATTGCAAATGATATGGTTTGCACCTTTAAGCGGGAGTTTGGTGATGATTTAACATTCAACCTTGGTGGAGCTATTGGAGTAGACCAGTGGGTTGGAATGGCGTGTATTGAGCATAGAGTTAGATTTAAAATGTTTCTACCATTTTTGCCAGAAGTTCAGGGAAGATATTGGTCGCGAGAACAGAAAGATGAATTGGATCGACAATTAATGGTAGCGGCAGGAATTGATATTACTGATTTATCTGGCCAATATATTCCACAAATGTATCAAATCAGAAATAAAAAGATGATTGACGCGGCAGATTTTCTGGTTGCTTTTTGGGTTGGAAAGAGGCGTGGTGGAACATATAACGCAATCAAATATGCCCTTAAGCAGTCAAAATTTGTATATAATGCAATGAACGAACGCAAATTGATTGTTGAAGCGGATCTAAAAAAGGGTTGGACACCTCCAACAATGAAAGGTGATTCTCATGGAAGTTGATTTCGAAACAAGATATGGGAATTATTATGTGTATAACGATGAGGTCCTTGCTTTAATAAAAATATGGCGAGAAGCCTCACAAAAAGATAAAGAAAAAATTTTAACTGAATTGGTGCGCAGACTTTCTTATATGGTTCAAGCCCGAATTAAAGGCTATAGAAACCAAGCAATTTATCTTGATTTACTACAAGAGGGAAAGATTGGTTTAATGAAGGCCATTGAAAGTTTTGATATATCGCGTGGTACCAACTTCTTTAAACTTGCTTCATGGCATATTGGTAGTAGAATAAAGAACTATCTCAGGTGGTGGCAACGCACCAACCGTCGAGTAAATAGCGACAATGATATAAATTATATGGAAGCGCCCACTCCGCATGATTTTATTAAAAAACAAGAAGAGCAGAAAGTATTGCTTAAGGCTATAAGTTGTCTTCCTAAGTTGGATCGTAAGGTTGTAATGATGCGATTTGGTGTTGGCGGGCATAAAAATCATACATTAAAACAAATTGGGGATGTTTTTTCGTTATCAAAACAACAAATTCAGAATATTGAATTCAGGGCGATAACTAGACTTAGTAAAAATCACGAATTAAAAGTTTATTATAGGGAAGACTAATGAGTGAATTAATCTATTTGAATGATGATTTTGATGCTGTAGTGGATAGGATTTTAAACGATGAAGAACTTGCTAATTGTGGGCTGGGTAAAAGAAAAGTATCTAGAACTTTAAAATCTTTCCAAGGTGACGAAATTGCCTGCTCTGTGTTTTATAAAAAATATGCTTTAAAAAATGGCCAAAATCAAATTATAGAGTTTACGCTTGATGAGGCTAAACAGCGGTGGGCAAATGCTGTATCCTCAATAGAAAAAAACTTCAAAAACCCCGCTAATAAAGATTATTTTTTGGAGTTGTATAATTATTTTTTACCAGCCGGTAGGCAAATGTTTGCCCTTGGCAACGAATACATTCCCAAAGCAACTCTTACTAACTGCTATGTAACCAAAATTGAAGATGATAGTTTGGAAGGTATTTATGATGCTGCTAAAAAACTCGCTAAAACTTACTCATATGGCGGCGGTATAGGACTCTGTATTGGTGAGTTGCGTCCAGCATCATCTAAGGTGTCTAATAGTGCCAGGTTTTCCACCGGTGCCGTCAGTTTTATGGAATTATATTCCATGACTACGGGGTTGATTGGTCAAGAGGGTCGGCGCGGAGCTTGTCTTTTGTCCATTCCTGTTCACCATCCAGATATAGAAGATTTTATTGAGATTAAACACGGCAATAAAGATAAGGTAAAACATGCTAATATTAGTGTAAAAATTACTAACAAATTTATGAATGCTGTTATCAATGATGAGAATTTTGAACTTTATTTTGAAACCCCTCATGAAAAAATTTCTAGAACTGTTAAGGCAAGAGATTTGTGGTATAAGATAGTAAAGTCTGCTCGTGATTCTGCTGAACCTGGTTTATTGTTTTGGGATAAGGCTGTGGAGATGTCCCCATCCGATTCTTATCCAAATATGCGAATTCATTCGACAAACCCATGTGGTGAACAATTATTAGATCCTGGGTCTGCTTGCGTTTTAGGTTCTTTGTTGTTACATCAGTTTGTTAAAAATCCATACACTGAAGAAGCAGAATTTAATTTTGAGTTATTTAAAGAGGTGGTTATTAGGGGTGTTAGGCATCTTGATAATGTTGTTGAATTAAATTTTGGGAAACATGCATTACGAGAACAGGAAGATTCTGCTCGTATGGGTAGAAGGATTGGTCTTGGTATAACCGGACTTGGAGATATGTATACTGCACTAGGTATTAAATACGATTCCGATGAGGCTTTTAAAATCACCGAAAAGATTATGCGAATGAAAATGGAAACTGAATATAATGCTTCTATTGATCTAGCAATTGAGCGAGGTGCTTTTGAGGTATTTGATTCAGATTTACATTTTTCTCGCGGGTTTTGTGCAACGCTTCCAGAGGAAATTAAACAGAGAGGTCGCAAACATGGATTAAGAAATATAGCAATTTCCACAGTTGCCCCTAACGGGACCCTTTCAATTATGGCACAGTGTTCTAGCGGAATTGAACCTATTTTTTGTTTATCTTACCAGCGTTTTGTTGAATTGGGTGGTAAAAGAAGAGCGTTTACAATTAACCATCAGGGTTTAGCCAGGTTTAGAATTACTAATGGCGATGTGGAATTGCCAGATTATTGGGTTGCCGCCCATCAAATTGATTATAAGTATAGGGTGAAATTACAAGGATTGTTGCAGAAATATATCGACGCTAGCATATCCTCTACAATTAACTTGCCGTCTGATGTTTCCGAGGATATTGTTAGCCAAATTTATATTGATGCCTGGAGGGAAGGTTTAAAGGGTATTACAGTATATAGGGAGGGTTCTAGGGAAGGAGTGCTGATTACTGATGAATTTGCTAAAAGAGCTGGTGTGCCAAACTTGGACACAGTTATCCATTGCGTGCGAGCTGAAGGTGGAGATAAATTCTACATCATGATATCCTACAAAAGTGGTGATATTAAACAACCCTATCAGGTATTCGTTATGAATTATAAACAAGCAGAAAGAGATGCTTTTGTGAAGATTGGTAATTCATTGGTTCGTATGTTGAAAGAAAAAGGAGTTCCAGAAAAGCGCATCGAAAAATATATTAGCAGAAGCCAAAATTCTTTAGCAAAACTTACCAGATTTCTTTCGTTATCTATGAAGACAAATAATTTAAGAGAAGCGATTGAGATTTTAAATGAACATGCTTTTGTGGGAACTCTAGCATTGAAACTATATAATATTTTTAGGAAAAGTTTGGATGCAAGGGGAGCAATTTGCAAAAATCCTAATTGCGAAAGTTCGAATGTAAAAATGGAAGAGGGTTGTATGGTTTGTCTCGATTGCGGTTGGTCTGGGTGTTCATAAATGTCCTCCATTATTTTGGCTGATCGCTATGACGAACAGAAGATCATTAGTGAAGAAAAAGAAATTTGGGTTTATAATGTTCTTGTAGCACTAGGAGCAGATGAAGATATACTATCTTCTATCCCTAAAAAAGATATGGCAGAATATCTTACACTACTGGAAATGGAAGTCTGGGATAATGTTGATAGTACCATAGATATTTATAGAAAAGGTAAATTGGTCGCCCAGTGGAAAATTCCTAAATTAAAGTTAATAAGAGAAGGAAAAAATAAATATTATTATGAAATTCAATTAGATGAGTGGGCTTTGCCTTTTCAAATGCAGAGAAAGGGAGAATAAAATGGGAGAATTCTATACCAAAAATAGTGATGGTAAATACATTCCAGTTTCATTTAAGCAGATTATCACTAAAGATTGGGAAAATAAAGTGGTTGTTGTTCGTATTGGTAGTGATGAGTTTCCTGCTGATCAGGAAGAAATAGAGCAGACTTTAGATGCCATTAATGATGCAGATGCGTTAGATTCATTAGAAAACACCAGTTTTATGGTTACCCTTCACAGCCTACAGTTCGAAATTCTGGGCACATTAAAGGAAGTTGGTGAACAGTGTGTGGCTGTACGAGTTACTGGTAGTGACGATCTTAATAAATTGGGCGAGTTACAAAAAGAAGCCAGGAAGCAATTACGTGGGCGTACTAAAAAAGTAGTAACTCTTCCTACTCCGCTTACAGTGAATGATTATAAGGAGGTTATGGAAATTAAGCGTCGTTGTGATACTAGAAGAAGCAGACGAGGCAGTTAAACTATTAATATCTTGTCATTATAATGTAGAGTTCAAAACGGAGGTGATATGTACTAGAAAGTTTTACTTTGTCTTACTGGGTTGTATGCTATTTTAAGGAGGCTGGTATACTTTGAAAACATTTTTACTAGACACTAATGTTCTTTTGCACGACCCTTCCTGCCTGAAAGTTTTTGGAAACAACGAAATCGTCATTCCACTATCTGTCCTGGATGAATTGGATAATATTAAAACACGCCTTGATGAACTTGGGCGTAATGCTCGGGCGGTTGTGCGTATTTTGGATGATCTTCGTAGTCAGGGGTCGTTAAACGAAGGGGTAACTTACGAGAAATCAATAGTTAAGGTTGAGTTAAATCATCGAGATCATGTCCCAGAAGGGCTTGATACATCTAAAACTGATAATAGATTGATAAGTACTGCCATAGGACTACAATCGGAGGGGAAAAATGTTATAGTAGTCTCTAAAGATATCAATTTGAGAGTAAAGTGTGATGTAGTAGGAATTGCTGCGAATGATTATGTAAAAGATAAGATTGCTGAACAACCTAATACAATTTACAGCGGAGTACAAACCCTTGAAGTTTCGCCTGATGTTATTAATGAACTCTACACAAATAAAACTATTACAATAGGATTAAATAAACCATATCCAAATCAATTCTTTATTTTAAAAGCAGGTCCTAGTCAATCCGCAATTGCTCGATATGTTGGCGAAAACACACTTAATCTGTGTAAAGATAACCAGTTTCCATGGAGTATAACTCCGCGTAATGTTGAGCAAAAAATGGCAATAGATTTATTGATGGATCCTAGAATAAAACTTGTAACACTCATCGGTCGCGCTGGTTCGGGGAAAACTTTGCTTGCCAGTGCGGCTGCCATACAAATGGTTATTAAAGAACAAAAAAACTACCAGAGAATTCTGATCTCAAGACCAATTCAACCTATGGGTAGGGACGTAGGATATTTACCTGGTCCGATTGAGGAGAAACTAAACCCTTGGATGCAGCCAATATATGATAATCTCGAGTTTTTACTAGGTGGAGATTATCAGATGCTAAATATGTATAAAGATGAAGGATTAATTCAAGTTGAGCCACTTACCTATATCCGTGGTCGCAGCATTCCTAAGTCGTTTATAATTCTTGACGAAGCTCAAAATTTGACGGCTCAGGAAATTAAAACCATTATTACTAGATTAGGTGAAGAAAGTAAGATAGTAATTACTGGTGATATTGAGCAAATAGATAATCCATATATAGATTTCGCAGACAATGGTTTAACGCATGTTGTTGAAAGATTTAAGGATTATGATATTGCTGGGCACATTACTCTCCGCAAGGGAGAGAGATCTAAGCTCGCCACGCTCGCCTCAGAGATTTTATAAATATATCTGAAATATATCAATAATCTCCTATTTGTATGGGTGCCGCCCAGGCACCTGTACATCCAAATTTTGGTTAAGGAGAGTAGATTAACATGGGTATTGCTTGGGGATTAGCAACAAATTCACTATGGTATACCACAGATGGTGATAATTGGACTGATGCAGGAAATCCCACTGGAGCCGCTAATCTTAATGGTATCTGGGGTTGTACCGTTAGACAAAAAGTATATGTTGCTGCTGGGGGGGCTGGGATCTATTCATATGAGATGGATGTTGGCTGGACTCTTGAAGATAATTATACCTCTCTCTCTCCGAAAACTACATTTGATGATCAATGGTTTCTTTCCATCTGGTGTTCCTCATCAGATAATCTCGTCTGTTGTTCAGGTGCGGGTACTAGTCATAACCTAATTCGAACCAGAGATGGTACTTCTGGTTCTTGGACTACTGAATATACAGGCGAGACTGTTTCTTATACAGAACAAATAATCCATGTTCATGGTCAAGATGGATACGCAGCCTTTGCAATTGCTCATGAAGAAGATGGCGGTCGTCGTAGTACACTATTGATGCGAGATGGTGGAACATGGACTGAGGTAGCAGGTCTGGGTGATAGAACTTCCGATATGGTAAGTTGGTATCGAGTTCGTGTTTTAGCCTATAATGATATTCGCATCATGGGCGAAAGCGATATTGGTGGTACAAACTATAGCAAAATTTGGAAATGGGATGGTACAACACTTACCGAACAATATTCAGTTTTAGCCTCATCTACGACATTCAACGATTTTTGGATGGAAGAAACCAATAATGGTTGGTTGCTTGATGATGACGGAAGCACTCATGACGCCTATGTAGATACAGGAAGTGGTTGGACAAAAAAGAGTGATATTACTGGCACTGGGGAGACTGAATCTAAATATACCATTTGTGCAGATAGTCAAGATTTAGCCTGGGTTTTGGGGAATGATCTTATTACAAAATGGAACGGATCGAGTTGGACTGGCCAGACTATGACTGGAACTCCAGTATTTTACCAGAGTTTTTATAGTCGTTATGTAACTCTATGGGCGTCTGGAATAGACGATATTTGGTACAGCACGAAAAGTGGTGCCCTAGGATCATGGATTAGAGCAGAACCTGACGCAAGTTGGGGCACCAATGATACCCTTGGAGTTTATGGACCTTCTACTGAGTTCAAAATTTACACTGTTGTTGAAGAAACTGGTATTGCCTCTTGGGATGGGTTTCATTGGACTTTAGAATATGATACTGGTGGCTCTGGTCCTTATCCATTTTCCGTCCCCCCAGAAGTTCTATCCGTTTGGTGTAACCAAGATGACACGCTTGTTATTGGTTCTGCTTTTGGAGATGATAATGAACAACTTGTAGTTCGTCAGGGGGCTCCAGGATCAACCTGGTATGTGGAGTTTGATGGCGCTGCCGGCGGTAACGATTATACACCATATGCCGTTCATGGTACAGCAAATGGTACTCATGTTTTCGCTATTGTACGCGACAATAGTAATTATGATATGGTTCTGTTTAAGCGTACCGCCGGTACTCCTGGGTCGTGGAGCGAGGTTGCAAGACGAAGTTCTGCAACATTCTATGTTACATGGGTTAAGTTACAAGTAATTAGCGATACCGAAGTTTGGATTGCTGGTATAGATGAAATTAGTGCTAGCAATTATAATGCCAGAATTTGGAAATGGAACGGGTCTACTCTCTCAGTGGAATACACTGGACCTAGTGAGTGGTATGGCCAAGCCGACGAAGATAGTGTTGGTTTGTGGGTTAACCCAGATGGTTCGGAAGGTTGGGCATGTTTTCATGGCAATGATGCAGCTAGCAATTATGAAAAATTTGTTCGATTTAATGGTTCTGCTTGGTCTTTCTTTCAAGAGGTTGAAACTTCAGTAAAAATTCATAATGTAACTCAATATCCTGGAGATATTAATAGTGCGCGTGCTATTTATGGATATGGTTCATATGATATTTTCAATCTAAAAGGTGATAATTTATGGCCTAATGAATATGCATTTGGATCTCCACCTACTGAAAATTATAGAAAAGTATGGCCTGGTGCAACCGTTGCTATTGATTTGTTATATATCGGCGTTATGCCTGGCGCTCCCAGTGCACCTCCTCTTATAAGCAATGAAGATCCTGTACCAGATGAAACCGAAGTTAGCATCAACAAAATCGTTTCTTTTGATATAACGGATGCAGATGGAGATTTGCAATTAGATACAGTTCTTATAGAACTTGAAGGATATACTGCATATCAAAATGAAGCATTTGTTTCACCGTATAATGATACTGGATCTGCAGTCACTCCTATAACTGATGGTTATACATTTGAAATAGAAAAAAATGTATCCTTTGATTATAACACTTCTATATCTATTGATGCCTATGCACAAGATTCACTTGGTAACACTTTAGACGAGTCTTGGTCATTTACAACGGAAGCCCCTCCTGTTTCGCCATATTTCGCTACGGCAGGAACTTCTGGCGGCGCCAAGATTCTCAAAGGCACCTCAGGAGAGATGATAGAAGCCCACAACACTGTTGAGGGAGATAGTCGATTTTCTGATATTTCTGGAACAGATGGAAATCTTCTTGCGGTTGGGGGAGAATATCCGCTGGGTTCTGGTGATGCCATTGCTGTAAGGCTTCAGAATGGTAAGTGGATAGATGAGACAGGAGTTAGAACTGCTAACGAGGAAAATTATACCTCATGTTATCTATTTTCCAGCGGCACAGAATATTTGTTGGGCGGCAGTTCTGTAGGCGATGGGCACGGTATTTGGAAATGGAACGGTTCAACATTAACAAAAGTTCTTACTACTACAGTTAGCATTACTGCTATAGCAGCCTCGTCCGATTCTAACATTTGGGCAGGTACCGAAGATGGTACAGTTTATCAATCTACCGACGGAGCGGGTGCTAGTTGGACATCTAAAAGAACTGCTGATAGTAATAAAATTGCTGGACTCAGTATATTAGGCACAACACCATATGCAAGTATTGCAGGTAATGTTTATGTATACACTGGATCGTGGAATGCTGTTGGTTCTACTGGTAGTTCTACCTCTTATAAGTTACACGCCGTAAGTACTTCTGAAATTTGGCTTGCTGCCTATTTCCCAGCCAGCGGGTTCCCATTTCCAACACCTGCTTCTAATAGAATTTTGCAATGGACAGGTTCTATTTGGGTGACTAGATATAGTTCTCCAGGTGAAAACTATGTTTTCTTTGATGTTAAAAAGAATTCGGCTACTGGACATATTTATGCTGTCGGACACAATTCAGGTGCTGCTTATGGAATATATTCAGAAAATGGAACTAGTTGGAACTCTTTAACATTTCCTGCTAATTTCGCTCATGTTAATGCCATCCATTTCAGCGAGAATAACACTCCCGAATTACGCGATCCCAACCCAACCTATAATGAAACTAATGTTTCCGTGTCATCAGATATATATATTGAAATTGTAGACCCTGAAGGGATAGATGGCGGAACTGTTGATATTACAGTTGGTGGCTCTTCTGCTTGGACTAGTGATGCACAGCAATCAGGATTTTCCGTAACCAAGGGTGTTGTGGATGATGGTTATAGTTATACAATAGACCCAGATTCGGATTTCACTTCTCAAAATATTACTGTTGAAATTGATGGTTACAACTCGATTGGGGAATGGTTAAGTACATCATATAGTTTTTCAGTAGATGTTGATTTGGAATCAGCAGTCTATTTTTCCACTACCAGAACTGATGGGGGTGCTAGCGAGCCAACTGTTTTAAAAAGTCATCATAACTCAGTGATAGCAGTTCATACACATATTGATTCCGATAGTAGTGGATTTGCAGGTTTAGCAACCTATAATGATTACATTCTTGCTGTGGGAAACTTTACGGACGAAGTTGAGGAAAGTGCCAGAGCATCGTATCTCAAAAATGGTCTCTGGAGGGATATCCGTAGAGTTGGAACAGAAACAAATGAAGAAAAATATTCCTCTGCTTATATAATTTCTGATGGATATTTCCTGCTTGGCGGCGGCTCAACAAATGACGGATACGGGATTTGGAGATATAATGGACCTCCTGTTGCTACAAATGTGTTTTATACGGACACTGCTGTTGTGGCAATGGATGGGAGCAGTAGTTCCAATATCTGGGCGATTACAGAATATTCCGATGCTTATCAGTGTACTGATGGTGTAGGAACCACCTGGACAAATAGAGGACAAATCTCCAACGATGGTTATGGAATTTCTGTCGTTGATGGATCTACCGTTTATGCTGCTGTAAATGATGATGTGTATTCCTGGAGCGGAGGCTCTTCATGGGCTGCCGTTGGCTCTGTGGGCATGACGGTTTTTGCTTTACATGCTATATCATCTTCTGAAATTTGGGCCGCTGGATTTGATTCTGGCGTTTCTCAGTGGAAAATCAAGGCGTGGGGCGGTTCTAGTTGGACAGAAAAATATTCCACCGCTGAAGCAAACATTTCTACAATAAAAGCAATTAGAAAAGACTTGGTTTATGGACATGTGTATTGTGTTGGTGGTTTAAGTGATGATTCTTGGGGTATTTATAGCCTTGATGGGGATAGTTGGAGTTCTATTACCTGGCCTTCTGGATATGGAAATATTACAGATGTCCGTTTTGTCCCAGATAATGCCCCTACTATTAGAAACGCGAGTCCCCGGCCTGGTCAGGGGCTACATTACATAGACCAGCCTTTTGAATTTGAGATTGTTGATCCTGCAGGAATTGATGAGTCCAGTGTTGTAATTCAGTTAGAAATTAACTCTGATGCCTATTCCGTTTGGACAGGGGATACAGAACAAGACAGTTTTAATGTTACCAAATCAAGTGTTTCTGGTGGTGTTAAATATGCCATTGGTCTTGACTGTGATTTACCTCCCAATAAAGAAATTGTTGTATCTGTATATGCGGAAGATAATGATGGATATGCCTTAGATACAGAATATTTCTTTCATACTGCTCACACATTTCTTACAGGTGGTTATATCTATTATACCTCCAGAATGGGTATAACAACCTTTGACGGGAAAGAGGTAGAAGGCTCGCCCCCCTATTGGTATTTGGATCCTAATTTTGGAGGATATCCAATAAGGCAGGGTCTCTCTGTTCAGGCAGATGGATATTTCGTGGGGGCGTGCAGTCAAACTACGCTGTGGATGAAATATAACGACTTGTGGTATACCTTTGGCGTTTATTATAATGGTAGCGCTGATGTTGTAATGAGCGATGTGGATAGTTTTATAGGCTGCTACGCAGACCCCAACCAAGAGTTTATTCTTGTTTGTGGTAAGGGCACTAATAATAGGGCGGGCTTATGGAAGATTTTAACCAGTGATAATTCATATTCAAGAGTTTGGAACGCATCAGACGGCTCAGAAGGTTTTGCAATACACGGAAATGATGACGCTAGTCTTATAATCGCTTCAGGAAATTATTCTAAAGGTGTAAGGTCTATAGACGGTGGCTCAACATTTGTTGAAATCAACACGCCATCTTGGTACACTACTGCCATTCATGTTAGAAGTGATGGTATTGCTTATGCTGGTGTTAGAAGATATGGTTCAAATGGTCTTGCTGTTTATCGTTATGAAAACGATGTTTGGACAGCAATTGAGAGAATGCCCGTACATGGTGGCGATCCATATTATTACGCTCAAGAAATATATGCTCCTGATGATTATAATATCTGGATTAGATACTGGGTAGGACCTGGCACGGCCGAAAAACTTTATCATTTTGATGGCTTTGAATGGAAGTTGATTACAACCCTAGATTATGGTGTTTCTTGGCGGTGTATTGAAGGTCGTGGTAATCATGAAGTAAGGGTTTCGGGTTTTGGTGGTGGAGAACAGATCAGATATTATAACTACGATGGATATGAAATATCTTCTATAGAATCCTGGAGCAGTAATTTTAAATATGGTGAACAAATAGATTATGTCGAATTAGATTTAATTGCCCCATCATATACAACTACCCCCATTGCTAATAGTTATGAAAATGAGGTTGATTCTACGGTTGTAATTAATCTCCTTGACTCTGATTCTGGAGTCGATCCATCAACAGTTATAATTACTATAGAAAGTGAGGTTGCTTGGACAGGAGATGCTCAAGCAGGAGATTTCACTGCTTCCAAATCTTCAACCAGTTTTGGTTATCGTTATACCCTAGATCGTAACTATGATTATGATTATGCTGATGATGTTTTGGTTGAATTATATGCCGAAGATTATGATGGCAACGCATTAGATACAAGTTGGACTTGGTCTACAGATCTAAGAGAACCTTTGTGGTCCGTCGGATTATATGGTTCTGGAAACGACAGTGACGGCTATGAGTTAATAGATAGATGGAATGGGCATACATGGATAGTAGATACCGTTGATGCATATGCTGCAGGCGAGTTGTTTGGCATTTGGGCTTATGATAGAGATAATGCATGGATGGTTGGTGAGCCAGGACCCTCCGTTTCCGCCCCAACAGTGTTATATTGGAATGGAACTGGTTGGGACAATATAACAATCGCAGGTGCTAGTGGAACATTAAGATCTGTTTTTGGTACTGATGCTGATAGCGTCTATGTTTGTGGTGATAGCGATCTTGTTTATTATTATGACGGTGTAACCTGGGACGACATTTCAGGGTCTTTACCAGTTTCAGCAGATTGGTATGGAATTTATGCTGCCGCTTCCGACGATGCTTTTATGGTCAGTCGTGGTGGTCATGTTGTACGGTGGGATGGAGCCACCTGGTCTTTAGTTTCTAGCGATGCCACATATCCTCTTAATGCTGTACACGGATCGACTGCTAATAATGTTTTCGTAGTTGGTGATGATGGGTATTCAGCCCTATGGAATGGATCAATATGGGAACAGAAAGCGACTTCTTCAGCAGACCATATTAATGATGTTTTTGTCTTAAATTCCACCAACGCATATTATGTTGACGATAATGGAAAAATGCGTCGTTGGAACGGAAGTTCCTGGCTCTCCAGTGCTCTTATTAGCGAAGCGGTCGATTTATTAGGAGTTTATGCCAGAACTACAACTCAAGTTTGGGCAGTAGCAGATGATGGCTCAATTTACTTTTATGATGGCTCCTCTTCTTCCCAAACCTCTGGGACTACAGCGCCGCTTAATGATGTTTTTGGACCTGCTCCCGATGTAACTGGTCCAGAACTTCAAAATTTGGACCCAAGTTCCGGGCAAACAGGTGTGCCTCCAAATACTGACATTAGTTTTGATATTATAGATTCTGGCGGCTCAGGAATTGATGAATTAAGCGTACAAATTACAATTGATGGGCGTATAGCATGGCAGGATGATACAGAACAAGATGGTTATACTGTTACAAAATCCTCTGTGTCTGGTGGGTTTAATTACTCAATCAATCCAGATAATGATTTCTCGGTTGGCGCAACTGTTCAAGTAGATGTTTATGCTGAAGATAATGGTGGTCCTCCAAATGTTCTAGATACTTCCTATACCTTCGATATAGAGGGAGTACCAATTATAAGTAATAGAGATCCTGCTCCCGACGAAACAGAAGTGTCAGTAGACAAGGTGGTGTCATTTGATGTAACAGATGAAGATGGCAACCTAAGATTAGATACAACGGTTATAACAATTGAGGGTAATACAGCCTATACTTCTGAAGCATTTGTTGCTCCATATGATGGTGGAAGTTCTGCTGTAACACCAATAGTTGACGGCTATACATTTGAGATAGATAAGACAGGTTCTTATGATGAATATAGTACAATCACCGCTGCCGCTTATGCAGAAGATACTCAGGGAGGTATATTAGATACTTCTTGGTCTTTTTTCACGGAAGATAATACTGAACCAGTTTTACAAAATCAGAACCCAGCACCTTCAGCAAGTAACGTTGCTCTTTATAGGGATATTTATTTAGAAATCATAGATAGTTATAGTGGTCTGGATGTCTCTACTGTTGAGATTACAATTGATGGTGAGGTGGCTTGGACAAGCGATGCAATACAAAGCGGGTTCACTGGTAGTAAAAGTAGTATTACTAATGGGTACTCGTATACTTTAAATAAAACAGATGGGCTTTCCGAAGGCCAAAGCATTCTGGTTGAGGTATACGCACAAGATAGGTTTAGTACTCCTAATACTTTGGATACCTCTTATAGTTTCACTACAAGAGATGTATTCCCTTATATTATAAACCAAGATCCGGCACCAGATGAGGTAGATGTTCCAGCAGATTCATATGTTGAATTCGATGCATATGATATTGGTGGCGGTATTAATGTTAATTCCGTTATCGTTTCGATTGATGGAAGTACAGCATGGTCTGGTGATGTCGCTCAGGCAGGATTTACTGGAAGTCGTACGGCAGTAGTAGATGGCGATGGTTATGACGGATATCATTATCAAATAATTCCAGATACTGATCTTATTGCTGGCCCTATTCCCGTATCTATTTCTGGTGCAGATGTTCAAGGAAATCCTTTTAGTGAAAGTTATTCATTCACAGTTTTTGGAATTGTGCCAGAGTTACGTGGACGGAGTCCAAGTCCAGATTCAACAGGTGTTACTGCCAGCACTAATATTACTTTCTATGTAATAGACCGTGATATTGGAGGAGTAGATCCAGATACTGTTGATGCATATGTTGGTGGCAATCTTGCATTTGAAGGAATCACGCAATCATTTATTTCTCCGTTTGATGGCCCTGGGTCTTCTTTTGTAGAGTCAAGTTATGATGGATATGATGGGTATAAGGTTGTAATAGATAAAACTTCTAATTTTTCATCGTATGAATTAATTTCGGTTAGGGTTGTAGCCCGCGATATTTTCAATGGTCAACTTGACGAAACATATTACTTTAGAATTGCTGATACAGAAGATCCGGTAGTGGCAGATTATGGGCCCAGCGGAAGTTCTGTAGCAAGAGACGCCATAGTTTATGCAGAATTTTATGATGATGGCACGGGCATAGATCTGGATAGTGTTGAAGCATATGTAAATAATGTAAAAGTTTATGATGTGTCTGGGTTTGTTGCAGGTTATGATGGGGCTCAGTCCGATCTTGTAAGCAAAATTGTTGATGGGTATGATGGATACAGACTTACTATTGAAAAAACATCCAATTATCCATCTAGCGGAACAGTAAGCGTTAGACTAATAATACCAGACAAGGAAGGTAATTAGTTAATGGCTGAAATAACTTTTTCTTTTACCACTGAAGATTACGAAGCGCCCTTTTTACAGAACCAATCTCCAGCAGATGGTACTGCTGGAATTACCACATCTACCGTGATTTCTGTGGATATTTTAGATGATGGAACTATAGATTTATCATCTGTAGACGCTTATGTGAATGGTTTAAAAGTATTTGAAGGGCCCGGCACGTTCATTTCTCCATTTAATGGACCACAATCTGCGATTGTGGCCACCTTTACTGATGGATATAATGGTTACAATCTGAAGTTAGATAACGCTGGTGGCTTGGATCCATCAGAAACATATGAAATAAGAGTGGTTGCCCGCGATATGGCCGGAAATGCAATGGATGAAGATTTCTCATTTATTACTACCACACATATCGAATCGGTTACATTAGGCCCATACGAAATCACTTTAGATATTACATTTGGTGCAGAAATGGATGGTCTTAATTCAGCATTAACGATTCCAGCCAATTATGTATTTGATAATGGAGCATATGCACGATATGTAGAGGCCATAGATGATGAGACTGTGCCAACCGTAGTAAGGCTTTGGGTGGAGCAACTTTATGGAACGGAAAACTTCACTCTAACGATAAGTGATGATGTTAAAGATTCTAATAATGAATCATTACTTTCTCCATACAATTCAACTACAGTAAGCCCATTGCAGTCTTCTGCCAGTTATGGTAATTATAATGGTAAGGTCCGTACATGGAGAGAGAGTAACCTGATTGAAGCAGATGATGAAAGAGTTTATTTAGCCGGATCAAAGGGAATTGACATTCTCCATAAAGAAGAGGGAGAAAATTCTTTTAGATGGGCTCAAATATTTAGTGAATATGATATAAAATCAATGTTTGTGGCACATTTTGGTACAGACCATTCTTTCACCGATACAACACCCCCATCTTTTTCATATAGAGATCCTTTCCCTGGCACAACCGTTTCTGAATCAGCGGGCGCTGTTATCAATTTCAAGTTGTTTGATAGCGATACTGCGGTCGAAATAACTTCAATTATTGTATATATAAATGAGGTTTTAGCATTCAGCGGTTCTAGTGGTGGTTGGAAAAATAATTTCTATGGTTATATTGTTGTTAATGAATATAAGACGATAGATGTTACTATCCAACCCCCTACACCATTTTCTCAAGGAGAAGATGTGGAGGTTCGAGTGTTGGCACAAGATTTATTAGGTAATGAATTTGATGCTTCCTATACATATACGATCGGTGTTACCGCTCTTGGAGCGGGGTTTGGTGGAAGTAAATTCGGAGTTTCTTCGTTTGGCGGAGTTTAAGGAGGTTTTATATTAGATGCCTAGCATTCCATTTTTGCGAAATCAGTTTCCTGTACAAAACGAAACAAATGCCAACGCAGATACTCTTGTTTCTGTAGATGTTTTAAGTGGTGGGTTGGTAAAACCATCGCTCCTGGACGCATATGTTAATGGTGTTCATGCTTTTAGTGGTCCCAGCACTTTTCTAAATTCTTTTAATGGACCTCAATCAGCCATTACACCAACAAATGTTGATGGTTATGATGGATATCATTTAGTGTTAGATTCCTATAACTCATTTTCTAATGTTGTGGGAGTTAGAATTGACGGATATGATGGTTATGATGATGGATATGATGCTTACGATGGTTATACTGGTGGTATTGGAAGTTGGGGGTTTGTAGTAGGCAATAGGGTAAACACAGTCTATTTTGGTGATGGGCAGGGATTGAAGAGAATAGATATACAGGATTTAACTGGTGAAACACAGGCGGCTATGAGCGATGATTATGGGCCAGTATTTAGCGAGGTTCGTACCGTTTTATCCAGGTCCACATATCCTACAATCCCAGATAATGAAATTTCTTCAATTTTTGGAAATTTAGTGGATGGATATTTTTGTCTAGCACTTTCTTTTGAAAACAATTATGGAACAGCCATTGTTAGAAATGAAACCGGTATCACCAGATATTTGGATGGATACAACTCTAATAAGGCTCAAATTAATGATAGTGGCACAATGTATGTTGTTAATGAAGATTTAAACCAGATAGAAGTTTATTATGGAGCATCTATCAGAGATGGATATAGAAGTCCAGATTTTATCTATAATACTACATCCACTCCGAGTATTATATCTGGCACAATAAATGATATCCATGTGGTTAGCGGGTATTCCACAAAATTATCCGGTGCTACCAGAGTTTATGTGGGAACGAGCCAAGGTGTTACTCGAATTGAAACATATGATCAAGGCACCAATGGATATTGTGATGGTTACGATAACCGTGGGGTTTCAATACATTATGGAATAAGTGGAAGTGGTCAACAGCATGAAATAATTGGTGGAACAGTTTCAAATGTTGTAAGTGTGGATTCTGATGATTCAGTAGGAATAATGTTTGTAGCAACAAATGATGGTTCAGGAAATGGCGGTCTTACCCAAATTGCGATCAGTCAAAGTAGAAAAATTATCTTCATGACCGAAGGAAGTGGTTTCCTACCATCGAATAACATTCGCGATGTTTTTGGAAAAGTTAGGAGTTAAAAAATGGAATGTAAAAATATACCAACCCAGGTTTTATTACTTGCAAGACAATGGTTTTTGCTACAATCGAACTCAGCAGAAATTGATAGTAAGTTTGCTGGCTTAGCAAAAAAGTGCATTAGGGATGTCGACAAGGAGCTGTGGTATAGGCTTATATCTAATGAGACACCATGGGGATCTATGACCGACGCCAATTCAGATCTTCCATTGCAAATTTTTAAAGATGAGAATTTTAAACAGACACTAGAAAAATTGGTTAGGAGTAACGATAATGCTGATGAATGAGGCTGATAATTTAGTAAAAAACATTGTTGAGCAAAAATTAAGATTGGAAAACGAAGGTAGACATCCTCGATTGGTTTTGTTAGGAAAAAAAGAACATCGATTGTTAGAAAGTGAGTGGATTGAATCAATAAAGAGTTTGCCGTGGGGAGATACGCTGGAGTTTGAGTTGCAGCGTCGTGCAGAAAATAGAAGCGAGATTTTTTTAGGTGATGGCAGTTTGTGTGGGTTATGGGTTGTTAGGGTTGATACTATTGAAGGTTTTGAGGTAAGATGATCATATATTTGAAGACCAAGAAAGAAATTGAAGGCTTTAAAAAAGCAGGAAAGATTGCGGGACAAATATTACAGACGCTTCTTGATAGTGTAAAAGTGGGGGTTACTACACAGCAACTTGATGAATTAGCAAGACAAGAGTGTGATAAAGCAAATGTAAAACCAGTATTTCTAGGACATAGCGGCTTTCCAGCCGCTATTTGTGCATCTAACAATACTACACTGGTTCATGGTATCCCCGATACAAAACCGCTACAAAATGGAGATGTTTTATCTATAGATATTGGAGTAGATGTTGATGGGTTTATAGGCGATACCGCCGATACAGTGGTTGTAAACCAAAACCCACTTACTCGTTCCGAAAAATTGCAGATGATTATGTGGTGTAAAACAGCGTTATTCAAGGCTATTGAAAAGGCTAAAGAGGGACAGTTGTTATCTTCCGTAAGTAAAGAGATTTTCAATGTGGCAAAAAAGAATGGATATTCTGTTCCTTCTGAATATGGTGGACACGGAATTAGTAGAGGGGAAATGCACGCTGCGCCTTTCGTGCCCAACATACCAGATGAAGAACATGATGTGACACTTAGGGCTGGAATGATTATTGCCATTGAACCTATGTTTATTATGGGAAAAAATCCAACAACCCAAGTAGCACCGAACGGTTGGGATGTTGTTGTTGACGATTTATCAGTACATTGTGAACATACTGTTCTTGTGGATGTTTGTAGAGGTATTGCTTTAACTGAAAGAGGAGAAAATGGCTATTAGTTCAGATTCTCTAATTGTTACAAAACATGGTCCTAGAGTGGCAAAAGAAGCTACCAGTGGGCTTGCGGTATTTAATGGAAAAGATTATGTTTTATAATTCTTTCAATTTGGCAGACCAAACCATTAGTTTGTATAGATAGGAGAAAAAAATATCGTCACGGACCAATATATAAAATATATGTTAAAAAAATATTTTTTCAAAAAGAATAATGAATGATTGTAACGCTTTTCTGAAGATTAAAAATTTTACACAAATAGTAACACACAAAGGGTGTTTCTCATATGTACAACCTACTGTTGCTTTGAGGCCTAACGCTTCTGAAATTGCGTTTTTTGGTATAGAGGGTTATATTTTAACTGCCAACCAAGGTATTTTTATAAAGGAGTAATCATGATAACGAAAAATATACCACTATTAATCACACTTGAAGGGGGAGAAGGTTCAGGAAAGACAACACAAGCCCGCCTGCTTTTTGATTGGATGCAGAAGCGAAAAATTCCATGCGTTTTAACAAAAGAACCTGGGTCAGAACACATCGAAGAGTGTGTGAAGATTAGGGAACTTTTACTAAATCCACAAAACACACTTTCATCTTCATCTGAACTGTTGTTGTTTTTAGCAGATAGAGCACAACACGTAAACTCTCTCATTAAACCATCATTGGAGGCTGGTAAACATGTAATCTGCGATAGATACGCTGACTCGACAAGGGTATACCAGAGCGTCCGTGGGTTTAGTAGAGACAAAATTGACACACTGCTTGATTTCGCAACTGGTGGGTTGATGCCAGATGTTACATTCTTGTTGGATATTCCAGTTGATATTGGGTTGGAAAGAGCAAAAGCAAAAAGCATCTATAAAGATGGAGATCGTATGGAAAAGGCTGGGCGGGAGTTTCATGAGGCGGTCCGGTTTGGTTTTCTTAAATTGGCTGAAAGTGTTTCTGAAGAGCATCGTTTCCAGGTTATTAACTCCTCACCCCCTAAGGCTCTTGAAGAAACGCATCAAGAGATAGTTACGCTCGTTTCACAAAAGTTGTGGGCAGAGGAGAGTAAGTAATGACTACTTCAATAGTTGCCTGTGGGCAGAAATTTGAAATTGGCACTCGTGTTGTATTGTGGGATGACCCAGGTGGATTTAATGCCTATGATACTTCTGCACATACTATTAGATATCAAGATCGTAAGACAGGAAAAACTGTAAAGAAAACGGTTTCTGGGAAAAGATATAGCAAAAGAACTTGGGGTTCTATGAATTTTAAGAAACTCCAAAAAACTATAACTCAATTTTTCCTACATCACTCCGGTCTGTATAGATCAAAAACTACATTTAATGTATTACACAACGAGCGTAAACTTTCGGTACATTTTATTTTAGATGATGATGGTACCATATATCAGACACTTGATTTAAAAGAAAAAGCATGGCATGGTGGTGGTAATAATCCAATGTCAATTGGTATTGAGATAGATAGTCGTGCTCATGCTTCAAGGTTTCCAGAAGCATATGATGAAACTCATCAGGTGAGACATGATGTGGGACCACGTACTAAGCGACTAGATAAGATAAATGGCTCATGGGTTATGGGTTACGAATATAATGAAACACAATATTTGGCTCTTATTAAGTTGGGAATAGCCCTTACAGAAATTTTCCCGCTTATATCTGCAGACAAAAAATGTGATTTTCCTCGTACTAAAGGTGGTTTGATTATAAAGAGTAAGTTATCTGCTCCTAAACTTCATCGCGGTGTAATATGTCACTACAATAATAATAGTGGAAAAAATGACCCAATCAGTTTTGATCACGAGCGATTTGTTCTTGGAGTAAATGAGAAGAATCCATATCAGGGCTCCACATTCTTGCTCTCCACAGCATGGGAAGAGAGACAGCAGTGGCTCAAGAATTTGGGCTACAATCCAGGACCTGTTGATGGTGTGTTTGGTCCCAAAACCAAAAAGGCTTTGCAGGAGTTTCAGTCCGATTGTGGTTTACATCCCGATGGAAAATGGGGATACAGGACCGACTATATGTTAGATATTGTCGTGAAAGGGAAAGCAAAATGAAGACACAAGAAGCACATGTAAAACAAATTACATTTCATATTCCAGAGGGCTACGATTCTATAGAGAAATGGTTGGAAGAGGTTGGCAGAACTTGCTATAAATCAGAAAACAAAATAACTGAAGATAGTGCACCCAAGTTTATTAGAATGTTGAGAGATCGCGGGCATCATGCTATGATTGAACATGCGGTAGCGTCAGCTAGAATTATTGGAGATCGAGGGCTCACACATGAGTTGGTTCGTCATCGTATTGCATCGTATGCTCAGGAAAGTACCCGTTATTGCAATTATTCAAAAGGAAAGTTTGGGAAAGAGATTTCTGTAATTATTCAGCCAGGTTTAAATGATGTCCAACATGATGAGTGGGAAAAGGCAATGTTGGATTCTGAAAAGCATTATTTTAACCTAATTAATTTCGGAGTAAAGCCACAAATAGCAAGATCAGTTTTACCAATTGGATTAAAAGCCGAAATAGTAATTACTGCTAATCTTCGCGAATGGATTTGGGTTTTTGAAATGAGATGTAGCGAATTTGCGCATCCAATTATTCGCAAAGTATCCCTTGAAATACTTGATGAATTTAATAAGCGTCTTCCATCTATCTATGAAAAACAAGCGGAAAAGTATCTTGTTGTATAAAAAATGTCGACATTTTATGAGATAAAACATTATTATAGGTGAGAACATGAGCGAAAAAGAGATCAAATTTGAAGATGGAAGCATAGCCAGATTTATGATTAATGAAGAAGGGGCACTATCTTTTTACATTCAGGCTAGGCATTTAGGAAAGGAAATAAAAACAACATCGACCACTGTTGCCTTGACATCAGAAGAGACTACAAATTTATTAACATGGATAGGCAATGAGTTAGTCAAGGAGCCAAATGATGTCTGATTATACCCAAAAATATTATGAACTAGAAGCATTAATTAAAGAAAGAGTGCCGGGGTTTAAAGTTAAATTTAAAGATCAGAGTACTTTTATGAAAATTATTGGGAAAATAATGTTTTTTAATAAAAGGTTTATGACTGATTTTACTACAACTCTTGGTAAAACAGTATATTTCCCATCTAGGGCAAAGTTTGACCGAGACCCTGGAGCCTACTTCTATACGCTAGCACATGAGTATGTACATGTGATGGATTATGTGGCTCGCCCCTTCATATTCTTTGCAGGCTACGCATTTCCTCAAATCCTAAGTCTTTTTTCTCTGTTCGCTTTTTTCGCATTCCTTAATCCATATTTTTTATTGTTCCTTATTGCCTTATTGTTTGCGGCGCCCATCCCTGCACCTTTTAGGACATGGGTGGAATTGCGTGGTTATGGTATGAACTGTAAAGTGCGTCTGTGGGATGGATGGTCTGAAAAGTCAGTACAAAACGAGATTGGTTGGTATACCAAGGCTTTTACAACATCAGCATATTATTTTATGTGTCCATTTAAAACATATATAACCAAAAAACTAATGAATTGGGCAAAACCCTCAAATGATGAATGTTTATCTTATAAAAATCCTGCGTATATCGATGTCCACAATATTTTAACCAAATGAAAATATATGATCTAATTATAGTGGGTGCTGGACCCGCCGGAATAACAGCAGCCAAAACGGTAGTGACAAAAGGATTATCAACCCTCATTCTTGAGAAAGGAATGGATCTTACTCGTAGGAGAGATTTGACAAGCGGTTGGTTTGGACATGGTCTGTTTGCAATGAGTAGATTGGAACTTGAAGATGGCGTGTTGAACAACCAGCGGGCTACTAAAGAAATATTCAAACTAATCCAAAAGATCTCCTCTCAACAAAATGTTAGAATTTTCACGGAAGGTGGTAAAAGAAAGTTATGTAGACTGCCAGAAGATGCTGGAAAAAGATTAGCCTCTTATTTATTTGATTCGATTTCTACTAAGGCAGATGTTTCGTTTAATTCTGAAGTACTTCACATCAAAAAGAAAGGAGATTTATTTGCAATAAAAACTAAACATCAGGAGTATAAAGGTAAACGGTGTTTGGTTGCGACAGGTAAAAACTCTATTGAATGGGTTGAGAAGTTGTGTGAAGAATTTGATTTACATAAGATTGAAAGAAATATAAAAGTTGGGGTTCGAGTTGAAATTCCGACCTTCAGAATAAGCAAAATTATAGAAGAGCGTGGCGACCTGAAAGTAAAAGTAAATGAAACATCATCTGAAGATACAAGAATAAATTCATTTGTTGGTGAGTGGGAGGAATCAGATATTTTGTCGGCTTTTGGGCATGATTTATTAGATAAAGAATCTCGCCGATCCAATTTTATGGTAGGTTTTGAAACAAAAGGAGAAGTTTCCAAAGCAATCAGGGATATTAAAGTTGTTAATATTCTTGCCAATGATCGGATTAAAAAGGAACGGATTATTGATTTTTTGGAAGGTAGATCTATTTTAAAACATATCAAAAGTTTTGATAAGTTGCGAGAAGTGTTTAATGAAATAGAAAAAAATCTTCCTTCCTTTACAAGTTATGCTATTATGTATGTTCCCGAAGTCAGATTAAGAGGAACACTTCCCGTTGATCGTAATATGAGAACTCGTATTAATAATTTATATGGTGCTGGAGAATGTACAGTTCGGGTTAGTAATTTGATTGGTGCTATGGCATCGGGGCTGGTCTCAGCAAGAACAATATTGGAGGAGTTATGAGTAAAGAGAAAATTTTGAAATATTTACAAGAAAATGCGTTTGATTTAAGAAAAATGTTTCCCTCATTAATCGATGCTCGGTTTGAGTCCAAACCATCCCGTATGGTTTTAGTATTTGATCCTGAAGTTCCTGAAAAAACTGAGAACTTTATTAAAAAATTGGATTTTAAGGTTGAAATTGTAGTACAAAAAGTGAAGGATGCTCCTGATGTAGCGGGCGAAAACGAAAATTTAACAGCCTGGAAAGAACGTCATAAGACGAATCTTGCAGAGCCAATTCCAGAGAACGAAGAGGAATCAATTAACCCAGCATCGAAAAATGCTGCTAATGTCGAGGCTTATGAAGCCTGGAAGAAACGTCATAGTAGTGTAAAAATAAGGTAAGTGGAGGGGCTTATGACTGATTTTACCACTATCTTGAAC
>Ga0209536_100000359_pt1 | contig 72639 bp, 68 predicted proteins | sample DeeMarSeWOR28_12_FD_187461 | JGI IMG/M metagenome (GOLD analysis project Ga0209536, IMG submission 187461) | Marine sediment microbial communities from White Oak River estuary, North Carolina - WOR-2-8_12 (SPAdes) (version 2) | ecosystem: Environmental > Aquatic > Marine > Intertidal zone >...
GCCTCCCGCCAGCGCCGACAGTCCGAACACCAGGAGTATGTTCCCGATGATGGACCCGGTGAGCGACGCTTTCACCACGCCCTGCAGGCCGGCCCGCAGGGCGAGGATCGCGATGATCAGCTCGGCCGCGTTTCCGAACGTCGCGTTCAGCAGACCTCCGACGCCGGCGCCCACCTGGTCGGCGAGCCGCTCGGTGGCGCGGCCCATGTAGCCCGCGAGCGGAATGATGCTGATCGCGGCCGCGAGGAATACCGGGGTCCCGCCCATGTCCAGTACGTATCGCATGACCACGGCGACGGGGATGAACAGCAGAAGGAAGCCGAGCACGTTGTCGATGGTGATGAAGCGCTTCAAGCGTCGGACCTCGCCCCTGGGTGTGCCGTGCCGACGAAGCCTCGGTGGGAGCCCGTGAGGGTCGCAGCTTCCCCCGGGAGGCCAGTGAAGAGGCGCCGTCCGGACTCGAACCGGAGTAGGGGGCTTTGCAGGCCCCTGCCTAGCCACTCGGCCACGGCGCCGTACGATCCGGCCCGAGCCGGACGCGGCAACATGGTATCGAAGCGCGCCGACTCGGGAAAGGGGCGACCCCGTTGAATCAGGCCGACTTGTGCCGTTTTCGGGCAGGTGAGCATATTCGAACGCGCCGCCGGACCCGACCCGCTCGCGGAGAGCCGATGCAGATCATCCCAGCCCGCTCGACCCGCCCCGTCCCGTGCCGTGCGGCCGCGCTGCTGCTGGTTGCGGCGGCAGGGATCGCCGGGCATCCGGAGCGGGCATGGGCGCAGGCGTATGATCGGGACGCCCGCGTGCCGGCGCACGGTTCCCTGTGGATCGAGTTCGCGCCGAGCTGGGAGATCTGGAGCGATCAGTTTACGGGCGAGGGCGACGATGGCACGGCCGGTTCCCGCCAGCCGCTCCACTCCGAGTACGACGGACCCATCGTGAACCGGCTGTTCCCGGGCATGGACCCGCTGCTCGCGGACCTGAACCGCGACGCGCTGGCGCTCGGCTACGATTCCCTGGGCGTGGCCGATGTCTCCCTCGGCAGCACGACCTACGGATCGATCACCCGTGACGTGCGGACCGTGCCCCTCGGGCTCTCGTTCGGACTGTTCGACCGCCTCGCCGTGGACTTCATGCTCCCCATCGTGAGGGGAACGGTCGAGACCTCTTTCGCCTTCGATTCCGCGACTGCGGACTTCGTACCGTCCTCCTCCGTCCTGCCGGCCCCGGACGCCTTCTTCGGCTCCTTCGAAGCGGCCCGCTCGGACCTCGCCGCGCTCGTCGAGAGCGGGACTCTTACTCCGGAGGAGGCAGCGGCCGCACGGGAGCTGCTCGACAGTTCGGGCGCCTTCGGAGCCGCGCTGGCCACGCGCGTCGACGAGGATGGACTCCTGCCGATCGCGGGCTCGCAGGCGGGAACCGGCGTCACCGATCGCTACGCCGGCCTCACCGCCGGGTTCGCCGGCTTCGGTGTGGACCTGCCCGGATTCACGCTTCCCGACTCGGCGCGCAGCGACGACTTCCAGCGGATTCTCGCGGCAGCGCCTCTGGGTATCGACTCGCTGCAGGGCACGGTCCGGGGCTGGGCCCTGGGCGAGGCGGAGATCGGGCTCCGGCTCAAGCTGTTCGACAGCTTCGAGCGGATCGAGGCCGTGGACGAAGACAGGTTCCGGGCGACCCGCGAGCCGGACCTCCGGGGCAGCGGGACGCGCCTCAGGACCACGATCGGTGCCCGTATCCGCATCCCCCTGTCGGAGCCCGACGCCGACCCGTACCTCGTCCCCACCAGCGCGCTTCAGCAGCCGATCGGCAGCGGGCAGACCGACGTCGAGCTCGGTGTCTGGCAGGACGCCCAGTTCGGCAGCTGGCTGTGGATGGTGGCGAGCGCGCGTTACGTCCTGCAGATGGAGGACGAACTCGTCATGCGGGTCGCAACGGAGGGGCGACCTTTCGCCTACGCTTCGCAGCAGCGCTCGGTATCACGGAACCTGGGAGACATCTTCGAGCTCCGCCTGTCGCCCCGCTTCCGGCTCAACGAGACGATGGCCCTCGGTCTCGAGTATCGTTGGCGCAGCAAGGGCGACGACACGTATGCCGGCGAGGGAATCCCCGATCCGTCGCCGCTCTCCGCCGGGACCGGCGGAACGCGGCACCGGCTCGGCATCGGCGCCTGGTATCGCACGACGCCGCGCTATCTGGCGGGAATCGCGAATTTCCCGGTGGAGATGTCGCTGGTGTGGCAGGGCTCGATCTCCGGAGGCGGAGGGCGCACGCCCGCCTCGGACATCATGACGTTCAGCCTGAGGGTTCCGATCCAGCTGTTCTGACCGGTCCGTCCGGTCCCTCTCTCCGACGCTCCAGCAGCTCCCGCGCGTGTCGCAGCGACACCTCGCTGTCCGGTTCGCCTCCGAGCATGCGGGAGATCTCCGCCGGCCGGTCAGTCTCCGACAGCCGGACGAGGCGAGTCGCGACGGAATCGCCGGTCTGCACCTTCTCCACCCGGTACTGCGTGTCGGCCCGTGCCGCGATCTGGGCCAGATGGGTGATCGCGAACACCTGGTGCTCCGCGGCGACCCGGCCGAGCCGCTCGGCGACGGAATGGGCGACCCTGCCCCCGACGCCGGCATCGATCTCGTCGAACACGAGGCTGGGCACTTCGTCCACCGCGGCCAGGACGGTCTTCAGGGCCAGCATCACCCGGCTCAGTTCTCCCCCCGAGGCCACCCGGCTCAACGGGCCCGGGTCGAATCCCGGATTGAGACTTACGAGGAAGCGGATCGCGTCGGCGCCATCCGGTCCTGGAGACTCCAGCGGATCGACCTCCACCCGGAAGAGGCCACCGGGCAGGCCGAGCTCGGGAAGCTGCTCGCTGACCTCCTTCTCCAGCCGCCCGGCTGCTTCGAGTCGCGCGGCCGAGAGCTGCACCGCTGCCCCGGCCAGGTCCGACCGGCGCTCGCTGGCTACACGTTCCAGCTCCCGGATCTCCGCTTCCGAGCTCTCGATCGCCGAAAGTTCGGCCCGCGCACCGCTGCCGGCCTCGATCAGCTCTTCCACCGAACCTCCGTACTTGCGGCCCAGGCGGATCAGCAGGTCCTGTCGCTGGCGGAGCGACGCGAGCCGTCCCGGATCGTGCTCCACGGAGAACCGATAATCGCGCAGCCTGCGCCCGAGCTCGTCCAGCGTGGCGAGTCCGGCGGCGAACAACTCCTCCAGGTCGCCGGCGGCGGGATCGATCCGCAGCAATCCGTCGAGCGTGCGGCGCAGTCCGCCGAGCCGGTCCACCAGCGCGCTCTCGTCACCGTACACCTCGTCGTGGAGCTCGCCTGAAAGGTCGAGCAGCTCCTCCGAGTGCTCGAGCCGGCGGATCTCCGCGACGAGCTCCTGTTCTTCGCCCGGACGCAACTCGGCGGCCTCGATCTCCTTCGCCATGCGGGAAAGCTGATCGGAACGCTCACGCGCGTTCGCCACCCGAGCCCGACCGTCGGCGAGCGCCGCGAGTGCCGCCTGCTGCTCGTTCCAGGCCGAGCGGACCCGCCGTGCCAGGGGAACGGCGCCGGCGAACTGGTCCAGGATCCTGCGCTGGGGACCGGGACGAAGCAGGGCCTGGTGCTCGTGCTGGCCGTGCAGGTCCACCAGTGCACCGCCCAGCCGGCCGATCAGGCCTGCCGTCGCCGGCGATCCGTTGACCCAGGCCCGGTTCCGGCCTTCCCGCTGGAGTTCCCGCTTCAGGATCAGCACTCCATCGGAGAGGTCGATCCCCGCCTCGTCACAGAGCTCGCGGAGCGCCGCGCCATCCGGGACTTCGAACACCCCTTCCACTACGGCGCGGTCCTCGCCCGCGCGAATGACGTCGGTCGTCGCCCGCTCGCCGAGCAGCAGCGACAGGGCACCTACGATGATCGACTTTCCCGCGCCGGTCTCTCCACTCAGCACGTTGAGGCCGGGACCCAGTTCCACGTGGATCTCGTCGATCACCGCGAAATTCCGGATGTGGAGTTCCGTCAGCATTCCGGCGGCTCGTGGATGCGGATCGAGCGGTGCGCTTCAGCGGCCGCTGGGACGGACGTCGCCCCAGCGCAGCTTGTGACGCAGCACCTGGAAAAAGTTCTGCTCCGGGAGCCGGACCAGGCGGACCGGGTGCGGAGACCGGCAGACGCGTACCCGGTCGCCCGGTGAAACGGTGCCGCCCGGCTGCCCGTCGACCGTAACGAGGATGCCCCCGACATCGCTGGTGAGCTCGATCGTGATCACCGAGTCTCCGGGTACCACGACGGGGCGAACGGCGAGCGTATGCGGGCAGATCGGGCTGGCCACGATGGCGTCCATCACCGGCACGAGGATCGGACCGCCGGCGGACAGGCTGTAGGCGGTCGAGCCGGTCGGCGTCGCGACGACGATTCCGTCTGCGCTGTACTGGCCGATCTCCTCATCATCCACCCACACCCGCAGGCGGATGAGGCGGGCGAAACCGCCCTTGTGGACGACAGCATCGTTGAGCACGTAGCCGTTCCAGGCGCGCTTCCAGCCACCGCCTTCCGTCGTTGGCCGCTCGACGCTCACGTCCAGGGTCAGGCGCTTCTCCTCGACGTGATCGCCCGCCTGGAATCGCTCCAGGACACGGCACAGCTGGTCGGCGGGAGCGGCGGTGAGGAAGCCGAGGTGCCCCAGATTGCACCCGAGCACAGGCACGTCGTTCGGGCCGGCCGCCCGCGCGCCGTGCAGCAGGGTTCCGTCTCCCCCGAGGGCGAGCAGCACGTCCAGGCCCGAGAAATCGGCCGGGATCGGGGGTCCCGTCAGGATCGGCTGGCCGGTCTCGTCGGTGAACCCGGCGATCTCCTCCGAGAGGAAGAGCTCCAGCCCGAGTCGATCGGCGCACCGATCCAGGGCGCGAAGCGCCTCCGGCAGAGTCCCGTGCTCCGAGTGTCCGTGAACGCCGACACGCACGTCAGTGACTCCTGTCGATGATGTAGCGGGCCAGCTGGCGGAGACTCTGCGAGCCCGGCAGCTCCGCCAGCTCCGAGGCCGCCGCCGCCGCCAGGTCACGGCTGATCGACTCCGCTTCCGCCAGTCCGAAGATGCCGGGATACGTGGCCTTGCGGAGTGCCGTATCGCGACCCGATTCCTTCCCCAGCTCCTCCGTGCTGCCCCGCAGGTCCAGAATGTCATCGATCGCCTGGAACGCCAGTCCCAGCCGCAGGCCGAACCGCTGGAGCTTCCGGACCTCGGCATGATCCGCACGCGCGGCGATTCCCCCCATCGCCACAGAGGCGCTGATCAGACGGGCCGTCTTGCCGGTATGGATCCGTTCCAGCTCTTCCCCTCCAACCTCCCGCCCCTCGGCTCTCAGGTCCAGAAGCTGGCCTCCCACCATCCCGGTCGCGCCCGAGGCCGAGGTGAGGGTGCGCACCAGGGCGCGGACCGTATCGTCGTCCAGGCGGAGCCGGCCGGCCGCGCGGTGTATCGACTGAACGGCCATCGGCATCAGTGCGGCGCCCGCCATTACCGCCGGGCCGACACCGAACCGCACGTGCACGGTCGGGCGGCCGCGCCGCAGCACGTCGTCATCCATGCAGGGCAGGTCATCGTGCACCAGCGAATAGGCGTGAACGAGCTCGACGCTGCACGCCAGCTGTACGACTTCCTCCGCTTCCCCGCCCATGGAAGAGTATGCCGCCATCAGCAGCAGCGGACGAATCCGCTTGCCGGGACTCATCACGGCGTACTCGATCGGACCGGACACCATCGGCGACACGCCGGCGAGCTCTTCTTCGAGGAACTCCTGCAGGGCCCGCTCGATCCGTTCTCGCCAGACCACGACAAATCCGGGCTGTGCCGCCGTCGCGCTCACTCGCCGTCGCTCTGTCCGTTTCGTCCCGACGTCGGCTCGAACTCGCTGGAGGAGAGTTCTCCAGCCGCCGACTCGATCAACTCCTCCACCCTGCCCCGTGCACCGTCCAGCAACTGCCCCGCCGCGCGGATGCGCGACACTCCCCGCTCGAACAATGCGAGTGCCTCGTCCAGTTCGACGTCGCCGGAATCGAGCCGCCCGACGATCTCCTCGACTTCCTCCATCAGGCGCTCGAAGCCGTACTGTCCGCCCTCGTCCTGCCTCGCGTCCATCGCGTCCTCGCTCATGTGGAAGCCCTGCCCGGGGGCGGCGCGGCGGGATCGACAAACACTTCGTTCGTCGTCGCCATCACGCTTCCGTCAACGAGCCGCAGCGTAAATCGATCTCCCGATCGAAACTCCGCGATCGAGCGCAGCACCCTTCCCGACTCTCCCAGCGGCACGGCGAAACCACGTTCCAGCGCACCGAGCGGACTCAGTCCGTCGAGTCTGCCGCCCGCTACGGCCAGCCGCGATCGCCGTTCGTCGATCATCCGATTCATCATCGCCGCGAGGCTGCCGTGCGCCAGACGGACGCGCTCCGCATCTGCGCGAATGCGGCCCCGCAGACCGTCTACCAGACCCGACTGCGCCGCACGAAGCTCGGCCCGCAACACCGCTTCATCCTCCGTGACCGACTCGGCGGCGGACGATGGCGTCGGCGCCCGCAGATCGGCGACGAAGTCGGCGATGGTGAAGTCGATCTCGTGCCCGACGGCCGCTACGGTGGGAATCGGACAGGCGGCGATCGCCCGGGCGAGTTCTTCGTCGTTGAACGCCCACAGGTCTTCGATCGAACCGCCGCCGCGCGTCAGCACGATGACGTCGGACGACCCCTCGTCGACCAGCCGGGTCAGCGCCGCGAGGATTTCGGACGCCGCCCCCTCGCCCTGCACGCGGCAGTCGCTGACGAGGATGCGCGTGTGGGGCGCCCGTCGCCGGATCACGGCGATGACGTCGCGCAGCGCCGCACCGGACTTCGAAGTGACCACACCGATGGTCCCGGGAACCCGTGGCAGGGGACGCTTGCGCGCCGGTTCGAGCAGGCCCTCGGCCTTCAGGCGCGCATGCAGGCGCTCGAACGCCAGCCGCCACAACCCTTCGCCTTCCGCCTGGATCCGGCGCACGGCAAACCGGAAGTCTCCCCTCTTCACCCACAGCCCGAGCGTCCCGAACGCCGAGACCTGCATGCCTTCCTCAGGTTCGGCGGGCAGTCGCGACACGTCCGAATTCCACATCACGCAGCTCAGCTGGGCGTCGTCATCCCGCAGGCTGAAGAAGCGATGTCCGGAGCGATGCGGTTTCCAGTTCGTGACTTCGCCACGCACCCACAAGGGGTCGAAGCTTTCCTCCAGCAGCCGGCTCACGGCCCCGTTCACTTCGGCGACCGGAACGGCCGTTTCCGGGCTCGCGCCCGGGACTGCCTCGGCTCCGTAGGGCGGCACCGCGAGTCAGGAAGCTTCGGCCGTCCGGCCGGCTGCGGTAACGGTGTTCTGCAGCAGCATCGCGATCGTCATCGGACCGACGCCGCCGGGCACCGGGGTGATCCACGAGGCCTTCTCCTTCGCCTCGTCGAACGCCACGTCCCCGACCAGTCGGTATCCCTTCGGCGAATCCGGGTCGTCCACCCGATTGACGCCGACATCGATGACCACGGCGCCCTCCTTGACCATGTCACCGGTCACCGACTCCGGTCTTCCCACCGCCACGATCAGCAGGTCCGCGAGCCGGCAGATGCCGGGCAGGTCCTCCGAGCGGCTGTGCGCCACCGTCACGGTCGCGTTCGCCCAGGGCTCCTTCTGAGACAGGATCGTCGCCATGGGCCGGCCGACGATGTTGGATCGACCGACCACCACGGCGTGCTTTCCCGAAGGGTCCCAGCCGATGTGCTTCAGCATCACCTGCACACCGTGGGGCGTGCACGGCCGGAAGGCGTTTCTGTCACCGGCGGACATCCTGCCGACGTTCACCGGGTGGAAGCCGTCCACGTCCTTCTCCGGTACGATCCGTTCCGTCACGGTTCTCTCGTCCACGTGATCCGGCAACGGCAGCTGGACGAGGATCCCGTGGATGGCGGGGTCGGCGTTCCACTCATCCAGGATTCTCAGAATCTCATCCTCAGGGGTGTCCGCCGGAAGCCGGGCGTCGATGTTCCGGATTCCGACCTCTGCGCACTTCTTTTCCTTCATTCCCACGTATACGTTCGATGCCGGATCGTCTCCCACCAGCATTACGGCCAGGCAGGGCTCGATACCCCGCTCGCGCAGCGCGCTCGCCTCGGCCTTCACACCTTCACGGACCGACGCTGCGATCGCGTTCCCATCTATGATCTTCGCGGACATCGATTCCTCCGGTTGGGTCGGTTTACGGCTCCTGCCGTCGGCGGGTCAACGAGCGAAGTTCACCGCACGCGTCTCGCGTACCACGACGACCTTGATCTGCCCGGGATACTGGAGCTCCTCTTCGATCCGGCGCGCGGTTTCTTCACTCAGGGCCGCCATCTCGTCATCCGTGATCTTCTCGGGCATGACGAGTATGCGGATCTCACGCCCTGCCTGGATGGCGTAGACTTTGGATACGCCCGCATAGGAGCTGGCGATTTCCTCGAGCTTCTCGAGTCGTTTGACGTAGTGCTCGAACGACTCCCGTCGGGCTCCCGGTCGGGCCCCCGAAATGGCGTCGGCCGCCGTTACGAGGAACGTCTCCGGGTAGCGCGCCGGCTCTTCTCCATGGTGCGCCACGATCGCGTTCAGCACCGCGTCCGGCTCGTTGTGCCGCTTGCACAGTTCAAAGCCGATCTCGACGTGGCTGCCCTCCTGCGTGTGGGTCAGGCCCTTGCCGATATCGTGAAGCAGTCCCATGCGCTTGGTCATCTCGACGTCCAGCCCCAGCTCGGCCGCCATGTTCGCCGCCAGCAGCGCGACTTCGCGGGCGTGCGAAAGCTGATTCTGCCCGTACGAGGTCCGGAACTTCAGATTCCCGAGCACCTCGACCAGCTGCGGATGCAGGCCATGGATACCGAGCTCGTACAGGACCTGCTCGGCCGCCTCCTGCATCTCGATCCGGACGTCTTCCGAGGCCTTCTCGACCACCTCCTCGATCCGGCCGGGATGAATCCGGCCGTCGGACACGAGTCGCTCCATCGCGATCCGTGCGATCTCGCGGCGGATGGGGTCGAAGCTGGACAGGATCACGGCCTCCGGAGTGTCGTCGACGACGACGTCTACGCCGGTGGCGTGTTCGAAGGATCGGATGTTCCGGCCTTCCCGACCGATGATCCGCCCCTTCATGTCGTCGCTCGGCAGCGGAACTACGGAGACCGTGATCTCCGCCGAGTGATCCACGGCCATGCGCTGAATGGACATGGCGATGATCTTCCGCGCTTCCCGTTCCGCCTCGCGCCGGCTCCGCTCGCGGATCTCCCGTACACTCTGTGCCGCGTCGGCTCGCGCTTCTTCCTCGATCCGCTCGATCAACCGGGCGCGTGCGTCCTGGGCCGACATGCCGGCGAGCGCTTCCAACCGCTTCTGAAGGTCCGCCTTGCTGCGGTCGACGTCCTGCCGAGCCGCCTCGACCTCCTTCTCACGGCCGAGAGCGGATTCTTCCCGGGTGGCGACACGCTCCTGCCGCTGGTCCAGCGCGTCCAGCTTCTTCTCCAGCGATTCCTCGCGGTCGGCGATCCGCTTCTCGAGCTTCTCGAGCTCCACCCGGCGCTCTTCCACGTCGCGCAACTGCTCGTCGCGCAAGCGGAATCCCTCCTCCTTGCCGGCCAGTTCGGCAGATCGTCGAAGCGTCGCAGCTTCACGCTCCGCCGCCTCCAGGATCGCATTCGCTTCTGTCCGGGCGGTTCCGCGGGTGAGCTCTGCCTGGCGGGCTTCCAACCGCCGTCCGGCGACGGCTCCGGCGCCGGCGCCGACGATGATTCCGACGACGGCAGCGACAATCATGGTTACGGGGTCCATTCTCTCTCCATCGATCTATCTGCTGAACGACCGCTTCGCGGCCGAATCAAGCAAAAAAACAGGCCGGCGGCACCCACGGGTCCGCCGGCCTCCGGCTCGTCAACGTCCGCGGCGCCACGTGACGACGCGGACCATCTGATCTATGACGAAACTGAGCCGGGTGCCCCCGGCGCAGGCCGCTGAATCCCACGATCCATACTGCCCGAAACCTACTCGGCTCGCAAGGAGCGCTCACCCCTCGGACGTGAGGCTCCCCTGCTCGTACTCCGGCTCCGCTCCCTGTCCGAGCGCGACCTCGATGCGGGCCCGAAGACCGGCCAGCCTCTCCGACAGGAGCCGGGACTGCGTCTGGCTGGCCGCCCGGGTCCGGTACAGTTGATCCGTGATCTGCATTGCCGCGAGAATCGCCGCCTTGTGGGGCTCCGGCACCCTGGCGCGCAGGTGCGCCTCCTGGATCAGTTCGTCCACGTGCTGCGCGCAGGCGAGGGTGTACTCCGCACCCTTCTCCGACCGGATCGAGTACTCCTCCCCGAATATGGTCACGCGCACGGGCTTCGTCTGTTCGTCCAATTCGTCCTCCGGCCGCCGGGGCAGGGGTTCAGTCGTTCGCTTCGTCTTCGATCACCAGGAGCCGAGAACGGATACGGGTCGCCCGCTCGCGGGCCTGCTCGATCACCGCGTTGAGCCGGGCGTTCTCCTCGCGCAATTCTCCCAGTCGCCGCTCCAGCGCCGCCGGGTCCGTCGCGTCCCGCTCCGAGTTCCGGACGCTCTGCTCCAATCGCTTGCTGCGGGCCTCGGCCGATTCGGCCCGCCGCCGCAGGTCCGCGAGTTCGTCCAGCAGCGCCCCGACGGCCCGCTCCAGGCCCTCGAGCTCCCGTTCGACGGCTCCCTGTTCAAGAGGCGCGGATTCGGACATCCAGATCTTCCTCCAGTCGGCGAAGTATGGCGTTGACCGCGTCATCCACCTCCCGATCGGTCAGCGTCCGGTCGGGAGCACGAAAGACGAGTCGCCAGGCGAGACTCCTCTGACCCGGCTCGACGCCCTCCCCCTCATATACATCGAACAGCCTGAGGATCGACAGTATCGGAGGTGCGGCCGAGCGGATCGCCGCCCCCACCTCGGCCGCCGGAACGGCCGAGGCGAGCGTGAAGGCCAGGTCCCGCGCTACGGCCGGAAACTGCGGGATCGGCTCGTATCTGCGTCGATCGTCGGTTTGCACGGCTGCGAGCCGGAATTCGCCGGCGAATACCGGGGCCGCCCAGGGTGGGGCATCCACCGCCTGCCGGGCAACCCGCCCCGCGATGCCGGTGACCGCGTCTCCGATCCGGACCACGATCGCGTCCTCGTCCAGCCAGGACTCGAATCCGAGCGGCTGATCGGCGCCATCGTCTCGATCTTCGAACGGCTCCAGATCGCCCAGTCCGAGCGACCCGGCAAGCTGTTCGACCAGTCCCTTGAGGTCCCAGATGTCGGTCTCCGCCGCGGACCCGCTCCAGTGATCCGGCTGCCGTTCGCCGGTCAGCAGAAATGCGAACCTCCGCTCTTCGGCGAACGGATTCGCGGCATCCCGTTCGGCGGGAGTCGCAGTCGGCGGCGCGGCGCGCGGACGCGGGTCCTTGCGCCGGAACACCGTGCCCAGTTCGAACAGTCGGACACTGCGGTGCCCCCGCGTCCAGTTGTGCTCGAGGCGGGCCAGCAGCACCGGGACGAGGTCGGTTCGCAGAGACCCCTCTGGCCGGGACAGGGGCTTGAGCAGCGAAACCCTGCATTCCGCCGACCGGGCTTCGGGCACGAACGACAGGCTGCGAGCCTCGTTGAATCCGCGCCCCACCAGCAGCCGGCGGACCCGGGCCGCCCTCTCGTGGTCCGGAGCGTCCGGCACACGGCTCGGACGGAAGCTCCGGGCTTCCTCGGGGAAGGCATCGTAGCCGTGGCGGCGTGCGATCTCCTCCAGCAGATCCGCTTCCGTCGTGACGTCTCGACGCCATCCGGGGACGAGCACCTCGAGTGCGGAATCCCCGGAGGTGCCCTCGTTGACGGAAAAACCGAGCGGCGAGAGCAACCGGACGGCGGCAGTGCGGTCGATCTCGAGACCCAGCACCTGCCGCACGCGCGCCGGACGCAATCCCACCGCCCTCGGCTCGGCCGGTGGGCCGCCGACCCGAATCCCGGTCGGGTCCGCTTCGCCGCCCGCGATCGCCAGAATCAGCTCCACGCATCTGGCGAGGGCGGCTTCCTGTGCCGTCTCGTCTATGCCCCGCTCGAACCGGTACGACGCATCGGTGGCCAGTCCGGTCTCCGCCGCGGTGTGGCGAGTGTGGGTCGGATCGAACGCCGCGCACTCCAGCAGCAGGTCTGTCGTCGCTGAACAGACCTCGGTCTCCTCGCCGCCCATCACGCCTGCCAGGGCGATCGGACGTTCCGCATCGGCGATCACCGTGGACATGGGGCTCAACTCGTGCTCCTGACCGTCCAGCGTCTTCAGCGTTTCGCCCGGACGCGCGGCTCGCACCTGCACCTGGCCCCCGCCGATCGTGGCCATGTCGAAGGCATGCAGGGGCTGGTTCAGCTCGAGAAGCACGTAGTTCGTCGCATCCACCACGTTGTTGATCGGGCGGGCTCCGGCACCTCGCAGGCGTGCCTGCAGCCACCCGGGCGATGGGCCGATCCGCACCCCGCGGACGACGGCAGCCAGATAGCGCGGACAGCGTCCGGCCTCTTCGACCTCGATACGGATCCCACCCGCCTCCGCGACCTCCGCGCCGTCCACCCACCGCGGCTCCCAGGCGGGACCGTCGAAGCCCGGCAGCACCGGGCCCGGCACGCCTTCCGGAACGAGCTCGCGCGCGACGCCGACGTGGCTGGCGAGATCGATGCGATTGGGGGTGAGGTCCAGCTCCAGCCGGGCGTCGGGAAGCGACATGGCGCTCGCGAAGCTCGTTCCGGGCTCGAAGTCTCCCTCCAGTTTGAGAATGCCGCCGGCATCCCGTCCGAGGCCCAGCTCCTTCTCGGAGCAGAGCATCCCGTGGCTCATTTCGCCCCGGATCTTGCGCGACTCGATCCGAAACCCGCCCGGAAGCTCGGCGCCGGGCGGGACATAGGGATAAAGGGCGCCCTCCTCGACGTTCGGGGCGCCGCACACCACATCGATCAGCTCGTCGGTCCCGGCGTCCACCCGGCACAGCGTCAGTCGATCCGCGTCGGGATGCGGACGCGCCTGCACCACCCGGGCGACGAGGATGCCGTCGAGCTCTTCTCCCACGGGAACCACACGGTCTACGGGGATCGCGGACAGGCTGATCCGATCCGCGAGTTCCTGCGCCGTCCCTTCCAGCCGCGGCACCAGGGCCCGGAGCCAGTTGACGGAGATGTCCATCAGTCGAACTGCCTCAGAAATGCGACATCTCCCTCGTACAGCATTCGAATGTCCGGAATCCTGTACCGCAGCATGGCGATGCGCGCCGGACCCATGCCGAACGCGTACCCCGTGTACCGCTCCGCGTCGTACCCGACCGCCTCGAACACCGCCGGGTTGACCATTCCGCTGCCCATGATCTCTACCCAGCCCGTGTTCTTGCACGTCGGACAGCCGGAGCCGTCGCACAGGAAACAGGTGACATCCACTTCGGCCGAAGGTTCCGTGAACGGAAAATAGGACGGGCGGAAACGGGTCCGCGTTCCCGCGCCGAAGAAGCTGTGGACGAAAAAGTCTATCGCCGCCCGGAACTCCACGAAGTCGATTCCCTCGTCCACCGCCAGACCTTCGATCTGCTCGAACGCAGGAGCGTGCGAGGCATCCCACGGATCGCGGCGGAAGACCAGTCCGGGCGCGAGCACGCGCACCGGCGGCTCGTAATTCAGCATCACGCGAGCCTGAACCGGAGAGGTGTGAGTGCGGAGAAGTACCCCGTCATCCACGTAGAACGTGTCGTGCATATCGGCCGCGGGGTGATCCAGCGGGATGTTGAGGGCGGTGAAGTTGTGCCAGTCGGACTCGATCTCGGGACCCGTGGCGATCGTGAATCCAATCTCCCGGAAGATCTCGCAGATTTCGTCGATCACCCGGGTCACCGGGTGGACGCTGCCGTTCCAGCTGCGGCGCCCCGGCAGCGTCAGATCGGTTGCCGACGGCCCCCGATCTCCCGCCTCCGCCGCGGTCAGCTCGGAGAGCCGGGCCTCGAACAGCGACTCCAGCTGCTTCTTGACCCGGTTTCCCGCCTGTCCGGTCTCCGGCTTCTCGTCTGCGGGAAGCCCGCGCAGCCGCGACATCGCCTCGGACACGAGGCCGCTGCGCCCGAGAAACTCGACCCGCGCGGCCTCCAGCTCTTCACGACTGGAGACGGCTCCGAAGGCTTCCACGCCCCGACGCCGGATCTCCTCCAGGCGCTCCCGCAGGGCCGGTCCTTCGTTCGCCACGCGCGGTCAGGCTCGGTTCAGTTTCCGTGCTCCCGGGCGATCCGCGCCAGCTCCGCGAACGCCTCGGGCTCACGGATGGCCAGGTCCGCTAGGACCTTGCGGTTCAACTCGACTCCCGCCCGGCGCAGCCCGCTGATGAACCGCGAGTACGACAGATCGTGCTGTCGCGCTCCCGCGTTGATCCGGGCGATCCACAGTCGGCGGAAGTCACGCTTCCGGCGGCGCCGATCCCGGTAGGAGTATGCCCAGCCGCGCTCGACCGCGTTCTTCGCGGTGCGATACAGCTTCGAGCGCGCGCCGAACTGGCCGCGCGCTTCCTTCAGGATCTTCTTCTTGCGCTTGTTACGGGCGACGCTGCTTGTAGCTCGCGGCATCGTTCCACTCTCTTTCGTCGAGCGCTCCGGGCGGTGGATCGTCCACCCCGGGCCGGGCGCCTCGTTTTCGTCAGCATTTTCGTCAGCGTAGCGCCGCGGCGGGCACTACGCGCCTCTGATTGCCCCGTCGCTCAGTTCCCGCCGAGCAGGCGCTTCACCCGCCTCACGTCCGCCTTGGAAACGAGCGTGGACTTGCGGAGATTGCGCTTCCGCTTCGGGCTCTTCTTGGTGAGGATGTGGCTGTGATACGCCTTGTTCCTCTTGTATTTTCCGCTCCCCGTCCGGCTGAATCGCTTCGCAGCGGAGCGGTTCGTCTTCTGCTTGGGCATTCGTTCCTGTCCTCTCTATGACGAACTTCGCGGCGCCATGAGCATGGTCATCTGGCGGCCTTCCATCCGCATGTCCGACTCAACCGTGGCGAGTTCACCGAGCTCTTCCTTGACCCGGACCAGCACCCGCTGTCCGAGTTCCGGATGGGTCATCTCCCGGCCACGGAAGCGAAGCGTGAACTTCACCTTGTCCCCGTCCTCCAGGAATCGTCGGGCATGGCGGAGCTTGAAGCCGAAGTCGTGCTCTTCGATCTTCGGCCGCATCTTGATCTCCTTGACGGTGATCGTGTGCTGCCGCTTCTTGGCTTCTCTCGCCTTCCGCGCCGCCTCGTACTTGTACTTCCCGTAATCCATGATCCTGCAGACCGGAGGGCGCGAGTTCGGGGCGACTTCGACGAGGTCGAGCCCTCTTTCCTCCGCCATCGATCGCGCTTCGTCCGTCGGCACGATTCCGACCTGTTCCCCCGTCTCGTCGATCAGCCGCACCGGACTGATCCGAATCCGCTCGTTTACGCGCAGATCTTCCTGGCTCACATCACCTCTTCTGGGACCGCTCCATCCGTCCGCCGACCGGCACGGTCCGACGCCGATCTGCGAAAGCAAAAAAGCCCGAATCGGCAATGCCGACCGGGCCGGATGACGGCTGCCGAGTCCGGCATGCCGGACTCGGAGTCTCGCCTCATCTTGGACCCGGCAGCAGTCCCGAACTCGAACCCGGGACGCCGAAAGGTGGGAAGCCCTCGGCTTCCGCTTTCGTGTTACCGGGCGCGAACATAGGGGACGTGGGCGCAAGAGTCAACGAAGGCGTCGGTTATCCGCTGGAATTCAGAAGAACCTGCAGATTGCGACACGGTGCCCCGTCCCGCTGGGAATTCTCGCCGCGCATTTCGGACCAGGCAGGTCTGCAGGACAAGCCTATGTTCTTGCGATTAAGGAAGATGAGACGCCTGAGGCACTCTCCGGCGGCTGGGGAGCACTTCTTGCCGGCTTGTTTACCAGGAGCCGGGTGACCAGCGGGGGCGGTAGGATCGCCCGACGCAGTATCCGGTTCATATCCGAATTTCCATAACTCGGGGGATCCATGATGAGAACGTTACGATTTTGCGTGGCGCTGTTCCTGGCAGCAGCGGTATTGGCGCCGACCGACACTTCAGCCCAGACCGTGATCGGGGCCAAGGCCGGGATCAACATCGCGAACATCACGTTCAGCGGCGACGGAGCCAGCTTGAGCGCTGACAGCCGGACGGGTTTCGTCGGAGGATTGTTTGCACGGTTCGGAATCGGATCCCCTTTCTTCATCCAGCCGGAAGTGCTGTATTCGTCGAAAGGGTCCAAGTCGGATGAGGCTACGCTCGCGGTCGACTACCTCGAGATTCCCGTCCTCTTCGGGGCTGCATTTCCGCTCAACGAAAGTGCCCTCAAGCCCATGGTCTTCGCCGGGCCGGCGGTGGGTATCAATCTGAGTTGCGACGACGACGGCTTTGACTGCGGGGACGAGACCAAATCGACTGACTTCTCCCTCGTATTCGGCGCCGGAATCGAGTACGCCCTCAGTAGCGTCACGCTGTATCTAGATGGTCGCTACAATCTGGGTCTTACCAATGTCGTCGACACGGACGAGATCGAGGTCATCGACTTGAGCGCGAAGAACCGGACCTGGCAGTTCATGGCCGGTGTCGGCTTCCCGGTCGGAGGCTGAGGAGGGACGACAGGCCGGGGCGAAGCGACGCGAGCCCCTGACCGGAACGTCTGCTTGAACAGCGGGGGTCCGCATATCGCGGGCCCCCGCTGTCTCGTCCGGGACTGCGCCCGGACGGCTCTCCGTGATATTTTCGATCCAGTTCTGATCGATCTGTGACGGCGAACAGAGGCTGAGGTCTGTACCGGGCGGAATCATCCGGCGCTGCCTTCCCTGTCAGTCTGACCTGGATCCGAGAGCCGCCCCGATCGCGGATCCGTTCAGCATCGGCACGCTTCAGCCATGAGGGGTCCGACACCTGACCCGTGGAAATCGACATGACGGGTGGAAAGCATTTCCGAGCCCCGATGAGCTCGAAGCTCAAGATCCTGACTGCCGTATTCATCGGTATGATGGCCGCAGTCCTGTTCCTGGTTCCCCCGCCCGCGAATCTGCCGGTCCTCCTGATCGTCGCGCTGACCATGGCGTTCTCGGTACGAGGCTACTCGGTACGGCCGGGTATGCTTCTGGTCCACAGGCTGGGCTGGTCGACGAAGATCCCACTCGGCGGCCTCCTCTCGGCGGAGGCCGAGCCGAATGCTACGATCGGATCGATCCGGGTGTTCGGCATCGGCGGAGCGTTCGCCTTCGTCGGCAGATTCCGGAATTCGACGCTCGGGAGCTATCGCGCCTATGTCACGGATCCCGCTTTCTGCGTCGTACTGGACTTCGGCTCTGAGACGGTCGTAGTCACGCCCGATTCACCCGCACGCTTCCTCGAGGCCCTGCTCTGGGGCGCGAGAAGTCGGACCTGACAACCGGGAGGGCACTTCTCCCCTCGAACGTCTGATCTGGAGATGCAGATGGCCACGCGCATGAGATTACAGATCAAACCGTGGAGTGTCGGCTACCTGATGACGTTCGCCGCGCTCGCGGTTCCACCGGGGACCGCGCAGGAGGTCCCTTCGGCACCACCGGCAGATCTCGATCGATTCGTGGCGGACGTGATGACCTCGTTCGACGTGCCCGGGCTGGCTCTCGCGATCGTACGGGACGGCCGGGTCGTCGTCGCCCGTGGCTACGGGGTCCGTCATCTCGATCGTCCGGACCCCGTGGATGAGCACACCCGGTTCGGCATCGCCTCGAACACGAAGGCGTTTACGGCCACCGCCCTGGCGCTGCTGGTCGAGGAAGGGCGGCTGGAATGGGACGCTCCGGTGATCCGCTATCTTCCCTGGTTTCAGATGTGGGATCCCTGGGTGACGCGGGAGATCACGGTACGGGACCTGCTCGTGCATCGCAGCGGACTCGGACTCGGTCAGGGCGACCTCCTGGGCTGGCCTCCCTCCGACCGGACCCGCGAAGAGATCGTCCGAGCCATCCGCTGGCTGGAGCCGGTATCGAGTTTCCGGAGCGCGTACGCCTACGACAACGTTCTGTATCACGTGGCCGCGCTGGTGATCGAGTCGGTCAGCGGACTCACCTGGGAGGAATTCGTCGCGTCGAGGATCATCGGGCCGCTCGGCATGTCGGACGCACGGGTGTCCAGAGCCTCGACGCGCGAAGGCGGAAACATGGCCACGCCGCACGCCCGGATCGAGGGGAACGTGCGTCCGGTGAAGCCGTTCGACGCCACGAACACGAACGCTTCCGGCGGGATCAACGCGAGCGCCAGGGACATGGCCACCTGGATGCTCGTTCAGCTCGACTCTGGCCGGGTTTCCGGCGGCGAGCGCCTGTTCTCGCCGGCTACCACGTCCGAGCTGTGGACCATCGTGACTCCGATTCCTTTCGCATCTCCCCCGCCCGAACTCGCGCCACTCGCCCGGAGCTTCAATGGATATGCTCTCGGATTCGCGGTTCGTGACTATCGCGGGCATCAGATGGTCACCCATACCGGCAGCCTGCCCGGGTACGTGTCGCGCCTGACCCTGCTCCCCGCCCTCGATCTGGGCATCGTGGTCCTGACGAACGCGGAGGAGGGTGCGGCGTTCGACGCGATCACCCACCAGGTGCTGGACCACTACCTGGGTGCGCCGGGGCACGACTGGCTGGATGCGTACGTCCGTCTCTCCGCCCGCCGTGACTCGATCCGGAAGCGGGAGCTGCGGACCGCGACCGTGACCCGTGACACACTCTCGAGACCCTCTCTGGCGCCGTCGGAATACGCCGATGTCTACGTCGATCCCTGGTACGGGGAGATCGTGGTCGAGGAGTCGGGCGGCGGCCTGTCGATCCGCTTCACGCGAACTCCGTCCCTCATCGGAGATCTGGAGCACTGGCAGTACGACACGTTCCTCGTCCGCTGGCGTGACCGGCAGCTCAGGGCGGATGCTTACATCACCTTCGACCTGGCTCCGGACGGCCGGATCCGGGCGGCGCGCATGGTCCCCGCCTCCCCTGACGTGGACTTCAGCTACGACTTCCAGGATCTCAGGCTCGAGCCGCGATCGGCGCCCGTACGCAGGCCCTGATCACTCGCTGGAACGCGAGCTGCGGCCGTAGGGAATCGTCTCGGCTGCTCAGCCGGTCTCATCGCACCACTCCCGCGCGTTCGTGAACAGCCGGAACCAGGGCGACGGCGCCGACTGCCCGGCATCGGCGGCGGTCCGCATCCGACTCCGCAGCTTCGACGGAAGCCACGGCCACTGCCACAGCCGGAAGGCGCGCTCCGGGTGCGGCATGATCGCCAGGTGCCGGCCGTCCGGAGAGCAGAGCGCCGCGATCCCGTGCGCGGAGCCGTTCGGGTTGAACGGATAGTCCTGCGTGACCTCACCGTCGTCATTCACGAACCGGACGGGCGCGAGGCCCGCATCCTCCACCCGCTCCAGTACGTGCGGATCGGGGAAATAGGCCCTTCCCTCCCCGTGCACGCTCCAGATCCCGAGCCGGGCTCCTTCCATGCCGCGCAGCAGGATCGAAGGGCTGGGCTCGATCCGGGTCGCCACGAACCGCGACTCGAAGCGGCCCGATGCATTGTGAATGAATCTCGGCTGGCGGGTCATCTCGATCCCCTCCCAGGGAACCCAGCCCAGCAGCGCCGAGAGCTGGCAGCCGTTGCACACCCCGAGACTGAAGGTGCTCGCCCGGTGATAGAACTCTTCGAACTGCGCCGCGATCTCCTCGTGGTTCCGGATCACTCCGGCCCACCCCTTCGCCGAGTCGAGCACGTCGGCGTAGGAGAAGCCCCCGACGAACACCACGCCGCGGAACGCGTCGAGCCGGACTCGCCCCTCGAGCAGATCGGTCATCGTGACGTCCCACGGTTCCATGCCTGCCGCATGGAAGGCCGAGGCCATCTCGCGGTCCGAGTTGGAACCCTCCTCCCGCAGGATCGCGATCGCGTGCCGCTCGCCCATCCGGGGGAGAACGGACTCCTCGGCCGCGTAGTCGAAGGGCACCTCGAAGCTCAGCCCGCGCCGCGACGCCAGCCCGTCCCGTTCCCGGACCACCAGTTCCGGATCCGCCTGCAGCGCATCGAGGGTGAAGCTCGTGGCCTCCCAGACGTCGCGCAGCCCGCGCAGATCGTCGCGCAGCACGTACTCCCCGTTCATGCGGATGAGGACTTCGGGTCCGGCGGTCACCGATCCGATCTCGATGCAAGGGACGTCCGCGCCCACGAAGTCCGCCAGCACTGCCTCGACGTCTTCGGCATCCACTTCGAGTACCAGCCCCAGCTCCTCCGAGAACAGCACCTTCAGCGCAGTGGCTGCGTCGAACGGAAGATCCACCTCGAAGCCCGCATTCCCGGCGAACGCCATCTCGAGCAGCGTGACCGCCAGCCCCCCATCGCTCCGATCGTGGCCGGCGCGCACGATGCCCTGCTCCAGCAGCAGCTGGACCACGCCGAAGGCCCGTTCCAGGACTCCCGGCTCTTCCAGGTCCGGTGACTCCAGCCCGACCTGTCCGTAGCAGTGGGCCAGCGCCGAGCCCCCGAGCCGGTAGCATCCGCCCCCGAGATCCACGTACAGGAGCCGACCGCGGCCCGGGAGCGTCAGGTCGGGCGTCACCGTTTTCGTGATGTCGGGCGTGGTCACGTACGCGCTGACCACCAGCGTGCCCGGTGCCAGGACCGTCTCGTCCTCTCCCGAGGCCGCCGGAGCGAGCGCCGCCATCGACAGGGAATCCTTGCCGCCGTCGATCGCGATGCCGAGATCCTCCAGCACGTCGGCGAACGCGACGGCCGCGTCGGCCAGCGCGGCTCCCTCGCCAGGCAGCTTCGCCGCCCACATCCAGTTCCCGGAGCACTTTACGTCTTCCAGGTGGCTGACGCGCGACCACACGAGGTTGGTCAGCGCTTCGCCGACACTGAGACGCGCCATGGCTGCCGGGTCCAGGAGTCCCTTGATCGGCTGTTCCCCGATCGCCGTCGCCCCCCCCGTGATGCCGAAATGGCTCTGCGCGATGACCGCCACGTCGGCCACGGTGAGCTGCAGCGGTCCGGCCGTCTGCTGACGTGCCACGAGTCCGGTGACGCTTCGATCCACCTTGGTCGTCAGGAAGCGCTTCGAGCCCACGGACAGGAGCCGCAGCACCCGATCCAGCGCCTGCCGGACCGTCAGATCGTCGGGGAGCTCGAGGGGTCGCAGTTCCGGCTCCGCCCTGTCCAGCTGGAAGGTCTTCCGCGGCATGTCACCGAGCACGTCCTCCAGCTCCAGGTCCACCGGCGTGGAGCCGTCCCGCTCGTCGTGCAGCAGGACCCTGCCGTCGCCGGTGACACGGCCGACGATCGCCCAGACGACTTTCTCGCGCTCACACAGCTCCCGGAACAGTGCCTCGTCGCCCGGGCGCAGCAGCAGCGCGTCGTTCTCCTGGTACTCGGCTCCCCAGATCTCGAGAACGCTCAGCGTGTCGTCGCCGACCGGGATCGCCCGGACCTCGATGCGGGCCCCGGCCGGCTCCACGATCTCCTTGAGAACGTTGCAGTTGCCCCCCGCCCCCTGATCGTGAATCGAGACGATCGGATTCCGCTCTCCCAGCTCGACGCAGGCACGGAGGACGCGATTGACCTTCTGCTCCATCTCCGCGTCGCCGCGCTGCACGGCGTTGAAGTCGAGCTCGGCGACGTTCTCGCCCTGCACCATGCTCGAGGCCGCGCCGCCCCCCATGCCGATCCGGTAGGCGGGGCCGCCGATCTTGACGACCCACATGCCGGGCTCGGGCGGGTGCTTGTCCACGTGGCGCGCGTCGATCTGCCCGATTCCGCCGCTGAACATGATCGGCTTGATCCACTCGCGGCGTTCCCCGCCCGGCATGCGCAATCCGAAGGAGCGGGTGAACCCCTGGATCAGGGGCTCGCCGAACTTGTTACCGTAGTCGGAGGCCCCGTCCGAGGCCTCGATCTCGATCTCGAGCGGCGAGGCGAGGTTCGCTGGATAGCGGAACGAAGGATCTTCCCACGGGAGCTCGTAGCCCGGGATTCTGAGATTTCCGACGCAGTAGGCCGCCGTTCCTCCCACCACCAGGCTGCCCCGACCGGCGGCGTGCACATCCCGGATCCGACCGCCCGCGCCCGTCTCCGCGCCGGGAAACGGAGCCACGCCGCTCGGAAAGTTGTGCGTCTCGGCGGTGAACAGGACGTGATAGTCCACGTCGGCAGGAACCAGCGGAGACGGCTGGCCGGGGCGCTCCGGGATGATCGTCCGGATCCGGTAGCCCTCGATGGCGCTGGAGTTGTCCTTGAACGCGATCACGCTGTTCCGCGGGTTGGCCTCCAGCGGACGACGCAGCAGATCCATCAGCGAACCCGGCATCTCGGCGGCGCCGATCACGAGCCGGCCCTTGAAGAACCAGTGCCGTGAGTGCTCACTGTTGGACTGCGCCACGTCGAACAACTCGACGTCGGTCGGGTTCCGGCCGATCCGGTCACGGAACAGGGTCAGGTAGTAGTCCAGGTCCCATGCATCGAACGCCAGCCCCATCTCCCGGTTCACCCTCGTCAGCGCCGGCATCCCCTCTTCGAGCAGAGGGATGATCCGCACGGGCTCGGGCTCGATCCCCGTCTCGAAGCTCTGCAGCGGATCGGGATACGGACATTCGGTCATGCGATCGTGCACCCGACTCAGGAATGCCGCGCGCTCGGCCGACGAGAGGGGCCGGTCGAGGTGCAGGAGGAACCTCCGGGACCGCTCGATGCGGGAGATGTCCTCGAGGCCGCAGGCGTGACAGATGGAGACGGCGTTCGTGGACCACGCAGTCGTGAAGGTCAGGCGAGGACCGACCTCGAGGATCTCCTTGACCGCCGAATCTGATTCGAGCGCCCGCACCGCGAGAAAGCTGCTGCTCGAAAAGGACTCCGGCTCGAAAGTCTCGGACAGCAGCCAGGTGAGGGTGCGGAGCTGGCGCTCGCTCAGTCGACGCCCGGCTGCCACGTTGAAGCAGAACTCGGTCTCCAGACGCGCCAGCGCGCCTCCGGACTCCGCGCGGAGCCAGTCCGCGAGCCCGGCGGTCCGGGATGCCGTGAGCGCGGGAACACGGTAGAAATGAAGCAGAGCCATATCGATCCGCCGCTCCGGGGTGTCGGGAATCGGTGACGGCCGGCGCGATCGGGGCAGCGCTCCGGCCGGGTCGTCGCCGGCAGTATAGCCCGCGGGCCGCGACGCGTCACCTCGTTTCACCGGCACGTGCGGACCTCCCGCGCGACCGGAGCCGGTCGACCGTATCGACCGTCACCGGGCCGGCGTAAGTTCGGAGGGACCAGAGCCCGGCGCATCCCCGACGGCAGCGCCGAAACCGGAAGGCAGACCCGCGGAGTCGAATGAACGATACCACCATTCTCGTACTCGCCATCACGCTGGCGCTGCTCATCGGACTGTTCGCGGGTCTCGCCGTGTGGTTTCGCTCGCGCACCGCGTTCGAGGCGCGGGAACGGCAGCTGCGAGAGGCGCACGACGCGGAGACACGGTCGCTGCGCGAGGAACTGGTGGCGCTTCGCCAGGCCCGCGAGTCCGATGCGGAGAAGCTGGCGTGGAGCGAGCAGGCGGAGGACCGGCTGCGCGAAGCATTCACGGCGCTTGCCGGCGAGACCCTGAGAAAGAACTCGGACAGCTTCAGCTCCCGCGCGAAGGAAGACCTGAAGGGTGTGCTCACACCGTTTCAGGAGAAGCTCCTCAGCCTGGACGGGCACGTCCGGGAGCTCGAGAAGGCACGCGCGGGAGCCTACGAGTCGCTGAACAGCCAGATCAGGGACCTCAAGGAGACGCATCGCCAACTGCACGAGAGCACCACGAATCTGCGCGCCGCTCTCAAGTCTCCCACTGCGCGCGGTCGCTGGGGCGAGATCCAGCTCCGGAGAGTGGTGGAGATGGCGGGCCTCGAGCGGCACGTGGACTTCGACGAACAGTCCGCGGAGGGCGGAGACGGGCGGCCGGACATGGTGACCCGACTCCCGGGCGGCGGCGTACTGCCCATCGACGCCAAGGTGCCCTTGAACGCCTACCTCGCAGCCATGGAGACCGAGAACGACGACGAGCGACGCCGGCAGCTGACGGCGCACTCGCAGGCCCTCAAGTCGCGCGTGCGCGAATTGAGCACCAGGGCGTACTGGGACCAGTTCGATGTGACTCCGGGTTTCGTGGTCATGTTCGTGCCCAACGAGGCCTGTCTCGGTGCGGCGTTCCAGGAAGACGCAGGGCTGTTCGAGTACGCCACCGAGCGCAAAGTGCTGATCTGCTCGCCGGTGAATCTCTACGCGCTGCTCAAGGCGGTGGCGTTCGGATGGCAGCAGCAGGAGATTTCGGACAACGCCCGGGAAATCGCGGCCCAGGGCCAGGACCTGTATGCACGACTCGGAAAATTCGTCGACATGTATGCGGATATCGGGCGCCACCTCCAGCGGTCTGTAACTGCCTACAACAAGGCGACGGGATCGCTCGACAGCAGGCTCGTACCGGCGATGCGGAGGTTTCGGGAGCTGGGCATCGGGGCGGACGAGATCGAGCAGCCGAATCCCCTGGACGTGACGCCTCGCCAGCCCACTCTGCTGTCGTCGATCGACGAGGAGGGATAGAACAGATGCTGGGACAGCTGGTCGCGTTCTTCGCCATCTTCTGCGCGTTCGTGCTTCTTCCGGGCGTGGTGCTCGGCTGGTCCGTCGCTTCCAAATGGCTGGACCTGCAGCAGGAAATGTTACTCCTGGAGCGCGAGAAAGTCCGGCTTCTCTCCGAACAGGCGCACTCTGCGGGGCCCCGGCCCGTTTCCGGTCCGGCCGGCAAGGCAGCCCTCCCCGACGAAGGGGAACCGACAGGGGATCGCGGGGTCTAGCGCGCTGTAACCCTCGCAGCCACTACGACAGACACCAACGAGCAGACGGAGGACCCGTGGTCGAATCCATCGAAGCAGGCAAGGCGGTACTGATCCTCGCCGCCACGGCGGCATTCGCTTTCCCCTCGCAGGCGGCGGCCCAGGCGGCAGGTCCGACGGGACTTCGCGGTGACCTGTATGCCGACGTCGTCCAGCTGGAAGCCAAGTACGTCGGCCTCGCCGAAGCGATGCCCGCCTCGAGCTGGGACTGGAGCCCGATGGAGGGAGTCCGTTCCGTCGGCGATGTGTTCTGTCACGTTGCCGGCGCGAACTACATGATTCCCCGCTTCTTCGGAGTCGCGGCGCCGGCCGACGCCGTGGACGTCGAGCAGCTGTGCGCGGCGGCGGATCCCGAGGCACGAAAGTCCGGGACCGTCGAGGCGCTGCGTGCCTCTTTCGCGTTCGCGCGCGAGGCGATCGAAACCGCGACCGATTCCAGTCTCGAAGATCCTACGAAGCTGTTCGGACGCGACGCCACGAATCGGTCCGCCATGCTGCTGTTCGTCACGCACATGCATGAGCACCTCGGGCAATCGGTCGCCTACGCGAGGTCGAACGGCATAGTCCCGCCGTGGAGCGCCGGCGGCTGATACTGCGCCGCGCCCTCCCGGCGGTCGCGCTGATCGCCATCGGCCTGACGGCCCGGGTGGCAGCGGCCCAGGAACCCGGTGGTGCGGAGCGCGGCCTCGCAGCGCCGGACCCGGCCGTATCGTTCCGACTGCAGCGGGTCACGGTCGTGGATGTTACCCGGGGACGACTGCTGCCCGATCGGACCGTCGATGTCGTCGACGGCAGGATCGACCGAATCACGGACTCCGCTGCCCCGGATCCGTCATCTCCGGGACTTCGGGTGATCGACGGGAGGGGAGGGTTCCTCATCCCGGGGCTGTGGGACATGCACGGCCATCCCCTGCCCACCGGCGGGAGCAGACCGGCTGCCTGGTGGGAGCCCGACCCGGATGCTTCCTTCGCGCTGCTGGTGGCGAACGGAATCACGGGTGTCAGGGACATGTGGGGATCGCTGGAGGTGGCCGCGCGGATCGAGCGGGAACGCCGGGCTCGCAGCCGCGCCTGGCCGCGGCTGCTGAGCCCGGGCGCGATCATCGACGGTCCGATCCCCTACTACCCCGGTCTGGTGTCCGTCGGGTCAGCCGACGAGGCGCGTGCCGCCGTCGACTCTCTGCATGCCGGCGGTGCGGACTTCATCAAGGTGTACACGTCCCTTCCCGAGGACCTGTACCTCGACATCGTGGACCGGGCCCGGGGCCTCGGCCTCGACGTGGCCGGACACGTCCCGGCGGCGGTCCGCGCGCGCACGGCCTCGGAAGCGGGCATGCGCAGCTTCGAACACCTCTACGGCGTCCTGGAGGGCTGCTCCCGCGACGAGGACCGGCTGCTGGCCGACAACCTCGCGTTTCTGGACGCGAGAGCCGCCGGCCGCAGCTCCACTCGAGATGATCGGGCCTGGTTCGAACGACTGCTGGAAACGCAGGACGACGCGCGCTGCCGCTCCCTGCTCCGCGACCTGGCGTCGAGGAACACCTGGCAGGTGCCGACCCTGGTGGCCCTCTCCGGCGTGTTCCGGCTGCGGGACCCGGCCGCGGCCGGAGATCCTCGCCTCGCATACGTGGATCCGAGGGTACGGGCGTTCTGGGGTCTCGCCAGTTACGACGAGACCCGCAGCTTCGGCGATACCGACTGGGAGCTTCGTCAGCGACGCTACGAGCGGCTGCAGGCCGTCGTCCGACTGATGGCAGAAGAGGGGGTACCCCTGCTCGCCGGCAGCGATTTTCACCCTACGGTTGCGTTCACGTTTCCGGGATTCAGCCTCCACGACGAACTGGAGGAGCTGGTCGCCTCGGGGCTGTCCGATCTCGAGGCTCTGCGCGCGGCGACCATCAACCCGGCGCGGTATCTCGGGGCTGCCGACTCGCTGGGCTCCGTGCAGCCCGGCAGGCTCGCCGACCTGGTCCTCCTGAGCGGGAATCCGCTCGCGGACATCGGCAACACCCGCTCGATCCGGGCCGTCTCTCTCGGGGGCCGGTGGCTGACCCGGGACAGCCTGGACGCGCTGCTCGCCGGCGTAGCCGAGCGCTACCGGGATCCCGCACCTGTCGAGCTGCCCGAGCTGCCGGCCGGCGCGGACCGCACGGTGGACCTGTCCGGTATCCGCGGGGGGATCCGCCTGGTGTTCCTGCTGGACCCGGACGTGGTGACCGGCAGCTTGCCCGGCTTCCTCGAACCGCTCAGGGCAGTCACGCTGGCGGGAAGTTCCGCTGCTGCGGACGCATTCCTCGCGACCAACCCCCAGTTCCGGAACTGGTTCGTGTCCGGCCTGGAACTGCTTCTCGCCGACTCGGTGCGCATCGACGGGGGCCGTTCGCGCCGGTCGGCGGAGGCCCGGTGGTGGATCGCGGCGTCACCCGATTCGGGGGTCGGACCGGCCGGCGTGTCCGGTTCCGCTGCGCCCGACGACCTCGCCACCCGGATCCTCCTCGCCGGCTGGGGAGCGGGATCAAACGACGATGCGCGGCTGAGCGGGCGTGAATTCGGCAGCGGCACGTGGAGCTTCACCCTCGAGGACCTGTCGTTGCGTCTCGACCTCGTGTGCACGCCCGGTGGCGCGAGATCCCGGGTGGACTTCATCGAGCCGCCGACCCGGGTTTCGTGGCAGGGGGATCGGACTCCCGAGTGGTATGAGATCTCCTCCCGTGTCGGTGAGCTCGGGCGGGACTGCGATCTCCGGGTATCGGCGGAGGGCCTGCATCCGCTGGCGACGGGACTCAAGCGAGCACCGCTCCTGCGGGGTCCCGGCCTCGGCGCGCGGATCGTGGAATTCGGACGAGCACGATCGGCCCTGTACCGGGTAGATTGACCGCGACGGCGCCGGCGACCTGCTCGCGCGGTACCACACGGATCGGGCAAGCAGGCATCGGGGGCTTGCCGGATTCCGGTCCGCGCCCTATTCCGGACCGACGTTCGAAACCGCGACACTCCACCCGGGAGCCGCACGCAGAATGCAGCACGACGCCATCGCAGTGATCGATTTCGGCGGCCAGTACGCGCACCTCATCGCGACGAGGGTCAGGCATCTCGGTGTGCTGGCCGAGATCCGGCAGCCCGAGGACCCGATCGAGGCCTTCGCTCCCTACCGGGGAATCATCGTCTCGGGCAGTCCGAGCCTGGCCTCGCACGGTGAAGACTCGGACTATACCCGCGAGATCTACGACCTGGATGTTCCGATCGTCGGATTCTGTTTCGGTCATCAGGAGATCGCGAAGCACTACGGCGGCGAAGTGGTGCACGGTGGCCGCCAGTGGGGGCGCGCGGAGCTGCACCTGACCGGCGACCACCCCCTGTTCGCGGGTCTCGGCCCGGTCGAGCAGGTATGGATGAGCCACTACGACAGCGTCACGGACGTGGGACCCGAATTCCGTGAGCTGGGCTGGACGGTGACGACCGATGGCGGTCCCGATCACCGGTTCTCGGCCATCGGGTCGGACTCGCTGCGTCGCTACGGCTTCCAGTTCCATCCCGAAGTGGATGACACCATCCACGGTAACCAGATGATCGCCAACTTCGTGTTCGAGATCTGCGGCTGCCGGCCTACCTGGTCGATGGAGGCGTTTCTCGAAGAGGAGATGACAAAGATCCGGGATCAGGTCGGGGACAGGAGCGTGTTCCTGCTCGCTTCCGGGGGCGTCGATTCGACCGTGGCGGCGACCCTGCTCGCCCGGGCGCTCGGACCGGAGAGGCTGGAACTGCTCCATATCGACAACGGCCTGATGCGGAAGGACGAGAGCGAACAGGTGGTCGAGTTCTTCCATGGGCTCGGCCTCGGGTCCCACGTGCATTTCGTGGATGCCAGTGAACGATTCCTCGCGGCGCTGAGCGGAGTCGTCGAGCCCGAAGCGAAACGGCGGGCGATCGGCGAGACCTTCGTCGCCGTGTTCGAGGACGAGGCGAGGCGACTCGGCGTGCAAGGGCATCTGCTCGGGCAGGGCACGATCTATCCGGATACCATCGAGACCGGAGGGACGAAGCGTGCCGACACGATCAAGACGCACCACAATCGAGTGCCGGTCATCGAAGAGATGATCGCCGCAGGCCGCGTCGTCGAGCCGTTGGCCGAACTCTACAAAGTGGAAGTCCGGGAGCTCGGCGAGAAGCTCGGGATCCCTCATGCACTGGTGTGGCGGCACCCGTTCCCCGGTCCGGGCCTCGGGGTCCGTCTGCTGTGCGATGACGGCAGCGGCTCGCCAGACGGGCTCGAAGAGATCGCTCCACTGGTCGCCGAAGAGGGACGGCGGTTCGGCCTGTTCGCGCAGGTCCTGCCGATCCGCTCCGTGGGGGTGAAAGCCGATCTGCGCAGCTACGAGCACCCCGTCCTGCTCACGGGTGAGGCGGACTGGGAGACGCTGATCCGGGCCGCTTCCGTGCTGACCGCCGAGGTGCCGGGGATCAACCGCTGTCTGTGGAATCTCCAGGACACGCCGCCGCCGACCGCCGTCCCGCTGGCCGCGACGACGACGCGCGAACGATTGGACGTGCTGCGCCAAGCCGACCAGATCGTTATGGACGCCTTGCGCCGACATGATCTGTATGACGAGATCTGGCAGTGCCCGACGGTGCTGGTCCCGCTCGATCTCGCCGGGGATGGCGGCGAACTGGTCGTCGTCCGCCCGATTCGCTCGAAGCGTGCGATGACGGCCACCCCGGTCGAACTCCCCGCCGAACTGCTGGCAGAGCTCCGACGGGACATCCTCGGGCTGGAGGGCGTGTCCTCGCTGGCGCTGGACGTGACGTCCAAGCCGCCGGGAACGATCGAGTGGGAATGACACTTCCCCTGCCGCGGCCGTCCGCGACCCGGCTGCCGGCCGCGTGGTGAGAAGGCTCCTTCCGCCCATCCTTCTCGGGCTCGCAGTGTTCGCCGCGCTGTCCGTCGTGCGCTGGCTGCTCCGGCCCGAGCCGCCGGATGTGCCCGAGCCCGTGACGCTGGTCCTGCCCGAGATGCTCGGTTGCTGGGAGCTCGACTCCGGGGAGTGGGTCTTCGCCGCGACGACGGATTCCCCGAGTGCTCGGGCCAGTGTGGCTCCGGACTCCGCCAGCCTCGCACTGCTGGAGCTTCCCGATCGAGTTCTGCTGCTGCCGGACTCGATCGATGAATGGCAGCGGCCCTACACGACGTACCGCGCCTCACCCGTGGCGGGCGATCACGACCCGCGGCTGCGGGACTACCTTCGCTGGTTTCCACGCGCGGACACGCTGTGGCTCGTCTGGTCGGACAGGCGGATTCGCGCCGGGCTTGCCCTGCTGGGCGGCGGTGACGTACTCGAGGGCGGAGGCCGGGCCCTCATCGCGGCTCCGGGGCCCGACCGGGCGGGGTTCGACGGCCGGGTGTCGGTATCGGCCTGGAAGGTCAACTGCGCCACCGGGCTCCGCGAGGTCGAGAATGACGCACCGCGACGATAGCGAGTCCCCGCCGCTGCTCCACCCGCGCCGGGACCGGGAAGCTCCATGAGTCGCGACGACCGGTGGATCGTGCTGGCCACGTTCGGCGCCCGGTGGGAGGCGGACCTGATCGTCCAGGCGCTTCGAGCGGCGAAGATCCCCGTGCTCGTGGACGGCCCGGACGCGGGCCTGTTCGGGCCCGGGTTCAGCGGTGGTTTCTCACCGGGCGTCAGCGTCAAGGTGCCGGTCGAGTTCGCGGAGTATGCTCGGGAAATCAGCAGCGTCTTCGAACCCGGGCCGTACCTGCCGCTCGACGACGAAGACGATGATCCGAAGGAGCAGACATGAGGAGGGCAGCGAGAAGCCGGAACGCCGCGGTGCCGTGGCCGTCGCTCGGGGCGGCCGCACTGGTCGTCGCACTCCTGCAGGCGACGGCGGCGTCGGCGCAGGAGACCTGGAAAACGAGCCTGGACCCCGCCGCGGAGGATGTCGAGACCCTGGACGGTATCATCGCGGCGTTCTACGACGTCGTGTCCGGCCCGGCCGGCGCAGCGAGGAACTGGGCGCGGGACAGCACCCTGTATCTGCCGGGGGTGCGATTCGTCGTCGTTTCGAGCACCGAAGACGGCTCACCCGTCGCGCGGAACTTCGATCACGGAAGCTGGGCCGCGGGCTCGACCGAGTCGCTGGAGAACGGGTTCTTCGAGCGCGAGATCCATCGCGTCACCCGGCGCTTCGGAGCCATCGCGGACGTGTTCAGCACCTACGAGTGGCGGACGACGGAACAGGGCCCGGTCGGCGGTCGAGGCGTGAACAGTCTTCAGCTGTTCCACGACGGAAAGCGATGGTGGATCACCGGCGCACTGTGGGCGAACGAGGAGCCCGGGCAGCCGATCCCCTCCGAGTTCCTCCCCGACTGACCCGCGGGGCGGCTAGCCGGGCAGCTCGATCTGCGGGTCTTCGGGATCGGGACGGAACAGAACGAGCGTCCGGCCGATCACCTGGACCACGTGCGTGTCCCCGAGGGCGGCCGCGAGGTCGGCGCCGAGCGCGCTCGCGGAATCCGGCGCGACGTCCAGCACTCTCACCTTCATCAGTTCCCGGGTCGTCAGCGCCTCGCGCACGGCCGTCACCGCCGCCGGCGTCACACCGCCCTTTCCGATCTGCATGACCGGTTTCAGGTCGTGCGCCTGTCGGCGCAGAAACGCACGCTGTCTGGACGTGAGAGGGTCGATCTCTACCTCCGGGTCGAGGGGCCGGGCTGCTCCAGCAGGAACCTAACGCATCTGCTGCTGTCCGGCTCGGCTTGTCCGGAGGTCGCACTTCGCGGCAAATTGCGGGTAACCGACGGCGGCGGGCGGTCTTCCGGCAGATTGGACCATCCCCGTCACCCGTCGAGTCCGGCGGAGGGAGGCCCCCTGCACGTATGCGTCTGATGGCTGGATCAAGTCGTATGCCCCGGGCTCTCGCCTTCTGGCTGCTGCTGGCGGCCGTGGCGATCCTCGCGGGAGCGTTGCGCGAGTCGGTTCTCCGACCCCTGCTCGGAGAACCCTGGGCGCACCGGATCGGCACGCTGGCACTGTGCGGAATTCTGTGGGTGCTGATCGATCGATTCGTCTCCCGACTCGATCCCGCAGCGGGGCCCGGGGAGCTGTGGACGATGGGCGCCCTGTGGCTGGCGCTCACGGTGAGCTTCGAGTTCCTGTTCGGGAAGTTCGCGACGGGGCGTTCATGGACCGAGCTGCTCGGCGCCTACGACCTCGGCTCCGGACAGCTCTGGCCGCTCGTACCGCTGACGCTGCTGCTGGCACCTCCCCTGCTGGGCCTTTCACGCGCCCGCAAGGCAGGCCTGACCCCGATTGAGAGGCACATCGAGTTCGTCCCGGAGGACCGCGCCTCGGAAGCGCTCGCCTGGCTCGTCGAGCTGTTCCGGGATCGAGGCGTCCGGTACGCGGCGGCCGGCGGCCTCGCCGCGCGGGCATGGGGCGCCCGCCGCCCCCTGGTTGATCTTGATTTCTATGTACGTGGCGAAGACCTCGAGCGCCTGGAGGCGGACCTGGCGCCCTACGTCGTGCAGCCCCTGGCCAGGTTGCTGAACGATCACTGGGACCTTTCCCTCATCCGCCTGCAGTATGCGGGAGTCCCGGTGGAGCTGTCCGTGTGCGAAGGAGCGAAGTATCGGGAGGCGAGCACGGGGGAATGGCACACCGCGTGTCCGCAGCTGGACGATTGCCCCGAGCGCCAGGTCTTCGGAGTCCCCGTCTCGGTGCTGGATCTGGAGCACCTCGTGGAGTACAAGCGAAGGGTGGACCGGGCCGTGGACCGCGCGGACGTCGCCTCCCTCGAGCCGTCGACGCCCCGGGCGGGTCGGCGCCGTTGACCGACCCGGGCAACGAGGACCGGAGAGACATTCATGGGATCGGGAAGGAATATCGGCCGGTTGGCGCTCACGCTGATCGCAGTTGTCGCCACATCCTGCTCTGATGCCATCGCGCAGGTGAGCGGACTCGATGGGACGCTGGTGATCGTCAACAAGCGAGCCGACAGCGTCAGCATCGTCGACGTCGGGACCGGTCGCGAGCTCGCCGTGCTGCCCACGGGAGCCGGGCCCCACGAGGTCGCCGTCTCGCCCGACGGGCGAACGGCCGTGATCACCGACTACGGCGGCAGGCAGGCGGGCAACACTCTCACCGTCGTGGACCTTCCGGACCTTCGTGTGACGCGCACGATCGACCTCGGGAAATACGAGCGCCCGCATGGCGTTGCCTGGCTCCCCGGAGGTGAACAGGTGCTCGTGACCTCGGAATCGACCCGATCGGTAATTGTCGTGGAGATCGAATCCGGACGGGTCCGGAGCGCCCTGCCGACGGACCAGGCCGGCAGCCACATGCTGGCTCTCCCCGCCCGCGCGGGACGGGTCTGGACCAGCAATATCGCGGACGGCACCGTTTCGGAGATCGATCTCGAATCGGGCTCCACGGCGCGGGTCATCGAGGTGGCCGAGCAGCCCGAAGCGATCGGCATCACGCCGGATGGAGTCGAAGTGTGGGTCGGCAGCAACGAGGAAGGTACGGTCAGCGTCGTCGACGCGGTCGAAGGCGGCGTTTCGCCAGTTCTGGATGGCTTCCGCTGGCCGTACCGCGTGCACATCACGCCGGACGGGGATCGTGTGCTGATTCCCGACCTGAGGGCTGAGGAGTTGAGAATCGTGGCCCGGGCCACCCGCGCGGAGCTGCACAGGATCGACCTCACCGGTGGAGCGCCTCAGGGAGTGACGACCACGCCCGACGGACGGACTGCGTTCCAGTCGCTGAGCGAGAGCGGTGTGGTCCTCGTGATCGACGTCGAGACGGGGATGGTGCGCGACTCCCTGCCCGCGAGACAGGGACCGGACGGCGTGGCCTATTCTCCGATCAGCGTCGGTCCGGGCGGGCCTTGAGCGAAGGACCCGGTGGATACGCTGGCGAGGATCTTCGGGCCATCCTCGATGATCTGAGCCAGGAGATCCTGTCGTTTCTCGACCTGCGCCGAGACACGCGGGTCCTCGAGGAGATCCCGCCGGAGGAAATGCGGCGGCGCCTGGCTTCCGGGTTCGATTTCGAAGCTCCGCTGCCGCTCGGCAGCGTCCGCGAATCGGTGAGCCACATGCTGCGACGCTGGACGCTTCACGTCACGCACCCGGCGTACTTCGGTCTGTTCAACCCGCCCGTCGATCCAGCCGGCATCATCGCCGATACCCTCGTCGCGCTCTACAACCCGCAGCTCGCGGCCTGGTCGCACGCCCCCGCCGCCAACGAGATCGAACGCCACACGCTCGATTTCTTCGCAAAGTCGATCTGGCCGGACACGGAATCGGGCACCGGCTCGTTCACGTCGGGCGGGGCCGAAGCCAACCTCTCGGCGCTGATCGCTGCCCTGACGCACAGCTTCCCGTCGTTCGGAGAAGGCGGGGCCCGCAGGCTGCCGGGTGCGCCCCGCTTCTACGGCTCGGAGGAATCGCACCATTCGCTCCTCAAGGCGGCGCACTTCACGGGCCTGGGCCGGGAAGCGCTGCGGCTCGTGAAGGTGGGCTCCGGGCTCGGGTTGGACGTCGACGCGCTGCAGGCCGCGATCGACGAGGATCGCGCGGAGGGGCACCTGCCCTTTCTCGTCATCGGTACGGCAGGCACGACATCGGCGGGGGTCATAGATCCGCTGCCGGAGCTCGCGGCGCTGTGCGTCCGGGAGAACCTCTGGTTTCACGTGGACGCCGCCTGGGGCGGAACCGCCTGCGTGGCGCCCCGTCTTCGATCCCACCTGTCGGGAATCGAGCAGGCGGACTCCGTCACCTGGGATGCCCACAAGTGGCTGTCGGTGCCCATGGGCGCAGGAATGTTCTTCTGCCGGAAGCCGGGGGCGCGCGCCGCGGCGTTCAGGGCCCGGACCCCGTACATGCCGGGCGAAACGGCCGGCGCCATCGATCCGTATGTGTCGACCATGCAATGGTCCCGCCGCTTCACGGGTCTGAAGCTGTTCATGTCCCTGGCCGTCCTCGGCAGAGAAGGTCTGGCCAGGCGTGTGGAGAGCCAGGCGGAGATGGGGAATCTGCTTCGCCGACGGTTGCTCGCGAACGGCTGGGAGATCGTCAACTCGTCGCCGCTTCCGGTCATCTGCTTCCGGAGACCGGGAGTCGATGATCCAGCCGCGTGCGCGGCGCTGCTCCAGCGCCTGTACCGGAGGGGCCGGGTGTGGATCTCGGCCGTGTCCCTCCCCCATGTCGGCAGCGCCCTGCGCGCCTGCATCACGAGCTATGAGACCGATCCCTCCGACGTCGACCTGCTCGTCACGGAGCTCGCGAAAGCGGCCGACGACCGGGACCTCGGAGATTCGGAACCCGCCATACTTCGAGGAGACGCGGATGCCTGAGTTTCAGCTCGATCTCGTGAACGAGCGAGTCTCTCGACTCGAATCGACCTGCCGCCGAGCCATGTTCGCCTGCCTGACCCTGGCCTGCTTCGCGACGTGGCTCGCCACGACCGCGTTCGGACCTCGCGCTGCGCGCCGGGCGTTCGCCATCAATCCGAGCGCAGAGATCGAAGCGACGGCCTTCGTGCTGGTGGACGACCAGGGTAGACGCCTGGGCTCTCTGCATGCCTCCGGCGGTGGGCCCCGGCTGGAGCTGTACGATGCATCCGGGACGGTACGAGCCAGCCTCGAGCACGGAGCAGAAGGCACGGCGCTGTACCTTCGCGATGAGTCCGGGACCACTCGCGTCGGGGTCGCCCAGTTCGCGCATGGCGGCGGCGGTTTCGCCCTGCACGGGGAGCAGGCCGAGGGCGCCACGGTCCTGTACATGTCGAACGGCCGGGGTCGGCTGACCTTCTACGGCGCGGACGGCCGTGTGATCGAGGAAGTCGCGCCACCCACCTCGGAGTAGCGGGTGGACGATGCTCTGCGTGCCGGAACGGCCGGACGGGCGCTCAGCCCGGTCCGCCCGACCTGGGCGGGCCGCCCAGGTCGGCTCGCGCCGCCGCCAGACGTTCCGCCGTTCCGATCTCCCACCACCGCACTCCGCTGACATCCCGGGGAGCGATCACCTGCCCCTGAGATGCCAGCGACAGATAGTGGTCGACGATCGAGAACGGTCCTTCGACCTCGAGCGTCTCCAGAAGTGACGGGCTGACGATGTGCACGCCCGTGAAAGCCAGAGGCCGGCCGACGCCTGTCGGCGCCCGGCAGATCTCGTCCCCGGAAGACGAGGTCCTCCTCCGACCGTAGAGCCCTTCCGCGTCGAACAGCAGCTGCCGACGGGACGGCCTGACGTGAACCGCGAGCGTCGCAATCGGAGAGCGGTATTCTCGTGCCTGGCCATGGACCGATACGAGATCCGCGAGGTCCAGTTCCGAGACGACGTCCACGTTATGCAGGAGGATGGCCCGATCGCGACCGAACAGGTGCCTGGCGTGTCGCAGACCTCCTCCCGTCTCGAGCGGACGCTCCTCTTCCAGGGAGAGTTCGATGCGGAGCGGCGCCGGCGCGGCGCCAGATGCCTCCGATGACCGGCGGCTTTCGTCGGCCAGCACCCGGCGCAGTCGCTCGAGCTCCAGTGCCACCTGTTCCGCATGATGGTGCGCGTTGACGACGATGATCCCCGGATCCAGTTTCGCGATCCTGCGAACGGTACGCTCCAGAACGGTCATCCCGCCGACCTCGATCAGCGCCTTGGGCACGGAGTCGGTCAGCGGGCGGAGGCGGGTTCCGAGTCCCGCCGCGAACACCATCGCGTCGATCATGGCCAGTAGGGCTGTTCGCGGTGGTGGAGTCGAACCCCCACCTCGGGAAACTCCTCACGGAGATGGGCGGCGAGTCGCTCCGCGAAGTACACCGACCTGTGCTGGCCACCCGTGCAGCCGAACGAAACGGTCAGCGCCGAGAACTGCCGGCCCAGGTACGTCCTGATCTGGGCTCCCACCAGCCCGCTGACGGAATCCCAGAACTGCGAAGTCTCGTCTCTGGCCTCGAGAAAAGCCCGGACGCCGGGGTCGTGGCCCGTCAGCTGCCGGAACTCGGGCAGTCGGCCCGGATTCGGCAGGGCCCGGCAGTCGAACACGAATCCGCCGCCGTGTCCGCTGACGTCCTCGGGGTATCCGCGCCGGTAGCTGAAACTGTAGAGCAGCACGGTCAGCCCCTGATCTGCGCTCGGCGAGTCCGATTGCCGGGCATGGCGATCCACGATGCGGCCCAACACATTTGAGAGTTCTGGCAGATCCGCCGGAAGGCCCCGTTCCAGGATGCCTTCCAGATTCCGGGCCGCGTAGGGCACGCTGCGCAGAAATCTCGGTTTCCGTTCGAAGAACCCCCGGTAGCCGTAGGCCCCGAGAGCCTGGAGAATTCGAACCACGACGTACCCGCGGTACGACGACTCGAACGATTCACGATCCACCGGCAGGAGCCGGGCCAGCGACTCGAGATAGTGAGCGAACAGACGCTGTCGCAGCTCCTCCGGGAGATCGGCCTTCGCGTCGTACAACAGCGATGCGATGTCGTACTGACGCGCTCCCCTGCGTCCCCCCTGATAGTCGATGAACCAGGGCTCGCCTGCCCGCAGCATCACGTTCCGGGACTGGAAATCGCGATACATGAAGTAGTCCGTGTCGCAATCGAGCAGGAACCGCGTCAGTGTCTCGAAGTCCCGCTCCAGACGCGCTTCGTTGAACTCGATGTGGGCCAGCTTGAGAAAATGGTACTTGAAGTAATTCAGGTCCCACTGGATGGACTGGCGATCGAAGGCGGACCGCGGATAGGCGACCGAATAGTCCACGACGCCATGACCCTGCACCTGAAAGCGCGGCAGCCATTCCACGACGCGCTCGTAGACCGGTATCATGGACACCGGGAAACCGCTCTGCTCGGACCGCGCGCGGGCTTCTTCGATGGCATCGAACAGCGTGGTGTCGCCGAGATCCTCCTCGAGCCATACACCGGCCCCTTCGTCCGCGGCGTAGATCTCCGGAACCGGAAGCCCTGCGCTCCGCAGCGAAGCCGAGAAGGAAAGAAACGCCCGGTTCTCTTCCCGGTCCGGGCCCACACCTCCGATCGCGGTGATTCCTTCCGGACCTCGAAGTCTGTGGTAGCGCCGCGACGAACCGTCACCCGCCATCTCCAGGACCCCTTCGGGGGCCACCCCGAAGTGTTCGCGGAACAGGCCTGCGATTCTCTCTCGCACGGTGGACGGATCTCCGGTCCGGGAAGCGGTTGACGCGCGGCCGGAACCTACGCGTACCTTTCTCCGGTTGCGAGATCGCGGCGTGCGCGACTCAACCGTCGATCCGGCGTGTCTGGCGCCGGTCGCGCCGGCCGACTACGGTTTCCCGGCGCGGCTGACGCATGCATTCACGACTGGAGGCGCGAAGTGGGAAAGCTGCACGAATACGACGGTGATTCGATCCGCATCACCTATGAACCGTCACGCTGCATACACGCGGCGGAGTGCGTGCGAGGACTGCCGGCCGTGTTCGACACGAAGCGCAGGCCATGGATCGATGCTTCGGGTGCAAGCGCCGATGAGATCGCAGACGTCGTTCACCGCTGCCCGACCGGCGCGCTGAAATACCTGCGGAACGATGGAGGAGCGCAGGAACGGTTCACCGATGGGAACACGCTCGAGGTGACCGCCGACGGACCGATCTTCGCCCGTGGCGACATCGAGGTGGTCGATTCGAGTCTGGCGCTTCTCGCCCGTGAGCCGCGTGCGGCGTTCTGCCGCTGCGGGGCCTCGGCAAACAAACCGTGGTGCGACGGTAGCCACGCCGAAGCAGGGTTCGAGGCGCCGGCCGTCCTCGGCGAAAAGACGCTCAAGCCGGCGCCGGACCCCGCTCCGGGGCCGCTCCGCGTTCGGCTGCGCGAGAACGGGCCGCTCGTGCTGGAGGGTCCGTTCCGCATCGCCGGGGACGACGGAAACTTCCAGCATGGCGGTGGGTGCGCACTCTGTCGCTGCGGAGCATCCGGCAACAAGCCCTGGTGTGACGGTTCACACAACGCGATCGGGTTCCAGGCGCAGGATCCGGAAGCCGGCTGACCGAAGAACCGCCACATCGCAATGGGAGAATTCGCCATGTCACACCCGCTTCTGCGGGTCGTCTGCCCTCGGGCCGTGTTCGCACTGCTCGGACTCGCCACGATCTTCCCCCCGGTTCCCCATCCGGCGCTGGCTCAGGACGCGGAGCCGCGAGTGGGAAGGGTGAGCTTCGCGAACTCGGGAGCTCAGGAGGCACAGCGTGATTTCCAGGTGGGGCTCGCGCTGCTTCACAGCTTCGAGTACCCCGATGCTCGCGAGCGCTTTCGTGCCGCCCAGGAGATCGATCCGGGCTTCGTCATGGCGTACTGGGGTGAAGCGATGGCCTGGAACTACCCGCTGTGGTACGAGCAGGACGCCGAGGCCGCCCGGGAGGTCCTGCGGCGACTCGCTGCGACGCGGGCCGAACGAGCCGCCATGGCGGGCACCGAGCGCGAGCGGGAATGGTTGAGCGCCGTCGAGACGCTGTACGGTGAGGGAGACAAGCAGACGCGGGACGACGCCTACGAACGGGAAATGGCCCGCATTCACCAGCGGTATCCCGACGATCCGGAAGCCGGTGCGTTCCACGCGCTCGCAATTCTGGGCACCGCGCACGAGGGCCGGGACCACGCCACCTACATGCGAGCCGCCGCCATCGCCGGGGAAGTGTTCCGCTCCCACCCCGAACACCCCGGTGCCGCGCATTACCTGATCCATTCATTCGATGACCCCGTGCATGCGCCGCTCGGACTTCCCGCTGCCCGGACCTATTCCCAGATCGCTCCCGACGCGGATCATGCGCAGCACATGACCAGCCACATCTTTCTCGCGCTCGGAATGTGGGAGGATGTCGTGCGCGCCAACGAAACGGCCGACGGGGTCGTGGATCGGGGGCGTGCCGCCGAGGGCCGCGAGCCATCGTTCTGCGGGCACTACAACGAATGGCTCCTGTACGGTTATCTGATGGAAGACCGGAGCGAGGACGCCTATTCTCTCCTGGACGGCTGTCACGCATCAGCCGAGGCAGGCTCCGAATTCCTGGCCGAGTCCTTCTCGGAGATGCGCAGTCGCTACGTGATCGATTCCGGCGACCCGGGGAATCGAGCACTGGCGCTGAGAGCCGACTACGGAGAGCGGGCCGGACCACCGCTGCGTGATGCGTGGCTCGCCGGCTACGTCGCCGGTCGGAGATCGGACGCGGCCGGAATTCGCCAGGCCCTCGCCGAGTTTCGCCGACTGCGACCCGCGGCCGAGAGGGAGATGGAGCAGGAGGGACTGACCGACCTGACGTACGCGAACCGACCTGCCGTCCTCGAGAAGCAGCTGGACGGACTGCTGCAGATCGCCGAAGGGGACATCGAGGCCGGAATCGAACGGATCGTCGAGGCCGCCGCGGACGAAGCCGGGCTGCCTTTCGCCTACGGACCGCCGGCGATCGACAAGCCGTCGCACGAACTGCTCGGCGAACTGCTGCTCGAGGCGGGACGGGCGGCGGAGGCGGAAGCGGCGTTCCGAACAGCCGTGGAGCGCACCCCCGGAAGAGTCCCCGCGGTGCGCGGACTCGAGTCGGCTCGGGCGGCGACGCCGGGATCCCGCGGCAGGTAGCCCCCGCAGGCGATCAGCCCCGCCCCTGTACGACCTCGCCGGGAAGCGGGAACCAGCGCAGGTGCTCGAAGTCGGCCGTCAGCCCCTCGGCGACGCTGCCCTGGCAGTCGCGCTTCCCGTCCGCAGCCGCGCCCAGGATCCGCTTCGCCTCGAGCAGGTAGTCCGCCAGTCGTTCTTCCGGCTCCGTGATCCGATGGCGCGGCCAGGTCGCCCCGTCGCGTGTGAACCGGACCCGGTCCAGGCTGAGAGGCGGCTCCGCCGGAGCACGACCGTGCCGCCACAACCCGGTTCGCGGATTGAAGGAGTACTCGTCCAGCAGCGTCCACCCGAGGTCGGCGACCTGATCCACCGCATCGAGGATGTACTCGAACACCGCGTCCGAAATGAAGTAGTTGAAGTTCACCCGGACCCAGCCCGGTTTGATGCCCTCGCACCCCCTGCCGATCTCGCGTTCGAACTCGTGGCTGCGCTCGAGGTCGATGCCCAGCAGGCGATGCCCGTAAGGCCCCGCGCAGGAGCAACCGCCCCGTGACTGGATTCCGTACAGGTCGTTGAGCAGCGCCACTACGTAGTTGTGGTGCAGATACCGACCGCCGTCGCAGTGAACGACGAACGAGACGATGCTGAGGCGCTCGTGTTCGTGGTCGCCCAGCACCTCGATGTTCCGGTTGGCGGTCCACCGATCGATCGCCCTCCGGATGAACCTCTCCTCGCGCTCGCGGATCACCTCCTCCCCGACCGCCGACTTGAGCATGAACACGAGGCCGGCGCGGATGGATTCGACGATTGCCGGGGTCCCCCCTTCCTCGCGGTGCTCGGGGTCGTCGAAGTAGACGTGGTCGGACGGATTCACGTACGAGACCGTGCCCCCTCCGACGACGTCGGGCACCGTGTTCCGGAACAGTTCGCGGCGGGCCACCAGGATGCCGGGCGTGCCGGGGCCGCCGATCATCTTGTGCGGGGACAGGAAGATCGCGTCCTTGTAGTCCAGGGCGTCGTCGTCCCCGGTTCCCCGCGGCCCCATCTCGATCCGGACGTAGGGCGCGGCGGCCGCGAAGTCCCACAGCGCCAGGGCGCCGTACCTGTGCAGCAGAATCGACACCTCCCGCACGGGCGAGGTGATCCCGGTCACGTTCGAGGCGGCCGAGAAGCTGCCGATCTTCAGCGGACGGGCCTCGTACTCCCGCAACCGGTTCTCCAGCTCGACCAGGTCGATCCCGCCGTGCAGGTCCTCGTGAATCGTGACCACGTCGCAGATCGACTCGCGCCACGGCAGCTCGTTCGAATGGTGTTCGTACGGACCGATGAACACTACGGGACGCTCTTCGGCCGGGATCCGGCTCGACAGGTCATACCGTTCGTCCAGGTCGTGGGGAATCCGCAGGTTCAGGACGCCGATCAGCCTGTCGATCGCTCCCGTGGACCCCGAGCCGCAGAATATCACCGCGTGCTCGTCGCTGCCGCCGACCGCACGTCGGATGATTCTCCTCGCATCCTCCCGAAAGCGGGTGGTCTGTCGCCCGGTTCCGGAACTCTCGGTGTGGGTATTCGCGTACAGGGGCAGTACCGCTTCCCGCAGGAAGTCCTCGATCACCGACAGCGAACGACCGGAGGCCGTGTAATCGGCATAGATCACTTTCCGCACCCCGAACGGCCCGACCACCGCCTCGTCTTCCCCGATCACCGAGCGGCGCACCATCTCCACCAGCGCGTCGCCGCCCTCCTCGCCGAACACCGGCAGGCCCAGCCGCGTCACGCTTCCAACGCCTCCGAGATCGCCGTGAGCTCCGCTTCGGGAGTCACGCGAGGCCCCATCAGCGTCGCGATCCACCGGGTCTCCTCGCTTCCCTCGAGGAAGATCTTGAAGATCATCGTCAGGGGAACGGACAGGAGCATTCCGATCGGTCCGAGCACCCACCCCCAGAACAACAGCGACAGGAACACCACGAGGGCCGACAGACCGACTCCCTGCCCCAGGACCTTCGGTTCGATGAGATTGCTGATCGAGATGTTGATCACGAGATATCCGATCGTCGCGATCAGCGCACCGTCCCAACCGAACTGCAGAAACGCCAGAATCACCCCGGGCACGGCAGCGATGATCGAGCCGATCGTGGGAACGTAGTTGAGCAGGAACGCGAGCAGTCCCCACAGCAGCGCATAGTCCACGCCCATCACCGTGAGCATGAAGGCCACCAGCGAGCCGGTCGCCAGACTGAGCACGGTCTTCAGTGCGAGGTAGCGCTTGACGTTCTCGCTCACCCGTGAGAACTGGCTCAGGTGCTGTTCCGCGTGCTCGGGGAAGGCGACGAGGACCTTTCCACGGATCGTGGACCACTCGAACAGGATGAACACGGTGAGCAGCAGAATCAGTCCGATCCTGCTCAGGACATCGCCGAGTCCGGAGAAGATGCGCCCCGCCACGCGGAGCACCTGTCCGGGATTCAGCGTCTCCTGCAGCACGCGACTGGACTCGATGCCGTGTCCGGCGAGCCACGCCACCAGGCCGGCCATTTCCGTCTGCAACCGGGCCTGGTAGTACGGAAGCGAGGCCGAGAAATCGATCAGCGAAGTGCCGATCACGGTTCCGAAAGCCGATCCCACCGCGAGCACGAACAGGACCACGAGGACGATCGCCAGCCAGCCGGGAACGCCGTGACGCTTCAGCCACTGCATCGGAGGGACGCAGATGATCGCCAGCATCGCCGCCAGGAGCAGCGGAACCAGGATAGGCTCCGCCGCGCGTGCTCCGGCGATGATGACCACGAAGCAGGCCCCTGCCAGCAGCCACCGCATCGCCCTGGATAGGGGCGCCTCGGCACTCATTGCGTGTCCGGACCTCTCCCTCGTGATTACCTTGGCCGAACCGCGAGCCCGGTCAGGCCGCGTATCGGCGGCAGGACGGAACGGTACCGGGTAAGCGGGTCTCCAGTCAACGCGTACGGCCGGGAGGAAGGACATGACGATCTCTGCGATTTGGCCGTACGCGATCGGCCTGGTCGATCTCGTCCTCGCGACCGCAGCGTCTTCGCATGCCATCCTCAACAAGCGGGAAGTGAGGGCCGCCATCGGCTGGGTGGGGCTGATCTGGCTCGTACCGTTCGGCGGAAGCCTCCTGTACCTGATTCTCGGCGTCAATCGCATCCGCAGGAAGGGAACCCGGATTCAGAACGAGATCGCGCTGCTATCCGAGAGCCGGGCCGCCGCGCTGCCTCCTCCGGTCGAACACCTGGGCTTCCCGGACATCACCCGCTCCATCGAAGGGCTCGCCCGGGCTGTCGGCGAGGTGACCCGACTGCCGCTCCTGTCGGGCAACCTGATCGAGCCTCTCGTGTGCGGAGACGAAGCCTACCCCGAGATGATCGCCACGATCGAGCGCGCGTCCTCCACCATCATGTTCCAGACCTACATCTTCGACGTCGACCGTGCCGGCAATGAATTCATCGAGGCGCTGGACCGCGCGCACCGGCGGGGCGTCGCGGTTCGGGTTCTCGTGGATGGCGTGGGCGCCGCATACAGCAAGCCGAAGGCCACGAGCGTCCTGCGCCGGCGAGGCATTCCCGTGCAGGAGTTCATGGGCCAGCTGGTGCCCTGGCGGATGCCCTACTTCAATCTGCGGAACCACCGCAAGATCCTGGTGGTGGACGGGCGGATCGGCTTCACCGGCGGCCTCAACGTTCGCGAGGGGGCGTGCCTGGCGCTGAACTCGACGTATCCCGTGCGGGACCTTCATTTCCGTCTCGAAGGCCCGGTGGTCCGGCACCTCGCGGAAGCGTTCGCCAAGGACTGGGTCTTCGCCTCGGGAGAAGAGCTGTTCAGCCCGGGCTGGTTTCCCAGCCTGGAGCCGCGAGGAGAGGCGGTCGCCCGAGGGGTCTCGGATGGGCCGGATGACGAGTTCGAACGCCTCTACAACACGTTCCTCGCTGCACTGTCAGGGGCCGACAGCAGGGTCCGGATCATGACGCCTTACTTCCTTCCCGACAACGCGCTCATGTCGGCGCTGAGAACGGCGGCCCTTCGCGGGATCCGGATCGACATCGTCCTCCCGAGCAGGAGCAACCTCCGGGTGGTCGGCTGGGCAATGATGGCACAGCTGGACCAGGTGCTGAAATCCGGCTGCCGCGTCTGGCTGTCACCGGAGCCGTTCGACCACACCAAGCTGATGCTGGTGGACGGAGCCTGGGTGTTCTTCGGCTCCGGCAACTGGGACCCGCGCAGCTATCGACTCAATTTCGAGTTCAACGTGGAGGCATACGATCCGTCGCTGGCGGCGCGCATGGAACGTTTCGTCGCCGATCGCATCGATGCTTCGCGGCCCGTTTCCATCTCCGAGCTCCGACAACGACCGCTGCCGCTCCGGCTCCGCGACGGTATCGCCTGGCTGTTCTCACCGTATCTTTGAGTCCCGGTCGGACACCGGCTACAGGAGCTGTCGAAGATGCAGGTACCGATCTACATCGTGGACGCCTTCACCGATCAGCCATTTTCGGGCAACCCGGCGGCCGTATGCCTTCTGGACGGCCCCGCATCCGAAGGCTGGATGCGGTGGGTGGCAGCCGAGATGAACCTCTCGGAAACGGCGTTTCTGCACCCGGAGGACGAGGGCTGGAGGCTCCGCTGGTTCACGCCGCGCGTGGAAGTGGATCTCTGCGGCCACGCGACGCTGGCATCGGCCCACGTGCTCGCCACCCGGAGCGGAGTCCCGGTGCGCGATCCCCCCCTGCGATTTCACACCCGAAGCGGTCTGCTGGAGGCCTCGGAATCGGACCGGCTCATCTCGCTCGACTTCCCATCGTTGCCGGCCGGCCCCGCGGATCCGCCCGAGACTCTGCTCGCTGCGCTCGCAGCGGACGGTCCGGCGCCACGACCCGAAGCGACCGGCTACAACGGAACGGACTGGCTCATCCAGCTGCCTGATGAAGGCGCCGTTCGCGCCCTCTCTCCGGACTTCCGGGCGCTCGGCGCGGAGAACTGCCGGGGAATCATCGTGACCGCTCCGGCGGGTGCGAGGACTCGCGCCGAGCAGCCGGAGGCCGATTTCGTGTCGCGCTTCTTCGGGCCCGCCGTAGGCGTGGACGAGGATCCCGTCACCGGCTCAGCGCATTGCGCGCTCGGTCCCTGGTGGGCGAAACGCTTCGGCAAGGACTGGGTTACGGGTCGCCAGGTCTCCGCCCGGGGAGGAACCGTCCGGGTGCACTGCCGCGGACCGCGGGTGACGCTTCAAGGCCGGGCCGTGACCGTGCTCGAAGGTCGCATCGTGGCAGACGATCGGCCACGGGAGCCGAGGCGATGATCCGGGTCCGAGACGAAGCGGACGTGCAGCAGGCGTTCCGGACCGGCCGATTCCTGCTGTTCAAGCACAGCACGCGTTGCGGAACGAGTCTGCGGGCGTACCGCGAGGTGGAGGCATTCGAAGCGCTGGGCGGCGAGGTGCCGGTTTTCCTGGTGGACGTGATCTCTCAGCGCAGCCTCGCCCGGGATCTCGCGGAACGTCTCGGGGTCCGGCACGCGTCCCCCCAGGTCATCCTGGTGTCCGGAGACCGCCCGGTGTGGAGCGCGTCGCACGGCGGGATCAACGCCGCTGTCCTGCGTGAACAGACGACTTCACCGCCTGAGCGCGAGGGGGCGCAGCGCGAATAGCGGCGCGCCAAGCCGGGTTACCGGATCGCGGGGCGTCGTTGCCGGGCGGCGGAGGCGAAGCGTCGGACGATGTCCCCCGCCGGCTCGATCCCGTCTACCCCGCCGACGCTGCGTCCCGCCTGCCAGTACTCCAACGATCCGGTGGCATCGAGAGAGGCCCGTTTCAGCTGCCAGATGGAACGCAGCGCATAGAACGACCGCATCCAGGTCTTCGTGCGTCGGCCCTTGAGCAGTTTCTTCTCCAGCGGTGACGCCCGGGTGCCCATTCGCTCGATCACCGGCGTACGAATCACCGCCACCGGGGTCCCGGTGATCCGCTCCGACCACACGATGTCGCTCTCGTCCGAGTCGACGATCGCGCGCTTGTAGGGCTCGCTCGCGCCGCACTCCGCGGTGGCGATGAAACGAGTGCCCATCTGCACGCCTGCGTAGCCTTGATCCAGCGCGCGAACGAAGTCGGAAGCGGCTCCCACCCCGCCGGCGCAGACGACCGGCAGGTTCAGGTCAGCCAGCTCGTCCAGCAGGTCCGCCGCCGTCCTGTCGCCCGGATGACCACCGGCGCGACGGTTCACGGCGATCAACCCGTCCACGCCCCCGTCGATGGCCTTCAGCGCCCACTTCCGCTCGGTCACGTCGTGATACACGAAGCCGCCGGCCGCATGCACCCGTTCGGCCACCCAGCGCGGATTGCCCAGCGACGTCACGAAGAAGCGGACTCCCTCCTCGAGGGCGACGTCCACCCACTGCACCATTCTCTCGTGGTAGCGGCGGGATGCCTTCTCGATCAGGGCGTTCATGCCGATCGGACGATCATCGGCGAGCCTGCGGGTCAGGCGCAGCCCCTCCCGGAACTCGTGGCCGTATACGTAGGTCAGCGAGATGGGCTGCACGACGCCCAGCCCGCCGGCCGCCGAAACGGCACCGACGAGCTCGGGGTTCGAGCAGGGATACATGGCCCCGCAGATGAGGGGGACGTCGATGCCCGCGTCTCGCGTCAGCGGCGTCGCGAGCGCATCGGAGCTCACCGCCAGGCGGTGACCACGGCCGCGACCATCAGGGCGATGCACAACTGATAGACGGCATCGATCACGAACAGGGAGAGTCCCTTCCGGGCGTACAGCACACCGGTGAGATTGACCGGGACCATGAAGCCGAACCAGGCCATCAGCCCGAGCCACAAACCCTGGTTCACGGTCTCGGGACCGGTAATGTCCACCAGCATCGCCATCACGAGGGCGAGGAAGAGATAGGCCAGGAAGGTCAGGCCGAATGTCCTGCCCATGTTGCGCGAGTCGGCTTCCAGCTCTTCCCGGGTGAATCCCTGGGCCGACATCCAGGGCTTCGCGAACACGACCCCGTACCACAGGGAACCGAAACCGAACGCCAGTATGGCCGCTGCAGCCACCGCGAGGTAATTGACGTCGATGGGATACATCCCGCCTCCTGTGATTGAGGTTTGTCGGTTACCCGGATGATCGAACGCTAGCCCGGACGAGCAACGCCCGGCAACGTGGCCGCTCCGCCGGTGTCTTTCAGCCTGATTCGCCAGCGCACCCGCACCCCGGCGACCATATCGTTCTCCGCGTCCGCGATTTCCGCCCGCGCAATGCACTCGACCTCACCGGCCGCCAGTTCCGCCAGCCCCGGTGCCGCGGCGGATCCCGTTGCCGTCAGGAGCCCCCGGGCCTTCTTCGAGAATTCCACCGAGATTCCCGTGACGATTCCCTGACTTCCCGCCGGCAGGTCCGTCAGGAGCGCGAGTCCGCTGCTCAGCTCCCCGAGGTTCGTAAGCGCGACCGCGTGGACGGAGTTCAGGTGGTTTCGCACGGAACGCCGGTCGGCGAGTGTCAGCACGGCGCGTCCGGGCTCCAGCTCCCGGACGATCGCGCCGATCGAGCCGGAATAGGGCGCCTGCCGGCCTATGAGAAGCGAGAACAGCCGGCGCCCCCCCGGGAGGGGGCGCAGTCGATTCCAGCTCGACAGGAGGGCTGCACCCGGGGCGACGAGATCCGGCGCATCTGCGCCTGCGCCTCCGTAGCTCAGGGCGAGCCCCGGAACCCGGGGGGAGGACCGTCCGGGTGCAGACGGCACTCCGGCGGCTGCGCGATCGTGTAGATGATGGCCGAGATCCGCCAGCTGCCGTCCACCCGGACGAGCTGGACGGCATCGTGCCCGCAGTGACTGAACGACCCGTCGATCCAGAATTCGTAAGGCGCCCAGACCGCTGCGATGTCGCCGTCCACCCGTACTTCGGCGTCCCAGATCCTTTCCAGCATCGGAACGGTGACGCTCGAGATCGACGCGAGCACCTCGGGCACGCTTCGGACTCTCGGATATTCGGACTCGCCATCGGACCGGATGCTGACGGTCAGCGCCTGCGGCAGGTGCAGTTCCTCCATGCGCGCGACGTCCCGCGCTCCGAGCGCGCGGAACAGCTCGCGCACCGTCTCGAGGACCGCGGTGCGATCCTCGATCTGGCGCTGCGACCGCGCCATGTCCGCTTCCTGCGCACCCAGGGAGCCCGCAGCGCCGAGGACACCAGTCAGGGCCAGAAGGAGAGCAGAAGCGCGACTCAAGGCGCCAGTTCCCGCGTCGCGATCTCACCGGTGACCTTCGTAATGAACTCCTCCAGCGGCATCACGATCTGCTTGCGATCCGAGCCGCGAGCACGAACCGCCACCGTTCCTCCCTCCAGTTCGCGGTCGCCGACCACGAGGATGTACGGGACTTTCTGCATCTCTCCATCGCGGACCCGGTAGCTCAGCGTGTCCGAGCGAGCGTCCAACTCGGCCTCCATGCCGGCCTGCCTCAATCGGGCCACGATCGCCGCCGCGCCCTCGGCGTGATCGTCGGTGATCGGCAGCACCCGAACCTGGACCGGCGCGAGCCACACAGGAAACGCGCCCGCGAAGTGCTCGATCAGGAATCCGGTGAACCGCTCCAGCGTACCGAAGATCGCCCGGTGGATCATCACCGGACGGTGGGGCTGATTGTCCTGTCCGATGTACTCGAGCTCGAACCGCTCCGGCAGGTTGAAGTCGAGCTGGATCGTGGCGCCCTGCCACTCGCGGCCGATCGCATCCTTGAACTTGATGTCGATCTTCGGGCCGTAGAAGGCGCCGCCACCTTCGTCGATGCCGTAATCGCGCCCGACCCGGTCCAGCGCATCGCGCAGCGCCTCCTCCGCCCGATCCCAGTTCGCGTCGTCGCCGATCCGCTTCTCGGGCCGCGTGGAGAGGTCCAGCCGGTACTCCAGTCCCAGAGTGCCCATCACGATGTCGATCAGTTCGATGCAGGTGTAGATCTCGTCTTCCACCTGGTCCGGCGTGCAGAAGATGTGACCGTCGTCCATGGTCAGCATCCGCACCCGCAGCAGTCCGTGCAGCGTGCCGGAACGTTCGTATCGATAGACGTTGGCGATCTCCGACAGACGCAGTGGCAGATCCCGGTAGCTGCGCGGTCGGGCGGCGTAGATCATCGTGTGGCCCGGGCAGTTCATCGGCTTCACCCGGAACGACTCTCCCTCTCCCTCCATCGCCGGATACATGTTCTCGGCGTACGTCGGCAGGTGCCCCGAGCGTTCGAACAACGCCTCGCTGGTGACGTGGGGCGTGTAGACGAACTCGTAGTCACGCTCCGTGAGCAGGTCTTCGATCCAGCGGCGCAGCCGCATCTGGATGCGGGCGCCCTTCGGGTGCCAGGCGACCAGGCCCGGTCCGAATTCCTCCTGGAAGCTGAACAGGTCCAGCGCCTGCCCGATCTTCCGGTGGTCTCGCTTCTTCGCTTCTTCGAGCCGGTGGAGGTGCTGCTCGAGGCTCCCTCCGTCGAAGAAAGCGGTACCATAGATGCGCTGCAGCATCTGCCGGGTCTCGTCGCCCCTCCAGTAGGCGCCCGCCCCTGAGAGCAGCTTGAAATGCTTGATCTCGTCCGTGGACCGCACGTGCGGCCCCCGGCACAGATCCGTGAACGGACCGTCCGTGTAGGTGGAGATGGTCTCGTCTTCGGGGATCTCGGAGAGTCGCTCCAGTTTCAGCGGATCGTCGGCGAACAGCTCCTCGGCTTCGGCCCGCGACAGTTCCCGCCGCTCGAAGTCGTAGCCCTGCCTCGCGACCTCAGCCATCTTCTGTTCGATTGCCTCGAGGTCCTCGGGCGTGAACGGCTGCGGAACGGCGAAGTCGTAGTAGAAGCCATTCTCGATCGGCGGCCCGAATCCGATGCCGGCGTCCGGGTACAACTCGCGGACCGCGGTAGCGAGCACGTGCGCCGCCGAATGGCGGAGGGCGTACAATGCCTCTTCACAGTCGTCGCTGCGCGTCACGATCGAGACGTCATCTCCGTCGGCCAGCGGACGGTCGAGGTCGCGCAGCTCGCCGCCCACGGTCACAGCGATGGCCGCCCGGGCCAGGCCGGGCCCGATCGCCGCCGCGAGGTCGGCGCCGGAGGAGCCCTCCGGGAGATTCTTCTTGGAACCGTCGGGGAGTCGTACGACAATCATCTGGTCGCTCATCGGCATACCCGTCGATGGCTGAGGTGAATGGATCCGTCTGTCTCGAGCGGATGCCCGGCCGACCACTCGCAACCCGGCCGGATCCGCCGGGCGAAGCTACCGATCGGGCGCTCGCGCCACCAGCGCGCCGGTCATCTCTCGAACTTCAGAGACCACCGGGGAAACGCCGTTCCGATCAGCGCACCAAGCAGTCCTCCCGCGGCGCCGCCGAGCAGGCCTCCCACCAATGCGTTCTCGAAGTCCGAGCTGTCTCCGCATTCGTACTCGCACAGGCCGGCAGCCACTGAGCCGACCAGCCCCCCGAGGATCGCCCCGACCCCACCTCCGATCGCCGCACCCAACCAGGTCTGTCTTCCGCGCGTCCACACGGCGTCGATTGACCCCAGGTCCGTCGTCCATTGCGACGCGCCTTCACCCGCGGCGGCCGGCGCATCCAGGTCGAGGACGAGAGACTGCACGTAGACGCTTGCCACCCTTCCCTCCACCATCGTATCCGGCGGCGCGAGTACCCGGATCCGATCTCCCGTGTCCATTTCCAGCAGGAGGGGCCCGGGGTCTACGGGCTGCTGGCCCGGAAGCGCCGAAGGCAGAGTGAGAGCGAGGACGACCAGTCGGGCAAAGAGACGCGACCGAGGCAGGCGAGAGGTTCCTGAGCGGATGGGTTCCATGGTTCAGAGTCCGTAACCGAAGGTGAGCGCCAGCGTGAACAGCCAGGGGGTGTCGAGGTCGTCCTCGAACGCGGCGTAGTGGACTCGGAATTCTCCGCCAAGCGCCGTTCGCGTGCCGATCGGAAATCGCATGCCGGCGCCCCCGTTGATCGCGAAGGCCCCGTAATCGAGTGTCTCCAGGCTCGGTTCGGTCTGGATCCACTGCTGCCCGCCCGCGCCAGCGAGCAGGTACGTTTCTCCGCCCCGGCGCAACACCGGGATCTCGAACAATCCTCCGTAGCTGAACACGTTCTGGTCCCCGAGGAAGCCGTACAGCGCTTCCGGACCCACCCGCAGCCATTCGAAGTCCGCCACGAGCGAGGCCCCGACCAGGATCCCACCGTGTGTGACGCTGCCGGAGGATCCGGTGTATCCTTCCCAGGTGGACAGCCAGCCGCCGGTCCTCGCCGTCAGCCAGCCGCTGCGACCGCGCAATCGATCAGCCGCGCGCTGCTTCTCGGCCTGTGCGGGAGCGCCACCGGCAGACGGGACCGCGGCCGGGACCGGCTGCCAGCCCCGACCGTCGGGCTCCGCTTCATATACGTGCTTCCAGCCGGACATGGCGGAGCCGACGATCGCGCCGACGATCGCGCCGGCGCCGGCCCCCAGCAGGCCGTAAATGGCCACGTATTGCGCCGTACAGTCATCATCGCAGATTCCCGAGAGCGCTGCTCCGGAGAGACCGCCGAGCAGGGCCCCGCTGGCGGCGCCCCAGCCGACGCCCGGCCACACATAGCGTCGATTCGTCCACACGGACTGGATCGAGCTGAAGCTCGCTTCCTCCACGACGCCCACCAGCTCTTCGGATCCCGCGGCGAATTCGACCCTGAGAACAGAAGCCGAGGGGTCCACCGCGCTCACATCGCCCTCCCGTCGCTCGGCGGGAGGAGCGAGCACCCGGACCCGCTGCCCGGCGCCCAGCTCGGCGAGCGGTTCGAAACTGGAGGGTGGGGGCGAACTGCCGGCGCAACTGCCGACGAACGTCGCGCAAAGGATGCAGATCGGCGCTCGTGACGAAGGGATCATGGCCGTTCTCCCGCTGCTGATGTCTGTCCTTCGCACTCCAGCGTTGTTGCGGCGGCCCCGCCCAACGAACGCCAGACATCGGCCTGGCGTCAACCCCGCGACTCGGATTGGCGGGGGCCCGCCGGTCGCGCTACCCTCCTGCGAATGAGGCACCCACTTCACGTACTTCTGCTCGCGATTCTCATGGCGGCGACCTCGTCCGCTGCCCCGCGACAGCTTCTCCCGCAAGCATCCGACCCAGCCCCCGCCGACCGGATCTACTGGGGCGGCGGGATCAGCGTGGCGTTCTGGGACTACACGCGGATTCGCGTCGAGCCTCTGGTAGGGTACCGGATCACCCGGTCTCTCTCCGCGGGCGTCAAGCTGTCCGGCGAGTATCTTCGGTACGAACGGTTCGGGTACACCGTGAGTTCGTTCAACTACGGCGGCAGCGTGTTCGCGCGATACCGGATCATCGAGCAGCTGTACGGGCACGCGGAATACGGTGGGGCGACCTATGAGACCGTAACCGCTCAGGGCGTCGAATCGCGGATCGGCTATCCGTTTCTTCTGCTCGGTGGCGGCTTCGTGCAGCGCACCGGTCGACGGACGTCGCTGTTCTTCGAGGTTCTGTACGACGTCCTGCAGGACGAGGCCTCTCCCTATTCCAACGGGGGTCCTTTTCTCAGCATCGGCGTTGCCGTCGGTCTGTGACCTCCTGCATCAGTCCTTCAGCACTTCGATTCGATCGGGTCCGTTCGGAACGACGCACAGGAACTCGAACGGTTCCTTTCCGATCGTGGCGTACGAATGAGGCACACCGGCCGGAATCAGAACGACGTCGTCCGGACCGACCTCGAATACGTCTTCACCGATCCGAACCTGCGCCCGGCCCGCCAGCACGTACTGCTCGTGTTCCACCGAGTTCGTGTGGAGCGGCATGCCGCCGGCCGGTTCGATCCTGAACTTCCGCAGCTGGAAGTTCGGAGCCTCGCCGGGCCCGATCAGTACTTGCTTCCAAGTGTCCGTTCCGGCGCCCACGGCCTCCGCGTCCGCTGCCGCGGCTCTTCGAACGAAGTGCATCATCGATTTCCCTCCCGATGGTCGTTCAGCTTCGATCCGCGGTCCAGCAGCGCGATCGCGAATACCGCGAGCGTCGCACCGACGAGATTGGACACGAGATCCCAGCCCGTATTCCGGTAGCCGCCCACGTTCGTCTCGGGGACGAGAAGCGTGGCGACGAACTCTATCACTTCGTTCAGCGCTCCGAAGCCCTGCCCCGCGGCCCAGACGAGCAGCAGCCTGCCGACGGTCGGCGCCACCGCGACCCCGAACCCGCGCAACGTCGACTTCAGGCCGAGCCAGCAGATCCACGTGGTCACCCCGAAGCCGTAGGCGTGCACCACCTGATCGTACTTCAGCCGGTCGGGGATCAGCCACAGGCTGTACAGCACCCGGTTGGGGCCGTGCACAGGCCAGCTCTCCGGTACGGGCACCAGCCCACCCGCCATGTGCGCGAGCCCCCAGATGCTGAGGGCCCAGAGGGCCGGCGCGGGGAGTCCCATCTTCAGGTGAAGGACCGCTACCAGCCCCACCAGCACGAGCATCACCAGGATGTAGAACAGGAATTCGCTGTTTCCGGATGCGACGGCACCCACCGCGGCTGCCAGCAGGTACGCGGCCGTGAACAGACCGACCCACATCGCGGCTCCGCGACTCGCTCGTTGCAAGCTCGACCGCCTCCCGTCAGAGTGCCCGTTCTCTCCGTTGCCATGGTACACACGCACCGGAGTGACAGTCCAGAGCAACGAAGCGGCGGACCTTCTGGTCGGCAGCCGTCCACGGCCGGCGGCTGGCTCGCTTGACGCCGGGTCATGCGTCTGTAGCTTCCCCGCGTGAACCCCCTTCGAGTCCTTCACATCGACTCCGCAGGCGAATATCGCGGCGGCCAGAACCAGGCCCGCCTGCTGATCGGCGCCCTGCAGTAAGCTTCAGACGTCCGGCAGGGCCTCGTCGCCTCGCGCAGGTCCAGACTCGCGGAAGAAGCCGCCCGGCTGCGCATCGAGGTGCGGCCGGTCGCCTGGGACGCGGCGTTCGACCCGCGCCCCGTGCTCCGGATCCGACGAGAGATCCGATCCGGGTGGGACCTGATCCACGTGCACGACTCGCACGGTCTGCAGGCCTCCCTCGCGGCACGCATGCTCGCGGGCTTCCACGTACCGATCGTCGCTTCCCGGAGAGTCGCGATTCCGATGCGAAGTCCCTCCACCTGGAAGCGGGCCGAGGCGATCATCGCCGTGTCGGAGTCCGTGCGATCGGTCCTGCGCAGTCAGGGGATCGACGCGTCGCGGATCCGGGTCATCCACAGCGGAGTTTCGCTCACGGAGCTGGCGGACCCGTTGCCCGGACGATTACGAGAATCGGCCTCCAACGATCCCGGCGCCCCGTTCGTCGGCGCTGTAGGGGCGCTGACTCCGGAGAAGGGCCATGCGTGGTTGCTCAGGTCCGCGGCGCTGACGGCGCGCGCGTTCCCTGCTGCCCGATTCGCGGTATTCGGTGTGGGACCCGAGCGTTCATCCCTCCTTCGCCTCGCGGCATCGCTGGGCATCGCGGACCGGATCGTGTTTCCCGGCAGAATCGAACAGATCGGACGCAGCCTCGCTGATCTGGACCTGTTCGTGATGCCGTCACTCAGCGAAGGACTGGGCACCGCTGCCGTCGAAGCCATGCTGGCCGGCTGTCCCGTCGTGCTCTCGGGAGCGGGCGGACTGGCGGACCTGGCGGGAGACGAGATACCTACCGTGCCGCCTGGGGACGTCGAGGCTCTGGCTGGCGAGATGACGCGCCTCCTCTCCGATCGTGCGGCGCGAAGTTTGCTGGGCGAGCGGGCGAGTGCACGAGGCGCTCAATTCACGGTCGAGCGGATGATGCGTGCCACCCTCGATCTGTACGGGGAAGTTGCCATGCCTCAGGGTGAGGCCGGGGCGTCGGATCTCCGACGGGGATAGCTGATACGTCTCGATCCGCCTTTGCCTTCCCGGGAAGCCTGACGTGGTGTTCGACAATCGGACTCCGTCCAAGTATGTCGATCAGGAAATCACGGAAGAGATTCTCGAGCACGCTCACCGGTTGACCGTGGTCGACCGTGTCGTTTTCGCAGCTGCCACCGAGCGACTGGCGAAGCTGGCCGACCGCGGACCGGCTTGAGAGATCGGTCACCGTCAGCCGGAGAGCGAAACGTGGCGCCCGGACTTCCCGTGTTCTACGACTGCACGAAGTGTCACGCCTACTGCTGCAGCTATTCGGACATCCCGGTTTCCAGAGCCGATCTCCGGCGGCTGGCGCGTCACCTCGGGCTCGCGGTCGAAGTCGCCGAGCGGCGGTACACGAAGCGCTCGACGGATCGGGAGTTTCGGATCCTGCGACACCGGCGGGACTCCGCGTATCTCAGCACCTGCCGGTTCCTCGATACGGACAGGCGCCGGTGCACGATCTACGACGCACGTCCGGAGGCCTGCCGGGAATACCCGGGCGAAGCGAAGTGCGGCTACTACGATTTCCTCGCCGCCGAGCGTCGCCGCCAGGATGACCCCGATCTCGTGCTCGCGGCCTGGCCGACACGGATCTGAACCTCCCTCCACCGCGCCGGGGGGTGCCGGGGCGGACAGGCAGAGTGCAGCCGCGACCGGGCCAGCGGTCTTATCCCGGGAGAACCGCGTCCAGCCGCGGATCCGGCAACATGAGCACGAGGTCGGGCCAGGCCGCGGCATGCAACCAGACGGTGCCCTCCAGCCCCTGCTGGAGCGCAGTGCTCAACAGGGACACCGCACGCGCCGGATCACCGCCGATCGCCGCCAGGCGCGCGAGCAGCGCGGTGCGTTCCCCCAGAGCATACTCGAAGCCTGTTTCCAGCAGTTCCTCCGCCGCTTCCGCATCTCCGGTCCTGGCGAGGCCGAGCGCGTACAGCCCCCGGTACTGGCTGCGCTCCGGGAATTCTCTCGCGAGATCGGCAAACATGCGCGTCGCGCCGTCGAACTCGTTCAGGTCATACAGCGCCGAACCCAGCCAGTACCGGTGCTGCCGGAGACCGGGATCTTCGCTGAGGCGGTCCTCGAGCCATGCCCGGCCGCGGTGGAGCATCGCTTCACCGGCCTCCTGCCGGCCGTGCGCCCGCAGTTCCTCGCCGGCCACGACCATTGCCGCACCTTGCGACCAGTACACACCGGGCGGCAGCCCCTCGAGCGAGATCAGCAGCGAGTCCAGTTCCCGCGTTCGACCGTCGGCGGCCAGGGCACGCGCCTCGATCACAGCACCGATTCTCCGGTCCGGAAACCGGACACGCATCGACCGAGCTGCCGTGAGTTCGGCTTCGAAGTCCCCGGTGAGGTGGCGGGCGTGCGCGAGCACCGTCCAGTAATGCAGCCACTCGCGCAAGGGTCCTGAGTCCGGGTCCATACGCTCGAGGATTTCGACGGCGAGTCCGGGCCTTCCGACAGCCAATGCGGCATGCGCGGCGTTATAGGAGGTTCGAGACGCGCTGGTCAGCTCCGCGGCCTGTAAGGCGGCCTGAAGCGCCGAGCTTCCGTCCGAATCGAGCAGAGCTCGCAGATACTGCCAGCGCAGCTCCTGCAGTTCCGAGAACTCGCCCCTGCGCTCGCGCAGGCTCGCCAGCAGTGAATCGGCCCGTCGCCGCCCATCGTCCGTCCCCGTATTGACCAGGTTGGTCGCGCCCAGCAGGGGTGCGTCGAAGAACTCGGGATCGAGCTCCCACGCCCGGAGCAGCTCGGGTACGGCCCGCGTGTATTCCTGTCGGAGATACAGGCTGAGCCCACGATCGAACGCCCTGTAGGCGGCGAACGTGGGCGGTCGAGACACGCGGCCGGCGGCAGCTGACAACCTCGTGTCGGTGGCCATGGCGATGCTCCCCATGACGCGATCCCGAACGGCCCGGATCGCCGACTCGACGGAGTCTCTGTGCGCGGTTATCGCACCTGTCGCGCTCACGATCGCGCCGTTGCGCGAATCGATCACCTCCGCCCGGAAGCTGAGCTCGTCCTCTCCGAGCGCGTAGTAGGAGCCTGTCACGACCGTGCGCGCACCGGTCCCGGCCGCAAGCGCAGCGACCGGGTCCATCACCTGCCCGTCCGCGCCCGATCGCGCCGCGGACTCGGCAGCCTCGAGAGAACTCAGCCAGGGCACCACCGCACCCACTCCGGCATGAACCAGGCCCTCGGAAATCCAGTCACCCACCAGTCGTCCGACCACGTCCAGAGAAGGGTCGCCCGTTTCGTTCCGGAACGCCGTGACGGCAATCGGAGCACCGAGCACTCCGGCGGAATTCGCGGCAGTCACCGCAAGCCCCGGTTCCCGATCGTCCCCGGCTCCGTTCCGCAGGGTGATCGCTGCGGCCGCCGCCGCCACCACGGCAGCTGCAGCCAGAAGACCGGGAAGAATCCGGGCCTGGCGAGGCTGCCGAGCAAGCCTGGGGACCCGCCCGCTGCCGGAGTCGCCGCTCGATGCCCCGAGCACCCCGAGCAGTGCGTCGGCGGACGAGATTCGCCGGCCGGGATGGACCTCGAGGCATTGTCCAATGAGCTCCGACAGCCCGACCGGGATTTCCGGTCGCTCGGACCTGAGATGCTCCGCGACCCGCGGCGCGACCGTACCCCCCTCCATATCGGCCGGCTCCAGAAACCGCACCCGCCCGGTCAGCATCTCGTGCGCCAGCTGTCCCCATGCGTATAGATCCGCGCGGTGATTCGCGTCGGCCATCCCGGCGAGCTGTTCCGGCGCCATGTATCGGGGCGTTCCGACCGCATCTCCCGTCCGGGTGAGCGGATCGTCTCCCTCATCGGCTTCGAAGCTCTTCGCCACACCGAAGTCCAGCAGGTAGGCATGGTGACCCGCTACCAGAACGTTGGCGGGCTTGAGGTCCCGGTGGACGACTCCCTCCGCGTGAGCATGCGCCAGAGCCCGCGCTACGTCGCGCAGGAGCGGCACCGCTTCCTCCAGCTCCAGTGGGCCATTCCTGCGCAGCAGGGAGCGAAGTGACTCGCCCTCCAGGTGGGGCATGACGTAGTAGAGGAACCCGTCCGCCGTTCCGGAATCGATCAGCCCCACGATGTGCGGATGGGAAAGCCTGGCTGCCAGCCTGACTTCGCGGGCGAATCGATCGCCGCTCAGCCGCGCGGCGATCTCGGGCCTCATCACTTTCAGCACGACGCGCCGGTCGTGTTTTCGTTCCCAGGCCAGGAATACGACGGCCATGCCGCCGCGCCCGAGCTCCCGAATGATCCGATATCTGCCCTCGAGGGCCAGATCCAGCCGCCGGGCGAGTTCCGGTCCTTCCGATCCCGCTTCCGCAGCCGGCTCGCCGACGGGATTCGGACGCGGTCGATCGAGGACGCCCTCGGTTCGGCCGTGCGCCGCGAGGAGTTCCTCGACCTCGGGGAGGATCGCGGGGTCGGCAAGACTCTGCGCCCGCAGCCATTCGGTCCGCTCGCCCGGAGGCAGATCCAGAGCGGCCTCAAACAACTCAGAAATCCGTTTCCAGCGCCCCGGATCCATCACGCTTCCGCGTCGGAGCCCGCATCCGTTTCCGTCTCGCCCGCGTACAGCTCGCGGTACAGCCAGGCCCGGGCCCGGGTCCAGTCCCGCTGCACCGTCCGGCGTGTCACGCCCAGAACCTCGCCGGTCTCCGTATCGTTCAGTCCGCCGAAGAAGCGAAGCTCGACGACCTGTCGCAGCCGGGGATCCATCGCGTCGAGGCGGTCGAGCGCAGCATCGAGGGCGAGCAGTTCCTCGGCATCCAGTCCTTCACTTCCCCTCGCAGAAAGCAATTGGCCGGTAAGGGTCACCGCCCTGACTCCATCTCCTCGCTTGACCGCGTCCCGGCGACGGGCATGATCGACGAGCACCTGGCGCATCGCCCTCGCGGCGATGCCCAGAAAGTGCTTTCGATCACTGACCGCGGCCGCGGGCGAGTCCACGAGCTTCAGGAACGCTTCATTGACCAGGGCCGTCGGCTGCAGCGTGTGCCCATCCCTTTCCTGACGAAGGCGTGCGGCGGCGATCTGCCGGAGCTCGCCGTACACGAGATCGTAGACCCGGTTGAGGGCCTCCGGGTTTCCCGCATGTGCGACGCGGAGCAGGCGCGTCACGTCTCCTGTTTCCCGATCGCCCGCCTGATCGTCCATCCGGTTTCCGCTCTGCTGATGGTGTGCCAGCCTCGGAATCCCAGAATAGACAGGCGTGGGCAAGATGTTCAAGCTTCCGTACAGGGTGCACGGCTGAAAGCACATCCGGTGGACAATGTACCCGGGACGATCAGAACTCGTAGCCGAGGAGCGCGATCTCCGTCGCGCAGCGGCGCGCGATCACTTCCCTCTCGTCCTCGCCCAGCACCTCCCGGTATGGTCGCCGGTCTGTGCGCCAACCCGCGTTCGCCCGCGGCAGAACGATCGGCTCGACCAGACCGAGCTGTTCCGACAGGCTCGAAATCTCCTCTTCCAGCGTCTCGTAACGCAGGATGCGATCGACGACTACGCGATTCCCGATCGCATAGTACAGTAGATTAGACATCATGTGTTGCGGGGCGGTTTCGAAGAACTCCAGCATTGGAATCGGCTCGTCCCGAAGGCGCATACGGAACCAATACTGCGATATGGCTCGATCCCACGGATTTCGCTCCACCACGAACTTGAAGTAGTCTCGCCAGACGCCTCGACCCACCCAGTCACGAACCTCACGTGCCGGGCAGTGCTGCCAAAATGCTCGCCGGCCCTTGCCCCGGAGCAGCAGACCGAAGTCCCGAAGCGTGTGGCGAGTCAAGGGAAGGTCTGTATTCCGAGGCCCAATCCCTCCCAGTTCGACCCTTCTCTCCTCGTGGGGGGCCGGGAGCGGCGTGATCACGTCGTCGTTTCCGCAGAATCGCGAAAGGGCAAGCTCCAGACTGGTACCGCCGGTTTTCTGAGACTTCAAGAATATGAACCGGTTCTTGTGACTGATGATCATCGAGAATCTCACCTGGAACTCGGTTGGGCGATCCGGAGGCCGTCCGCGTCAGAATTCGTATCCGAGCAATTCGATCTCCCTTGCACAGCGGCTCGCAATGACCGCTCGTTCCTCCGGACCCAGTACCTCTTCGTATGGACGTCGGTCCCTGCGTGTACTGCCCTTCGCCCGAGTCAGCTCCATCGAGGACTGGAGACCCAGCTCACGAGACAGTCGGGCCACTTCCTCGGAGAGGTTCTCGTAGCGAATCACCCGGTCGAGTACGATATCGCCACCGATTGTATAGAATCCGAGATTCGAGATTGCGTGTTGCGGAATCGTGCAGAAGAACTCGGCCATTGGCGGTCTGTAGCTGGAGTCGCGAAGCCTCCACCAGTAGAGTGAAATGGCACGGTCCCAAGGATTTCGCTCGATACTGAACTTGAAATACTCGCGCCAGACGGACCTCCCGATCCATGCGCGAACTTCCGCAGCACGAGCGTGTTCCCAGAAGGCTCGCCGTCCTTTGCCGCGGAAAGTCAGGGCCCAGTCCGACAACCGGTGGTGCAGCAACGCGACATCCGTATTCCGTGGCGACAGTCCTCCCAACTGGTCGCGTTCTCGCTCGTGCCGTTCGTTCAGAGGCGTGATCACGTCGTCCTCACCGCAGATCCGGGAGAGCGCGAGCTCGAGGCTCGTCCCGCCCGTCTTCTGCGACTTTATGAAGATGAACCGGTGCTTGTGACTGATGATCACACTCGCTCCCTTGGTGCGCTGTCCGGCCGGCCATGCTGGCTACCAGGCGAGCCCGTAGTCTTCGCCGTAATCACTGCTTCCCCCCCACATCGTTCCATGCTGACGATCGAACCAGATAGCGTTGATCGGTCCGGATGTCCGCTCCGCCGTGACCAGGTCGTATCCCATGCGACGCAGTTCGGCGCGCACCCATGGAGGGGTGTCCTCGTGAACCACGAGCCGGCCCGGCCTGGATTCGTGGGCACCGAAGGAGGACCGCAGCTGGTAGGTGTTCACGTTCGGCGCTTCCACCGCCTGTTGAACGTCCATACCGAACTCGACCACGTTCAGCAGGAACTGAAGCAAGTTCTGGTCCTGCGTGTCACCGCCTTGAACGGCGAACGAGAGCAGGGGCACGCCATTCTCGAGCGCCATCCCCGGCGTCAGTGACACACGGGGTCGCTTGCCGGGCTCGATGACGTTGTAAGGATTGTCGGCAGGATCCGTGACGAAGCTCTGCGCCCGCTGACTGAGGCCGATTCCGGTGCGTCCGGCGATCGTGGCCGGAATCCAGCCGCCGCTCGGTGTGACCGAAACGACCCAGCCCGCGGAATCCGCGGCCTGAATGGAAGTCGTGCCGAGGTGGTGTTCGGCCGCGCGCGGGTCTTCTTCCGGCCGCGTGAGCCGCGCCGATACTGCATCCGAGCCACCGGAAACTCGCGAGACACCGGACGGCCCGGGAATTCCCTCGCCGGATCCGTCCCCTGTCCGGCCCGGCTCCGTATGCCACGATTCGAGCAGAGCGCTGAACGGGTTCTCCCCCGACTGGTATCGGTACGGGTCGCCCGGGCGGGTGTCCGGATCGTTCCTGGCAGGGTCCACCAGGCCCGCACGCTCGGCTGCATACGCCTTGGACAGCAGACCCTCGAGCGGTTCCTCGGGGGGAAAGTACGGATCCCCGTAATAGAAATCGCGATCGGCGAACGCCAGGTGCATCGCCTGCACGAGCGTGTGAATGTAGGCGGCGCTGTTGAAGCCCATTGACGTGAGGTCGAAGGACTCCAGGATGTTGAGCGCCTGCAGCATCGCGGGTCCCTGCGTCCACGTCGTCAGCTTGTAGACGTCCAGTCCCTTGTACTTCGTACTGACCGGCGCCTCGATCTTCACCTCCCAGCGATCGAGGTCTTCCAGGGTCAGCAGCCCGCCTTCCTCGCGGATACCGCGGACCAGTTCGCTCGCGATGTCGCCCCGGTAGAACCTGTCATAGGCAGCCTGAATCGCCGCCTCGCGGCTGGCTCCCCGTTCCAGCGCCTCCCGCTCCGCTTCCACCAGCCGTCGAAGCGTCACTGCCAGCTCGGGCTGCCGAAAGACTTCTCCCGCACGAGGGGCGCGTAACGAGTCCCCCTCCGACACGAAGAACACGGAGCGGGAATACGACCAGGATTCGAGACGCTCCCGATTCCCCTCGATGGATCGCACAGCCTGAGACTCGATCGGATAGCCGTCCGCCATCTCGATCGCCGGCGCCAGCACATCGGCCAGCGACAAGGTGCCGAACCGGGAAAGCATCACCATCAGGCCGCCGGGGGTGCCGGGCGTAACCGCGGCCAGCGGGCCGTAGGCCGGAGGATATCGCATGTCCCGCTCCCGGAAATACTCTGCGGTCGCTCCCGACGGTGCCACTCCCACGGCATTGATGCCCACCACTTCTCCGTGGCGCGGGTCGTAGATCAACGCCTGTGTCTCCCCGCCCCACGAGAGCACGTCCCACATCGTCGAGGTCGCCGCGAGCATCGCACAGGCCGCATCGACGGCATTGCCTCCTCGGGCGAAGATCAGCGCGCCGGCCGTCGCCCCGAGGGGCTTGCCCGTGATCGCCACCCAGTGCCTGCCGTGGAGAACCGGCTTGCTGGTTCGCTGTGCCATCGCGAACGACGACATTCCGGACAGGAGCATGAGCGCGAGCACGACCGCAGTGCATCTGATACTTCGCATCAGATCATCATACTTATCGTAATGTTTTACAGATATTTGCATCAATTCGTCGATATCGAAAACTTCCCCCGACAGGCGCCTGCCGGCGACAGGCGAGGACTCGTATAACGGGCGGGCCTGTCGCTGCATGCGAGCGGGCATCCGATCCACCTTCGTCCCAGTCCCTCGGCCCCACAGCACCCTGCCGCGTGGCGACACGAGGTCCGGAGGACGTATTCTGCGGCTCATGGCCACCCTTCTTCGCGTATCGCTCGGACATGTGTGTCCCGCGTGTCTGACAGGACCGCTGTTCTCACGCGGTTTCGAACTTAACCCCGATTGCCCTGTGTGCGGCCAGGACCTGATCGGGCGTGACGGAGCACAGTACGGAGGGCCGATGGTCTTCGGCTACACGCTGGGCGGAAGCGCCGGCGTCGTTGCCGTCCTGGTGGTCGTCCTCCTGGGCGGATCATACGGCGGCGCCCTGTGGACCGGCCTCGTCGTCACCGTGACGACCGTCGTGCTCACCTGGAAGCACTGCAAGGCCGCATGGACCTGGCTGCTGTTCCGGACCGGCCAGCTGGACCGCTCCGACGATCCCGCCACCGGTTCACGCCCGCTCCGCTGACCGCGGACCGGTCGTGAGGTTTGCTTTCACGCCCCCGCACAACGGGTCACCGCCCACACCTGCTTCCGGTATGAGGGGTTGCAGGACGGGAACTCCTGCACCCAGCTTAGGCGCAGCACGCGGCGGCGAGGCCGTCTTACCGAAGCAAGCTCGGCCGACCTTCAGGCCGGCTGATACTGACCGCGAAAGTGAGCCCCAAATGCGACGGCAGCTCCATCGCCTGTTGGCAGCGTCTCTGGCAGCGACAGTCCTTCTCCCTCCATCGCTGTTCGCGCAATCCAGCACGGACCGCACTCCCGAGAATGGAGGAGAAGTGTTCCAGCTCGGGATGCCCCCGATCTGGAAGGGGCACGCGGGAGCAATGACCGGCTGGTATCGACCGGGCAAGGACGAGGGCTTCGGACTCTCGGGCGACCAGCTGCTGGTCCAGGGTCATGTCGGGATTCTCAAGGATCTCGTCAGCCCCGTCGTGGGGATCGCAGCGATCGGCCTCGAGGGCTATGGCGGATTCCGGGGTGAAGACGGTCTCGACGGCGGAGCGCGGGCGCTGTTTTCCATGCCCGCGTTGCACTTCACCACCGGGGCCGACTACAACATCGCCGATTCACGCTGGTCGGCTCTCATCCGTCTCGAGATCCCGTTCCGGCGCTCCGGAATCTTCGGACGCGGCTCGCAGGTCCGGTTCGATTGGTACCCGGGCTTCGGGAACACTTTCGCGGCCGGTGTGAACGTCCCGCTCTGGGGCGCGAACAACGGAAAGACCCGGCCGCAGCGTGATGCCGTAGAGCTCGCCGAGCCCCCCATGATGCTGTTCGAGCCCGCGGCCAAGGAAGCCGGCCTGGATGAGTCGATCGCGATGATTCGCGAACGAGCCTTGTGGGTCACCGAGCTGGCGATGCCGTTGATCGACGAGGGTGGCGACAAGCCGAACGAGAAATATGCCGCCCAGATCGCACGCATTCGGGAGCACCTCGCCGAGCGAGACGCTCGATTTCCGGAAGGCCGCAGTCTGCTGACCGAGATCGAATCGCTCCACGACGAGATCGACCGGGCGTTCTCGATCGCCGCAGGTGACGCGGCAAGCGGGGGCACGAGCGAACTGGGACGTCAGATCGCGGGGGTTGCCCGCCGGGTGCTGCTGGAAGATGTCCTGATGCCGTACAATCGGCTGCTGGGTCAGCGCAAGGTGAACGATCGCCTCGATCAGTTTCTGGCCAGCGCACATGCGGAGTTCGGCAGCTTGCTCCTGAAGTCGAACGATCTTCCGGTCGAACGCTACGATCAGGCCAGCTACGCTTTTCAGGCCCTCGGGCAGATCGCCGAGGAGGTCCGGGCGTTCCAGAAGGAGCGCTGGGACGACAGCCGCCTGGTATGGCTGCCGCTGCAGCTGGCCCTGCGAGCGGAGGACCACGACACGCCCGGAGAACTACGGGCGCTCATCGAGCTCGGTACGCAACAGCAGTTCTACTCCGCCAACCTCACCCAGTACGTATTGAACGAAGAGTTCCAGTGGGAGTTCTTCCGGTCCGTTCACGAGGCCCGGGACTACCACGTGCTGTGGATTCACGATTACAGAGGCCTCAACGCAGAGGGCAAGCCGGACGAGATCGCATTCAAGCAGACCGTGGGCAGCTATCTCCGAGCGATGACCGAGAGGATCGAAGAGTACGACAGCACGCGGAAACTGCCGCAGTATTTCATCTTCCTCGACCAGAATTACTTCGAGGCCAACAAGTCACGGCTGTTCCTCCGGGTGCTGCTCGATCCGATGAACTACCAGCTGGACCTCCCCGACGGATACGAGGAGTGGGAGACGGAGCTCGCCGAAGCCCAGGCGCGACTGCGGGAGGCGGTACAGAATTCCAAGCTCCTTCAGACCGAGACCCGGCAGTACGGAGAAGAGTGGCTCGAGAAGCGGGTCCGCGTGCACGTCAACATCACGAATCCGTCCGACTTCTCCTTCACGAGCATGCACATCGCCGGGATCATACCGGTTCCGGACAACCTGATGCGCGACCATCGCAAGATCGCGTTCTATGACATCACGGAAGAGGACCCCTACCGGGGTCTCGCGATGTTCACCGGTATGGGAATCGGCGAGCATTACACAGGCCCGAACTGGGAGGACCGCGCGGTCGTGATCAAGGGGCCCACGGCTCTGAGAGTCAAGACGGCCGCGCGGGAACTGCTGGAGCAGCAGGGGTTCGAAGCACACCAGATTCCCTTCCCGCTCCGGCCGCGCGAGAAGCCGGACGACTACCAGGCCAGGATCGACTCGGTCCAGGCCGTCCTCGCCGGCGTCATCTCGGGGGCCAGGGGCATGGCCCTGCAACTCCACAACAAGACCGGATTCGCGGACAAGCCCATCAACGTGGAGAAGGCGATCCTCTACTCGCTGATGCCCGCGGGATCGCTGCTCAAGGTGCCCGACTCGCTGTGGCAGAACTACGTGTACGCCTCCCTGCTGGCGGGAAGCGCGCTCCGGGGCTGCGATGTCCTGATCATGGCACCGGCGCTTCGTTCGGCTCCGAGTGCCGCCTCGGTCACCATGGCCCGGGCACATGGCCTGCTCGGGGCCCTGATCGTCATGCAGAACGGGCTCCGGCAGGAAATCGAGGCGCAGGGCGGGATGCTGAGGACCGGGCTCTACGCGCCCACGGTGGGAGTCGCCGACCTCGCCGGACGGATCCGGCAGTCCCGGACTCTGGACGAACCGTGGCTGCAGGAGATCTATCCGCCGAATCCGGCGATCACGGAGGCTGTGGATCGGGCGCTTCCTGGTCTCGAGCAGGTCGAGCATTCGGTGTCTTATCTCGTAGCGGCGGACAGCGGCCAGTCTCCGAAGCTGCATCTGAAGGCCAACTTCTTCGTCACCCAGCGGGCCTGGTACCAGCTGTTGGGGAAATCGGAGTGGGGCCCGGTCGTGACCGAGTATCTCAAGTACCTGGCCGTACAGACAGGTCCGGCGGAGAACAGGCCCGTCGGACGCGAGGTGCCGCCCGAACTGCTGGAAGCGGTGAAGGTTCTGGCCAACGCGCTGGAGAGCGACTTCACGGAAGAAGAAATCAAGCGGGAAGGAGCATTCTTCACGGTCGGTTCGACGAACATGGACTACCGAAGCATGGTGATGGACGGTGAAGTCCAGATCACTCTCTTCGGCTGGAATTCCCTGGCCGGCCTGATCGACTTCACTTTCCTGGTCGGCCTGTGTGAGTGGGTCGAGACGCTGGAGGAGCTGGACGCGCTGCTGCCGCCCCCCGGCGGTATGGTCCGGTCGATGGCGAATTTCATGAAGCTGGCTCTCTGAGGCGGGCTGGGGGCGGGGGTTCAGGCCGCCGAAGCGGCAGCACGGTGAGTACCAGGGCAAGAGCATAGGCGGAAATCAGCCAGAGGTCGGAGACGGGCTGCGAGCTCATCGCCGCTGCGGAGATAGACAGCGAAACGAGCAAAAGTCCAAGCATCACCGCGTCCGCTGATATTCGAATCCGGACTGATGGGACTCGGATGCCCGAACGGTAGCTGGCCCAGATGAATGCCGGCACTGCAGCCGCGTGCAGCAAGGTAAGATCACTGAAGTTCAGATGAGGAGAGAAGACCAGGCTCAACACGATGGCAACGCCCAGGTCGGCGGGTGCAGGTCCGCCGACAGGTCTGCTTCGGTACCAGTGCCGGCAGAGCAGCAGGATCGTCGCCAGCCAGGTGGACCAGGCGAAGATCCTCGCCGCCGTCAATCTCGAGTCCGGGAGCAGTCGGCGAACCAGCCCGGCGATGTTCACCATCGGCCGCGGATCCACGCCGAACTCGGAGAAACCGGCGACGGATCTGACTGCCGATGCGAATCCGAGCGCTCCTTCCACGCCCACCGTCGCCAGCGCAACTCCGGACCACATCACGGAACCGGCGACGAAGCCAGCAAAGACTCGACGCTGTGCGAATACGAAAGGCACGGCCAGTACGATGGCTAAGTGCGGCCGGAGGGTCACGAGGGAAAGTGCGAGCCCTGCCGTGAAGCTCCAACCGGCGATGTATCCGGCCAGCCAACCGGCGATGCCAAGATAGACGAAGGCCGTATCCTGGCCGTGAACGACGCTGATTACGAAGGGAGCGAAGGCGAGCCCGGTCATCGCGTAAAGGGCCACGGTGTATGGCGGCACGTTTTCGCGTCTCATAAGGCGTGCGAGGAAGCCTACGCCCGCCAGCAGACAGCAGATGGAGAAGCAGGCCCAGAACAGCCAGTAGCTTGTATAGTCGAAGCGCGTCAGCCAGCCCTGCAGGGCTAGCAGGTGAGGCGGGTGCATGAAGGGCAGACCGGTGCCGGGCTCGATTTGCAGTTCGGTCAGTGTCTCTTGTTCCTGTCGCTGGCGATCCAGGTCATAGACGCCTGCCGGTCCGGGGTCAGCACTCGCGTAGATTCTGCCCGCCGTAACGAAGGCCAGTAGATCCCTTCCGTCGCTTGGTTCGGGAGGGAATGTTGCGCGCACGAACTGGCCATCGATTACCAACTGGAGGGTCAGGCTGAAAATCACTGCGCTCGCCAACCAACGATGCATTCGACGTGCTCCCTTCCGATGGAGTCTCACGCACACCGTCTCACACTCCGGCCGGCGGCGGCCGCGACGCAACCCGGAGGCGGTGAGCCTCAGCCCCCGTCTGGCGCCCAGCAGTCGCTGTCGGTTGAGCCGGCCACGGAACCCGGCTCCTCGCCGGCGGAGAACGGAGTCGGCGGGGCAATCACGATTCGCACGCCATGCGTCCGCTCGGGGTCCAGTCCCCGGGCGCTGTCGTCCGTGCTGCCTCGCAGCGTCACCTCTCGTATCCTGAACCGCGCGCGCGACCCGTCGATCGTCTCGATTCTCTGCCGCGATCGCCCGGGATTCCGGGCCGCGGCTACGGATTCCGGCCCGCCTGCGGCCGGACACGGCTGCGCGCCCAGTTCAGCGAGCAGGCATTCGAATTCAGGGGTCGCGGCCAGCCGGACCGACGAGGTTCCCGACACATCGTCGAGCTGGGTCGTCAGGCTGTCGGGATCGAGAGGGCGCTGTGACCACGCGATGAAGAAGACCGGCGTGGAGTCGGCCAGCGTCAGCCACGAATAGGCGCCCGCCGACGATATCTCCCAGCCCACTCCCAGCGCCGTCGCCGCCGCCGCGACTCGATCCAGGTCGGCCTCGACCGCCGCGAATGCCGCACCCTCTCGGCTGCGCAGGAATTCCTCGTACCCTGCTGCCATCTCGTCCGTCACGCGCCCGTCGATCGACATCAGTTCCAGCGCCGATCCGTCGGCGAACTTGATGTGCGCATTCCTGAGCCCGTTCGCGTGCCGGTGCCCGGGCTTCACTACGAAACCGAGGCTACGGAAGCTCGTCTCGGCGGTCGACAGATGAGAAACGACGACGACCACGTGTTCGATGGAGAGATGTGCGGATGGTACCAGGCAGTAGTGCGCGCCTGTCTCGGAGACTGGCCCGGTAACGGTCTGGCCCGAAGCGACCTGAGGAACTGCGCCCGTGATTGACACGGCGAGGAAGAGACGCGAGGTCCACGCCCGCGGGCGGAGGACGCGCCGCCCCGCCTCCTCGCTCCACCATGAAGATGCGCTCGGCACCGCCCGCCCCGATCTCCCGGACTCGCGGACCCTGTTCACGACCTGCCCGGTGAACACGGACACGTGATATCGAGCCCCGGGCGTCCGGCCTGAGCACCCGGACATTATCCAGGTCGCTGAAGTGGAGATCGCCCCGGCTGTCCCGCACCAGACTCACGGACGGGTGTGCGCTCGCCGGCCGAACAGATCCGAGCGAAGCAGCGAAGACCACGGCGAGAAGGCGTCACACCAACGATCCCACGACCGGTCCGCTTCTCTGCCGCTCTGAGCCCGTCACGGTCGCTCGCTCCGTGTCGGTACCGGAGACGGGCACTCCTCCGCCGTCGCCCGCAGGATGGTGATCCGTGTGTCACCGGGCATGTCGTACCGTTTCCCCCGGACTTCGATCCGGTGGTCGCGGTCATGCTCGAATGCCAGAATCCTGCTGAACGGAGCGGACAGCCATCGGTCGACCACCCTGTCCAGCTTCGCCGAGCCATACGGAGGATCTGCGAACGCGACATCGTAGACACAGCCCTCCAGGGCTTCCACGAAAGGGATCGCGTCCCGTTTGAAGATCCGGGTCCGCTTCTTCACGCGTAAGGCCGCGACGTTCGCCTTCAGCGCATGCAGGCTGGCCGGGCCGTTCTCGACGAAGTCCGCCCGCGAGGCTCCCCGCGAAATCGCTTCGAGTCCCAGTGCACCGGTTCCCGCGAACAGGTCGAGCACCGCCGCACCCTGGATTTCGGACTCCAGCAGCGAAAGCCAGCGGTCCCGAATCGCCTCGGAAGTGGGACGGACCCGTGCACCGGGAGATACCAGATCCCGGCCCGCATACCTGCCGCGCACGATTCTCATTCACACCGTGCGCGGTTCACAGGAATGTTTCCACGGCGGACAGCCAGGCCCCGGGGGTCTCGAAATGAACGTTGTGACCCGCCGCCGGGGCCACCACGAGCCGGGCGGCGGGAAGCGCGACGAGCATCTGTTCGTTGATCCGCAGGTACTTCTCATCGAGTGCTCCGACCAGCAGCAGGACCGGGGCGGAAATGTGACCGAGAGCGCGCCATAGTGGCGGTTGCATCCCCTGTCCCAGCCCACGCAGACAGGCGGCGAGCGCGGCCGGGTCATTCGTCGCGAGCTGGTCACGGAGGCTGCGCCGCACCTCCGGCGCCAGACGCCGCTGAGAGGCGAAGACGGGCAACTCTTCCCTGGCATCGAGGTACGCCTGGATACCATCCGATTCCATTCGCCTCGCCAGACGCTCGTCCGAACGGCGCCTGTCCTGCCTGGCCAGCTCGTCTTCCAGCCCGGGCGACGCGCTCTCCAGGATCAGGGCGGCGACTCGTTGCGGCGCGAACAGGCCGGCTCCGAGCGCGATCCTTCCGCCCATGGAATACCCCGCCCAGATGGCGGACTCGATGTCCAGGCAGGAGAGAACGTCCTCAAGGTCGGACACGATCGCGGCAAGAGCGAACCTGCCCGGCTCCGTCGGAGCATCACTGGCTCCGTGGCCGGGAAGGTCCACGGCGACGACGCGACGGTCCCTCGACAGGCGGCCGAGGATTTCCTCTCCCCACGTCTCGGCCGAACCTCCGAGTCCGTGAATCAGCAGCAGCGGCGTTGCCTCGCCGCTTCCCGACTCCAGCACGTTGACCTTGAGACCGTCTCTGAGCTGCACGATCATGTCGGGATCCCCAGACCCGGGAACACGGATTCTGCACGACCAGCACGGTCCCATACTACCGGGACGACAGCAGCCCCGTCGACCGTCAGGTCGGCGGGGCTGCGTAGAGGCGGCCGAAGCGGCGATTGAAGTGTGCGCATCCGTCAGGTTGCTTCAATTGCCACGCCCGGCCCCAACCGGGTTCGCCTCCGGCGGCGCAGGACTCCGCTCAGTCGGCAGGTCCCGCGCCCGGGCGGACGACCAGCGCAGGGTCGCGATCGTGCGCCCCCGCCAGAATTACCCCGAGAGCGACGAAAAGCAGTCCGATGCCCGAAGATGTCCTCTGCCACAGAATCTTCATTCGTATCCCGTCCCCTTCCTGTCCGGCCCGAGAACCGTTCCCTCGGCACCGACTGCGTCGTTCAAGCCGTCCGACCGCTCGAACAGCTCTCCGATCAGGTCCAGCAGCGCTGCTACCTCGATCGGCTTGGCGAAGGTGGCGACGGCGTCGGTGTTGCTGATCGCGTCTCTCGTCGCCGCATCGTCATGTGCCGTGACGTAGATCACCGGAAACGACCAGCCCTCGAGCCGCAGTCGGCTGTGCAGCTCGGGCCCGCTCAGGCCCGGCAGTGATACGTCGAGCAGGATGCACCCCGGCTGGTCCTGCGACGGCGGCGGATCGGCCAGGAATTCCTCGGCGGAGCCGAATGTCTCCGCGCCATAACCGACGGCCCTTGCCAGTCTGGCCAGCGCTCTTCGAACCGCGGGATCATCGTCGACGACGAAGAGCGTCCGGCCTCGCTGCGCATCTTCGTCGTTCAACAGATTCCCCCCCTGCGTCAGTCCCGGATCGGCCCGGTCCGATGACCGGTTGCATGAAGGTAAGGTGCAGGAGTGCGGCGTCCGGCGTCATTGGACTTTGGTCCTAGCCGTGAGGTCCGTTCCCTGCCGTGGCCGGGAACGGGCGAGAGGATCCTGCGATGAGCGATACCACACCGGTCAGGCCGGCGGCGCTCCGATCCCGAGGCGCTCGGCAAGACGGGCCAGGTCGGCCAGGGAGGCGGTCTGCATTTTTTCCATCACCCGTCCCCGGTGCACCTTTACCGTCTTTTCGGATACACCGAGCTCGTGCGCGATCTGCTTGTTCAGGCGCCCCTGCACGACACGCTCGAACACTTCTCGCTCGCGCGGGGTCAACGTCGCGACGCGGTGCTCGATCGCGGCCATCTCCTCCATCTCGCGCCGACGCACGCGATCGGTCTCGATCGCGATCCGAACGGCCTTGACGAGCTCCTCCGGATCCGCGGGCTTCTGCAGGAAGTCCGTCGCACCGGCCTTCATCGCAGCCACGCTCTCGGGCACGGTGCCTCGCCCGGTCAGGAATATGATCGGGCGGGCCGTGCCACCGCGCAGCAGCCGCTCCTGCAGTTCGAGGCCGTCGATCCCCGGCATCCGAAGGTCCAGCAACAGACAGCCGAGCGCGTCCGGATCAATCTGCTCCAGGTAGTCGGTCGCGGACGCGAACGTCTGCACCTCGAAGCCGGATGACTGCAGCAACCTCGCCACCGACGACCGCACGGAATGATCGTCGTCGACGACATAGACGATGGAACGGGACGAGTCGGTCATCCGGGAGGTGCTCCCGTCGTCGCCCCGGCTGCC